>Ga0209272_10000044_pt1 | contig 183230 bp, 175 predicted proteins | sample tdDd002_FD_187125 | JGI IMG/M metagenome (GOLD analysis project Ga0209272, IMG submission 187125) | Marine sediment microbial communities from the Atlantic coast under amendment with organic carbon and nitrate - tdDd00.2 (SPAdes)... | ecosystem: Environmental > Aquatic > Marine > Coastal >...
AAGTTAAGAACAGATGTAATAATTTAACATATAAAACTAAATCTGGCCATGAATCTCCATGGCCAGATCAAATAAATTTTCTATATATTTTTTTCGGAAGATTTACACCAATTTCTTGACAGACTCTTATATATGGAGTTGACCATTTGGACCAGTAAGATTTTGGGTGTATACTAGAATTGCAGGTTATAAATAAGCATGTATAAATTTAGGTGGTCAAGATGTGGATTGTCAACAGTAAACTAGACAACTTTTTTAAGGGTATTTTCTTTAAACTGAACTGGTGTTAAATAATCCAATGATGAATGGATTCTATGACAATTAAACCAATTCACATAATCAGCTAGTTTGACTTGAAGTTCATTAAGTGTTTCAAATCGTTCATTCTTAACAAACTCAGTTTTGATGATTTTAAAAGTTGCTTCAGCAACTGCATTATCGTAAGGGCAGCCCTTTTTACTTAATGATCGTGATATTTCAAATGTATTTAACACATCATCAATAACCTTGTTCTTAAATTCATTTCCTCGATCTGTATGGAAAATACTTATGTTGCTTAAGTTGCCATTAATCGACTGGAAAGCAGTTTTTACTAACTTAGCATCCTTGTTTTTCCCAGCACTATATCCAATGATTTCACGATTGAATAAATCAATTAGAACACAGATATAATGCCAGTTTGAGCCTACTCTTACATAAGTTAAATCACTTACCACAACACTTAAATGTTCTTGATTATCAAAGTTTCTATCAACAACATTTTCAACGATGTCATTGTTACATTTAGCGATGTGAGGTTTATACTGAGAAACCGTATAATTTGAAACAAGACCTTCTTGTTTCATGATTCGGCCAATACGTCTTCTTGAAACTTTATGGCCCATTTTACGTAATTCTCTTCGTATTTTTCTAGTACCGTAATTATTTCTGCTCATTCTGAAAATGTCTTTGATTAAAGCTATTAGCTCACTTTCATCAGTAGGTTGAGCAGCTTCATAGTAGTAAGTACTTCTTGGTATTTTTAGGACGCGACACATTGCTGATACCGAGTATTTGTGAAGGTTGTTTTTTATCACATTTATTTTCGTCCTATTATCAGCGCCGCTTGCTTTAAAATATCATTTTCCATTTCTGCTTGTTTTAGCTTTTTCTCTAGTTCAATAATTCGTTTTTGATCTGGAGTTAGATTATCTTTTTCTTTGAATGATCCTGTATTTTCACTTTGCTTAATCCATTTATCAAGCGTAGAGGGTGATAGATCATATTCTCTCAGAATATCTGATTTCCTTTTACCACTTTTATAAAGTTGTACCATCTGATTCTTGAACTCATCTGTAAATGTACGTCGTTTTCTTTTTTCAGTCATGTTAGTCTCCTTTGGTATGTTTACATTCTACATGACCTTAAAAAAACTGTCCAACTAAGTGTAGCCTATCCAATGGTCAAGAAAGAATATAAAGTATTTAATATTAATTTTAATAATAATAATAATAAATATATAATAAATAATAAGTCTAATTCTATATATCTAAAAGCCCAAATAAATGAGGCTATTCAGGATATCGTTTATCATAACATACTTGATGGTGGGTTGTTTTCCAAAGATGATGAGGGGGTAGTTCTTAACATTTCAAATGATGAAATAAGATCTGTCATGGCTAATGATTCTGTAAGTGATAAGCTAATAGATAAGGTTAAGAATGAGAAAAATGAATCTTTACAAGAATTACTTAATATGGATATTGGAGTAGCTAGAGACGAAATATTAAGTAATAAATTGGATGAGGTCTTAAAGGAAAGCGCTTTTGAATCAGATGATGTTATAAAGGGGTTGACGAATGAGTTATTAAGAGTTTTCAATGAACTTAACTCTAAGTTGTTAGATGAACTGAAACCAGAGTTTTGGGAGGCTGTTACAGATAGGGTGTGTGTAACGAATGATGATTATATAAACTCTCGAATATGTGAATGGATTAATAATGATGTATTATATTCTAATTTGACGACAGCAAAAGAAATACTTAACTCATCTCCTAGAAAACTAGATTATTTATTAATGGACTATTGGGACAAAAGACTCTTTGATGATTTTTTAGATTATAATAATATACCAATTGGAACTACAAACTACAGTAATCAAATAACACCATATTTTAAACTGGGTAGGAACAGACAGGAGAGGCTCCAAAATGATGAAGCTTCACTTTGGAAGGTGATTATAATCTTAGGTAGTAATATTGATTTGCCTAATGTTATTTTTAAACGTGCAGTTGCAAAAAAAGTTATGAGTTCTCCTTTTGAGAGTTCTCCATTCGTTATAAAAGATGACTATGTTGTCTTAGAAAGCAAAAATGATAGTACAAATATAAAGAAAATTGAAGAATTCTTTAAATCAGATGAGATAAGTATTGATGTGATGAACTCGATATTAGCTCATGAATATAAAGCACTTGTTAATGTGGGGAAAAGAAACCGTAAAAATAACTACAAAGTAAAGGAGCGAAATAAATCAAAGAGAAACTACAAACTATTTGAAGAAAGAAAGTTTGGTCAGATTGCATTGAATAAAATCAAAGATCATAAAGTAAATATTGAAGTGTACAATAATGAAATTTCTAGAGAAATGATTAGAGATATTGATAGATTTTTTATTGAAGCAAGAGGTCTAAACCCATCTAACTATAGTTTCTTGATCGGTAAGGAAAGCCACAAGTCGTCAACAGAAAACTTAAATATTTCTGATGTGCTTTGTGAAAATGAGATGATTTTAGAATCCGTAATAGAGGCAACTGATATAATCTCGAATATAGCTGTTAAGGTGAAGAAGGGGATTGTTCATACAATTCTTAAAGATAAGAGAATGCATATTAGATCAAAATTAAATGAACTTAATTCATAGACGAAGTACCTATATAACAAAAAGCTGGGAAATCAGCTTTTTTTATTGTTTTTGGGGCACGATATAATACATTTTACTTAGCGATATAATTTTTGAAAGCGTGTTATTTCAATGTGTCTAGTAACTATATGTGATAAAAAACAACGTTTTCTAGAAAAAAAGTTATCGAAACTCAAAACGTTTAAAGTGTTGTAATATTGCTCTATCGGATGTTGCGACATAATTAAGGGGGTGCTAGAAAGGTAAAAGTTTTAAAAATACAACCTAAAGGGTTGAGGATGTTGTTTTCCTGGATACTGGCGTTCCTTAAGAAAGGGGAGTTAGATGGATCGGGATAAACCACCGGGATTTGATTGTGAACCTAATGATGAATCCGGCTCAAAGAACAAGGAAAAACTGAATAAAAAGAAAAAATCAAAAAAGAAGAAAAAGGCAAAGAAAAGGAAGCGGCGTAAGAGTATTGAGAAGGGGTTAGTGCTTAATAACTTCAGGGTGACTGGTTATGATGTCTCTAAAGATGGAAATCGTGTGGCAAATTTTATTGCATACATTAAGAGTTCGGATTTAATTATGAACCAGGATAAAATTGCTTCTTTCACACATGACCAAACAGTTCGTACAGAAGTGACCTTCAAAATATGTCTTAAGGGTGAGTGGCAAAAAAAGGTTATCAAATGCGATTATGACCGATTGCATCAGGATTTTGCTTCTACAGCCAAACGGCTTTTTGGAAACGAGATTTACATCACTCATGATACTACTACGTTTAAAATGTTTCTAAATGCATTGGCTGAAAACACAAAATTTACTAAAAAAAATGTCAGGATTGCTAAGTTAGGTTTTTTTAAACATGGGAGTACATATCATCACAATGATGGTAGTTCAATAATTCCACCAGTGACTGGAGAAGTTAAGTATCTCCCCTTAAGGCAAGATGATAACAATTACGGCATCAAGAAAGTTGATGTGGATCCCAGAGATGCTTACAGAGAGAATATTAAGTTTCTAAGTATTGGTGAGGAACTTGTTACTCATCTATCATGGGGATACTTCATTTCAGCTTTACTGCTTCCGTTGTTTGACTCAGCTGATGCAAGAATGCGGTCAACGCTTTTTTATTATGGGGAAAGCGGTTCGAGGAAGACGAGTGTGGCTCTCTATCTGTCGTCACTTACAAACTTGAATAGTTCTGAAATCGATTGTAACTTCGGTGACTCTGACACTTATATGCAAATTATGCTCCACTCGAAAAATTGTGGTATAGCTCTGTTTGACGATCAACAACCAGGAATATCAAATAAAGCGATGCAGGAGGCATCAGATAAGATTGAAAAAGTCCTGAGAGCCGTTTCAGATGGAAATGCTCGTAAGCGCAGCACCTCATCTTTAACAAAAAATCAGGAGCTAAGACCACGAGCGTTAGCATGTATAACTTCTGAGTTACAACCAGCAAATAGTGTTAGCTCAACTGCGAGAATGATTCCGCTTGAAATCAAACGAGATACGTTTAACTTAAAAAAATTATCCAAACGGCAGGCAAGAATTGATATCGCTTCAACGGGTGTACATAATTTTTTAGTATGGGCACTCAATGACTTTGATAAGCTATCTAAGGCCATAAGTGAATATTTCACTAGAAAGCGTATTGAAATGAGGGCATTTGATGCTCACGGGAAAATTAAGGACGCGTGTATCGTTATTTCTATGGCGTTTTCGATCCATATAAGCATGGGGATCTCGAGAGGATACGTCACGGTTGAGGAAGCAAAAGAACTAATTAGAATTAATGAGAGTGTAATCAACGATTACTTGCACAAATCAAATGCCCTTATGAGTGGCAGAGACCCTATTGTGATGTACTTGAATGCTGTAAATGAGCTTATTGATACTAAGAAAATGGTTATAAAACCTTTAGGATCAAGTCAAACAAACAGCCAACGTCATGACTTCGAGACGAACAGTCATTTTTATTTAATGGAGGGGCTATGCTTTGCCGAAGTGAAGAAATATTGGCGTAATCAATCAATTAACTTTGGTTTAAGGTCGTCAGACATCTACAAACTGATGTTAGACAAGAGAATAATCGAAGTTAATCAAAGTGAAGTGGGGAAAGTCTATACCAAAAAAGTCAAAGTTTATGCTGATTCAGAGAATAGGGTTAGAACACTTGTAATCAACAAAGACGAGGCTTTGAAGTATGTAAAAGCAACTGAGAAATCAGAGCAGCTGGATTTCGTGTTCAGGAATGATTTCATCAAGAACTTGGAAAATCTTTATCAATTTAAGTTCAAATCAAAAAGAAAAGGCTAAGTCGGTTTCGACAATATCAGAGTGAAGTGCTACTAGGAGGTACACATGCAAGAGAATAAAAACAAGAAAATCATGATTGGCTTAAAAAAGGCGTCGGAGATTTCTGGTATAAGTAAGGGTAAGCTTAAGAAAATAATATGTAATCATAGCTGTGTTTTTCCGTCATTAACGATCGACGGGAAAAATTATATTCATAAAGAAGAATTTCTTAAGTGGCTTGATGATGCTATTCGAAACAAATATGTTATTGATACACAAAAAACTCAAAGGTATCTAGAGTATCAAGAGTATGAAGAGTTTGAACACTTCGGTGATTATGAATATTTTAATCGAAGTAACGATGATTCAGATGTTATTGTGCTCCCCAAAAGTTTATCCACTAATGAGGTACTATAGTTTTCTACATGAGTCAATAATATTAAGGAGGATAATATGGTTGAGAAACTTTTCATTTCAGCTGGAGAAGCTGCTGAGATGTTAGGAGGTATATCAAAGGCATCAGTTTACAAGTTGGTCAATGAAAATCGTTTAAGACATTTACGGATTGGTAGGCGAGTAGTAATACCAATAGCATCGATTATTGAACTAGCTGATGCACAGTCAACAGTTATTTAAGCTGTTGATTACCCAGAAAAGAGATCTTTGACAAGGTCTCTTTTCAATATATTAAAAGGAGTAGAGCATGGCAAAAAAAAGAACTAAGGCAAATGGTGAGGGGACAGTTTATTTTGACAAAAGCAAGAAAAGATGGAAAGCAATAATATCAGTTGGTTATGATCCTGCTACTGGGAAAGTGAAACGGAAATCATTTTCTGGTAAGACTAAACTTGAAGCTTTATCTAAAATGGAGGAATATAAAAAAGAATTGAATGATAGGCCAATGCTGATTGAGCATGAAGATACAACTGTAAAGGAATGGATTATAACTTATCTTGAGGATTACAGAAGGGCTAACGAGAAAATTAGAGCTAACACCCTGTACACATATGAGAGTTATGCTGAAAACCATATATATCCTAAGATAGGAGATATTAAGCTTAACATGCTTACTAAAACACATGTGCAACGATTGTACAACTATCTTTATAAAAATGGTAGATTGGATGGACGTTCAGGACTTTCACCAAAGACTGTTGATAGAATTCATGCTCTGATTAGTGGTGCATTAAATCAAGCGGTTGAGATAGGAATGATAAAAAAGAATGTTGCTAAAGCCACAGAAAGAATGAGGTATAAATCAAGTCATATGCCTCCATTTAAACTTGAAGATATTACAAAAATACTAAAGTATGCTCAAGATGAATGGATATATCCAGCGATACTACTGGATGTTTATACGGGACTCCGTAGATCGGAGTTGTTAGCAATTACTTGGGAGGATGTAGATTTCAATGACAAAAAAATCTATATTTGCAAAGGCTTTACAATTCAAGCTGATAGAAAAACACAAACAACAAACTATGATTTTGGACCACCTAAAACACTTGAATCCGAAAGGGAAGTACCTATCAATGACGAGGTGATAGATCAACTGAGAAAAAGAAAGCTTCGACAGAATGAAATTGCATTATCTGTTGGAGTTGAAAACTATAATATTAAAAATCTTGTGTTTGCTCAAAAGGATGGAAGTCCAACCACTCCAAGTAGTTTTTCCACGGCATTTAAAAGGATTATGAGGGCAGCAGGGTTAAAGGGAGATGATTTAAAAGGTGGTCTTCATAGACTCAGACATAGTTTTGTAACTACAGCGTTGAGGAATGGTGCTAAGATTGAAAATGTAGCTAGTGTAATGGGGCATTCAGATGCAAAAACCACACTTTCGGTCTATAGAGAAATTTCAATTGAGGATAAAATCGAAGCTCAGGAAATTGTAGAAAATGCATTAAGAAATGTAAAATAAGCTTCTGCTACACTCTCGGTTACACCCGCGCATGAAATATCTAAAATATAATGAGCTGTTATTGTTGAAATGACTACTATAGCTCATTTTTTTGTTATAATACCATTTATTGTTTTCATATAAATAGTAGGTTCTAATTATAATGTATGGAGTAATCTATGAATGTAGCTATGCTTGATTAGAAAAAAGATAAAAAATGTGTAGATATGAAATAAAAAATCAGTTTTGTGTAAACTAAAAAATTATAATGCCGATAAAAAAGTTAATATACCGTAAAAAAATTACGATAACATTTGTAACCTAGATATGGTTAATATATAATGATGATATATTGGAGGGAATATGATTAAAAAATTCTGGGTAAAAAACTTTAAAAATTTTAAGAGTAAAATCACATTGGATTTGAGTAAAACAAATAATTACGAGTTCAATAAAGAAGCAATTAGGAATGGAATTGTCAATACTGCATTAATTTATGGTGAAAATGGAAGCGGAAAATCAAATTTAAGCCTTGCTCTATTGGATGTAATTCTTCATTTAACAGATAGAAACAAGAATAAAGAAGAATATAATTATTATAATTATATTGGTTGTAAGGATAGTGTAGATTTTTATTATGAGTTTGATTTTAATGGTGATAAACTTGAGTATATTTATAGCAAAATGGATTATGATTCACTAATTAGAGAAAAAATCAAGATAAATGGTGATGTAGTATTAGATTATGATCATTTTGATGGCTTAAAAAAGTTGTCCTTAAAGGGGACTGAATCACTAAAAACTGATATTGGATCTAGTAGTATTTCATTCGTTAAGTATGTTAATAGTAATGCAATCTTAGAAGATGATAGAACTTGTGAAGTATTTAAAGAATTTATGGAGTTTGTTTCTCATATGTTACTATTCAAATCATTGATTAGTAATACATATCAAGGGTTTGCAGTGGGTGCTGAGTCTATCTCTAAAGGTATAATTGAAAGAGGTTCATTAGAAGATTTTCAGGAGTTCTTGAATAATGCTGGTTTAGATTATCAACTAGAAGCCAAGGAGATTAATGGAGAGAAAAGTATTCATGTGAGAATTGGTGATGAAACTGTTAACTTCTATAGCATAGCATCTACAGGTACTAGGTCTTTAGCATTGTTCTACTATTGGTTACTTAGATTAGATAATGTTAGCTTTTTGGTTATTGATGAGTTTGATGCATTTTATCATAATAAACTTGCTAAACTTGTTGTAAAAACAGTTTTGAAAAGGGATGCACAGACGATACTTACTACACATAACACTAGCATCATGTCGAATAAGGTATTAAGACCAGATTGTTTATTTAACTTGAAAGAAAACACAATTGAAGCATTTTCACATCTAACAGATAAGGAGTTAAGAGAAGCTCATAACATCGAGAAAATGTATAAGGCTGGTGCTTTTGGTGAGTAGCAAAATATTATTGATAACAGAAGGTCAGAAAACAGAACCAAAGATTATCGAAAACCTAATTACTAAGTACTTCGATGACTACGGAAGATCAAGTATTCATATTTTGTCATACAAAACACATGTCTATGCTTTATATAATCAATTGAAAAAGGACGATTTTGAAACGAATATTATGGATGTGCTTAGGGAAAAAAATAGTGATGCATACAAAGACTTAGCTGATGTGGATTTTGACGACATTGCATATACATATTTATTCTTTGATTATGATGGACATGCTTATGATGAGTTGAAAAGAGATAATATTATTGAGGAAATGATAGATTACTTTGACAATGAAACTGATAACGGGAAGTTGTTTATAAGTTACCCTATGGTGGAAGCTCTAAAGGATGTTACGAAGATAAATGTATGTTCTAGAAGATGTACATTTCAAATTGAAGAAGGGCCAACTTACAAAGGGCAGGTTCATAGAGATTGTGAGTTCGAGCGCGTTGAGAATTACGATGATAAAACATGGATGTTCTTGTCTAGGGTAGCGGTTAAGAAATCAAACTGTATTGTTTCAGATGAATACATTTTACCCGAATATGCTGTATTTTTGAATGATAACACTCAACTTAATATTTTCAGAAATCAAGTAATAAAGTTCATAACAACCGATTCGAAAGTTGCAGTTCTAAGCACATTTCCGCATTTCTTAATTAACCATTTTGGAAACAAGATGTATTCTAATGTAGTTGTATCCAATGCTGATGATATAATGTATAAGGCAAACAAGTGTAGTGATGAAAATTGCTACATGAATAAAAGAAAATGAAGGCATTTTGGCTAGATGCGAGATTTCTTTTCTTTACTAAGTGGAATTTGAAATAAAATCAAACTTTGTTCATCAAAATTAAAGATTTGTTAGAATTTTGTTTTCTACTACACCCTTGTTACACCCTAAATAGAATAATACAGAATAAAGAACCCGCCAATACTGTTGAAAACACAGTGTTAGCGGGTTTTATTGTGATTTATACTTAGGTGATTCTATTTATACGTTGAATCTAAATAAGATAACATCTCCATCTTTAACGATGTAGTCTTTACCCTCAAGTCTCACTAGACCCTTTTCCTTGGCAGCGGCCATAGAACCATGCTCTTGTAGGTCTGTGAAGGCAATTGTCTCTGCTCTGATGAAGCCTCTTTCGAAGTCTGTATGGATTTTACCAGCAGCACCTGGTGCCTTTGTGCCTCTTTTGATTGTCCATGCACGAACTTCTTGAGGACCAGCTGTTAAGAAAGAAATTAAGTCCAGTAGGTGGTAACCAGCCTTGATTAACTTATCTAAACCTGATTCAGCTAGGCCTAATTCTGCTAAAAACTCCTTTTTGTCATCTTCATCTAATTCAGAAATTTCTTGTTCGATTTTAGCACAAACCACTACAACTTCAGCATTCTCTGATGCTGCTAGTGTTTTAACTTCTTTAACATAATCGTTTTCGAAATTACCTTCTGTTACATCGTCTTCTGAGATATTAGCAACATAAATGATTGGCTTGTATGAAAGAAGATTTAATGATTTAACAAAGGCCTTGTCGTCTTCGTCGATGTCTATGGCTCTAGCTGAAATACCATTGTCTAGCTCAGCCTTGATGCTTTCAAGAAGGTCTACTTCCTTTTGAAGCTTCTTATCTGCCTTGGCAGCCTTTTTAGCTTTCACAATTCTTCTTTCTAACATTTCTGAGTCAGAGAATACAAGCTCTAAATTGATGGTTTCAATATCGCTCATAGGACCAATTTTACCATCAACGTGGATCACGTTCTCGTCTTCAAAACATCTAACCACGTGAACAATAGACTCAACTTCTCTGATGTGTGATAAGAACTTGTTACCAAGTCCCTCACCGTTAGAAGCACCCTTTACAAGACCTGCAATATCATAGAATTCAATAGCAGTCGGTAATAATTTTTTTGAATCATACATGTCTCTTAAGACATCTAATCTAGCATCTGGTACTGCAACAACCCCCATGTTGGGTTCGATTGTACAGAATGGGTAGTTAGCAGATTCAGCACCTGCTTTGGTAATGGCATTGAATAATGTACTCTTACCAACGTTTGGTAAACCAACAATCCCTAATTTCATGTTTAAATCCTCTCTCCAGTTCAATTTTTTATTTAACAATGCCTTGTGCATTGCGATCATAAAATTTAAATTACATACAAAGTTTATTATACCCGAAATCATAGGATTATGCTAGATATAAAAAGAAAACTTCTGAAATGTGAAATTTTAATAAATTTACTCGTATGGACTTTTTATTGTCGTTGAATATGATACTATGTCTATATAGAGAATAGGAGGATTTATATGAATAAAATGGAAAAATATGCTGAGCTCTTGATCAAGATCGGCATCAACATTCAAGACAACCAAACCCTCATGATCACATCACCGATTGAGTGTGCGGAGTTTGCTCGTATGGCTGCTAAAAAGGCTTATGAAGCTGGTGCTCGTGAAGTTGTGATGAGATGGACGGATGAGAAGTCTACCCACATCAAGTATAAGATGGCCAATGATGAAATTTTTGATGAGTTCCCTGAATGGAGCAAGGCATACTTTAACCACTATGCTGACATTGATACTGCCTTCTTAAGTATTTCTGCATCTGATCCTGAGTTGATGAAGGATGTAGATCCTAAGAGAATGTCTAGAGCCAACAAGGCATCTTCAGAGGCCTTGGTACACTACAGATCAAGAATGATGAGCAATCAAAATGTTTGGTGCGTTGCATCTATTCCGACAAGTGCATGGGCTAAGAAGGTCTTCCCTCAAGTAGGAGAAGCTGAAGCCATTGAGCTTTTATGGGATGCCATTTACAAGTCGGTAAGAGTGGATCAAGAAGATCCAGTAGGGGCGTGGAGAAACCACCAATCCAACTTAAATGAAAAATTAGACTTCTTAAACAAAACAGCCTTTAAGTCTTTAAGATATAAGAACTCAAGAGGGACAGATGTTTTAGTTGACCTTCCTGACAACCATGTATGGTTTGGTGGTGGCGACCAAGCACCTCAAGGTCATGTATTTGTAGCCAACATGCCAACAGAAGAAGTGTTCACGATGCCTAAGTTGGATGGCGTTAATGGAACCGTGGTATCATCGATGCCTTTAAACTACAATGGTAACTTGATTGAAGACTTTAAGTTTGTTTTCAAGGATGGCCTAGTAGTGGACTACGATGCTAAATCAGGTAAGGATGTATTAAAAGAACTTTTGGATACAGATGAAGGAGCCAAGCGTCTGGGTGAAGTTGCCCTAGTGCCACATGATTCTCCGATCTCAAACCAAAACATTCTCTTCTACAACACCTTGTTTGATGAAAACGCCTCTTGTCACTTTGCCCTAGGTAAGGCTTACCCAATCTGTGTTAAAGATGGTGAAAAGATGTCAAATGAGGAGTTAATAGCAGCTGGTGCTAATGATTCTCTAACCCATGTGGATTTCATGGTTGGAACAGAGGATCTAGAGATCACGGGTATTACCCATGATGGACAAGAAATACCTGTTTTTGTCAACGGTAACTTTGCATAATGCAATAAAAAATACCTTCTAGTGAAGGTATTTTTTTATTGCCTTAAATTAATAGTGTTACTCTTACTCGTATTCATCCTCATCCCTGTAGTCATCTCTAGAGTAATGGACCCTGGGCTTCTTACCGTTCTTAAGCATAAGAAATCCTATAAGAATTAAGACTAGGGGTAAAACGAAATTGCCCTTCATGGTAATGAGACCTAGGAACATGGCTGTTGCTGCGAAGGCCATAAAACCAAATGATACCCAGAAGAGGGGTTTTTCCTTGTAACCAAAACAATACAATTGGAACAAGCCAACACCAACTCCTCCGATGAACATAGGCCACAAATAAACCATATGGCTATAACCAAAGATAGAGCAGTATGTAAAGATAAGACCGTAGGTTAAAAAGATTCCGCCAGGTACCAGTAGGCCAGCATTCTTTTGATGGCGGTTGTTAAAGTAACCCATTTCAAATGAAATTCCCATTATAAAGAATATGACGGGCCAAAAATGCCAGATGGATACATTTAATTGGATGACATCTAAGTTGTTTAACAACATAATAGCGCCGAGTCCAAGAAATATAAGTCCTAGTGTTGCATTTTTTTTCTGCATGATATCTCCTCCTTCATCTACTCTAAGGGTATCATAAGTTCTTAACTCATGTAAATTAAATAACAATTAGAATTCGGTTAGAAAGTGACTTTACCTATCTATTGTTGTTTATGCATAATAATGGTAATATAAGCATACAAGAGTTAGGAGTACTTATGAGCCATAATATAGATAAAACGCAAATCCACAAACGCTTGAACTTATACACCATACACACAGAAAAGTTCAAGACCGACCTGATAGGTGTTTATATAAAAAGGCGGTTAACGCCAAAAGAAGCTGCCTATAATACCTTAATCAGTCGAATTTTGACCAGGGGAACCAAGAAGTATCCATCGGGTAAAATTCTCCAAAACAAGTTAGACGATTCTTATGGAATGATTTTGGTTTCTGATGTTGTTAAGCAGGGGTCCTACCATATACTAGAGTTTAGACTCCAGTTTCCCAACCAGAAGCACCTCATGGACACAGGTCTTTTTGATGAGGCCCTGGACCTACTTCACCAAGTAATTTTTAACCCCTTGGCAGATGAGCAGGGCTTCCTGGAAGATATCTTTAATCAAGAAAAAAACAATCTCATGGATGAATTAGAAGGTAGACAAAATGACAAGATGTCTTATGCATTAGACCGGTGCATTGAGCATATGTATGATCATGAGGGCTATGGACAATATGTTTATGGTGACCTTAAAACCATCGAAGGCATTACAAGACAAGACTTATATGACCATTATAAGACGGTTATTCTAGGATCCTTATTTGATATTTGTATAATGGGAGACTTAAGGAAGAGGCCGGTCAGGTCCTCCGTCGAAAAGCATTTTTCTATAGAAGAGAATGATTACCTTCATTATGAAGTAGAGGAAAATGATCCCATTCATATGATTCCTCGGACAGTCATGGAAAATGATCAAATTCAAGAAGGTAAAATGGTCATGGGCTTTAGGACCCTGGTGGATTACAAGGACCCTCTTTATGAGGCTTCGGTTCTTGCTTACCATATACTAGGGGGCGGTCCATCTTCAGAACTCTTCCATGTTTTAAGAGATGAACATTCCCTGTGTTACTATGTATATGCCAAGTCTGACAAGTACAAGGGAGCCCTCTTCATAGGGGCTGGGATTGAACCCAAGGACTTAGACCGGGTAACCGACCTGGTCTTTCAGGTGATAGAGGATCTGAGAGTTAGGCTGGTCGACCAGGCTGTATTAGATGATACCATCAAGGGCATGGTGGACTCGATCCATGCCTTGTCAGACTTTTCTAATTCCTTCTTGAACTTCTTATATGGAGAACTCTTGGGTAAGGATGAAGACCACCTGGTAGATATTAATGAAATAATTAATGGCTACAAGAGGGTTCGAGTTGAAGACCTGCAAGAAGTCTTTAAAAGACTCCACCCTGAAATGATTTATATGTTACATGGAGGTCAAGATGAAATATTATAATGCCTTGTTGGATGAGAGCTTGGTTAAAAAAGAGTATGACAATGGCTTCCAGGTGTATGTTCTACCCAAAAAGGGTTATACTAAGAAACACGCCTATTTTGCAACAGAGTATGGGGCCTTATATAATGAATACATAGAGGACGGCCAGGTGGTTAAGTTGCCTCTTGGTATGGCTCACTTCCTAGAACATAAATTATTTGATGACAAGCAGGAGTCTGTTTTTGACAAGTTTGAGCGGATGGGGGCGTCAGTTAATGCTTATACCAATTACTTCTCCACCTGTTATACCTTTTCAACAGTCCATAACTTTGATCAATCCCTTGAGGCTCTAATAGACTTGGTTCAGAACCTTCATATCACAGATGAATCTGTAGAAAAAGAGAAGGCGGTTATTGCAAGGGAACTGGCTATGTATGATGATCAGCCCCAGTGGCAGGCGTTTAAGAATATGTTAACTGGACTCTACCACCATCATCCTGTAAAATATGATGTAGGAGGGACCCAAGAATCCATTCAAACGATTACCAGGGCCCAACTAGAAAGAGTATACCAGTCTTTTTATGCACCTGATCGTATGCTGATTTTTGTAGTAGGGGATCTAGATCCAGAACATGTTTTTAAACGGGTAGAAGCTTACCTATCTGACGAGTTCATGTCAAGAAAACCTGCGCCGAGGGTTATTCTACCGGAAAAACCTAAGGCTATAGTCCGTTCTTTTTACCAAGAAGACCTTGATGTAAAAATGCCCATTTTCTATCTTGGCATCAAGGATAGGACCTTCTATGATGATCCTAAGAAACGCTTGCTGAAGGGGATTGCTTCGAAAATTCTAGCAGACTTATTATTTGGAAAGGGATCTGATTTTTACGAGAAGCATTACAAGTCAGGAGCTATCAATGGTACTTTTTCTTGTGACTATGCTTATGGTAGAACCTTTGGTTATACAGCCATGAGTGCTGAATGTAAAAATCCTCATAACTTAAAGGCTCTCATCCAGGAAGAAATTGACCTTAAGTTAAGAGAGGGACTTAACAAAAAAGACTTTGAAAGAATTAAGAAGAAGATGATAGGGAGACACCTGAGTTCTTTCAATTCAACTCAGTTCATAGCGTCGACCTTTATGTCATATTATATGAAGGGGATTGAGTTGTTTGACTACTTAGAAACCCTTGAACAGTTAGATTTTGAAACCGTTGAGGAGAGATTTAAGAGTCATTACGACTTGGATTACTCTACTGTTTCTATCGTAAAATAAGGAGGAAAAATGAATCCAGCAGCATTTGAAATATTCGGTATCAGTATTCGCTGGTATGGAATCTTAATAGGAACCGGTATGTTAATAGGAGCTTATTTGGCCATGAGAGAAGCAAGGAGGGTGGGCCTCAATGACGAAACCCTTTTGGATGCCCTAATAATTGCCCTGCCTGCAGCAATTGTTGGTGCCAGGTTGTATTATGTGATATTTAATTTAGGTGCCTATGATTCGTTTTTGGAGGCCATTAACTTTAGAAATGGTGGTCTAGCCATACATGGTGGTGTCATAGCGGGGGTTGGATCCTTTTGGATTTTCTCAAAAATTAAGAACTTAAACTTCTTTAAATGGTTGGATGTTGCTGCGCCAAGTATTATTTTAGGCCAGGCCATTGGCCGGTGGGGCAATTTCATTAATCAAGAGGCCCATGGTGGACAAACAGATTTACCTTGGGGGATAATGGTAGATGGCGTAAAAGTTCATCCTACCTTCTTGTACGAGTCTATTGGTAACTTTATTATTTTCTTAGTTCTTATGGGCTTAAGGAAAAAGAAGAAGTTTGATGGCCAATTGATTGCCCTTTACATGATCTTCTATTCAATTATCCGATTCTTTATTGAAGGTCTAAGAACTGATAGTTTGTATTTCTATGATTTCAGAGTGGCCCAGTTAATTTCAGTTGCCCTGATTATAGCAGGTGGTTTACTTTACTATATCATGGGACAAAAGGCAAAAAATCAAGTTTTGCTGGATCAAAAACCTAAAAAGAAGTAAACATCAGCTTGAATTAAAAATTTTATATATCAACAAAATAAATCCTCATCCTATATGTCGATCGACATAAAGGATGAGGATTTTTGTTATGAAAGAAACCTAGTCCTTATAATAATTGAGTATATCTTGGTCACTGGCTTGGCTGAGACCTTGCTTCCAATCTTCAATCAGTTGACTCAATCTTTCTTGATCGTTTTCTTTCATTAAATCAAGAAGGCTATGGTCTGGGTCTTGTCTTAAGTAGTAGTTGAGCATGGATACCCAGAAGGGAATAGGATAGACGCCAGTACTTGAGTCTAATAGGTCTGGGAGCTCATTGCCACTATTCAAATAACCTTTAACCCAAAGATCACAGAGGGTCTTGTTGTAGGCCTTGTATTCTAGGTCTGGGTTTAAATGATCTTCTAGAAGGCTGGTGATCTCCTTATACGTCCCCTGATTAAGCATGCCTAAGCGTTCAAACTGACCATAATAATAGGGGTTTGAGAGCCTAACCAGGGGGTCATCATTGGAATAATAGACCGCTCTCATTTCCAGATATAAGCCATATAGATCATCAAGACCTAAGAAGTGGTCCACATAATGGATGTATTCATGACTGAAGACATAAGTCGTGTTCATAAGTAGCGCTGGCTGGTCTTTGTCAAAGTAGCCACCTGGTATGGAACATGCTTCTGTATAAATCTGCAGGCTGAGAGGGGGAAGGACCTCTTCTGTATAAGCCATATCATTTTGTAGACGGGCCATTTCAGCATAAAATCCATCCAGGTAATGGTGTAGGCTTGCCTTATCCTTGTGGAGGACATCGAAACCCTCTATGTACTTGGCTTGGGAGTCCTCCCGGTCAAGACCGATTTGCCAATGATTTTTTCCTTGGAGAAAGATCAAGGTCTTTTCATCAGATCGTCGGTTGTAGACTTCCTGTGTTACACGATTGGACGTGGAAAGGGAGGGGTCCAGTTCCTGTAACCACTGGCCAAGAAGGTAGGGAACCTGATCTGAATAAGGAGTCGTATTGGATTCAAGCAGTAGCTGGAGGGTTTTGTCCTTGCCTAGATTGTCCATTAAGTAAGTGAGAAAATGCCACGAGAGGAGTTTGTTTTTATCAATGGTCTCTGAGTCATTGAAGTGGGGATGGAAGTCCAGATAGGAGAGCGTGGTGGTCTCTAAATGGCCATACATCTCTAAGTCTAGGATTTCAAGATCTTCTACATTAAGCTTGTTCTTTTGGCAAATATCGTATGCCAGACCTGAAATGAGACCATAATGCATGTGGTCATCTAAGCTGTAATCCAGTATTCTCAGAGTTTGTTTGTAATCGCTATCCTTGATATTGATGTATACTCTTTTTGAATGTCTATTATAGTTATCGTAATCAGTAGCCACAAAGGTCCTGGGCAGGAGTTGAAGGTCTGTCTCATGAAAATAGTCATGAACCAAGCGAATCAATCGGTCTAGACGATCAGCGTCCTCCTGTAAGACTGAATCTGCCCTAATCAGCCTATAATTATAGGCATGATCTTTCTCTTGCATAGTAGCAGGTTTCTCTTCTGAAGGTGCTTGTTTGCCAGTGAGTGCTTGCTTAGCTTGGGGCATAAGAAGCCCTACGGCCACAAGGAGGATGATGGCAAGGCTTAGGGCAAGGGCTAGATACTTTTTACTCATGATGAACTCCTTTGCTGTTCTTTATACTTTCAACTGATAATATTATACCAATAAATTCTATTGATACCTTCTTGGCTCATAGATTTCATAGGATGTTAACAAAAAATAATATTAGAGTATAGACTGGTCCTTGGCTAGATCGACCAGCAGCTAACTTTTGGGTATACGCGAAGTCGAAGGGGTTGAGGCATTTGTGGTGATTTCAAATGGGGTTCAAGCATTTTTTTCCTACTAAATAAGCCTAAAGCTTAGACTGAGGAAAGATGATATTAAGTTTTCTACATATTTGTGACTAATTGAATTTTTTTTACTCATGAGGAACCTACTATATATAGTGGGTTCTTTAAAATCTCTCCCCACCATCTACCACTTTGTGGTCTGAAATGACAAAAGGCTTGCAAAATGCGGGTTTGTCAAATGATAAATTGTTAAAATTTCTTGATTAAAACCCTCAAAAAGGGTAAAATATCATTATAAGTGGTGAAGAGTGGGGGAAAGTGGGAACTTTTTCAGGAAAGTGGGTCATTATGTTTTTTGGTGAGTTTAATCACAACATAGATGATAAAGGTCGGATGAGTATACCGGCTCGCTTTCGTGAGGGTTTAGGCGACACCTTTTACGTAACCAAAGGACTTGACCAATGTTTATTTGTCTTTTCCAGTGGTGAGTGGCAGCTTTTCCAGGAAACTCTTAAGAAACTACCACTGACTAAGGCTGATGCCAGAAGTTTCGTTCGATTTTTCTATGCTGGGGCTATGGAATGTACCCTTGACAAGCAAGGGCGGATCAACATTAATTCAAAACTAAGAGACCATGCCAATATTATTAAAGAAGCAAGTATTATTGGTGTAGGAGATAGAATAGAGATTTGGAGCCGTGAATCATGGGATAGCTACAATGACCCTGACAACATGGACTACGATGATATAGCTGAACGCATGGCTGAACTTGGAATATAACAGGAGGCAAAAGTGGACTTTAAACATGTTAGTGTACTGCTAATGGAAACCGTTGATGGATTGAATATTAAGCCAGATGGCATATATGTAGATGGAACCCTTGGTGGGGGAGGTCATTCAGAGGAAATCCTCAAGCGATTGGATACTGGTAAACTGATTGGTATTGATCAAGACGAAAATGCCCTCAAGGCAGCCAGTGAACGATTGAAGCCCTTTGGTGATAAGTTTATACCTGTTAGAAGCAATTTCTCCAATATCAAGGCAGTCCTGGAGGATCTCAACATTGACCGTATTGATGGCATGATGATGGACCTTGGTGTGAGCTCACACCAGTTGGATGAGGCAGAGAGAGGTTTCTCATACCGGTTTGATGCTCCCCTAGATATGAGGATGGATCAAAGACAAGACCTAGATGCTTACCAAGTGGTGAATTCTTACTCAGAAGATGAACTCAACCAAGTTATAAAAAAATATGGAGAAGAGAACTGGGCCAGAAGAATAGCCAAGTTCATATGCGAAGCTAGACAAGAAAAACCAGTAGAAACTACCTTAGAGTTGGTGGACTTAATTTACAAGGCCATACCAGCTGCTGCAAGGCGAGAGGGTGGTCATCCTGCGAAGAGGACCTTCCAGGCCATCCGAATTGAAGTTAACAATGAACTTGAAATACTAAAAACAACTATTTCAGATATTACATCTGTTTTAAATAAGAATGGAAGGATTGCTGTAATCACCTTCCACTCATTAGAAGATCGATTGGTTAAACATGCCTTCAAGGACTTGGCGCAAGGATGCATCTGTCCCCCTGAATTACCCATGTGCATGTGTAACAACAAGCCAAAGATTAAAATTATCACCCGAAAACCTATCTTGCCATCAGAAGAAGAACTTGAGACCAACGCAAGAAGTAAGTCAGCTAAGCTAAGGGTGGCAAAGAAGGTTTAGCAAGGAGGCGCTATGGAAGCAGCGAAACGAATTTATGATAATTCATATAATCAAAGACAAGAGACCGCTGCTTTAGCAAAGGCTTATTTGGATGAGCAAAAGGTTCAACCAGAGAAACCTGCCCACAAGCAAGAGAAACAACTTAAGAATGGTCGGGTTTGTACCATAATTGGTGTGATGTCCTCATTGGTGTATTGTATGCTGATTTTTGGGATATTAATTATGCCCCTTGTCAAAGAAACCTATGTTCAAAAAGAGAATATAGATATCAACTTGTTAGAACAAGAGATCTATAGGCTGAACAAGGATCTGGCTAAGACCCAAGGAGAGATAGATAAGGTTTCCTTTGCGACCTACGAAATGTACTCTAGAGAGGTCCTTAATATGACCTATAGGGATGATACCCAAGCAAGACCTGTTGTCTATAGACCCTACAAGTCTTTGGAAGATGCAAAAAAAGAATATTATGGAACGAACATTGACTATATGTCAAAAAGTGAATAGACTGAGGGCGTAAAGGCTCTCTTTTTTTAGGATAAGTTAGGAAGGGTAAAGCATGGAACTAAAATTAAAGAAAAAAGTCATACTTATAATGGCTATATTTGGTCTAGTGGCTTTAGTGATTGTAGGCCGTTTGGCACATATTATTTTGATTGAAGGAGACGACCTGAGGGCAGCGGTTGAGTTGCAGAAACAATATGAGTACCTCAACCAATATGAACGTGGGACAATACTGGATACCAATGGGGATATACTTGTAAAAACTGAATTCCAGTACCATATTGGCTTCAATATCAATCGCTTGAGTCAAGAATCAATTAATAAAAAGTTAGACGCCATTGTGGAACTGACAGACTTTAAAATGGATTACTTGCTAGAGACACTAGCGAATAATAAAGATGGAGGCATGGTCTACTTTGGTTATATTACAGATGAGTTAGTGGCCAATAAATTAAAATGGGTTCATGGGGTTTCCACAGACAAACACCCCGTTAGACTTTATCCTTATGGGGATTTAGCCTCTCAAATTCTGGGCAGGACCAAAAAAGAAGATATAAAGAATGAGCTGGATGGTAATTATTTGTTTTTCCTAGATGGAAAGAGTGGTATAGAAGATCTTTTTGATGCAGAACTCAAGGGTGAAGATGGCTATTTCTTTAGCCAAACAGACCGTTGGAAACGAGACCTCTTAAATGGTGACCGGAAAGAAAAGCCAGTCCAGGATGGTGAGAACATCCAGTTAACCATAGACGCTGTTATCCAAGGTTACTTGGAGGAAGCTCTTAAGGAAACATATGAGTATGAGGAGGCCATTTCTGCCCAGGGTCTTGTTTTAAATGTTAAAACAGGAGAGATTATAGCTATGGGGTCTTATCCAGGTATTGAAATGACCAGTAATATACCCAATACACTGACGGTTGAAGAAAAACAAAAAATGATTGATCAGGGTAAGTGGGAGGATTACAACGTAATTTATAACCAGGCTTTAAGAAATAGGCCCATCCAGGATACCATTGAATTGGGGTCTATTATGAAGTTGGTGACCACAGCTATTGCCCTAGAGGGAGATTACTACACACCTGAGTCTTATTTTGATGAAGGGAACATCATATTTATTGGTAAGCATGGAATAAAGTGTTGGCGTTATCCTCAGGCCCACCCACCGGGGTCTTTGACTCAGGCGGTTGCTGACTCCTGTAACCCAGTCTTTGTTCGCATGACCCTAGAGATGGGACCAGAGGTCTTGTGGGATGGGTTTGACAAGATGGGACTCTTTGATTATTCAGGCATTGACCTGCCAGGGGAAGCCTTGTTTGTTCATGCGGCCAATGATACATCCTTGGTCAAGTATGCTAATATGAGTTTTGGTCAAGGGGTTGCATATAATCAGCTGGAGGGGGCCATGGCTATTGCTGCCCTGGTCAATGGGGGCAATCTCTTAGAGCCTCAGATTATCAAGCAGATAACAACTCCAGATGGTCTTATGGTTGACAGCATGATGACAACTGTTAAAAGAAAAGTTGTATCAGAAATAACTTCCCAGCAAATGAGGGACATCATGGAGTTTGTGGTGGACAGCGGAGCTGGTGGTCCAGTAAAAACACCAGGACTAAGAGTGGGTGGCAAGTCGGGTTCCTCACAAAAGTGGGTGCCTGGTGAAGTGGTAGATGGAGAATATATTGCAGGTCATTACAGTACTGAAGATATATACGGATCCTTCTTAAGTGTCTTCCCTATGGAAGATCCTACTTATATGGTCTATGTCATTGTTGATGAACCAAGAACGGGCACCAATGGGACACGGGTTGCTGGTCCGCCTGTTAAGGCTATCATGGACAAGATGATTACCTATTATGCTATCCCAACTGAAATTGATGAAAACCGTGAGTCCGTACTTGTACCTGATTTAATTGGTATGACCTTCCAAGAGGCAAGGATTCTCTTGGATGAATTGGGCCTGACATATAATGAACAGGATCCCTTGATTTCCGAGTCTGCCCTTATTGTAACCAACCAATATCCACATGCTGGTAAGGTGATTAAGGTAGGGGATAAGATTATTATAGAAACTCATCAGTGATAGTATAAAGGTCTATCCATATATGATATAATCATGGTTGATGAAAAAAAGAATTGAGGAAATTATGATCATAACATTAAACACTTTACTTAAAGGAAGTCAGGGTCAAATCCATGGCTTCGACCAGGATATGGACATCCATGGCCTGGTAATAGACAGTCGTCAAGTAGGCCCTAAAACTTGCTACTTTCCTGTATTGGGAGAGAACTTTGATGGTCACCAGTTTATATTAGGGGCCTTCCAAGGAGGGTGTCCCCTAGCTGTATGTGAGAAAGCCTATTTCTATAGCCATTACCAAGACTTAAAAGACAAGGCCCTTATATTAGTGGATGATTCCACCAAGGCCCTTCAACGGTTGGCCAAGTACATCTTGAAATTGCTCGGTCCAAGGGTGATTGGAATCACAGGGTCTGTTGGAAAAACATCGACCAAGGAGTTTGTTTATGGCGTCTTAAGTCAGGTCTACAGGGTTCACAAGAACAAGGGGAACCTTAATAATCACATCGGCATGCCCTTGACCATATTTGACTTAGAGGATGACCATCAAGTAGCAATTTTAGAGATGGGCATGAACCATATGCACGAGATTGATGTTCTAGCAGACATTGCCCGTCCAGAAGTCGCTATTATAACCAACATAGGCAAGTCCCATATTGGAAACTTAGGATCACAAGACAATATCTTTAAGGCCAAGCTTGAAATCACCTCTTATTTAGAGGAGGGGCAGGCCTTGGTTGTTAATGGCCAAGACCCCTACTTAAGTCAGGTAGAATCTGAAGTTTTTTCTGTCTTCAAAGTGGGAAGCAAGACTTTAGAACTTGTTGATAAGAGAATAAGGAAAGATGGCTGTTATAGCTATGATTTTACTTATGAAGCTAATAGATACCAGGTAAATCTTATGGTTTTGGGAGAGCATAATATTTATAACTCCCTACTGGCCATTCAAGCTGGCCTCCTTATGGAGGTGCCCATGGAAACAATAATCAAGGGTCTTGAAGGCGTAAGGGAGAACAAGGGACGATTGGATGTTCACGAGTTGAAGTCAAACATTGAAATTATAAGTGATTGTTATAATGCCAGTCAGGACTCTATTCAATCTGCAGTGGATGTCTTGATGTCTAGAAATAAGGCCCACAAGATTGCCATTATTGGTGATGTTCTAGAATTGGGTGATTATAGCGAAGCGACCCATCGAGCCATAGGCCAAGACCTGAATAGAGAAGGATTGTCCGTGGTGGTCCTGGGACAAGAAAGTCTGTATACTTATGATGAATTAAAGGGCGATAAGTGTCATTTCTTAGACAAACAAGCGCTTATTGACCATGTTAAAAGTATCTTGTCAGAGGATACCTCGATTTTAGTCAAGGGATCTTTTGGTATGGGTATGATTGAAATTGTAGAGAAACTTATTGAGGAGTAAAAATGGATTTATTGATGTTGTTTTTATATGGAGTTGCCAGTTATATTGTGGCTGTGATTTTAGGTCCCTTAGTGATCGAGTATTTTAAGAAGCAAAGTGTCAAGCAGGTCGTTAGGGAAGAGGGGCTTGAATCCCATCAGGTTAAAACTGGAACACCAACCATGGGTGGTGTGATTTTCATGGTACCTGGTCTCTTAGTAGCTCTTGTTGGGGGATTTGTTGCTGGTTTTGCCAAGGCTGACCTGATGGTCATTCTTGGGGTGACTCTAGGTTTTGGCCTGGTAGGTTTTATTGATGACTATAAAAAAGTTATTCGTAAACATAACGACGGCCTGTCTGCAAAAATGAAGATCCTTGGGCAGACTCTAGTGGCTTTACCCTTAACCCTTTATATTGTTTCTCAAAGCACTGCTGTCTGGATCCCCTTTACTGACTACTTCTTAGACATGGGTATCCTTAAGTACGCTTTTGTATACATAGCCATCATAGCAACTTCAAATGCTGTTAATATTACAGATGGAGCAGATGGTTTGGCAAGTTCAGTAACCATTTTGGTTTTAGCTTTTTATGTTTACCTGGGACATGCCCTTGACATGGTTCCTGTAGCCTTGGCTTCTACAACTATGATCGGTGGCCTACTAGGCTTTTTAATGTTTAATAAGTACCCAGCAAAAATCTTCATGGGGGATGTGGGTTCTTTGGCGCTTGGTGGCCTTGTGGTTGCCTTGGCTGGCTTAACCCAGACCTTGTTTTTGATTTTTATAGTCGGTATTATTTACTTTATAGAAACTTTATCAGTGACGCTACAGGTTCTTTACTTTAAGAAAACAGGCAAGAGGATTTTTAAAATGTCTCCTCTTCACCATCATTTTGAGCTGTGTGGCTGGCATGAGAACAAGATATTAAGAGTATTTTCAGTGGTTACACTTGTTGGGATTGTTTTAGGTGTCATCAGTTTGATTGGGAGGTTATCATGATAGAAGGTAAAAAAATACTAGTCATTGGTGTCGCCAGGTCAGGCCTAGCATCTGGTCAGTTGGCTATGAAGTTAGGAGGACTTGTGACTTTTAATGACTCCAAGGCTGATCCTACAATAGACCACAAGGACCTATATGAGCAGGCTAATTGGGACCTAGGAGGACCACCCCAGCATATCGAGACCTACGATATGGTGATCTTGAGTCCGGGTGTTCCTACAGATTTACCCTTTATCGATCGAGCGAGGCAGGCGGGAGTGGAGGTGATAGGTGCCCTTGAGTTTGGATACCGTTACACACCTGGTCATTACTATGCCATCACAGGCACTAATGGTAAAACCACAACCACCCAGTTGACTTATGAAATTTTTGCAGGTGGAGGGCTAGATGCCCATGCGGTTGGTAATATAGGCTATCCTGTCAGTAGTGTAGGCTTAAAGGGCCACCAAGCTCCCCACATGATCACAGAGGTTTCATCCTTCCAATTAGAGTCAATTGTTACTTTTAGACCAAGGGTTGCTGCCTTTTTAAACATTAAACCTGACCACTTAAATAGACACAAGACACTGGAGAATTATTTCCAGGCCAAGTGTCGTATTTATGAGAATCAAGAAGCGGATGACTACTTGTTACTCAATTATGATGATCAAGAGTTAAGAGCTTTTAAACCAGAGACAAGCAGCCAAGTCTTGTACTTCTCTAAGACACCTTTGGACAGGGGGGTATATGCTGAAGACGGGAAAATCTACGTTCACCTAGAGGATAAGGTCGAGATCATGCCTGTTGATGAAATAAAGATAGTAGGGGACCATAACCTGGAGAATGTTTTAGCTGCTGTGGGCATTGCCTACCTAGGTGGTGTCAGCCCACAAGTTATTCGTAGGGTTGTTGCTGCTTATAGGGGGGTAGAGCACCGCATTGAATACGTGGGTGCCTTCCATGGTGTTGACTGTTATAATGATTCCAAGGGTACAAATCCTGATGCAACCATGGTAGCTGTTAAGGCCATGGCTTATCCAACAGTCCTCATAGCAGGTGGTATGGACAAGGGAAGCGATTTTGATGAACTTAGTCTACTCTACCAGGGGCGTTTGAGTAACCTGATTCTTTTGGGAGAAACAAAGGAGCAAATGAAGCAAGCTGCCAACAAGGCTGGTTTCAAACAAGTGATCCTTGTAGATAACATGGAGGAGGCTGTGGAAAAGGCCTTTGAAATGGCAAATAATGAAGGAAGAATTCTCTTATCACCAGCTTGCGCAAGTTGGGATATGTATGAAAGTTATGAAGTGAGAGGTCGTGACTTCAAGACCTGTATAGAGAAAGTGAAGCTATGAAAAAATCCATTGATTATGCCTTATTGATAGCCACCATATTCATAACCCTCTTTGGGGCCTATATGGTCTTAAGTGCTACCTTTTACAATGAAATATTTGGTGAAATATCTGATCCCTTATCTAAGTTCATGAGTGACTTTGAAAAAATTCTTTTGGGTTTTGTAGGTATGATCATTGGAATCTTTATTAATATGAAGTTTGTCAAAAAAATGGCACCCCTCTTTATGTTTGGTGCCATGGGTCTTATGTTAATGGCCCATCTGAGTGGTAGGACCATCAATGGGTCGACCCGGTTCTTAAAAATAGGAGGCTTTAACCTGTCGCCAGGTGAACTCATCAAGCTGGCATCCATTCTCTATTTAGCAAAATTTTTAGAATTTATGGACAGGGGAGAGAGTCAATATAAAAAGTCTATGTTGGCAGTCATCATTTTTGCGGGAACTGTGGTTGGCCTCTTCCTAGTGATAAAAGACTTATCTGGAGCGGGGGTCTATTGTGTGATCATTGCCAGTATGGTTTTTGTAGCAGGGGGCAGGCTCAAGGAGTTTTTAATGGTTGGCCTGATTCTTGCCATGATTGGATCTATGTATGTTTATAGTTCGCCATCTAGAACCCAACGGCTCATAGACTTCTTGGCTCCATCATCTACAGCTATAAACGACTCAACAGCTCAAAATAACCAGGCCCTTATGGCCATTGCAAATGGTGAAGTCTTAGGGGTAGGATCCGGAGATGCATATCAAACTAAGAACGGCATGCCCCTGGCAGATAGTGATTTTATGTTTGCCTCCCTATCAGAGGTAACAGGGTTTGTTGGGGCCCTTGTTGTCCTTGCAACTTACATTTTTATGGCCTGGCGGATGGGGCGAATTATCATGATGTCGGAGAGTCGTTATGGGGCCCTGGTGGTAACGGGGGTTATGACCATGATTTTATTCCAGGCCCTCATCCACATACTATATAACATTAAACTATTTCCGACGACAGGATTGACTCTGCCTTTTATAAGTGCAGGGGGGACATCCAAAATCGTCTTGCTGGCATCAGTTGGCTTGGTATTAAATATATCGTCTAAGCCAAAATCTTTAGAAGAATAACGAGGTTTTATGAAAGTGATTATAACCGGTGGTGGAACTGGCGGCCATGTTTACCCAGCCCTATCTATTGCCGATAAAATAAAAGAGCAACATCCTGAAGCAGAAATTCAATTTATAGGTACCAAGAGGGGCTTAGAAGCTGATGTGGTTCCAAATGCTGGCTACGACTTTAAAGCCATTCAGGTAGCAGGCTTTAGACGGAAGCTGTCCCTGGATACCCTTAAGTCTTTTTATCTGATGTTTAAGGGCTTCTTCCAGGCCGGTAAGTTGATTAAAACCTTCAAGCCTGATCTTTTAATAGGTACAGGTGGCTATGTTGCTGGGCCAGTTATGCTCCAGGGGGCCTTAAAAAATACCAAAACAATTATCCATGAACAAAATGCTATTCCGGGCGTAACAGTTAAGCTACTAGCTCCCTTTATGGACAAGGTCTGTGTGAGCTATGAGGAAAGTAATGGGTATTTTAAAAAACAAGAGAAGTTGGTTTTGACCGGTAACCCAGTACGTGACAAGTTCTCTAGTTTGGATAGGGATGCCTGTAGACAAAAGTTAAAACTAGACCATCCAACCCTTCTCTGTGTTGGTGGAAGTGGTGGGGCTAAGGCCATAAATGATGGTGTTTTGGAACTCATTACGAAATACAATAAGACGGATATGCATTTGATTCATATTACTGGTAAGCGTTATTATAAGGACTTTATGAGTCAGGTGGATGGTCTTGGTATAGACCTTGGATCTAATATTCAGATATTAGATTATGCATATAATATGCCAGAATACATGGTGGCTGCAGACATGATACTGTCTAGGGCTGGTGCCTTGATACTAGCAGAAATTGCTGTTGTTGGCTTGCCATCAATCCTTATTCCATCTCCCTTTGTTGCTCATGATCATCAGACTCATAATGCCAATGTATATGAGAAGAATGGTGCTGGAATCATGTTAGATCAAAAGACTATGGAGCCTGGTCAACTAGGAGATATAGTAGAAGGTCACCTATTTAATAGTCAGCATTTAGAGACCATGAGGACCAATACCCTCCACCTAGCCAAGGTTGATGCGACCCAGGCTATATATAATCAAGCTATGGAAATCCTATAGGAGGCTAGCATGAGAAAGAAAAGACATCCAGTGAGAAAGTTTCTTTTGTTTCTAGTATTTTGTGGTCTGGTATATGGGGGATACTACTGGTATTATAAAACAGAGTACTTTCACATATCTCAGGTCGAGGTGATACCCGAAAATAAACTAAATCCTGACCAAGCCCTTGACTTAATAGGGGATAGTCCCCGATACTTTAAGTATGATAATAAGGACTTGGAAGAGATGATCAATCATCATCCCTATATAAAGGACAGCCAGGTAACGAAAGTATTTCCCAATAAGATGACCGTTATTGTTGAAGAGAGACGGCCGGTTATAGCCCTCTACCAAAATAACCAATATCTATTGATTGATGAACATTTGGTTGTTGTGGATACGGTACGTAATCCTAGGGATTACATGGTGGTCGAAGGCTTCCACATAGGTGGCTTCTTTATGGGAGATCCAGTAGAGTCTTATAACAATGTTCTTCTATCGAACATTATTGATTTGGCCTTTTATGCCTCAACTGAGGGCTTGCCAGAAACCTGCAAGATAAGAGTGGTTGAGGACCAGTTGGTCTTGGACATAAAGGATAATTTGAATGTGTTATTTGGCGATGGTGAAAGAATAGCTGATCGCTTCAACAGGGCCATGGGCATTTATGTTACCCTAGTTGAAAATGGAGAAGATACCGGAACGATTGTTGCCATCCATGATGGTCAACCGAGCTTAACTTTTTATAGAGAGTATTAGGAGGTTTCATTCGTATGAAACAGAAGATATTAAACCAAATAGCCATTGGCATTGTCTGTGTTGTTCTAGGGATCATCGTTTCCCTTCAGTATAAGGTTTTTCGAGAGACGACGGGCAATGGTACAGCCCCCTTTAAAAGGGTAACTGAACTCTATAATGAAAAAGAAAGCCTCATCAAGGAGAAGGAGCAACTCAATGAGGAACTAGACAAGGTTAGGGCGGCTCTAATAGAAATTGAAACAGCAGAATCAAAGGGGTCGGCAGTTATTAGGAACCTGACTGAGACCATCAGAGGTTATGAGCTTCTTGCTGGAATGACCAACGTAAAGGGAGAGGGGGTTGTGATTACCATCTCCAATCCTCCCCAAGAGCCTGGCGCCTACACTGAAGTGAATATAATGAACCAATATGTAGAAATTCTTAAATTGATCAATGACCTTAATGCTTCAGGTGCTGAAGCCATTGCAATTAATGAGCAAAGGGTTATTGCTCTGTCAGAGATTCGTACGGCAGGTCAATATCTAAATGTAAATTTTGTTCCCCAGTCTCTTCCTTTAACGATTAAGGCTATTGGTAAGAAATCGGCCCTTGAGGGAGCTCTTACCTATCGGTTTGGTCAAGTGACCCTATTGAGGGATGCAGGCCTTCTAGTCGATATAAGAAAGGAAGATGAAATCATCATACCAAGATTCCACGGTTTGGTTAACTTCCAATATGCTGAAACGATTGAGGGTGAGTAGATGAAGCGAGATAATAGACGATTTTTTGTTCTATTTGTCTGTATGGGCTTTCTCTTGACCTACCAGGCTCGTATTCTATCCAAGGGCATTCAATATGTTGGTATAGAAGACTTGCAATCTGAAAGTCGTAAGGTTGTTCAAGAAAAAGGTGAAGTGGCCCAGCTAAGGCTCTTGCTTGAGACTGAAAAAGAAAAACTAAGTCTTTATGAGGAGGCTGTAGATGGCGACCGAGGGAGTCTGATTGAAACCCTTCAGAAGCAGATAGAGGACTATGAGAAATTGGTCAACTATACAGATGTCCAAGGACCGGGTGTTATTGTCATAGTCGATGATGCGACTCGAGACCTTTTTGACAATGAACATGGTGATAATGTTCTGGTTCATGACCAGGATGTAGGGATTATAGTTAATGAGCTGAGGGCAGCAGGAGCTGAGGCCATATCTATAAACGGAACCCGGATCATCTTTGGTAAAACCAGGATTGTTTGTGTTGGCCCTACCGTTAAGATCAATGGCGAGCAAATGACCGCTCCCTTTATTATTAAGGCGATTGGCAACAGAAACTTTTTAGAAGCGGCAATTAATGCTCCGGGATCTTTTTCTCAGGTCCTGGTGTCATACGGATTATTTGTTGAAGCAAACACCAGTATCTCTGTTGAAATTAAGGGGTACGAAGGTGTTCTAACCAACGAATACATGGAATTATACGAAGAGGGTGAGTAGATGATTGGAGCAGTAATTGGATTGATTGTTGGGGTTGTTGCGGGCTATATGATGCCCTTGACCATCGCAGGGGGATACACCCTATACCTATCGGTTGCTATTTTAGCAGCTTTTGACTCGGTGATTGGTGGTGTGAGAGCTAATATTGAAGAAAACTTTGATTCTGCTATTTTCTTATCAGGCTTTATCATCAACTCACTAATTGCTGGTGGCCTGGCCTATGCAGGGGACATACTGGGAATCCCCCTATATTATGCTGCGATATTTGCATTTGGTATGCGCCTGTTTAACAACTTTGCCAGAATTAGGCGTGACATTATCTTGAGGATTCGCAAGGAGAAATAACAAGATGTAGAGGTGTAAACCTGTAGAAACTACTAGATATACTAAAAAAAATAAAAAAATCTTAACGAAACCATCTACGCTTACATGGGTTTTATGTTATAATGAAAAAAATGTGAAAATTAATATGATTATAATCAGATTAAATATAAAAGGAGGCCATTAATTTGTTTGAATATGATATCGAAACGGAACAATTTGCTAAGATAAAAGTTGTTGGTGTAGGTGGTGGTGGTAACAACGCCATTAACCGTATGATTGAATCTAAATTACAAGGTGTTGAGTTTATTTCTGTTAATACTGACAAGCAATCTTTGTTTTCGTCTAAGGCAGAATATAAAATTCAAATTGGTGAGAAGTTAACAAGAGGACTGGGCGCAGGTGCTAACCCTGATGTGGGTTCAAAAGCAGCTGAGGAAAGTCGTGACGATATCTACCAGGCCTTAGACGGTGCCGATATGGTATTCGTTACCGCAGGCATGGGTGGTGGTACCGGTACGGGTGCGGCCCCTGTTGTAGCGGAAATTGCAAAGGAGATGGGCATTTTAACTGTGGCTGTAGTCACCAAGCCTTTCAGCTTTGAAGGTAAGAGACGTATGAAAAATGCGGTTATTGGTATTGATGCTTTAAGAACTAAGGTTGATACCCTGGTAACGATTCCTAATGACCGCTTATTACAAATTGCAGAAAAGAAAACAACTATGATAGAAGCCTTCCAAATTGCTGATTCAGTTCTTTTACAAGGGGTTCAGGGAATTTCAGATTTAATTGCCATTCCTGGCTTGATCAACCTGGATTTTGCTGATGTTAAGACGATTATGTTTGAACGTGGCCTTGCTCATATGGGCATCGGGTCTGCTTCTGGAGATAACAATATTATCGATGCTGTAAAGTCTGCCATTACAAGTCCTTTATTAGAAACGACAGTAAGTGGTGCGACGGGGGTACTACTTAATGTAACGGGTGCTGATATTGGTGTGCTTGAGGTTAATGAAGCTGCTGAATTGATCAGAGAAATTGCTGATCCTGAAGCCAATATTATTTTCGGTGCTGCTTTGGATGAAAGTATGACAGGTGACGTGAGGGTTACAGTAATTGCTACTGGTTTTGACCAAGATTCTGTCTTAACACCGACTAAGCCGGAAGTGGACAAGCCTGTTCAGGCTGAACCAGCTCCTATTCAAGCCGAGGCTGAAAAGGAAGCTGTTGTTGAACCAAGTGTTGATGAAGAAACTGACTTTGATATTCCTACTTTTTTAAGAAAAAAGCGTTAAGGAGGTCCTAGATGAAGTGTCCCTACTGTGAGTTTGATGAATCGAAGGTTATCGATTCAAGACCGACAGATGAAAACCATGTGATTCGACGTCGACGTGAGTGTGGCCATTGTAAAAACAGGTTCACAACTTATGAAAAAATTGAGGAAATTCCCTTAATTGTTGTGAAAAAAGATGGCACACGAGAATCCTACAATCGATCGAAACTAATAAATGGTTTGATAAGGGCTTGCGAAAAGAGACCAGTTTCAATAGATATGATTGAAACCATGATTGATGAAGTTGAAAGAACCCTCCACAATGAACTTGAGAGAGAGATTCCCTCTCAGCGTATTGGTGAGTTGATTATGGAGAAACTCAAGCAACTGGATGAAGTCGCATATGTTAGATTTGCTAGTGTTTACCGTCAGTTTAAGGATTTAAACACCTTTGTTGATGAGTTGACCAAGCTACTAGATGAAAAGAAAATTAACTAGAACTTAAGGTAGGAGCTCAGCTTCTACCTTTGTTTATGAATGAGTTTTCAAGGACCTGTTTAAAAGAATCCTTGACGGATACCTATAAAATGTGTATTATAGCAAGGTAAAGTAGGTGAACTATGGAAAAAAATTACAATGTTGAATATAAAAACAAAATAAGTCGAGTAGAATCGGATTCTATTGGTGAAGAGATGGGGATTGAAGTTGGTGACCAACTTATAAAAATCAACGATCGAGAAATCAATGACATTATTGACTATATCTACTTGATTTCAGATGAGTATGTAGAAGTTGAAATCATTAAGGCCAGTGGAGAGGTTTGGATTTTAGAGATAGACAAAGACTACCACGAGGACTTAGGTATTGAGTTTGAAAACCCTATTATGGACCAGGCCAAGCACTGTTCTAACAAGTGTGTTTTCTGCTTTGTGGACCAACTACCTAAGAATATGAGATCAACCCTCTACTTTAAGGATGATGATTCAAGACTATCCTTTCTTCAAGGGAACTTTGTGACCCTGACAAACTTAAAAAGGTCTGACTTGGAACGTATTGTTGAGTACAGAATCAGTCCCTTAAATGTTTCTATACATGCCACTGATCCTGAAGTTCGCTTGAAAATGCTCAAGAATCCAAACTCGGGACAGGTGATGGATCATATGTCATACCTGGTATCTCAAGGTATAGAAGTAAACGGTCAAATTGTCTTGTGTCCTGGTTATAATGATAAAAAAATCTTGGAAAAGACCCTGATGGACTTAAAAACATTGAGTCCTAATCTTCACAGTGTGGCCATTGTACCTGTTGGTATTACCAAGTACAGGGAGGGGTTGGCTACTTTAGAAATCTTTGATCAGGCCGCAGCAGGGGCAACTATTGATCAAGTACAAGCCCTACAAGACCGCTTTTTAGAAGAGTTAGGGACGCGGTTTGCCTTCCTTTCAGATGAATTCTATATGATTGCCGGTCGACCTGTACCTGCATATGATACCTATGAAGGCTTTATTCAATTAGAGAATGGCGTGGGCCTAATGAGTTTGTTTGACCACGAGCTGAATCAAGCTATCCAGTCAACTCCAGAGGAGGGGCCCTTTGATCCGGTTACAATTGTAACGGGAACTTCTGCTTATGGCTTTATGAAGGAAATGGCAGGCCGGGTCATGGCCAACTACGACATTGCCATTGATGTTAAGGAAATCAAAAACGACTTCTTTGGCCATACCATAACGGTTGCCGGCCTTGTTACAGGTCAGGACATTGTCAAGCAACTGTCAAGTGAAGAAGAAAAACACGATATGTTAATACCTGACGTCATGCTCAGATCTGGCGAAAGGGTGTTTTTAGATGATTATACAACTGATGACGTATCTCAGGCCTTAGGGCGCCAGATACGTGTTACTAGAGTAAAGGGTCAAGATTTCCTTGACTGTGTATTGGGGAGGTAAATATGTCAAAACCAATCGTTGCGGTGGTAGGCCGTCCGAATGTTGGCAAGTCCACATTTTTTAATAGAATTGCTGGTCACAGAATCTCTATTGTTGAAGATACGCCAGGCGTAACACGTGACCGTGTTTATGCAGATGTTTCTTGGTTGGACAATGAGTTTGTTATGATTGATACGGGTGGTATAGAACCAGAGTCTACAGATGTTATCATGGCACAAATGAGAGATCAGGCTCAAGTAGCAATTGACACCGCTGATGTTATTATTTTTATGGTAGATGGTCGGGTGTCATATACGACAGCTGACGAAGAAATTGCCATGATGTTAAGACGATCTAAGAAGCCGATTATGCTGGTGGTTAATAAAATAGACGGTTCTGAAACGCCTGATACCATCTATGATTTCTACAACTTAGGCTTAGGGGAACCCCTACCAATTTCATCTGTAAACGCCCTAGGCTTGGGTGACCTATTGGATGCTGTTATAGAAAACTTCAAGGATATTGACCATGAGGAAGAAGAAGAGGATGTGATTAAGGTAGCCCTTATTGGTAAACCCAATGCTGGGAAATCATCTTTAGTCAACTCTTTCTTGGGTGAAAATCGGGTTATTGTAAGTGATGTAGCTGGTACAACAAGAGATGCTATAGATACGCCATTTGAAAGAGATGGGCAAAAATATGTCCTGATTGATACTGCTGGCCTAAGAAGAAAGTCTCGTGTTAATGAAAACATTGAACGCTATTCTGTTTTAAGGGCTCTTACAGCCATCGAACGGTCAGATGTTTGCTTGATTGTTGTGGATGCAACAGAAGGTGTAACAGAGCAGGATAAGAAGGTAGCAGGTTATGCCCACGAAGCAGGTAAGGGCGTTATTATTGTTGTGAATAAGTGGGACTTGATTGACAAGGATAACTTCACTTACAAGTCAGCAGAAGCTAAGGTGAGGAATGAACTGGCCTTTATGACTTATGCTCCGATTCTATTTGTATCGGCTCTGACCAAACAGAGATTAAATAAATTGCTTGAAAAAGTTGTCCATGTATCTGGTCAATGTAACTTAAGGGTATCAACTGGCCTATTAAATGATATCATTAATGAGGCGATTTTACTGAACCAGCCTCCGTCTGATAAGGGTAAACGTCTAAAGATTTATTATATGACTCAGTCATCTGTGAATCCTCCGACATTTATTACCTTTGTTAATGATAAGGAATTGGCCCACTTCTCTTATATGAGATACCTAGAGAACCAAATCAGAAAGAACTTCATTTTCGAAGGAACCCCTATCGTGATGAAGGTTCGACAAAAGAATTCAACTATGTTTGATTAAGATTTTTAGCTTCGACGGATGTCGGGGCTTTTTTTCATGAAAATATGATGGGGCAAAGACCTTAAGGAAACATAAGATTGTGGTTTTTGTAGAAAAGCTATGGTATAATAAATATGTATGAAAAAAGGAGAAGAGTATAATATGAAAATTGGATTTATAGGTGCCGGAAGTTGGGGGACAGCCTTGAGTATGGTGGCTGCTGACAACCAACACGATGTACGTCTGTGGGCACGAAATGCAGAATATATTGAAGTAATAAAAACAACAAGAACCAATCCTAAGTATTTGAAGGATATCCATCTTGCGGACAATATTTTAGTAACAGCAGATATAAGGGAGTGTTTAGACTCTGTAGAAGTTTTAGTCCTCGCCATAGCCTCTCAGGCCATCCGGTCTTGGATGGAGAAATATGGCCAGTTGATTCCTGAAGGCACCATCATAGTAGATGTGGCAAAGGGAATTGAAAACAAGACTCTTTTAAGGATGTCAGAGGTTATTGAGGCCTATAGACCAGACCTACCCTATGTGGTCTTGTCAGGTCCCTCTCATGCTGAGGAGTTGAGCAGACAATTGCCAACAACAGTTGTTTCAGCATCTGAGAAAAAAGTCCATGCTGAATTGATTCAGGACGTGTTTTCAACAGACTACCTGAGGGTTTATACCAATCCAGACGTAGTGGGTGTAGAACTTGGTGGAGCTTTAAAGAATATTATCGCACTAGCTGCCGGCATAACAGATGGGATGGGCTATGGTGATAATGCTAAGGCAGCCTTAATGACCAGGGGGATTAAGGAAATAATAGCCCTAGGCGTTGCATTAGGAGCCAGTCGGGCAACCTTCAATGGATTAACGGGTGTCGGCGATTTAATTGTAACCTGTACCTCTATGCACTCTAGAAATCGTCGATGTGGTATTCTGATCGGTCAGGGGATGTCGAGAGAAGAAGCAGAAGTTGAAGTTGGCATGGTTGTAGAAGGCATCTACGCGACCCAGGCTGCATATCACTTAAGTCGTCAACACAAGATTGAGATGCCGATTGTAGACCAACTATACAGGGTCTTATATGACCATGTGGATGTTAAGCAAAGTGTTAAAAACCTTATGCAAAGAGAGAGAAAGCATGAGATGGAGGAAATAGGCGACTTTAGAGATTGGGCTTAAGTATGTCAAATAAAAAGAAAAAGAAAATAAAGTTAAGGGGTGTCATTCGCTTATTCATTATTTTACTTGCAATTTCTTTGCTGATCATAAAAATCGTAGAGTGGAATAGTGTTGATGAAGACCAGGTCTACTTGGCTCGTTCAGGAGAAATCAGCATTGAGGAATCCTATACTGGTATTGTGGTCAGAAGAGAGTATGTGTACAAGGCAAACTTCCCAGGCACTGTGAGTCAAGCTGTCAATGATGGGGAAAAGGTTAAGAAGAACCAAAGGGTTCTCAATATAACCAGGGAGCAAGAGCAGGAAGCTCAAGTAAGCAGTACAGACATGACCATCCTGCCGAGCAAGATCACCCAAGAAGAAGTATTGGTCAAGATAAAGGGTCTACAGAGTGAAATTGCCCAGGCGATTAAAGTAGAAGCCTATGACCAGTTACCTGACCTCAAATTAGACCTAGCCCTGCAGCTTGAAATCCTTCAGGCTCATAAGAAGGCGGAAGATTCTTCTGTCTGGGTCAAGGGGGTCGGAGATGCTTCTGTCGCCATAGGAGAGAATGTTCCTATTCAGACTCAAAGGGGAGGAATTATTTCTTTTTATGTGGACAACTATGAAGAAGTATTCACCTACGATCAGGTGATGACCAATCGCCTGGGTGACTACCTAGATCATGAGATACTTCCTAGGAATATCAGCCGGGAAAGTGTCACTAGGGGGGACGTCCTTTACAAGATCATTGATGACAATGACTATTTTATTATCATCGTCGGAGATAAGTCCCTCTTTAGTCAATATGAACGCAATGATAGTGTGGAAGTTATGGTTGGTCTTGAAGAAGTCACTGGAACTGTGGAGAGTTTTATTCCCTTAGATGACCAAGTTGGAGTTGCGATCAAGGTGACAGAGTATTTGGAAGACTTCTACAAGAAACGCTTTATGGACGTAACCATTAAGCAAGACGATTACAAGGGCTTACTCGTTAAGTCGACATCTCTGACACGTCTAGGAGAATCTTATGGTGTATATGTCTTGGATTCCTCTGGAACTGTGCGCTTTAAGCCTGTATCTGTTATTCAATACCAGGGATCAGATGTTTTGGTTGAAAGTGACTTCTATTTCATTTTCGACCAAGATGAAAATAAAAAAGTCGAAACCATCAGTGCGAATGACCGTATTATTAAGAATGCGGAGTTGTACAAGGATGGAGATAAGATAAAATAGGACGGTGAAATTTTGTTTGATGCATTAGATAGGGAACACCTAAAAAATAAGTGGGACCAAGTTCAGGCCAATGTAAAAGCTGCCTGTGAGCGTTCTGGCAGATCTCTAGATGAGGTTCATGTTATTGGGGTCTCGAAAACGGTAGAAGCAGATGTCATGAATGCTTCCATTGAATTTGGCGTTAAGATATTGGGTGAAAACAGGGTTCAGGAAATCTTACGTAAGTATGAGGATGTGGTTGATGGTCCCCAGTGGCATTTGATTGGCCACCTACAGACCAATAAGGTTAAGTATATCATTGACCGGGTGGATATGATTCATTCTGTTGATTCTATAAAACTAGCCAAAGAGATAAATAAACAAGCGGCTAAACAGGGTAAGAAAATGAAGGTCTTAATACAAGTCGATATGGCTAATGAGGCGTCAAAGTTTGGTCTACCTGCAGATCAAGTAAGGGACCTTTTAGGCCAGGTGAGTGAACTGGACCATATAGAGGTTGAAGGGCTTATGTTTATTGCCCCCTTTATACAGGATCAAGACTTGATACGGTCTTATTTCAGGGCCATGAAGGACTTGTTTGAGTCTTTAAAGACCTTAACTTATGACAATGTATCCATGAAACACTTGTCTATGGGTATGACCAATGACTACGAATTGGCCATAGAAGAAGGCGCAACATTATTAAGGGTTGGAACGGGCATTTATGGGCCTAGAGATTATACGTAAGGAGAGTAAAATGGCAGACAACATGTGGCAAAAAGTAAAGTTTTTCATCTCAGGTCATGATCCCGAGGAGGACTATGAGGAAGAAGAGGAAATGGAAGTAACAGAAGAGATCATTGCCCTTAAACCTGTGGAAGATGATCGCGATATTATTACCGATGGCTATAAACGACCTCAAAGGAGTAATTTAGTGGATATTAATAACAATAGTAATCATATGAAAGTTATCGTATACAAGCCCAAAAAATATTCAGATGCAGAGCAGATTGTAACCAATCTCAAGGCAAAGAAGCCTGTGGTTGTTAACCTAGAAGAGGTTGAAGTTGAGTTGGCTCGTAAAATCTTTAATTTCTGTTCGGGTGCTATTTGTGCTTTGGATGGAGAAATGAGAAAAATTTCAAAAGAGATTTTTATTCTGGCACCTCATAACGTTACCTTGGATGCGGAAAAGGCTAGGGATGATGACGATGAGAAACCTTTTGATTGGAGAAAAGATTAATGACGACTGTATATGCAATTTTATACGCCTTTATATATGTGCTTATCCTATTGATGACCGCCAGAGCCATCAGTTCATGGTTTGTTAGGGACCTGTCTAATCCTATTATTAGGTTCTTACATGACGTCACAGAACCTATGGTTGCCCCTCTTAGGAATTTTTTAAGAAAAAATAACCTGGGTGGTGGCATGTTTGATTTCTCTTTCATCATCGTGTTATTAATTTTGTATGTATTACAAGACCTAGTGCGTGGTTTGATGTAGCCTATGAACTTAAGTCGTTTTCGTTTGAAAGAAGAAGACCTACAAGTCGTTAGGCAACTTCAGGACCTGTTTCATGGTGCTGATAAGAGTCATAAGGTGGTATACAGCCATTTTTTACCCCCTATCTATAAGCACTTAATTCCAGAAATTATGTCAGATTTCAGGGACCTGGCTTATAAGATGTCTGGTGGGTATGACCAGGCTGAATCCTTTATGGTCATGGTGTATCCGGATTACCTGGAGCCTGAGTTCCAAGGTTTTGCAGTCTGCGAGTTAACCTATAATAGCAAGTATGGTGAAATTGGCCATAGAGATGTCTTAGGTGCTCTTATGGGACTGGGGATCAAGCGGCACTTGATTGGGGACATCCTTGTTGACCAGGGCTTGGTTCAGGTGTTCATGGAAGCGGCTATGGCAGATTATATTTGCTCTCAGATCCATAAAATTGGTCGAGTAAGTGTTGAGATTAGTCTTAAGGATCCCAGTCAAATTGAATACTCAGGGCCAGAGACCCAAGAAGTGAGTATGACGGTGGCAAGTTTAAGGTTGGATGCCTTAATTGCTGGGGTTTATCAAGTCTCACGTGCTAAGGCTTGCCAGGACATACAGGCTGACCGAGTTAAGATTAACCACCTGCCTGTGAATAACTCATCTAAACTTGTTCAAGAGGGAGACCTCTTGTCTGTTAGGGGACGTGGTCGTGCCATTCTCAAGACTATAGGCAGTAAGACTAAAAAGGACCGTTATAAAATAATTATTGAGAAATACAAGTAGTAGGGGGGACTATGCTAACACCAGTTGAAGTTTCAGGTAAAGAGTTTACAAGAGCCTTAAATGGTTATAATCGCCAAGAAGTTGACGATTTCTTAAACAAAGTTTCTGATCACTTGGAAGGTCTTATTAGGGAGTCTGATTTTATTAAGACCCAAGTCATTGAGGGAGAGAAGAAATTAACAGACTATCAAAATCAAGAAAACTCCTTAAAGGATGCCCTCTTGGTTGCTCAAATTACAGCCAGTGACATAAAGAAGAAGGCTGAGTTAGAGGCTGAAACTCTGGTCAATAAGGCCAAAGAAGAAGCCAAGGACCTCTTAGAGGCATCTAGGCAAGAGTCAGATGCCATGCTTGAAAAAGCTCGATTGGATGTAGAGAAAAACCTTGAACAAGCCAAGCAAGACTACAAGGAAATCCAGAATGCAACCAAGTCTTTAAAAAGAGACTATCAAGATTTTAAAGAGAAGTATCAGCACATACTGAGAGAGCAAATTCATGTTTTAGATCGAATAGATGTAAAAGATGAGTTGACGGACTAGACCTTTTCAGTTATAATGCTTATATTAAATAAAAGACGTTGAGGAAGACAAACCAGTAAAGAACATCTTTAGAGAGCTGATGGGTGGTGAAAATCAGTGATGGCTTGTTGGCAGGATCACTTCTGAGTCGAAAGGGTGAACCCTAGTAACTCTTTCCGGTTTAATACCGATATCATTAATGAAGAGGCTTTTATAAGCAACTTGGGTGGTACCGCGGAATAATTTCGTCCCTTGACTATGTCAAGGGATTTTTTATTTGCATAAAAGACAAGTTGAATACTTGCTTTCAGCACCAATAGATCAACTTTGACTGACTAGTATTAGATAAGGAGTGAGCGTATGGCATACAAGAATTTGTCAGAGAAAAAAGTTTTTGAAACTGAAAAAGAAATATCAAATTATTGGCAGTCGATAGACTTGCTAAAAGAATCTATGGCGATCAGACCAGAAGAAAAATCATTTATCTTCTATGATGGCCCACCAACAGCCAATGGGAAACCTGGTATCCACCACGTTATTTCAAGAGCTCTAAAGGACAGTGTATGTCGTTATAAGACAATGACTGGCTACCATGTCAAGCGTAAGGCTGGTTGGGATACACATGGTCTACCTGTAGAGATTGAAGTTGAGAAGAAACTCAAGCTCAACAATAAAACTGAAATTGAAAACTATGGTTTGGGTAAGTTTAATGAAGCTTGTCGAGAGTCTGTATTCGAGTATGAAGCAGCTTGGAGAGATATGACTGAGCGTATGGCCTACTTGATTGACCTTGACCAACCCTATATCACTTTAGACAACAATTACATTGAATCAGTATGGTGGATCCTTGACCAGTTCAACAAGGAAGACTATATCTACGAGGGTCATAAAATCTTACCCTACTGTACCAGATGTGGTACAGGTTTAGCTTCTCATGAAGTGGCTCAGGGCTACAAGGAGATCAAATCACAAACCGTTGTGGCTAAGTTCAAGCGCCTGGATGCTGATGAGTACTTCCTAGTATGGACAACAACACCTTGGACCCTACCATCAAATGTTGCCTTGGCAGTTCATCCAGAAGAAACCTACGTAAGAGTCAAGCAAAACGATGAGGTTTATATTCTAGAAAAGAACCTGGCATCACAAGTATTAAAGGGTGACTACGAAGTGGTTGACGAGTTCCTGGGTAAGACCCTAGAGCATGTTGAGTATGAGCAAATCCTTCCCTTCGTAAAACCTGACAAGAAGGCCTTCTTCGTAACATGTGCAGATTTTGTTACTACAGAAGATGGAACAGGTATCGTTCATATTGCCCCTGCATTTGGTGAGGATGACTACAACCTGGGTAGAGCTTATGGCCTTCCAGTTCTTCAACCAGTTGGTGAAGATGGAAAGTTCATTGATACACCGTGGGCAGGTCGCTTTGTAATGGAAGCGGACTTAGATATCGCTATTCACCTAGGTGAGAGAAACCAGATTTATAAGAAGGAGAAGGTTGACCATAACTATCCACACTGCTGGAGATGTCAAACACCACTTCTTTATTATGCTAAGCCAAGCTGGTACATTGAAATGACTAAGCTTAAGCAAGAATTAATCGACAATAATGATGGGGTGAACTGGTTCCCTAATTATGTTGGTGAGAAGCGTTTTGGTAACTGGTTAGAGAACTTAAATGACTGGGCTATTTCAAGATCGAGATATTGGGGAACTCCTCTTCCAATCTGGAAGTGTGATTGTGGTCATAAGACGTCTATTGGTTCAAGAGCTGAGTTAGTTGAACGTGCCATTGAAGATATCGATGAAAGCATCGACCTACACCGTCCTTATGTAGATGATGTTCACTTAACTTGTGACAAGTGTCAAGGCACAATGACGCGTGTAACCGATGTTATTGACTGTTGGTTCGATTCAGGGGCCATGCCTTTTGCACAGCACCATTATCCTTTTGAGAATAAGGACAAGTTTGACAACTTATTCCCTGCGGACTTTATCTGTGAAGGTATCGACCAAACTAGGGGTTGGTACTACTCATTACTTGCTATTGCTACCTTTGTTAAGAAGCAGTCGCCTTATAAGAATGTTCTGGTTAATGACCTAATCTTGGACAAGTATGGCAAGAAAATGTCTAAATCTAGAGGCAACACAGTTAATCCTATTGACTTGTTTGATCAATATGGGGCTGATGTTATCCGTTGGTACCTCTACCATGGGTCACCAGCTTGGACACCGACTAAGTTTGACGAAGAAGGGGTTAAGGAAGTAGAGTCTAAGTTCTTCAGAACCATCAAGAACGTATATAACTTCTTCGCCTTATATGCCAATACAGACGGTGTTGATGTGAATGCCTTCTATATCAAGCCAGAAGACCGTCCTGAACTTGATCGTTGGATTCTATCAAAATTAAATCAAGTCATCAAGGACACAAAAGAGGACATGGATGTGTTCGATACAACTAAGGTTGTTAGAAGAATTCAAGAGTTTGTAAACGAAGATTTGTCTAACTGGTACATCAGACGTTCTAGAAGACGTTTCTGGGCAACTGACTTAACAGATGATAAGAAGGCAGTTTACAATACAACTCACGAAGTATTAAAGCAAGTATGTTTATTAGCTGCTCCCTTCGCTCCTTACTTGACTGAAGAAATGTATAGAAAACTAACAGATGAGAAGTCTGTTCACTTATCTGACTATCCGCAAGCAAATCTTAACTTAATTGATAAGAAGACAGAAGAGCGTATGGACTTAATCAAGTCTCTAGTAACCCTTGGACGTGCAGCTAGAGAGTCTGTAAAGATCAAGGTACGTCAACCAATCGGTCATGTTATGTTAGATGGTAAGTACAAGGAGACTATTGAAGACTTATCGTCTCTAATCGTTGAAGAATTAAATGTTAAGGAAGTTAAGTTTGTAGATGACCTAAGTCAATATATGTCATTCTCACTTAAGCCAAACTTTAAGGCTGCTGGCCCTGTACTGGGTAAGAATGTTGGAGCCTTGGGCAAGGCGCTTGCAGGTATGGATGCTTATGAAACTGCCATGGCTCTTGAAGGGGGACAAACCCTAAATGTAGACATCAATGGACAGGCCTTTGACATCAACAAAGACCTGGTTATGGTTAACATTGCTGCCAAGGATGGCTTTACGGTTAGACTTGAAAACAATGTGTTCATTATCCTTGATACCAACTTAACTGAGGACTTGATTGCTGAAGGCTACGCTAGAGAGTTTGTTTCTAGAATCCAACAGTTAAGAAAGCAACATGACTTTGAAATGATGGATAGAATCAAGGTAGCTTATCATTCATCTGATGCCTTCAAATCTGCAATAGAGTCTCATATGACCTATGTTAAGGATGAGACCCTAACAGATGAACTGGTCTTTGTAGAGGACCCAAGCTTTGAAGTGTTCACCTTAAATGGTCATGACACAGGCATAGCCGTGGAAAAATTATAGATAAGTTTACAACAAGGATAAAGTCAGAGACAACTCTGGCTTTATCTTTTCTAGAAGAAAGACAAAGGAGGGCCTATGAAGACCCATGAACTACATGTTGAATCAGGTCAACGATTGGATGCCTACATAGCCAATGAAATAGATGATCTATCAAGAAGTCATGCTGCCAAGCTCATTGACCAAGGGGCTGTCACAGTGAATGGACAAGTGGTAACCCTAAAAAAACATAAGCTAAAGGTTGGTGACCAGGTAGAGGTGACCATGCCAGAGGCAGAGGTTTTAGATGTTAAGGCTGAGAATATTCCCCTTGACATAGTATATGAGGATGACCATCTTATGGTGGTTTATAAGCCAGCGGGCATGGTGGTACATCCAGCACCTGGAAACTATACAGGCACCCTGGTGAATGCCTTAATGTACCATACAGAAAAGTTGTCAGAAATCAATGGGGTTAAGCGGCCGGGGATTGTTCACAGAATCGACAAGGATACATCAGGACTCTTGATGGTAGCCAAGACCAACCAGGCCCACCAATCCCTTGCAGACCAGCTTAAGGCCCACACCATAGAACGATCGTATATAGCTATCGTTCATGGTCGTATTAATGAAAATAAGGGGACAGTTGATGCGCCTATTGCTAGAAATCCAAAGGATCGGTTAAAGATGGGGATTGTAGCAGGGGGCAAAGAGGCGGTTACCCACTTTGAAGTCCTCGAACGTTACAAGAACTATACTTATATTTCTTGTCAACTTGAGACAGGGAGAACCCACCAAATCAGAGTCCATATGGCTTATATCAAGCATCCCCTGTTAGGAGACCCCCTATATGGGGTAAAAAATCCTAAGATTAAGTATGAGGGACAACTCCTACATGCCAAGTCTCTGGGCTTTATACACCCTGTGACGGGTGAAAAAATGTATTTTGATACAGAAGTTCCTGAATTGTTTGAAGTGATGTTTAAAAAGATCAAGGGTGTCGAAGGAGGTAGATGATGCAGTTTAAGGCATTGATTATGGATGGTAAGGCCATGACGCGGTCAATTACAAGGATAGCTCACGAAATCATTGAACACAACAAGGGTGTAGATGATGTGGTGATTGTTGGTATTTATTCCAGGGGAGTTCCGCTTGCAGATAGAATATCTGGAAAAATCAATGACATTGAGGGTAAGGAAGTCCTTGTTAAGTCTGTAGATATTACTTCTTATAGGGATGACCTTTCTCAAGAAGAAAAAGACGCCAACCCCCTGCAGGAATCTACTCTCAAGGATATGGCTATCGAAGGCAAGCACATTGTTCTTGTTGATGATGTCTTATACACAGGCCGTACTGTCAGAGCAGCCTTGGATGCTGTGATGGATGTGGGCAGACCCAAGACAATTCAGCTGGCGGTTCTGGTGGATAGGGGTCATAGAGAGTTGCCAATCCGTCCAGACTACGTTGGCAAAAATGTTCCAACTTCTAGCAAGGAAATTGTTAAACTTCATCTTAAAGAAACCGATGGCACAGATGAAGTTGTCATATATACTTAGTTCATCAACAAGACTCTTTTAGGGTCTTGTTTTTGCTTGTGGATATATAGGCACCTGGTGTTGTAAGTGAAAGATATTGGGTATAAGATGGTAGTAGGATGATTTAAGGTAAGGACATGCTTAGGCAAGTAATAAGTTAAGATAGAGGATGGGTGGTAGTATGGATAAGAAAATCGTAGACAGGGTCATATTCCTGGGTTTGTTCGGCTTAATTACCTTTTTGTCTGTCTTCACTGGCTTATCGGATATAGATTTCAATGCTAAGTTGATGCATATGATTCTTGTAGTTGTACTTTCAATTGTGATTGTGATCCGATATAGGACTCTTGGAGCAGCTTATGTTAGCCTTTTATACTTAATTGGAGCTATAAGCATTGCAAGTACATGTGGTTTCGACCACCTACACTACAATGGTGTTATGGCTTTTCAGGTTTCCATGATCCTATCTGTATTGGTACTAAACAGATATGTTAATCGATCTAAACAGGCTTTGGAAAAGCTTTACCAGGACTCTATAATAGATGATGTCACAGGGGTTTATAACAAACGTTACTTTAATAAAAGATTGATAGAGGAGTTTCAACGGGCACAAAGGAATCATGAAAGGCTTTCCTTGACCATTATGGATATCAACAAGTTTAAGTCCATCAATGATACCCATGGTCACCTGTTTGGTGACTGCCTTTTGAGAACTTTTGGCCAGGAAATGGAGAAAAGGATTAGGCGCCATGATGTATTCTGTAGATTTGGAGGGGATGAGTTCGTTCTTTTGATTAATCATCCAGATGATGACATCAAAGATCATATCAGGCAAAAAATTTCTGAGGTATGCGAATTGATGAACAAGACCTATGGTCATGTTCTTAAACATGACTTCTCGGTATCAGCTGGTATGGCCCTATACCCTGATGACAGTCAAGACAGTGGTGATCTCTTCCTGAAGGCTGATATGGCCATGTATGAGGCGAAGAAGGTCAGTAACATATTTATTATGTAATTAACAAGACCCAGTGGGTCTTGTTTAAATGAGGACATGGTTTGGTGATGTTTAAAACTCAGCGAGCAAGTGAAAGTGGAAGATGGTTGATGAAATGAGGTTTTGAGAGGAGACGTTGATAATGAGAGGAAGATGGAAATGGATAGGGCTGCTAGTGGTCCTTGCTTTACTTGTTAAACTCTGGGACTTTGACGGGGTGACTGAACCTAATCCGCCTCAAGACCAAGAGTCTACAGGGAGACTGTCCACCATAGACAACCGCCAGGCTAGCATCCGTGTTGAGGCTCAAACAGAGAATGAATATGGCATTGGCAAAAACACCAGTTTTACTGTCTATACAGATGAGGAAATAGGCTATGATGACCTGGTTAAGAACTTGAGTTTTAGTCCATCCCTAGCGTTCAACTTACATGAACTAAGACACAATGTTTATGAAGCCAAGCCTCTAGAATCACTTATGGCTAATACTGTTTATTCAGTGACCTATCAGGCGCTGAATTACGGTAAAGCCTTCCAGGTAGCGGATACCATCCAGGTTTATCAGTCATATCCAGGTGGGGGAGCAAAAAACCTACCGACTTCTACTGCAGTGGAAATTAAGTTTAACAGTCCTATTGATGATGGGATCATTGATTATTTTAAGATAGAACCCAATGTGGCTGGAACATTTGATATCAGGGATAAGACCCTTATCTTTATGCCTAAAAACTTAATCATGTTTCAGGAGTATCGAGTAACCATTGAAGCGGGTTACCAGTCTAATAACAGACAAATGGAAGAGGCTTATTCATTTGTTTTTAAGACAGGTCGTCAGGAAGACTTTAACACGGATATTACCTACAGTATGAAGAGTCATATCAGCAATACAGCAGCCCTAGTCAGTATTAATACTTGGCGATTTGATGATGACTATCAAGTAGAAATTTTCAATGCCCTTGATTTCACCAACTTTAAGGATGCATATGACACCTTTATGACTCAGAGATCTGCCTTGGAGACTATAGATTATCCTCAAGTTTTTAATAGTCAAGTCGAACCCATAGAGCTTGCTAGTAACCAATACATAGAGCTTCCCCAGTTAGATGACGGCTACTATATCGTGCGCTTATCAGGTCAATCGTTGATTCAGTATGTTTTTCTCCAGATAGGTCCCCACGATATCTACTACAATCAGAATAAACGTAATACCCTCTTGTGGGTTTTAGACAAGACAACTGGTCAGCTGTTAAGGGATGCAGAAGTAGAAATCAACGGAAAGATCCAAGGGAAGACAGACCGCCAGGGAGTTTTTCTTGGTGACTATATAGAGGAGACCCGTCAAGTCATTGTTACCATTGGTGACTATAAGTATTTGGTCAACCATCTTGGTCAGGCAATAGAGGGTTATTATGATGATGAGGATTATTACCATACGGGGAATGCCTGGTCTTTCTTATACACGGATCGAGAGACCTATGTCTCTAATGATCGCATCAATGTTTTTGGCTTTGCGCGCTCCTATGAGGGGGAGACACCTAAGACCTTAAATCTTGACCTCCAGTCTTATTTTAGCGATCAAATTTTACAGACCAAGAAAGTGGTTTTAGATGATGATGGATCCTTTACAGATTTTTTAGACCTTGATTCTTACGAGTTTGGTTATTACCAGCTGGTTTTAAGGGCGGGAGATAGAGTCCTGACCAGAGACCGGGTGCTGGTGAGTAACTATGAAAAGCCAGAAGTGTACTTGACTTCAAGTGTAGAGCCCAAGTACTTGATGGCCGGTGAAAAAGCGTCCTACCAGGTGACGGCCAAATATGCCAATGAAATGCCTTATGAGGGAATGGACTTGGACATTCACTTAGACAGCAAGACTCAAAACAGGCAAGTGACAACGGATTCTGCAGGTCAAGTGGTCATAGACTTTGAGCCTCAAGTGGAAAGTCAAAACTGGAGACCTAGCCTCTATACCCTGAGCAGTTATTCAAGAGGAATCGAAAAACACCAGGCTTCTAGCCATGCGACCATGCATGTGTTTTCTAGGGACATGACCCTGAGAGGGGAGGCCAGTTATGGGGATGGTTATGTTGATTTGAATGTTTTAACCCACGAGTTAGACTTGAGCAAGTATGTCATCTGGCATTATGATACCCTTCATGGTCAGGGCCTGTCGGCTGATGTGACCATAAGGGTATATGAGATCCATTATAAGAAAAAATTTGTAGAGACTAAGTACGATCCAATTAATAAGGTCTCTTATGATGTTTACTCCTATCATGAAGTAAAGGAGGAGTGGGACCCTGTAGATCTGAAGACCCTTGATGGGCTGGGAACCTATTCCTTCCCTGTTGAAGAGGACCATTATTACAGGATTGAGTTAACCGCTAGAGACTTAGGAGGGCGGTTGGTAAAAGAAATAGTCACCACCAGCGGGGCTCTCTATAAAGGCCACCACCAGGTAGACTATAACAATCTATATACCATTGACCAGTCTCAAGATACTTATGATCTTGGTGACCAGGTCTATCGTAGGATTCTTCGATATGGAGAGGATTTTAAGAGTCAAAGTGACCACTGGGTCCTAGCCTTGATGTTAAGAAATGGCCTTATAGACTATGAAGTGATTAAGGGGAATTATATTGATTTTGACTTTATTGATCTTTACAGACCCAATGTTCTTTTGAAGGCGGTATTCTTTGATGGGGAAACCATGCATATCTTACCCAAGTACTCCAGTCAGGTGATCGGCTACGATTACGACCAGCTAGAAGGGAGTATCCAGGTTCTTAACTTAGAAGGAGGTTATAAACCCGGCGATCAGGTGACCTTTGACTTGGAAGTCAAGCGTCATGATGGTAGCCCCTTTACTGGCCGGGTCAATGTTTCAGTTGTTGATGAAGCCTATTTTGCCCTATACCCTGACTATTTTGAAATCGAGAAGAGCCTACACAAGTACGTAACAGCTCATGGTATCCTAAATGAATCAACAATGAGTGATGATAGAAAGAATATCCTGACCCCAGATATGGAGGATGGTACTGTAGATGAAGGAGGGCTTCGTGATGACTTTGTTGATACAGCCTACTTCAAGACCGTTCTGGTAAGGCAGGGCAAGGCTCATGTGGCGTTTGACCTACCAGACAATCTGAGTCGTTTTAGAATCACTCTCCAGGGGGTGAATAAAAATCTTGAATACGTTACCCATAAAACAGGGGTCAATATCAGCTTGCCCTATTTTATTAGGCCCCTCTTTGACAAGGACTACCTAGTGGGGGATAAGGTCTACTTAACCATGAAGTCTGATGGCGACCGAATGGATCCAGGCCAAGTGACAACTTACGAACTCTTTTCCAATGATACAGGCATCCATGAATCGACTGTTGAGGGTAAGCATATGGGCCACCTTTACTTGGGGATGGTGGACCAAGATCTTTCTTATACCATTAAGGGCAGTCATGGAGAGTTTTTTGATGGCATTGCGGGTGAACTGCGGGTTAAAGACTACTTCTTAGACTTTCCCTTTAAGCGATATGTCCGTGATTTAACCGACTTCGCACCCTCTAACGATAGGGGTATTAGTGAACTGGTTTTCCTTGACCAGGAGGCAGTCTCTTACATTGATGAGATTCATAAGGCCTACAGCTACAACCAGGTGCGCTTAGAAGAGATATTAGCCAGAAGTGGGGCCTATAAACTCTTAAGAGAGAGGTTTGATTTATCCTATACAGATGATCCAGATGTGTCAGACTTTATCAGTTGGTCTGGCGGCTTAAAGGCCTTAAAAACGGGTGAGGCTGATCTTAGAACCAGTGCAACCATAGTTGCAACCCAGTTTAGCATGGACCACTTGGATGCTAAAAACCTGGTTGCCTACTTATATGCTGCCCTAGAGGAAGTAGAAATGCCTATGGACCTCAAGGCTTATTGTCTTTGGGCCCTGGCCAGTCAGGGAGAACCAGTCTTATTACTGGTAAACAACTTACTGGAAGAAACCCCCTATGAGACCTTATCATCAAGCAGTCAAATGTTTATTATATATGCCCTGTTTGAGATGGGAGACATTCATAGAGTGACTGAAATGGCTCATATATTTTTCGCTAGAGAGGACCTGGTTCACCTGTCGTCTAGGAATTATATTTTAGCCGCGACCTTAAATGAACGACTGGCTTACGGGGCTGAAAGCTTTAAGACTTTTACCCTAGATGATGTTGTATCCAATGACACCATGAGTATGGAGAGGGTTTATTATCTTTATCATAAGAAGAGACATTTTAACGGGGGAACACTGACTTATGAGGTTAATGGAAATCTTGAGAGGGTCAATCTTTCGGTCTTAGACCAACATCATCTTATCTTAGATCCTATGGAGGACTTTTACCTACTAGAGGCATCAGAAAATATGGCTGTACTTGAATACTATAGGGTAACAGCCTTGGATGAACCCTTGCACAAGTCAACTATTTATAAAATGCATAAGACCATGGAAGAAGGGTCTGTTAGGGTCGGTGACCTTGTGAAGGTGACTCTGGCCTTCGATAAGCCTGCAAAGACAGGGGTGTGGATACAGGATAGGATTCCAGCGGGCTTTGAGTATGCTGGCTATCAAACGCCAGTAGATCAGGTGCTTATAGATCTGAACCACGAGAATAAAAAGATTGAAATATACTATCAGTCCAAGGAAGAAGGGGGGAGCTTGGTCTACTATATGCGGGCTATGCAGAAGGGAACCTACCAAATAGAACCCACTGCCATTTATGGTCAAGTGGGATACGACCTGTATATGACGCCCTATCAAATCATTATGGTGGACTGATGAAGAGGCAATTAAAGTGACCAATAAAATAAGGATTCAGGCCTAGGCTTGAATCCTTATGGTTTATTTGACTCTTAATGCCAAGACCTCTTGCTCTTTTGGTGTCACGTAAAGGGTCTTGTTGGTATGGAAGATAACCATGCCTGGTTTACCACCACTGATTTTTTTTACCTGCTTAATGGGGGTGTAGTCTACTGGTACTTGGGAAGACGTCTGTCCCTTTGAGTGATAGGCTGCAATCATGGCCGCTTCTTGGATGGCAGTATCTGTCGGCTCTTGATTGTTGCATTTCAAGATGACATGAGAGCCAGGGATGTCCTTGGTATGTAACCAAAGATCAGTCTTAGAAGACAACTTAAAGGTAAGCTCATCATTTTGGATGTTATTCTTACCAACCAAGACGGTATAACCATCACTGGTCTTGTATTGGTGGGGCGGGTTCTTTAACTTCTTTTGCTTCTTGTGTTTTTGCTTTCGTCTCAAGTAGCCTGATAAAATCAGTTCTTCCTTAATAGCTTCTACAGCGTTTTCATCTTCTGCATGTTCCGCTAGGGTAAGGACTTGGTCTAGGTAGAGGATCTCAGCCTCGGATATTGCCATTTGCTCCTTAACCTTAACTTGAGCAGTTTTAAACTTGTTATATTTTTTAAAGTAGACTTGGGCATTGTCAGAAGGGGATAATCGGTCATCTAAGTCGATGGTGATTAGCTTCTGATTATCATAGAAGTTTTCAAGGCTAACTTGCTTTTGTCCCTTTTCTATGGCGTACATGTAGGCTAGGATGAGTTCTCCCTTTACCTTGTACTGGTCGGCTTTCTCAGCCTGTTTCAAGTCTTTTTGCAAGTACTTAAGTTTCTTTTTCAGGCGGTCAATTTTTCCTTGTATGGACTTCCTTAAATGGTATGACCGTTGAAGGGCCTTGTTGACTGTGTTCTTGTTACCATAATAGCCGTTGACCATTTCAATCACATTGTCAAAGTAGTTAATCTCATATCCAGTCTCATAGGGGCTTAAGTCAACAAGGGTCAAATCCTTTATACCAAAGCCTTCTTGGTAGATGACTTGAGGACTTGTTTTTCCCTGCAAGAGGGTGCTGATATGAAGCTTGGTAGCTTGATACAAGTCTGCCATTTGGTCTTGGTTTAATTGGTCGACTGAAAGATTGGGATCTAGCATGCTATTGAGGCAAATCTCCTTTGCCACAATGGGGCTGAACCCCTGGCAAGCCATATATAGGGCCTTGAAGACAGGAAGGTCCCCGTCTAGGATTTGATTAAATTTTTCAAGATCAACGTGTCGAGGGTCTTGCTTATCATTGGGTGGATAAAGGTAAGTTATTCCTGGGAAGAGCTGTCTGTAACGATTAACACCGATAGGGATACGCTTGATGCAGTCGATGATTTTATCGGCTTCATCAATGAGGCTGATGTTTGAATGCTTGCCCATGATTTCAAAGACAATTCTCTTTTCTGTATCGTTACCCAGTTCATCCTTTGAGGCTACAGTAATAACCAGAACTCTTTCCAATTCTAACTGGTCAAAGCCAATGATACGACCACCACCGATGTGCTTCCTAAGAAGCATACAAAACATAGGAGCGGTGATGGGGTTTTGTTTCTTATGGGTAACCAAATTAAAATAGGGCAGGTTACTGTCAGAAGACAATAAGAGGGTATAGTTGTTTTTGTTTTTTCTTAAATGTAGAACAATTTCATCAGACTCAGGCTGATGAATTTTATCTATTTTAGAGTCTAGAGCAATGGCCCTGATTTCTTCGGTCAAGGCATGCATGGTTAGACCATCAAATGGCATAGAACCACCTACTTTCTTTAATTTCAAACCAAGTATACCAAAGTTTTGTGGCTTTTGCCATTAATTCTAAGGTGTAACATGAAATTAATATTCAATTAGGACTAGGTTCTTTCTCTGAAATGTTGTATAATTGGTATTGATGTTTTTGAATATATTTAAGGTATGAAAAACATATGAATAATGTTATAATAAATAAATGGCAAAACCCAATAAGGAGGTTTTATGGTTTATAGTATGACCGGTTATGGTCGAAGTGAACAAGAGAATGAAGGCCAGAAGGTCTATATAGAGATTAAGGCTGTTAACCATCGTTATTGTGATATCCTTTTGAAGGTCCCCAAGAAAATGGCGATGTTTGAAGATCGTATTAAGACGATCATAAAGAATCAAGTGCAAAGAGGTCGTATTGAGGTATACATGAGTTTCGAGGAGAGAAAAGGGGATGACTATCAGGTTAAGCCTAACTTTTCTGTTTTAGACCAGTACATGTCTGCTTTGACTGAAATTAAAGACCGTTATGATATACAAAGAAGCCCAGATTTAAGCTTGTTGACGCGTTTCCAGGATGTGTTTGACATAGAATATAAGGAAATGGACGAGGAAGCGATTTGGATCTTAATTGAGAAGGCTTTGACAGAGTCTATGACGTCATTAGTTGAAATGAGAGCTGTTGAGGGTAAAAAACTTCTAGAGGACATCGAGTACAGAATTGGTGAGGTGAAAACCATCATTAAGGCCCTTGAGCTAAGAGCGCCTGAGATTGTTTCTGTTCATAAGACCAAGATGCAGACCAGAATTTCTGAACTTCTAGAAGATGAAGTGACCCTTGACGAGGTAAGGTTAGCCCAGGAAGTTGCTTACTTCTCAGACAAGACTAATATTACCGAAGAATTGGTACGATTAGATAGTCATCTACAACAGATCAAGCAAATATTCCAAGAAGACAAGGCAATTGGTAGAAAACTAGACTTCTTGTTACAAGAAATCAACAGAGAAATTAATACCATTGGTTCTAAGTCTCCAGATGTTGATATATCAAATTATGTCATTGAACTGAAAAGTGCTTTCGAAAAAATCAGAGAGCAGATTCAAAACATAGAATAGGAGTAAGCGTTGAATAAAAAAGGTTTGTTGATTGTTGTATCGGGTCCATCAGGTGCGGGTAAGGGAACCATCTGTAAGGAAATCTTATCAAGACGTGATGACCTATTTGTGTCTATATCAGCTACTACCCGGGATCCGAGAAAAGGGGAAGTAGATGGGCTTAATTATTTTTTCACTGACCGTAAGGAATTTGAAGATATGATTGAACGGGATGAGTTTATTGAGCATGCTGAGGTTTATAAGAATCTTTATGGAACACCAAAAAAATATGTGTTGGATAAACTTCAAAAAGGTGAGAACTGTCTATTAGAAATTGATATTCAGGGAGCCCTTCAAGTCAAAAAGAAATACCCTGAAGGGGTTTATATCTTTATATTACCACCGTCCATGGCAGAACTAAAGAATCGAATCATTGGTCGGGGAAGTGAGACGCCAGAGAGTTTAGAAAGACGATTCTCTAGTGCTTATGATGAAATTGAGTTCGTCAATCAATACGATTATTACATTATCAATGATGATGTGAAGCGGGCAGCAGATGTGATGGAAGCCATCATAGATGCTGAACGCTGCAAGGTTATTGAAGACATTGAAGAACTGATTAATAGGTTTAAGGAGGAAAAGTAATGTTATACCCACCAGTAAATGAATTGGTAAAAAAAGCAGGTACAAGATACGGTTTAATTATTGCATCTTCAAAAAGAGCAAGAGAAATCATTGATACAGATGATGATATGATCAGTGTAGATTCAAGTGTGGCATTGACTCAAGCCATCGGTGAAATCTATGATGGTTCGATTAAGTGTAGACAATTATCAGAAGATGAATACGAAGAAGAAAACCAAGAAGTTATCGTATTGGATCACGACTAAAAGACTAAGTATACTTGACTTCAAGTATACTTCTTTTCTTTCTAATGGGAGGGGAGTTTAATATGTTAAAAGGAAAACATATAGTAATCGGAGTAACGGGTGGCATAGCGGTTTACAAGGCGGTAGATGTGGTGAGTCGGTTGAAGAAACTTGGAGCTGATATTACTGTAATTATGACTAAAAACGCTACTGAATTTGTAAGCCCCTTGACCTTTAGGTCTTTGGCTTTGAATGAGGTAGTAGTGGACATGTTTAAGCCGCCAACAACTTGGGATGTAGAACACATAGCCATAGCCCAACGGGCAGACCTGTTTTTAGTTGCACCTGCCACAGCCAACATCATTGGTAAGATGGCCCACGGAATAGCAGATGATATGCTGTCTACAGTTGTTATGGCTACCAAGGCGCCAGTTTGGGTAGCGCCAGCCATGAACACAGGTATGTACACCAACCCAGTTGTTCAAAGAAATATGGATGACTTAAGATCTTTAGGCTATCAATTTATTGATCCGGATTCGGGGCGTTTGGCTTGTGGTGATATTGGGGCAGGTAAGTTTGCCCAACCTGAGCGTATAGTAGACACCATTGTAAGAGCCTTTAGAGACAAGGACCTTGAGGGGAAACACTATTTAATTACTGCTGGCCCTACCCAAGAAGCCATCGACCCTGTTCGCTACATTACCAACCATGCATCGGGTAAGATGGGTTATGCCCTGGCTGAAGAGGTTCTATCACGAGGCGGACAAGTAACCCTGGTGAGTGGCCCAGTTCATCTTGACCCACCAAGGGGAGCAGAACTGGTGCCTGTGGTATCCAGTCAGGATATGTTTGAGGCTGTAATGGCTCGGGCTGACCATGCCGATGTCATCATCAAGTCGGCCGCGGTAGCTGACTACACACCTAGTGACTATAGTCCTGTAAAAATGAAGAAGAGTGATGGCAACTTATCAATCGGTCTGAAGCGGACTCAAGACATAGCCAAGAACTTAGGCCAGCAGATTGGCCAACAGGTTTTTGTTGGATTTGCTGCTGAAACCCATGATCTTATAGAAAATGGTAAGAAAAAAATTAAATCTAAGGGCTTTGATTTTATTGTCTGTAATGATATTTCTCAGGCCGGAGCTGGCTTTAAGTCAGATACCAATATTGTGACCTTGATTGATAAGGATGAAAAGGTTGTGGCTTACGAGAAAATGCTTAAGACTGACCTAGCCTGTGTTATTATAGATAAGACCAAAACGTATATGAAGTAGGTGGATATGTACATTCGTGTTTTACTCACTCGAAATACTAAAGCCATCGACATGGCCTTTACTTATTTAGTCCCTGAAGACCTTCAGGGACTTGTTTCAGTTGGCCAAAAGGTAATCGTCCCCTTTGGCCAGGGCAATAGCTTAAATGAGGCCTATGTCCTAGCCTGTCATGTGGACAAGGATCGCGGGAGAATCAAGTCAATCCACCAGGTTGTAGAGGGGCATAAGCTTTCTTCAAAGCAGGTTGAGGGTATTGAATGGGTCAGAAAGACCTACTTGTGCACCTATAGTGAAGCCATACAGGTCTTTGTTCCGCCTGGCAGTCAACTGATTAAGGAAAGCCGCTATAAATTGATAAAGCCCTTTGCAGTCAAGTCACCACAGAAAAAGGCCCTCAGCGACCTCTTTAAAGAGGGGGACCTGGAGGGGAGACTTGCAGACCAGGCAGGCTTAATACCAACCCTTAAAGATCTTAAAAAGACTGGACATGTTAAGGAAGTTATTAGCTTCAGTCAAAAGATCCAGCCGGTTTACTATACCTTCATCAGCCTTAATTTTGAGGCAGACAAGCTAGAAGTGATGGTCGACCAGCTATCCAAGCGAGCCAAGAAACAGTCTGAGGTTCTTAGGTTTATGGCCCAAGCCCAGGTATGTAAGTTAGCAGACTTGGTAAAAATGACAGGTAGCAGATCTTCTGTTATGACCCTAGTTGACAAGGGGTATTTAAGGTCTGAGAAAATACTAGTTCACCGACAACCCCAGGCCCTAAAAGACCAGGTAGAGTTATCCAAAAATGATCTTTCAGGCCAACAAGGGACTGTCTACCAAGATTTGGTCGCCCACCTAGACCACCACAAGAAGTTCCTTCTTCACGGGGTTACTGGTAGTGGCAAGACAGAAGTCTACATGGCATGGGTTGAGGCGGTCTTGTCCAGGGGCAAGCAGGTCATAATCTTAGTGCCTGAAATTGCCTTAACCCCTCAGATGGTGGGCAAATTCTATAAGCGTTTTGGACAAAATATAGCCATTATACATTCAAGGCTTTCGGCTGGAGAGCGATATGACCAGTACAACTTAATTGCTTCAGGTCAAGTTGATATTGTCATAGGGGCCCGGTCGGCTATTTTTGCCCCCGTTGACAATTTAGGACTGATTATATTAGACGAAGCCCATGAGGCGTCTTATAAGTCAGATGCCAACCCCAAGTATGGTGCTGTGGAAGTTGCTGAATACCTATCTGAAAGAGAGGGTATTCCTATGGTGCTTGCATCTGCAACCCCTAATATCAGTCACTACTATCAAATTGATGGGGACTACCAGCTTTTAGTTCTCAACCAACGTTTTAATAAGCAGGCCCTGCCTTATGTCCACCTTGTAGATATGAAGGATGAGTTGGTTCAGGGTAACAAATCAATATTCTCAGAGTTGCTTTTGGAAAAAATTCAAGATCGTTTAGACAAGAAAGAACAGGTGATCCTCTTTTACAACAAGAAGGGCTTTGCCTCCTTTGTATCTTGTCGAACCTGCGGCTATGTTATGAAGTGTCCCAAATGTGACGTGGCCTTGACCTACCACCACAGGCAGCAAGCAACCTCTTGTCCCTACTGTGATTACAGGGTAAGGGTTAAAGAAAGATGCCCTGAATGTTCAAGTGGCTACTTCAAATTCTTTGGTTCAGGTACTGAGCGAATTGAAGGCTATTTGAAGGAGATTTTCCCTCAGGCTAGGATTGGACGATTGGATAGTGAGTCCACATCTAAGAAGGGAAGCCTTGAAGCCATCATAAAGGCTATGGAAAATAAGGAGATTGATATCCTCCTAGGAACACAAATGGTTACAAAGGGCCTAGACTTTGAAAATGTTACCCTTGTGGGTGCCCTGTCAGCGGATATGAGCCTGAACCTGCCAGATTATTTGGCTTCTGAAAAAACCTTCCAACTGTTAACCCAAGTGGCTGGAAGGGCTGGGCGAGGAACCAAAACAGGAGAAGTCGTTATTCAAACCTATACCCCAGACCATTATGCCATTCAAGCGGCTGTTTCCCAGGATTATGATCACTTTTACCATGAGGAAATTCAAGTCAGAGAGGCATATGACTATCCTCCTTTTGTTGACTTGGCCAGCTTAACCATTGTAGGACCAGATGAAAAGAGAACCATGGATTCAGCCTTTAATCTCCATAGGGAAGTTCAGCGGTTTATATACAAGAGATTTAGTCCGGACCAATTGCAAATACTGGGACCCAACCCCTGTGTGATTCAGAAAATTAACAACAAGTTCCGTTGGCAAATTATCTTAAAGTTTGATAAAATGGATTTAGACTTAGTAAGAAATATTATACACTATGTGTGTATTACACATGGTGATAAGGTAGTAACCAGTGATGTGTACATCGGCATATCGATGAACCCACTGACTTTATTATAGGAGGCTGTCATGGCATTAAGAGAAATCAGACTGGATACAGATCCAGTATTAAGAAAAAAATCAAGAGTCGTTGAGAAGGTTGACGACCGCATCCGTTTATTGGTTGAAGATATGATCGAGACCATGTATGATGCTGATGGTGTTGGCCTAGCGGCTCCACAAGTGGGAATACTAAAAAGAATTTTAGTGATTGATATTTATGACGATACAGGTGTCAAGGTCCTAATCAACCCAGAGGTAGTTGAAGAGCGTGGCTGTCAGATTGATGCTGAGGGGTGCTTGAGTATTCCTGGCGTTTCGGGTTCTGTAAAAAGACCCCAGTATATTAAAGTGAAGGGCCTCAACGAGAATGGTGACCCAATCATTATTGAAGGTGAAGATCTCTTAGCTAGAGCTCTTTGTCATGAGATGGACCACTTAGACGGAGTATTATTTACAGATAAGATTACAGAGGAAGAAGAATGCGAGTAATATTTATGGGTACGCCAGACTTCGCGGTGCCTTGCCTGGAGAGTATCCATGAGCACTATGAAGTTGTAGGGGTCTTTACCCAACCCGATAGACCCCAGGGCAGAGGGAAAAAAATAGGTGTGTCTGCGGTTAAGGAGGCAGCCTTGAGACTTGGTCTGCCTATTTATCAACCAGACCGCATCAAGCAAAAGGAAAATCGTGAGTTCATAGAGTCATTGAAGCCAGATGTGATTGTGGTAGTTGCTTATGGGCAGTTGCTCTCACAGAAGATATTGGATGTACCACCCCTAGGGTGTATCAATGTCCATGCCTCTCTATTGCCGGCTTATAGGGGATCAGCACCTATCAATTGGGCCATTGTCAATGGTGAGACCCTTTCTGGGGTGACAACCATGGAGATGGTCAAAGAACTAGATGCTGGTCCTATGATTCATAAGTTAGAGGTGGCTATTCCGGAAGAGATGACGGCTGGTGACTTGTTTGCTGCCTTGTCTGTTAAGGGCGGGCAGTTGATTATTAGAACTCTGAAAGCTCTTGAAAAGGGGCCAGTGGAAAAAATTACCCAGGCAGAGGATCAAGTGACATTTGCCCCCATGATGGATAAGTCCATGAGTGTGATTGATTGGACAAAAACAGCCCAAGAAATACACAATCATATTAGGGGATTCAATCCTTGGCCGATTGCATATACAGAGTTTGAAGGCAAACGCATGAAGGTATTCAAGTCGACTCGGACGGACTTAAAGGCCAAGGGACAGGCTGGCACTATAGTCAAGGCAGACAAGGCTGGTTTTTATGTCAACTGTAGTGACTTCCAGCTATTAATAGAGGAAATTCAGTTACCCAACAAACGTCGGATGCATGTGAAGGATTTCATAGTGGGTCATGATGTAAAAAAGGGATTAAAATTAGGAGAGTGATCGTATGTTCTTTTATAGTTATTGGTGGGTTATGCTACCAGCAATTTTGTTTACAATGTATGCCAGTGGCAAGGTTAAGAGCCATTATCATACTTACGCCAAGGTGCGTTCTGCAAGAGGCTTAACAGGCCTTCAAGTTGCTGAAAACATCCTAAGAGCCAATCATATAAATGATGTCACCATCAAAATGGGACGTGGCCAAATGACGGACCACTATAACCCAAGAACTAAGACAGTTGTCTTATCACCTCATGTGTATAATACGGATTCGGTTGCTGCGGCATCTATAGCTGCTCATGAATGTGGTCATGTTCTTCAGCATGCCCAGGGTTATGCCCCCCTTAAGGTGAGGGCGGCCTTGGTAGGACCGGTTAACTTTGCTTCTAAGATTACACCGATTTTAATCCTTATAGGGTTTATATCTTTCACTAGGAATCCCCTGGTTTTAGATTTGGCTATCGCAGCTTATGCAGTTGTTTTCCTTTTCCACTTGGTGACCCTGCCTGTTGAGCTAAATGCCTCTTCACGAGCCATTCATGCCATGGCTGAGGGACAGCTGGTTTATGATGATGACTTACCAGGGACAAAAAAAGTTTTAAGTGCAGCAGCCCTTACCTATGTAGCGGCTATGCTGGCTTCTCTTATGCAGATTGTTAGATTGATTATGATAAGGGACAGTCGGGATTAGTGTATAAAATCAAAAGAGATCGAGAGGTCTCTTTTTTGATTGAGAGAGTCTTAAAAATTTGAGCTTTTAAGGCATAAGTCTACCTTTTACTAGACATTAATGTTATTATAAGACTGATAAAAACATCCTGGATAATTGGGGTGTAACAGAAATGGAGTTTATAATGAAAAGAAATGCAAGAAAAGTAGTTTTAGATGTGCTAAATAAGGTGGACAAGGGCGACTATGTTAGCGGTGTTATGCAAGACATATACAAGTTGGATGACTTGAGTGACCTGGACAGAAACTTTATCAGCAAAATCGTCTATGGTGTTCTAGAACAGAGAATCTATCTGGACTATGTCATCAGACATTTTTCTTCAGTTCGCTTAAAAAAAATAGATGGAGACATCCTGAACATCCTTAGAATGGGTGTTTATCAATTTGTGTTTATGGATAAGGTTCCAGACTCGGCAGTTGTTAACGAAAGTGTTAAGCTGGCTAAAAAAGCCAGTCACCGCCATAGTGGGTTTGTAAATGCCTTATTAAGAAACTTAATGCGAGAGGGGCTTGATGGCATTATGCCAGACAAGGCTAAAGACCCCATAAAATATTACAGTGTGAAATATGCCCATCCAGAATGGATGGTGAGTCAGTTTATTAGGGACTTTGGTGAGACCTTTGCTGTTGATTTGATGGTTGCTAACAACGAAAGTCCTAAGTTAACCATAAGGAACAATAGCTTATGTCAAAATCGTGAAGATTTAATGACAAAACTTAGAGAAATGAAGATAGATTGCGACTTTAGTGATATAGTAGAGGATGGATTGGTTATCGATGAAGGCAAGCAAATGAACCTTTTATCCAATAAGCTCTTTCTTGAAGGCAAGTTTACCGTTCAAGATGAATCTTCAATGATGGTAACACAAATGTTAGATCCTCAACCTGGTGAAAGAATATTAGATCTCTGTGCAGCACCAGGGGGCAAGGCCAGTCACATTGGGCAAAGGTTAAAGGGCCAGGGACAGGTTGTGGCCTGTGATGTATCCCAAAATAAGATAGATCTGATTCATGAGAATATAAAGCGGTTGAACATAAGTGGTATTATTACTCAGATTAATGATGGTCTTGTATTAAATGAGACCCTAGTAGGAGCCTTTGATCGGGTCCTCTTAGATGCTCCATGTTCAGGCCTTGGAATTATAAGACGAAAGCCAGACATTAAGTTTAACCGTCAAGAAACAGATGGACTAGACCTTCAGGAAGTTCAAAAGACAATGATGAGTCATGCAGGAACCTATGTCAAGGACCAGGGGATCCTAGTGTATTCGACATGTACCATTGATCCAAGAGAAAACGACCAGGTAATAGAATGGTTTTTAAGTGAGCATAAGAATTTTGTACTAGACCAATCTATTGATGTGAATCCTCTTAAGTTGTATCCAAATGTAGATGAAACCGATGGTTTCTATTGCTGTAGATTAAAGAAAATAGGGGTGTAGGATGTTTCAGGTATACCATAAAAGTGATATTGGTTTAAAGAGACAAAGCAATCAAGATGCCTTTCGTATCAATCAAGATATGAACTTGTTTATCATTGCAGACGGTATGGGCGGCCATAATGGTGGAGAAACAGCAAGTCAAAATGCTGTTGATATCATAGAGGCTTGCTTTATAAGTAAAAATAAAATTAAGGACCCAGAGGACCTGATCATCTCTGCTATGGAGAAGGCCAACAAGGAAATATTCCTTCAGTCTCTTGAGGATAGAGACTTGAAGGGGATGGGAACCACCTGTAGCCTGGTATTTATTGATGACAAAATTCATATGGGCCATGTTGGCGATTCAAGAGTTTATTTTATCAAAGAGGATATTAAACAGGTTTCTGTAGACCATACCCTTGTGGAGCGTTTAATTGCTAAGGGAGAGATTAACAGAGAAGAGGGGAGAAACCATCCCAGAAAGAATATGATTACCCGTGCAGTGGGAACTGAAGCAGATATCCGTGTAGATTATGCGGTCTTTGATCGACAAGCGGCAGACCATATAATCATCTGTTCAGATGGTTTAACTGGTAAGGTGGAAGACCAGGAGATTTTAAGTATTGTTAAGAAGAATCCCAACCAGGTAGGGGTTGACTACCTAGTGGCTTTGGCCAATGAAAGGGGAGGCGAAGATAATATTTCTCTTATCCTTGTAACCCAGGATTCTAATAAAGAGGTGTAAGTATGATAGGTAAAGTTTTTGGTAACCGATATGAGCTGATTGAAAAAGTCGGAACAGGAGGCATGTCTGTAGTTTATAAGGCTAAGTGTCGCTTGCTCAATCGTTATGTTGCTGTAAAAGTATTAAAAGAAGAATTCATATCGGATGAGGCCTTTCTTAAGAAGTTTTCTCAAGAAGCCCAGTCGGCTGCTGGTCTATCTCATCCTAACATTGTAAATATATTTGATGTCGGTAAAGAAGACCATATTCCTTATATTGTTATGGAGTATGTGGCTGGAGATTCCTTAAAGGCTTATATTGCTAAGCGGTCTGGCTTTTTAACAAATGATCAAATAGCCAATTTCAGTAGGCAGATTGCCTTGGCACTTGAACATGCCCATACCAACCACATCATCCACAGGGATATTAAGCCCCACAATATAATGGTTACGGCAGACGGTACCCTCAAGGTAGCTGATTTTGGTATAGCTAGTGCTGTGAGTGAAACAACAACATCTTATACGGGTGAAGCGGTAGGCTCAATTAAGTATACCTCACCAGAACAGGCCAGGGGTCGCCATGTTGACCAAAGAACAGACCTATACTCACTGGGGATTTTAATGTATGAGATGGCTACCCGGCAAGTTCCCTTCCAGGGAGAAACAGCAGTAGAAATTGCCCTTAAACATATGCGGGATGATGTAACGCCTCCGGGTATGATCAATACCACCTTCCATAAGGGCTTAGAGAGTATCGTCATGCGCAGTCTTTTAAAAGACATATCTCAACGGTATCAAACAGCCCGTGAACTCATTGATGACCTTGAAAAAATAATCAACAATCCAACAGAAAACGTAGCATTTTATGACTTCGATTCGGATGCACCTACCCAAAAGATTCCGAGTTTGAAAGAATTTGATTTAGTTGAAGAAGGTGAGACAAGAAAAATGAAGAAGACAACAAAAAAAACATCAAAGAATACTTCGAAGAAAAAAAGCAAGTTAAATTGGCAGACCATTCTCCCTCTTGTAGGGGTTGTATTATTAGCCTTTGTCATGGTAGCTGTAGTTTTCATTACTACTAAGCTAGGAGACAAGCCCAAGGAAGTAGCTGTTCAAGACATCATTCTTCCTGATGTTGTCCATATGACTTATGAAGAAGGTAAAAAGGCCTTAGAGGACCTTGGCTTAAAGGCTGTTGAAGGAACGCCTGAATCTAGTGATGAGGTGGTTAAGGGGTCGATTGCTAGCCAGTCACCGTCACCAGGTACTAAGTTAAGAGCCGGATATCCGGTTAGGATTTCAATTTCTCTTGGACCAGACATAACGACCATCCCTGATTTCACGTCTCAGACCTTGACCAAGGCTAAGATTGATATTGAAAGAAGTGGTTTTGAAGTTGGTGAAGTGACCCATGTTAATGATGATTTGGTTAAGGGTTATGTTGTATCGCAAAGTCCTGATCCTGGAGCTGAAGTTGCTGGCGTGACAAAAATTTCCTTGGTAGTGTCCCTTGGACCTGAATACAACCAGGTGGTGATGCCTAAAATAATAGACGATACAGTACAAGAGGCCCAACAAAAAATGATTGAGCTGGGCTTAGAGGTTGGTAGTATCACCTATGCTAACCACGAAACCATTGAAAAGGACAAAATTATTAGTCAGAGTGTTTCACCTTCTAAAGAGGTGGAAATTGGTTCTCTAGTGGATATTGTTGTATCATTAGGGCCGGAGGAAGTACCTGAAGAGGTTCCGGATGAAGTTCGGCCAGTTACTAAGGGCTATAACATACCAGCTGCAGATTTTATTGGACAAACCATTAATGTTAAAGTTATTTATGAGCAGGACGGCCTATTTGAAACCATTTATAACCAAGACCATGAGGTAACAGAGGAAGTACCGGCTGTTCAAATCAGAGTGAGTGGATTGGGAAGTGGTGTTCTCAACATATACTTCAATGGCGAAGAACAAGGGTCATACAATGTTACATTTACAGAAGAGGTTGAATAGTTGGGAGGTTTAATGGAAGGTATTATTATAAAAGGCATCGCAGGTCAGTACCATGTTAGGGTTGGCGATCAAACGCATACCTGTAAGGCAAGGGGGATCTTTAAGAAAAAGGGGCTTAAGCTTCTAGTTGGAGATCGTGTTCGGATTGCCTTGGATGATTATGATCAGGCCCAGGGAGTTATTGAGGAGGTCCATCCTCGGCAGACTGCCCTGATTCGACCCCCTGTTGCAAATGTTAGTCAGGCTGTTGTTGTCTTTGCAATAAAACATCCAGATCCCAATATTAACTTGTTGGATAAGTTACTTGCTATATGTGAACACAATCAGTTAGAAGTTGTTATTTGCTTTAACAAGGTTGACCTAGATAATGAGCACTTGGTCAACCACTACCAGAAGGTTTATGAAAGTGCTGGTTATAAGGTAATCGCAACTTCTGCCAAAGAGCATGTAGAGATAGAATCCCTTAAGTCGTGTCTGAATGACCAGATTTCTGTTTTTGCTGGACCCTCAGGAGTTGGCAAGTCTTCTTTGCTGAATGAAATTCAGGAGGGGATCCGCCTTGAAGTTGGGGGATTAAGTGAAAAGATTGGTCGTGGTAAACACACCACCCGTCATAGTGAGTTAATGGTCTTACCTTGCGGTGGTATGGTGGTAGACACACCAGGTTTTACAGCGGTAGATATAACGATCATTGAATTAGAAGACCTAAGTTCTTGCTATAGGGAATTTGCTGATTTAGTAGACCAATGTAAATTTAATAATTGCAGGCATATCAACGAACCTGGATGTGCTGTCAAGGCGGCAGTGGCAGAGGGGGACATATATGAAAGTCGGTATGAGTCATACTTATACTTTATAAAGGCTATAGAAGAACATAGGAGGTACAAATCGTGGTAAAATTAGCACCATCAATGTTGTCGGCGGATTTCGCAGACTTATTAACAGACATCAAGCGAGTGGAAAAGGCAGGAGCAGATTGGTTACATGTGGATATAATGGATGGTCATTTTGTCCCTAATATTTCTTTTGGACCCATGGTGATGAAGGCCCTAAAAGGCAAGACAGATCTACCAATGGATGTTCACTTGATGATTGAAAAGCCGGACGATTATATCGATGCCTTTGTAGATGCTGGGGCTTATATGATCACGGTACATGAGGAATCATCTATCCACCTCCACCGATCAATACAAAAAATAAAGGCACGTGGAATCAAGGCAGGTGTATCTTTAAATCCAGCAACCTCTCTATCAACGATTGAAGAAATCCTACCAGAGTTGGATATGGTTTTATTGATGTCGGTTAATCCAGGATTTGGTGGCCAATCATTTATTGAATCAACCTTTGACAAGATAAAAAGATTGAAAAAAATGATTGATGATCGTCATCTAAGTGTTGACATACAGGTTGATGGTGGTGTAAAATTATCAAATGTCGAGGATGTTTTAAAGGCGGGTGCGAATATTATTGTTGCAGGATCAGCTGTATTTGGTGCTGATGATGTGGACGCGACAGTAGCATCGTTCAAAGAGGTCTTTAAAGCATATGAATAAGTGTGTAATCGTTGCCAATGGTGACTTATCTGCTCTGGATTTGTTGAAGGCTCATTGTTTAGAGGCTGACATGATAATAGGTGTGGATGGGGGCATCAGAGGATTGAATGAGATTGGTGTTGAACCCACCCTCATGATTGGTGACTTCGATTCTGCACATAAGGACTTACTTGAAGAATATACTTTAAAGGGGGTTCCCTTAAAAAGTTTTCCCAGCCGTAAGGATTCGACAGATTCCGAACTGGCTATAGACTATGCCATTGGCCTAGGGCCAAAAGAATTGCTTCTGTTTGGCATGACGGGTAAGCGATTGGATCATGGGTTAACCAACATCCACATGTTAAAGAGAGTTCCTCAAGATATTAAGGCCTGCATTATAGATGCCTACAATGAAATATATTACAGTAATAAAAATTTCGAATTAAAGGGTTACACGGGAAGAAACCTGTCTATTATTCCTATCAGCTCAGAGCTTGAGGGTATAGAGACTCAGGGGCTCGAGTATCCATTAGTTGATGAAACTTTGTATTACCATGGTTCTCGAGGTGTTTCCAATGTGATTTTAGATGATTATATAAGGATAACAGTCAAAAAAGGGGACTATTTCATAATTATTTCAAAAGATTAAAAAAAAATCTTGAATCGGTGTCTAAATTCTGTTAAAATAATTCTGTTGATAAAGTTTAATCACTCGAAGGAGGTGTTATATATGGCAAAAGAATGTTTCGTATGTGGAAAAGGTAGAATTTCTGGTAACAATGTATCTCATGCATTAAACCGTACAAGAAGAAGCTGGTCTCCAAACTTAAGAAGAGTTAAGGCAGTTGTGAATGGTTCTAACAAGAGAATCAGAGTATGTGCAAGATGTCTTAGAGCTGGTAAAGTTGAAAGAGCTATATAGCACAAACATAAATAGGCTTAGGCCTATTTTTTTTGTTTTGATTGGGTGAGGATGGGCTATATATAAAAAGTGACGATTAGTCATAAAACAACAAGCTTCAAAGAGGCTGTTTGCAAGTGTGTCATCCCATTATTCCTACTTTAGAGAAAGTTTATTTGAAATAAACGGTGAAATACTGTAAAATAAATGGGTACAAGAAGTTGATTATAAAAACTCTTAAAATAATAGAGGAGGCCTCTTATGGAAATGAAAATAAATAATGAGATCGGGCAAGTGAATATTAGCGAAGATGTTATTGCTATGATTGCTGGTGCTGCAGCCAATGAAGCTTATGGTATCGTTGGAATGGCATCCCGTGGAAAAAATGGCTTAGCTGGGATCTTAAAGAAAGAGAATTTATCAAAGGGTGTTCATGTACGGGTTGAAGAAGAGAAGATTTTTATTGATTTGTATGTGATCATTCAATTTGGGACGAAAATATCTGTGGTTGCAAAAAATACAATTGATAAGGTTAAGTATAATGTTGAAAGTCAAACAGGCTTGACAGTAGAAAATGTAAACTTGAACATTGAAGGTATTAAGGTTCAATCGTAGATTTGGAGGCAAACAGTGAATATTGAAAGAATAGATAGTAAGCTCTTGGCTAAGATGTTTAACCAAGGTACATATGCTTTAAACCAGAATAGGGATTTAGTTGATGCGTTAAATGTTTTTCCGGTGCCAGATGGGGACACGGGAACCAATATGTCTTTAACTATGCAGTCAGCTGTGTCTGCTATTGCGGACAAGGAGTTTGAAACAGTAGAAGAGGTTTCAAAGGCCTTTGCTAAGGGTTTATTGATGGGGGCTAGAGGAAACTCTGGTGTTATCTTATCTCAGATTTTTAGAGGCTTTGCCAACGGTTGCCAGGGTAAGGAAGTTCTAACCAGTGAAGATCTAATTGAGGCCTTCACCCAAGCGAGAGAGGTTGCTTATAAGGCGGTCTTAAAGCCTGTCGAAGGAACCATCTTAACCGTCATTAGAAAAATTTCAACCCATTTAGAGAAGATTGCTGAACCCGTAAGTCTTCACGATCTTTTTGAGATCATTATCAATAGAGGTCATGAAGTATTAGACAAGACGCCTGACTATTTAGATGTATTAAAACAGGCAGGTGTTGTTGATGCTGGTGGTAAGGGGCTTATGTGTATCTTAAAGGGTTTCTACGATGCCTTACTTGGCAAAGAAGCCAAGGTAGCTTTTGTTGAGCAAGAACAGTTCACTCAGCTTAACCAAACAATAGACCCAGCTGATATTAAGTTCCAATACTGTACAGAGTTCATCATTAAGACAGATATTGTTAACCACCAACCCCTCCAAAAGGAAATTGAACTTTTAGGGGACTCTATGGTGTTTGTTAGAGATGAAGACTTGATCAAGGTACACATCCATACAAATGAGCCTAATAAGGCTTTAGGTTATGCTTTAGAAGTTGGAGAGCTACAAACCATTAAAATTGAAAACATGAAGCTTCAACATGAAAATATCATCCATAAGGAAGAACCTGCTGAAGAAAAGGAAGTTGCCTTTATTACAGTGGCCATGGGTGATGGATTTGAAGCCTTATTCAAGGACTTGAATGTTGATTATGTCATCAAGGGTGGCCAGACCATGAATCCATCTACTGAGGACTTTACTAAGGCTATAGAAGAAGTGAATGCCAAGGAAATCTTTATTCTACCCAACAATTCAAATATTATCCTGGCGGCCAACCAGGCCAAAGAACTGTCAGATAGAGTTGTCCATGTGATTCCTACAAAAACAATCCCTCAAGGGGTAGCTGCTATGATCGAGTACTCTGATGGGGTCAGTGGTGATGAAAATGCAGAGGCCATGACAGAGATTATTGGTGACGTACAAACGGCTCAAGTAACCTTCTCTGTTAGGGATACGGTATTTAATGACCATGACATTAAGGAAGGGGACATCTTAGGAATTGCTAATGGCGAGATTTCGGCTGTTGGATCTGATATCAATAAAACAGCCCTAGAAGCCCTAGAAAGCTTTAGTGATGACGTGGAAATCTTAACTGTATACTATGGTCAAGAAGTAGAAGAAGCTCAGGTGAATGACTTGATTGCTCAGTTAGAAGACAAGTACCCTGATATGGAAGTTGAATCTTACCATGGTCAACAACCTCTTTACTACTATATTATTTCAGGTGAATAAGAATTAACCTATATAATACTAGAAGATGCATTCAAATGAATGCATCTTTTATGTATAATTGATATGAGGTGATGTGAATGTATATGACCACGGCTTTAAGAGAAATCAAGGGTGTGGGCCCAAAAAAATATGAACTTTTTAATAAATTGAACCTGTATAGGGTTGAAGACTTAATTACTTATTTTCCTAGGCGGTATGTAGACCGTCGTCAAGTAGTTAGTATGTCTGAGGTGAAACCAGATATGACCTGTACCCTGAGGGGGACAGTGGTGGATATTTCTTCTTCCCGGGGCTATGGGCGTAAGGATCATTTGAAGATTAAGGTGTCTGATGGAGACTACTTCTTGGATGTGGTGTTTTTTAATGCCCGTTTTGTGTCTGGCCTATTTAAGGTGGGTAAGACCTACTTGTTTTATGGCCGGGTCCAATATAACTTTGGCAATATGACCATGACCCATCCGGATTTTACATCTGATGACCGACCCTCGGACCTCTTTTTAAAGGTCCAACCGATTTATGGCCTAACAGAGGGGCTAGGGCAAAAGGATGTATTTAAAACCATCAATCAGATCATGGAGGGACTCATTATCCACGAGAGTCTTCCCCAGTCGGTGATTGAAGCCTACAAACTTTGTCGCTATGAAGAAGCCATTAGGAATATACACTTTCCATCTGGACGTGAGGCCTACAAGGCAGCCAAGTACCGTTTGGTCTTTGAGGAGTTCTTCATCCTTCAGATGGGCCTGCTCATGATGAAGGAGACCATAACCGCCCATAAGGGGCTGGACTTTAAGATGACACCAGAGATCAAGAGTCAATTAGATCAATTTATTGAGAACTTACCCTACCAGATGACCGGGGCCCAGGAGCGGGTCATGACTGAGATTTATGAAGACCTCTTGGATGAAAAGGTAATGAATCGTTTGGTCCAGGGGGATGTCGGGTCGGGTAAGACCCTTCTAGCTATGTTGGCCATATATTTTGCCAAACTTAACGGCTACCAGTCAGCCCTTATGGTTCCAACTGAAATTCTAGCAGAACAACACTATGAATCCTTTGTTTCAGCCTTTGAGGCAGTGGATATTCGCATAGGACTCTTAACAAGGAACACGAAGAATGACTTGATTAAGGACCAGCTCAAGAGAGGGCTGATTGATGTGGTTATTGGAACCCATGCCCTAATACAGGGGGATGTGGCTTTTGGATCTCTAGGCCTTGTCATTACAGATGAGCAGCATCGGTTTGGAGTCAACCAGCGCCACCTGTTAACGGACAAGGGGGCTTATCCTGAAGTCTTGGTTATGACAGCGACACCAATTCCTAGAACCCTTTCTTTAATTCTATATGGGGACATTGATATATCAAGAATCGACGAAATGCCTGCCAACCGTATACCCATAAAAACCAACTGGATACCAGACCATAAGGTAGAAGACATGTATGGCTTTATAGGGGATGCGATTGATCAGGGGCGTCAATGTTATTTTGTATATCCCTTAGTTGAGGAATCGGAAAACCTGGACCTGAAGGATGTTACCTCCATGTTTGAGACTTTGTCCAAGGGGCCCTTTAAGGCTTATAAGACGGGGATGATTCATGGCAAGCTCAAGGGGGCAGAAAAAGATGCTGTCATGAAGGCCTTTGAGAGAAATGAGATACAGATTTTGTTTGCAACGACTGTAATTGAGGTTGGTATCAATGTACCCAATGCTTCTATTATGGTGATTGAGCATGCTGAAAGATTTGGTCTAGCCCAGCTCCATCAATTAAGGGGGCGGGTCGGAAGGGGAAGCTACCAGTCCTATTGTTTCTTAATCAGTGATGTGTACTCAGACATTAACAAGAAACGGCTGAAGACCATGTGTCAGACCAATGATGGCTTTAAGATTGCCGACCAAGACTTAGAAATCAGGGGACCTGGAGAGGTCTTTGGTTTGAGGCAACATGGACTGCCAGAATTTAAAATCGGAGATTTAATCAAGCACAAGACAATCCTCCAGGAGGCTCAGGAAGCAGCCAAGACCTACTTCTATCAGGAAGATTTCCAGGAGAGGATTCGACAGGACAAGGGTTTGTTTGATAATATACAGAAGAAATTTAAGCAATTTAGCTTGTAAGGAGACATTATGAGAGTAATTAGTGGTAAGGCAAGGGGAACTAGGTTAATGACCATAGAGGGGAAAAATACAAGGCCAACAACAGACCGTATAAAGGAATCTCTTTTTAACTTGATACAATTTGATATTCCAGGACAAAGAGTCCTGGACTTGTATGCTGGCTCTGGTGCTTTAGGCATTGAGGCAGCCTCAAGGGGGGCAGAAGAGGTTGTCCTGGTTGAAAGGCATAGACCCTGTCATAAGGTGATTGAAGCCAATCTTGAAAAGTGTCACTTTGAAGATGTGGTTAAGTTAGTAAAAAGCGATGTATCGACGGCCCTGATCAGTTTATCCAACTTTGATGTTATCCTTATGGACCCACCTTATGAACGAGACATGGTGGAAAGGACCCTAGAGCAGATTGTTGATCATGAGGTTATAAATCCAGAAGGCTTAGTGGTTATTGAGCATGAGAGAGGGTTAGAAATGGCTTCTGAGGTCAAGGGCCTGAGTCTGCAGTCTACAAGAAATTATGGTATCACAGGAATTTCCATTTATAGATATGACGGTTAGATTACAGAACGTATTTTTTGTAGATTTCTCTTTTATTTATGGTTATAATTATATAAGATTGTAAACTATATACTTGGAGGCGGAAATGGATATATTAAGTTTAGTAGAAGAATTAGAAGAAATGGTAAGCGAAGCTTCTGCTATTCCTTTTTCAAATAGAATCATGATGGACAAAGATGACATTTTGGATTTGATTAAAAGGGTGAATGCAGCAATTCCTGAGGAAATTCGTCGAGCTAAATGGATAAAAGAAGAGAAGGACCATATCTTGTTAGAGGCCAATAAGGAAGCTGAGGAGATCTTAAAATCAGCCCAGGCAGAAGAACAGAGACTCTTAGAACATGCGAAGTATGAAGAAAACCGTGTGATTGAAGAAGCAAGAGCCCTAGCAGATGACCTGATCAGTAACCATCAAATCACCAGTTTATCCGAAAAGCATGGCCGTCAGTTAGTTGAAGAGGCCAACCGCACGGCTGATGAAATCAAGGCTGGTGCATATACCTATGCTGATGAAATGTTAGAAACTTTAGAAGGGAAGATGGAAGACTTCTTGGAAACCCTATCCTTCAACCGTGCCGAGTTAAAAAAATATGTTGAGAAAGACCAAAATTAGGTCTAAAAAGGATCTGTCAGTTATGACAGACCCTTTTTTTATAGGTTGTTTTTATTGTAAATCATATCATCTAGCTGGTCTTGAGCTTTTTCGTATAAGTCATCCATTGTAGCTTCAGGATCCTCACTAGCGAAATCAGCCATGAGATCTTTTAAGATGTTTTCTTTAAAGAGCTCCAGCTCAACATGGTTGTATAGGTCCTGAGACTCACTATAGTCGAACAAGGACTTATGGCCAACAGAGAGAAGGTAAACCATCACCTTGTTGTCTGTATCTAAAGTATCTGAAGCTGCGTACATGAAATCATGACATGTACTGGTGATTTCCTCTTCTGTAGGTAGGTATTGAGGGAAGTCGTTTTTTAAGAGCTGTAAACCTTGAGAATATTGTGTTTCTTCTACAAGGCTAGCTGTTGCAGTTTTTTCTGGCATGCCCGACAGCATGTATATGTGCAAGAGGCGAGTGCTGATGGCTTGGTCTTGATCAAGCTCATCATGGGCATGGGCTCGATTGATATCTATGATTTTACTAATATAGTCTTCTGTTTCCATGCCAGGTATGGTGTAGCGTATGGTTATGTTTGTAAAAGCTTCCACTGAAGCTGACTTGTAGCGAATAGAAGTGGGGAGTGCGATATAGGGGGCCTGAACAGGTGCTTTGTCTTCGAGAAGGGCATCCCCATGAGTTGTATCCTCTTGAAGTGTGGCCTTGTCATTTGTGTTACAAGCACAAAGCATGAGGGATAAGGATAAAGCCGTGAGGGTCAAGATTCTTTTTTTCATTGTTTATTCTCCTTTAATTACTCTTTCAACCTAAGCCTATAGTAACCCAAATGAGTTCAGGTTTTCAATAGTTTATAACAAAACCACCTCATTCTAATCATGAGGTGGTCGAGTGCTTACATTAGGATGTCATAGTCTAATGATTCCTAGAGAATGATTCTTGGCATCTCCAGATGATCCAGTCCTCCCTTATAATTATGGATATTTGCATTTAAAAGACTGTAAATATCAGAGGCAAGGATATCTAGATCCAACTGGTCTTTTGCTTGATCACTTAAGTGTATCTTATTAATATTTGTAATGAGGGGTAAGTTGGATGTCTTTCGTAGTCTCTTTAAAATTTCTTGCCCTTTTTTATTGAAGGCAAGCACTCTAGCGTAAAGGGGCTTGTCTACATCAAAGGTTGACTTCTTAATATTCAAGAGGATCTTAACAAAGATTCTTTGTATTCTTGTTTGAGTATACCGCTTAGATAAGACAGCCTCTAATAAAGTGGGGTAGTCGGTCGCCATTTGAGCAGCTTTTTTTATTTTCATTTCCAGCCCCTCAGTTATATCGTGAATACATTTCAGGTCTTCGTGAGACATGGTCCTTATTTTATAGAGTAAAAGCTGGCCTAGGTCTTTTGGAAAGACGAAGGCGGGCTGGTGGGCCTTCAATATGGCGTAGGTCGATGGAGGAACAAAGTTCATAATGGTCTCAAGTTGTTTTTTTTCAAGGGCCTGCCTAATGGCTGTGGCGCTGGCAATAGTACCTGTGAGTTCCGTAGACATATAGCCAGCTTGTAGACGCTGTATGGTATCAATGGTCATAGGTGTCTTAAGTTTGAGGCCGGCCCGGATATATTCAATGCCCAAAACATTATTGGGTTGGAAATCATGGGCGAAGCCCAGGCTTGCTTCAAGGGCTTGACTTCTTGCCCTGGGATAGGATAGGCCCTGGTCCAATCCTTGTCGTAATGCCTTTTGAAAGTCTTCGGTTGGTTGGTTCAAGCATTCGGCTATCCGATAGAGTTCTTGGGTTGTTCCTGCCTCTGAGCCGAAAACAAGGTGGTCTACAAGGTTTAGGTCATGAAGAATGGAAACTGCTCCGTAGGCAAAGGATTCGGCGCTAGAACACGCGAACTGAGTGGGGAGTTCGATGACTAAGTCTACACCGGCCTCTACAGCTGCCTTGGCCCGAGACCATTTATTCATAAGGGCAGGTTCGCCTCTTTGTAAGAAGTGACCACTCATGACGGCTATGGCGTGACTGGCTCCAGTCTTTTCCTTGGCGGCCTCCAAGTGGTGTAAATGTCCCTGGTGAAAGGGGTTATATTCTGTTACTAATCCAACGATTTTCATCTATCTACCTCCGTGTGTTTACTTTATCATTTATCCCATTAGAAGTCATTAATTTTGAAGAATTCTGTAGAATTTTGTAGTGAGTTTTAACTTTTCTTAAAAAATATGGATTTCTCCTGTTAAACCCTTGAAAAAAAGGTATAAAAGCTTATAATGATTATGAATGAAATTGTTTGTATACTTTATACATCGCTAAGGGGGATAACATGAATATTTTAGTAATTAACTGCGGTAGTTCATCTTTAAAGTACCAACTTTTAAACATGAACGATGAAAGCCAATTAGCTTCTGGTTTAGTAGAGCGTATCGGTATCGAAGGTTCTAGACTAAAGCAAGAAACTGAAGCTTTTGGTAAGAAGGTTATCGAAGTTGAAATGAAGGACCATAAGGACGCATTAGGTCAAGTATTAAATGCTTTAATTAATGAAGAATATGGTGCTATCGAATCATATGATGCCATCCACGCTGTAGGTCACAGAGTTGTGCATGCAGGTGAGAAGTACAGTGCATCAGTAGTAATCGATAATGATGTTATAAAAGCGTTAGAAGAGTGTATTGAATTAGCACCACTTCACAACCCACCAAACTTAATGGGTATTGCTGCTATTCAAGAATTACTTCCACAAGTAAAGAATGTTGCCGTATTTGATACAGCATTCCACCAAACAATGCCAGAAGTTGAATACATCTACCCACTTCCATATGAATTATATGAAAAGTATGGCGTTAGAAGATATGGCTTCCACGGTACTAGCCACAGATACGTAGCTCAAAGAACAGCTCAAATCCTAAACAAAGATATTAAAGACTTAAAATTAATCTCTTGTCACTTAGGTAACGGTGCTTCTGTTTGTGCAATTGATGGTGGTAAGTCAGTTGCTACTTCAATGGGCTTCACACCACTTGAAGGTCTAGTAATGGGTACACGTTGTGGTGATATCGATCCTGCAATCGTTACTTTCTTAATGGACAAAGAAAACTTAACTGCTGGTGATGTTAACAACATCATGAACAAGAAGTCTGGTGTATTCGGTATCTCAGGCGTATCAAGTGACTTCAGAGATATTGAAGATGCTGCTGCTGATGGAAACAAGAGAGCTCAATTAGCTCTAGATACATTTGATGCAAGAGTTAGAAAATACATCGCAGCTTACACAACTGTAATGGGTGGTGTTGATGCAGTTGTATTCACAGCTGGTTTAGGTGAAAACTCTGCTATGAACAGAGAAAGCATCTGTCAAAATCTTGGATTCATGGGTCTAGAAATTGATTCAGAAGAAAACAAGGTTAGAGGTGTTGAAAAGATTGTTTCAACTGCAGACTCTAAAGTTAAGGTTATGGTTGTTCCAACTAATGAAGAGTTAATGATCGCAAGAGATACATTAGAATTAGTTAAATAAGAAAAACCTATTGACAAATCCTCACAAAATAAATATAATATTAATGTTATTTTGTGAGGTGAGTTTATGAAATATGATTTAACTCAACTTATATCTCAAAGAGTAAATGAGATAGAAGTGCATACTATTTTCACGTTTGCTGAGGATGATGATCTTTTAAAGGCTGACGGGTTTCATGTGAATCCTGTTGACGTAAGAGGTACCATCTCGTCTAAGGGAGGACGTTTGATGCTAGACATCGAATATTCTTCAACGTGGCAGTTTTTATGCGGCAGATGTTTATCAGAGACGGATTATAGCATTGCAGGTAAAATTAAAAGGTCTATTGTGAAGGATGGAAATGACGGAGATGACGGAATTGTCGTTGTGGAATCGTCTGTTATTAACCTTTATGATGTGATTTACAATGACATTGTGTTGAACTTGCCTGGTCAAGTAATATGCAATGAAGAATGCAAAGGACTATGTCCCGATTGTGGAATTAATTTAAATTCTGGGGACTGTGAATGTACCCAAGAAAAAATTGACCCACGATTAGCAAAGTTACAAAATTTGTTTACGCATGATTAAGGAGGTGTAATAATGGCAGTACCAAAGCGAAAAATATCAAAGTCAAGAAGAGATAAGAGAAGAGCTTCAGTTATTAAAATGACTGCTCCAAACATTATCGAATGTCCACAGTGCCATGAGCCAAACGTACCACATAGAGTTTGTGCAGCATGCGGCTTCTACAATGGTAAAGAAGTAATTTCTGTAGATTAATCATTAAAACAGCGTGAAAACGCTGTTTTTTTAGTTTTTGCAAAGGCTAGAAGGTGTCTGTCATATTATGGTATAATCAAATGTGAAATGATGTATTGATGGAGAGAAGGAGAAATAAAGAGATGAATATAATCTTGGCCCTGTTTATATTGGATACGTACTATCAAAGAAGAAGGTGTTTAAAAGTACTAGACAAGTGGTCAGAGTGCTTGGTTGTCGAAATTAAGTTTACCAGACTAAGCTTTGGTCTTGTCTTTTATATCCTTGGAATGATGTTAGTCTTAGCTGGTTTCTTTTATTATGGTCTGGTTGATAAGCTACTGGTGAGTTTATACGGCTTGTTGGTGCTTTCCTTGCCATTTTCCCTCCAAGCTATTACATGTGAAGGCTTGATTAAAAATAATGCCCTTGTAGCTTGGTCTGATATTAGGATTAGCCAGTGGGGGGACAAGGTAATCTTTAGAGTTTTAGGACAAGAAGATTGGACTTTTAAGAAGGCCTCTTTAGAGACCCTAGGAATCCGATCTGAGGAGGACATCTTGTCCTATATTCAAGAGGAGACCCTTACTCGCCAGCTTCTTGTTGGTTTATAAGGAGTGCTTGTGACTAGAACAAGGAAAAAGATATCTGTTTGGGTCCTATTATTAGGAAATTCTCTTAAATGTTAAGAAAGAATAAAGAGAAGTGGCTAAAAATTTACTTGATTTTTAAAACTATCAAATAAGCTAGAGACCTTACTATTAGAGGTTTGTAGCTTATTTTTTTATGTGGTATACTAGTATAAGTACCAAGGATTAGTATAAGGTAATAAAAAAGACTTGAATTTCAAGAAAAGCATGTTATACTTTATATTAGTAGCAGGTACTAAAATATAGTACTAAAGGTGGAGAGGATATGCCAAAACTAGCAAAAAAAGAAAGATTAGTAAAACTTCAAGAAGCCATTGAGAAAGATCCGTTTTTAACAGATGAATCTTTAAGTGAGATGTTTGAAGTGAGCATTCAAACCATTCGACTGGATCGTATGGGTTTGAATATCCCTGAGTTAAGGGAAAGAGTCAAAACTGTTGCTACTGAAAACCATGATAAGGTTAAGACCCTTAGTCGTGGTGAGATTGTTGGAGAGTTAATTGATTTAAAACTGAATGAAAGCGGAATTTCTTTTCTCGAAACAGACAAGGAAATGGTTTTTTCTAAAACTCAAATCGTTAAGGGACATTATATCTTTGCTCTAGCTGAATCCTTAGCTATGGCTGTGATTGATGAATCGGTAGCCTTAACGGGTGTTGCGAACATTAAGTATACGACACCTGTTTACGCTAACCAACGACTAGTAGCAAAAGCAGAAGTGACCCGTATACGTGATCAAAAGGAGTATTATGTTCACGTTAAGGTCAACGTCAAGGAAAACCAGGTCTTTAGAAGTAAATTTATTTTATCTGCATTGGATGAGTAAGGAGAGAATATGAGAATCGGTATGGATGCAATGGGTGGCGATCATGCCCCTGTTGAAACAGTCAAGGGTGCCATAGAGGCCCTTAAAGAATTAGACGCAACAATGGTGCTGTTTGGAGATGAAGCAGCTATTAAAAATGAACTTTCAAAGTATACTTATGACCAGGCTAGGGTGGAGATTGTTCATACCACACAAGTGGTGGAGAATGAAGACAAGCCTGTAATAGCCATTAGAAAGAAGAAAGATTCTTCTATGGTTGTAGGACTGGAGCAAGTAAAAAAAGGAGAGATTGATGCATTAATCTCAGCGGGGAACACGGGAGCCTTGTTGGCAGGTGGCCTACTAAGAGTTGGAAGGATTCGAGGGGTTGATAGACCGGCTCTGACAACAGTATTTCCTACTTTTAAGGGCATGTTTGTACTGGCAGATGTTGGTGCCAATGCAGAGTGTAAGGCTAGAAACTTATACGAGTTCGCCATTATGGGATCTATATATGCTCAAGATGTATTGAGTATTGAAAACCCAAAAGTAGGATTGGTAAACATAGGTTCTGAACCTGGTAAGGGGACACCTATGGTCAATGAAGCTTATGACTTATTGAATGAATCTGACTTAAATTTCATCGGTAACGTAGAAGCTAGAGATATTCCTGACAAGCAGGCAGATGTTCTAGTATGTGACGGCTTCACAGGTAATATCATCTTAAAGTTGACAGAGGGAGTGGCCAAGTCATTTATGTCACAGTTTAAAGCAATCTTCATGAAATCGATTGTGTCTAAGCTGGCGGCCCTAACCCTGAAAAAAGACCTGAAGGGTCTCAAGACTAAGATGGACTATACAGAGTATGGTGGAGCACCTCTCTTAGGGGTCAAGGCACCTATTGTCAAAGCTCATGGTTCATCTAATGGAAAAGCCTTTAAGAATGCCATCCTATATGCTGAAAAGTATGCTTCAAATAAAATAATTGATAAAATTTCTAGAGATATTTCAGAGTCTGTAGAAGAAGAATAGGAGTTGGTTCAATGAGTACTGAAACCATTAGAGCTGGATTTTTAGGCACGGGTTCATATCTGCCTGAGAATCGAGTGACAAATTTTGACTTAGAAAAGATTGTGGATACATCTGATGAGTGGATCAAGACCCGGACGGGTATCGAATCTAGACACTTTGCTGATGATCAAACAGCTACAAGTGATATTGCCTACCAAGCTGCCATAAGAGCTCTAGAGTCGGCAAAAATTACCGCTGAAGATCTTGATACCATTATTGTAGCAACAATCACACCAGATATGAACTTCCCATCAACAGCTTGTATCTTACAAGACAAGCTAGGGGCTGTAAATGCCAATGCCTTCGATGTGAGTGCAGCCTGTTCAGGTTTCGTTTACGGGGTTACCCTGGCCAAGCAGTTTGTTGAATCTGGTCTATCAAAAAATGTTTTGGTTATTGGTGCTGAAACTCTTTCTAAGATTATGGATATGACGGATAGAAATACCTGTGTATTATTCGGTGATGGTGCAGGGGCTGCTATAATTGGTCCTGTTCAGTCGGGTGGTATTGAAGCTGTAGACCTAGGTGCTAATGGTACTGGTGGCAAGTTCTTAACTTTACCAGCTGGTGGCTCTAGAATGCCAGCTTCACAAGAAACCATTGACAACCGCTTACACTATATAAAGATGGATGGTAGTGAAGTGTTTAAATTTGCTGTTAGAATCATGGCAAAGTCTTCACAAGCTGTAATTGACAAGGCGGGTTGGACCCTAGATGAGTTAGACTATCTTATTCCCCACCAGGCCAATATTCGCATCATCAACTCTGCTGGTAAGAAGCTTAAGTTACCAAAGGAGAAGGTACATGTTAACCTCCATAAGTTTGGCAATACCTCTGCAGGATCTGTTCCAATTGCCTTGGATGAGGCCCTAAGAGGGGGTCAAATTAAGAAGGGAGACAAGGTGGTCCTTGTTGCCTTTGGTGGTGGTTTAACGTGGGGTGCATTAGCAGTCGAGTTTTAAGGAGGCGTCATGGGTAAAATAGCATTTGTATTCCCAGGTCAAGGTGCACAATACGTTGGCATGGGTAAGGAATTTGTGGACAAGTATCCACAGGCAAAAGAAGTTTATTCTAAGGCAACAAAGGCCTTGGGTTATGATATGGAAGAGATGATCTTCAAAGGGACTGAAGAGACCTTAAAGAAGACTGAAAACACACAGCCAGCAATTTTAACAGCGTCGGTTGCTATGTATGAAGTCTTGAAGTCAAAGGGCATTCAACCTGAAGGGGTTGCTGGTCTAAGCTTAGGTGAGTACAGTGCCTTGGTTGCGGCTGAGACTCTGTCATTTGAATCAGCGGTTCAAATTGTTAGAAACCGTGGTAAATACATGCAAGAGGAAGTGCCTGAGGGTGTTGGCACCATGGCGGCAATCCTTGGTCTTGAAAAGAGCCTAGTAGAGGAAGCGTGTCAAGAGGCATCAGATATTGGTGTTGTTGAAGCGGTAAACTACAATTGTCCAGGTCAACTCGTTATCGCAGGTGAGATTAAGCCAGTTGAAAAAGCGGTTGAGCTTTGTAGAGAGAAGGGTGCAAAAAAAGCCGTGGTTCTTCCAGTGTCAGCTCCCTTCCACACCTCTTTATTAAAGGGTGCTGGAGAAAAATTAGCGGTCAACTTAAAAGAGGCGTCTTACCATGAAATGATTTATCCTGTTTATGCTAATGTTACAGCAAAAAGACTTGGATCACATGAAGAGGTTATGCCAAGGTTAATCGAGCAAGTGTCATCTCCTGTTCTATGGGAAGACAGTGTCTTAAATATGATTGAAGCAGGTTATGATACCTTTATTGAAGTAGGTCCGGGTAAGGCCCTTTCAAAGTTCATCAAGAAGATTTCAAGAGAAGTAAGAATTTTAAATGTAGAAGATGAAAAATCGTTAGAAAAGACTTTAGAAAAGCTGAAGGAGGCATAATATGAGTCAGAGAATTGCCCTAGTAACAGGCGGCTCTAGAGGGATTGGTCGTGCTATTGCACTTAAGTTAGCAGACCAAGGTATGGATGTAGCAGTTAACTATGCAGGTAACCAGGCAGCCGCTCAAGAAGTTGTAGAGGCCATTGAAGCAAAGGGTCAAAGAGCTGTGGCTGTTCAAGGAGATGTTTCTAAGGAAGAGGATATTGAGCATATCCTAAAGACCGTAGAAGCTGAACTGGGTAAAATAGAAGTCTTAATCAACAATGCTGGTATCGAGAGAGATGGTCTTTTGATCAGGATGAAAAGTGAAGATTGGGACAAGGTTTTAGATATTAACCTTAAGGGTGTCTTCTTATCGACTAAGCTGATCGGTAAGAAAATGCTTAAGCTTAAGAAGGGGCGTATCATCAACATCACATCTGTTGTAGGTTTGATGGGTAATGCTGGTCAAGCCAACTATGCGGCTTCAAAGGCTGGAGTCATTGGTTTTACCAAGTCAGTTGCCAAAGAGTTCGCTTCAAGAGGGATTACAGTAAATGCTGTAGCACCTGGTTTCATTAAGTCAGATATGACCAATAAGCTATCTGACGAGGTTAAAGAATCTTATGCTAAGGCCATTCCACTTGGAAGAATGGGTGAAGCTGAAGATATAGCTAACACAGTTGCCTTCTTGGCAAGTGAGCAGGCAGCCTACATCACTGGACAAACAATCCAGGTAGATGGTGGTATGTACATTTAGTCTTAAGGACAAGTCAATCAATCAATTAATCCCAGGGGATTAATCATACAATTAAAATTAAAGGAAAAGGTGAACAATATGTTTGAAAAAGTAAAAGAAATTATTATCGATCAATTAGGTTTAGAAGATGATGTAACTATCGAAAGAACAACTTCAATGATGAAGGACTTAGAAGCAGACTCTTTAGATGCTGTTGAAATCATTATGGCTTTTGAAGATGAGTTTGATATTGAAATTCCAGACGAAGAAGCTGAGAAGTTTGACAACATCGGTGACATCGTTGACTACATCGAAGGTAAAGTTAACTAATTCTGAAGGGTTCGAGTAATCGGACCTTTCCTATTAATGGATTTATATGATTATTTATTTAAGGGAATCTATTGATTTCAATGCAATTATTCGGAGGCAAATATGAGTAGAAGAGTCGTTGTAACTGGTATTGGTGTTGTTTCACCGATCGGTAACGGTAAAGAAGCTTTTTTCAAAGGCTTAAAAGAAGGTAAGAATGGGGCTGGTTTAATTGAATCATTCGATACAACAGAGTATACAACTAAAATTGCTGCTGCTGTAAAGGATTTTGAGCCAGACAAGTACATTCCTAAAAAAGAAGTTAAGCGTATGGACCGTTTTACACAATACGGCATTGCTGCTTCTCACATGGCTGTAGAAGATGCAAAAATTGATCTTGAGTCAATAGATCCATCAAGAGTGGGTGTTATTATGGGATCTGGTATCGGTGGTATCCAAACTCTTGAAGAGCAACACAAAAAATTAGTATCAAAGGGACCCAAGCGAGTGAGTCCCTTCTTGATCCCAATGATGATCACTAACATGGTTTCGGGTCAAATCTCAATGACCTTTGGTGCCAAGGGTCCTAACACAACTGTTGTAACAGCGTGTGCTTCGGGGACTCATGCCATTGGTGATGCCTTTAAGGCCATCCAAAGAGGCGATGCTGATGTGATGTTCACAGGTGGTGCAGAGGCATCAATATGTGAGCTGGGTATGGCTGGTTTCTGTACCATGAAGGCCATGTCAACTAGAAATGATGATCCCTTAACAGCGTCACGTCCATTTGATAAGGACAGAGATGGTTTCTTGATGGGTGAAGGTTCAGGTATTATCATCCTTGAAACTTTAGAAAGTGCTGAAGCAAGAGGGGCTCATATATATGCGGAAATCGTAGGATATGGTTCTACTGCAGATGCCTACCATATGACAAGTCCAGCACCAGGTGGTGAAGGTGCTGCTAGGTGCATGACTATGGCCATTAATGATGCTGGTATAGAACCAACGGCTATTGATTATATCAATGCGCACGGGACTTCTACACCTTACAATGATAAGTTTGAAACCATGGCAATTAAGTCAGCTTTAGGTGATCATGCTTACAAGATTTCAGTATCATCAACCAAGTCAATGACAGGTCACTTGCTTGGAGCATCTGGCGCTGTAGAAGCCATTGCATCTGTCATGGCTGTACATGACAATTTTGTACCGCCAACAATTAACTTACAAAATCAAGATCCAGAGTTAGACCTAGATTATACAGCTAACGTGGGTAAGGAGAAAGAGGTTAATTACGCATTATCTAATTCATTAGGATTTGGTGGCCATAATGGTACCCTGATCTTTAAGAAGTATACAAAATAAAACTCCTCCCCTAAAGGAGTCCGTACAGAAAAAACAACATCTACTGATGTTGTTTTTTTCTTTATAGGATTTTATTGAGTTTTTATTTGTGTAGGGAAGATTTCTCTTTTAAGTCTTTGACCTGTTTTTGTTATGGCAATGCCGCCCATGGCTGTTTCCTTGAGGGTTACTGGCAGGGACCTGCCAACCTTGTACATGGCATTGACCACTTCGTCAAAGGGGATGATAGACTCTACACCAGCGAGGGCCATGTCAGCAGAGATCATAGCATTGACGACACCGGAAGCATTTCTTTTGGCACAGGGGGCTTCTACCAGACCAGCTATGGGATCACAGACCAGGCCCATGACATTTTTAAGGGCAATGGCTGCTGCGTGGAAGATTTGGTCGATGGTGCCTTTTTTTAGGTAGACCAACATGCCAGCTGCCATGGCAGCTGCTGATCCACACTCAGCTTGGCATCCGCCCTCCGCTCCAGCAACGGTAGCGTTCATGGTAATGATTTCTCCAATGGCAGAGGACACTAAAAGACCATTTAAGAGTTGTCTCTCTTCGTAGTCGAACTTGTCCTTGGCAGTGAAGAGGGCGGCTGGAATAATCCCACAAGACCCAGCAGTTGGAGCTGCGCAGATTTTACCCATAGAGGCATTGACCTCTGAAGAGGAGAAGGCCCTTGCCATGGCAGAGGCAACAGTATAACCCGAGTAGGATTCCTCCTGGCTGTAGGTCATCATTTTCTTGGCGTCTCCCCCAATCAGCTTGCCTTGATACTTGTCAGGTTGGTCAATGGCTGCTTGAGATGAGGCCTTCATAACCTGATAAATGGAATGCAAGTTGGAGTAAACAGTGTGTTCGTCCTTCTCAAACAGGTCCCATTCCTTATCAATTAAAACTTGGATTAGGGAAGTGCTCTCACATAAGCTTATGAGTTCTTGGGCATTCTTATACATAGGTATCTCCTTTTTGAACATCGATGTGCTTGACAGTGAAGACATCGGGTGTATTCTCGATCAGGCGAACCACTTCATCGCTTATAGGTTCATCGCATTCCACAATAATAGAAGCCTGTTTATTCTTTGAAGTCCTGCTGACCTCTAGGCTGGCTATGTTGATATCACGGGTGGCCAGGATGGTTGTAATGGTGTTGAGAATCCCCTTCTTATCCAGGTGTCTGACGATTAAAGTCGGATAGATGCCTGAGAAGTGGACCTTGAAGTCATTGATGGCATTGACGATGATGGCACCACCGCCTAAGGAGGCTCCAGTAATTTCGTTGATGGAGCCGTCTAAATTATAGAAGACCATACAAACACTGTTGGCATGGCTAGTATCCAGATCAACCCTTTCAAAGGTGACGTCTAGACCTACCTGGTCAGCATGTTTGTAAGCATCTCGGAGACGAACATCATCCGGTTCAAAGCCTAGGACGCCTCCAATAAGGGCCTTGTCTGTACCATGACCTGTATAGGTTTCAGCGAAGGAACCATGAAGTTGGAAGGTGACCTTATTAAAGGGTCGTTTGTTGATACAGCGGGCAACTAGGGCTAGTTTAGCAGCGCCTGCTGTGTGGGAACTCGAGGGACCGATCATGATGGGTCCAAGTATATCTGTAAATGAGAAATTACTCATAAGAGACCTCCTTTTTCTATCTGTAAATTTACTATAGAGTATAAGACTCTTTTAATCAACAGCTGGCATTAAAAAAGAGGGGGAAGCCTTTATTTTTCAAGGGATTTGTTATAAAATGAAATAGCGTAACCCTAAATTACATCATCAGATAGACCATAATAAAATGTGTGGTTTGCCTGATTATGTAATGTCTATAAAAATAAGGAGGCAATATGAAATCCATGCAGGCGTTACAGGAAAAAATTGACTACCAGTTTAAGGATGAATCTTTACTTCGACTGGCTTTAACTCATTCTTCCTACGCTAATGAAAACAAGCAGGCCGATGTTGACTACAATGAGCGGATGGAGTTCTTAGGGGATTCTGTTTTAGGTGTCATCATCAGCCAATACGTGTTTGAGAAATATCCTGGTTACAGGGAGGGACAACTGACCAAGACCCGGTCTAGAATGGTATGTGAATCAACCCTGGCTGAATGTGCCAAGGCCATTGATTTAGGGGACCATATGTTTTTCGGCAAGGGAGAGGCTCAGACTGGTGGTCGTAAGAGAAAGTCTATCCTAGCTGATGCCTTTGAAGCCTTAATTGCAGCTGTCTATTTGGACTCTGATTTCCAGGTTGTTAAGGCCATGATTTTCCGCTTGATGCAGGAGAAGATTGACATGGCAGAAGCAGGCTTAATAGTCGATGACTATAAGACCCACCTTCAGGAGTTGATTCAGGTCAACAAGGATAACCGAATCAAGTATGAGTTGATTAGAGAGTCCGGACCAGACCATAAAAAGGTGTTTGAGACTGCTGTCAAGCTGAATCAAAAAACCATCGGTAAGGGCCAGGGGGCGTCTAAGAAAGAGTCGGAACAAGAAGCAGCTAAGAATGCTTTGAGGAGTCAAAACTTCCATGAAGCACTATAACATACCTGTATTTATTCCTCATCTGGGCTGTCCCCACGACTGTGTCTTTTGCAATCAACGAAAGATAACAGGTTTTGAAGACACCCTAGATTATGAGGGGGTTAAGACCTATATTGAGTCCTACTTGGCATCATTTGAAGAAAAGGCCCACATTGAAATTGCCTTCTTTGGTGGTTCCTTTACAGGTATCCCATCAGACCTCCAGGAGGCCTACTTGGCTTTAGCCTATACCTATGTTAAAAGTGGTCAGGTTGATGGGATTCGCTTGTCTACACGACCAGACTATATCAATCAAGAGGTTCTAGACAGGCTACTTAAGTACGGGGTAACCATGGTTGAGTTAGGCGTTCAGTCTATGGATGACCGGGTACTAGTAGACAGCCATAGGGGTTATAAACCTGACCGGGTCCTAGAGGCTGCTCAAATGATTCGAGCCAGTGGCCTAGGCCTGGGTCTTCAAATGATGATCGGTCTGCCCGGTGATAGTCTGGCCAAGTCTTTAGAAACAGCCAAGACCCTAATCGCCTTGAAGGCAGACTGTGTTAGGATATATCCCACCCTGGTGATTGAACATACAGGCCTAGCTGATCTTTTTGAGGCAGGTTTGTATGACCCTCTGACCTTGGACCAAGCAGTGACCTGGGTTAAGGCGATCTATCCCCTTTTCCTTCAAGCTGGTATAGAGGTAATTCGGGTGGGCCTCCAAGATACAGAAGACTTAGAAGCGGCGTGTTTAGCAGGACCCTACCATCCTTCGTTTAAACACTTGGTCATAAGTAGTCTTATTCTAGACCAGATCAAGGCCTGCTTGGGATCTGTGACATGTAAACGGATGACCCTGTATTGTCATCCCAAGCAAGTATCTAACTTGGTAGGTCAAAAACGGTCTAACCTGCTTGACTTAGAAGACCGGTATCAAATAAAGAAAATAAAAGTTTATCCCAAAGAAGGGGTCCTAAACCAGGTTGAGATCCATATAGATGACCAGGTTGTCTTATGTCCCTTGCTGGTATAATAAGCCATAAAGAGGTGTTATATTGTATTTAAAGAAATTAGAAATGAGGGGCTTCAAATCCTTTGCTGATAGAACCTCCATTGAGTTTGAGAATGGGGTAACCTGTATCGTAGGACCCAATGGATCAGGTAAATCAAACATAACAGATGGGGTCCGGTGGGTTTTAGGTGAACAAAGAGCCAAAACCCTGAGGGGATCCAAAATGGAAGATATTATCTTCAATGGAACGGGCCATAGAAAAAAGCTGGGCATGGCTGAGGTCACCCTAACCTTTGACAACTCCCAGCGGTTCTTTGAGTTGGATTATAACGAGGTGAAGGTATGTCGGAGGGTATATAGGTCAGGTGAGAGTGAATACTTGATTAATGATACTGCCTGTCGACTCAAGGATGTTAGAGACTTATTCATGGATACGGGAATCGGTACGGACGGCTATTCTATTATTGGTCAGGGCCGTATTGAACGGGTCTTGTCCAATAACATTGATGAAAGACGGCAGTTGTTTGAAGAAGCTGCAGGAATTGTTAAGTATAAGTCTAGAAAAAGAGAAACAGAAAGAAAGTTAGATAATACAGAGGCCAACCTAGTCCGGATAGAGGATATATATTTAGAATTGTCTAAGCGGGTTGAACCGCTTCGGATTGAAAGCGAAAAGGCCAAAGAACATATTGAGTTAACCTCTGCCTTGAGTGAACTTGAAATGAATGTTTTTATCAATGAGATTGAAACTGTAGACAAGAAGATTGCCAAGGAAGATTTGAAGATTCAAGAGGTCCAAGAGACCCTAGAGGTTAAGGACAGAGAAAAGCAGGCAATAGAAGCTGAAAAAGCGGGCCATTACAAACTCATTGAAGGCTTGAAAGACAGGCATAAGGCTGTAGAGAATGCTTTCTACGAGGAAAAGAATGCCCTGGCTGCCCTAGATGGTGACCTCCATGTTCAAGCGGTTAAACTGGAAAACTTAAGTACGGACCAGAATCGATTGAAGGCTTTAATTGAGGATAATCAAAGCAAATTGGCTGACCTTAAAACTGAAAAAGATGATCACAAGACAAGACGGGATGATCTAGAAGACAGGCTCAAGTCTTTGACTCAAGGGATCAATGACCACCAGCGTCAGTTTGAAGACCTGTCTAAGTCCTTGTATGACGCCAAGGAAGCCAACGAATCCATGCGTCAGGATATGATCACTAAAATGAATGAGATTTCAACCATGAAAACTGAAATCGGTTCATATGAGGGAATACTAGAAAGTCACCAAAGACGTCAAGTGGGACTTGAAGAGGAATTAAAAACCATTCAAGACCAGTTTGCAAGTGCTGAGGATGACCAAAAAGCCATACAGACAAGCCTCCAAGCCTTAAGTCAGAAATACCAAGAGGTGGCCAGTAAGCAGGAAGAACTAAAACTAGAAGAAGTGTCTAAGACCAAGGCCATTGAAACTCTCCAAGAGGAGAAAATGGCCAGTGAGAAGAAGTTAACAGAGTCAACAACAGAGATGCACCTGCTCAAGCAAATGGAGAAGGACCATGCTGGTTATGATCATTCTGTTAAGAAGGCCCTACAGATGGTGGATAGAAATCCTCAGCTTGAAAAGGGCTTGAGTGGTGTTGTTGCATCACTTATGGAAATTCCAAAGCGGTATGAAGTAGCCTTGGAAGTTGCTTTTGGTAAATCTATACAGAACTTGGTAGTAGATACGCCAGATGATGCCAAGGCCATGATCGCCGAGTTAAAAAGAACTAAGGGGGGACGAGTGACCTTTATTCCCCTTTCAACTATAAGTTCCAAGGGGGACCAAAGAGACCAAGTCAAGGCTCTTGAGCAACTAAAGGGTTATATTGGCAAGGCCAATCATTTGTTTGACTATGATGATAAGTATGCTACCCTTTATGACTACCTAGTCGGGCGTACTGTTATTGTGGATACCGTGGATACGGCAACACAAGCCTTGAAGATAAAAAACCTAAAGTACAAGGTGGTTACCCTAGAGGGGGATGTTTTTGTTCCGGGTGGAACCATTACTGGTGGCTCTTATAAGAGTCGTAACTCTGGCCTCTTGTCTCGGAAGAGAAAGATCACAGAGCTTGAGGAGAGTGTAGAAGATTTAAAGACCAGACTCAAGGACCATAATAAGACCATAGAAATCTACAGACAGGATAAGAAGAAACTTGTCACTGACCTACAAGATTTAAGGGACCAACAAGAAGGTCTCAGACAAGACCTATCGAAGAGTGAGAATGAGCTGGCTCTTATTAGGAACAAGATGGACCAGAGTCATGATGTCATTAAAAAGAGGAGGCAAGAGCTGGAGGTTATCTGCCAGGATATTGTCTCTGTGAAGGAGAGCATCAAGACCAGACAAGATAAAATTACAGCCTATGAGGCCATGACCAAGTCACTAGAGGATCAGATGTCTACAGATGACTCCAAGGTTGAAGACCTCCAGGCGAAAATTTATGACATTAGAGAGAAACTAACTGAACTTAAAGTAGAACAGGGGTCTATGGCTGAGACCTTTAAGGGCTTAACGGAGACCCTAGATCGATTAAATAAAAGTCATGGTGACCTGATCAGCCTATCAGAAAATGCCCAAGAGGACATGATTAAGAACCAGGAAGCTATGGATGAGATTAATCGTTTAATCCTTATCTTCCAGGAAAAGAAGAATAAACTCTTAGAGGCATCTGAGAACCAGACCCAGGTCCTGAATGCTATACTTGAAGAAATCAAGCAGAAAGAGGCTGTAGGTCATACCTTCCATGCCAAGAAGGAAGAGGTTGTTGACTATATGGAAAGTCTCAAGGACACCCTGCATAGGTTTGAAATTAAACGAGCCAAGTATGATGTTCATAGAGATGATATAGCCACTCGCTTATTTGAGCGGTATGAGATGACACCTGAGGAAGCCCTTGAAAAGAAAAAGGAAATTGATGTTACCAGTGCCAATAAGGAAATTGCTTCAATTAAGCGAGCCTTAAAGCAATTGGGAGATGTTAATGTCCATGCTATAGAGGAGTATGAAGAGGTTAGTGAACGTTATGTGTTCTTAAAGACCCAACATGATGACCTACAAGAAGCTAGAGGGGGACTGAAGAAGTTGATCCGTTCCTTAGAAAAGGAGATGAAAGAAAAGTTCCTGGCATGCTTCGAAGAAGTTAAGGGACATTTCTCTGATATCTTTGAAAGTCTCTTTGTTGGTGGGGTTGCAGAGCTAGAGATTTCTGACATGGACCAAGTTCTGGAATCAGATATCTTAATCAAGGTTCAACCACCCGGTAAAAAGTTACAGAACTTAGGACTCTTATCTGGTGGGGAAAAGGCCCTGACGGCTATAGCCTTATTGTTTGCTATCCTTAAGACAAAACCAGCTCCTTTCTGTATCTTAGATGAGATTGAGGCAGCTCTAGATGATGTTAATGTCTATCGGTTTGCAGACTTCCTCAAGGAGTTTACACAAAGTTCGCAGTTCGTAATCATAACCCACCGAAAGGGAACTATGGAAATCGCTGATAACCTATTTGGTGTGACCATGGCAGAGTTCGGTGTATCAAAAATGATTTCAGTTAAGTTAGAAGACGCAATATTAGAATAATGGAGGCACTATGTTTAAGAAGCTTTTTGGAAAGAAAAATAAGAAGGACCAAGACCAAGTTGAAGACCTACAGGCTGTTGACCAAGTAGAGGAAGATCAAGAAGCTGGTGACCAACCTGATAAGGATCTAGCTCCTACTCTTGAGGAGTCAGGCCAGGATCAAGTTCTTGACCAGGAACCAGCTATTGATGAAGAACCTGAAGCAGAAGTCCTTGTAGAGGCAGCTGAAGAGGAGGACCACAATCAACCAGTAGAAGAAGTAGTAGAAGTACCTATTGAAGAACTAGTAGAAGAGCCAATAGAAGAACCAATAGAAGAACCTATTGATGAGCCAGTGGAAGAAGAAAAACCTAAGAAGAAGTCTTATTTCCAAAAGCTTAAGGATGGCCTTAAGAAAACTCAACAAAACATTACAGATAAGATTGATCAGCTGATTAATAACTATGGTGAAATCGATGAAGACTTAATTGAGGAAATTGAAGACATCCTCGTAACATCTGATGTTGGTATGAGTACAACCATGGATATTATTGAACGCCTTAGAGAAGTATTACAAGAAAGAAAGATTAAGGATGCTTCAATGATGAAACCAGTTCTTAAGGATGTTCTTGTTGAAATGATGACCCATGAAGAACCAAACTTAAGAGTAGATAACAATCCTTCAATTATTTTTGTTATTGGTGTTAACGGTGCCGGTAAGACAACATCAATTGGTAAGATTACCAATCTATTAAATAGAGATGGTAAATCTGTTCTTCTTGCAGCAGCGGATACTTTTAGAGCAGCGGCCATAGACCAGCTTCAGGTGTGGGGAGAAAGAAATAATGTGGAAGTGATTGCCCAATCTGAGGGATCAGATCCGGCGGCTGTTGTTTACGATGCGGTTCATGCGGCACGTGCAAGAAAATCAGATGTCTTGATTGTAGATACTGCAGGACGTCTTCACAACAAGAAAAACCTGATGATGGAATTAGAGAAAATCTTCAAGGTTGTTGAAAGAGAATATGCCTCAGCAGAAAAGGAAGTCTTACTTGTACTAGATGGTACAACGGGTCAAAATGCCATCCAGCAAGCCAAGCTCTTTAAAGAGGTGGCTCCAATCTCTGGTATTGTTTTAACCAAGTTAGATGGTACTGCTAAGGGTGGGGCTGTAATGGCTGTTAACCATGAATTAAAGATTCCTGTAAAACTAATTGGAGTTGGGGAAGGTATTGATGACATGCAGTACTTCAGTGCAGAGGATTTTGCAACCGCTCTATTAGGAGAATAAATATAAGTTAGCCTGAGTCAATTCAACGGATGCAAGGAGGGTGTGGATGGTGATAAAACCATTCATACACCTGGCTTTTAGGGTCATATATATTAATGACTGATGTGTTGATATCAGAATAATCTATGACTAGAAGTAAAATGTCTAAAAAGATGTGAAAATGAGTTGACAAGACCCTGCAAGTCCTATATAATCTTCCTGTAAAGTAAAAAGCCTTTACACATAGGAGTTATGATGATTGATAAAAAGATGAGGGTTGCTGACTTGTTTGCCTTTTATGGTGAATTGTTAACAGACAAGCAAAAAGATGTATTAACCTTATATTGTTTAGAAGACCTGTCCCTGGCAGAAATTGCTGAGGATCTTCTGATTAGTCGTCAAGGGGTTCATGATGCAGTCAAGCGAGGGACCAAGCTTCTAGAAGGTTATGAGGAACGTCTAAAACTGATGGAAAAGTTCAAAATGAACACAGTCTTATTTAATGACATACACGAAAAAATGACAGAACTCAATGAAAGTATCAGCGATCCACAGATGGGCCATGAAGACCTAAAGGCTCAGGTTAAAGAAGTTGTTTCTCGTGTGGTTCATGATATTGATAGAATAATAGAATAGAGGGCGTATGGCTTTTGAAAGTTTAGGTGAAAAACTTCAGAGTACCTTTAAGTTCCTTAAGGGCAAAGGGAAATTAAGTGAAAAAGATATAAAAGCTGCCATGAGAGAAGTTAAACTGGCCTTACTTGAGGCAGATGTTAACTTCATGATCGTAAAGAAATTCATTAAAACTGTTTCTGAACGAGCACTTGGTGAAGATGTAATGAAGTCTTTAACACCAGGACAAATGGTTGTTAAGATTGTAAATGAAGAATTAACCCACTTGATGGGTGATAAAATGGAGAAGTTAAACTTCTCATCTCAACCGCCAACAGTAATCATGTTATGTGGTTTACAAGGGGCTGGTAAGACAACTATGGCTGGTAAACTGGGTAAATATATTCAGGGCAAGGGCAAGAAGCCAATGTTTGCTGCCTGTGATATTTACAGACCAGCAGCCATTAAGCAGTTAGAGGTTGTAGGGGGGCAATTGGACATTCCTGTCTTTTCTATGGGACAAGAAGACCCTAGAAAGATTGCCAAGGCAGCCTTGAGCGAAGCCAGTATCAAGGGCTTTGATGTTTTAATTGTGGATACGGCTGGTCGTTTGCACATAGATGAAAATCTTATGGAGGAACTAGAAGATGTTAAGGGCATTATTAAGCCTGATGAAACTCTTTTAGTCATTGATGCTATGACAGGTCAAGATGCTGTAAATGTAGCTGAGACCTTCAACAATAAGTTGGATGTATCTGGGGTTATCTTAACCAAGTTAGATGGTGATTCACGTGGTGGTGCGGCTCTTTCAGTTAGGGCTGTTACTGGAAAACCTATCAAGTTTGTAGGTGTGGGTGAAAAGTCTTCTGACTTAGAAGAATTCCATCCAGACCGTATGGCTTCAAGAATCCTCGGCATGGGAGATGTACTTTCTTTAATAGAGAAGGCTCAACAAACCATGGATGAGGAGAAGATGAAGAAGCTCGAGTCAAAAATGAGAAAGAATGAGTTTGACTTAGAGGACTTCATGGAACAAATTCAACAAATGAAAAATATGGGACCTATTGGTGATTTACTGAAGATGATTCCAGGAGTGAACTCTAAGGCCTTGAAGGGTGTAGACTTAGATGACAAGGAGTTTACACGTCTAGAGGCAATTATTCAGTCCATGACACCAGAAGAGAGGAGAAATCCTCAAGTGATCAATGCTAGCAGAAGAAAACGTATAGCAGCTGGTTCAGGGTCTACAGTGAATGCTGTAAATAAACTATTAAAGCAACATGCTCAAACCAAGAAAATGATGAAGCAATTCAACAGTGGTGGCATGATGAAGAAGATGAAAAAAGGTGGATTTAATTTACCTTTTTAAATAAGTTAATTAGTAGTAAAGTTACTATTAAATAAAAAGATACCTAGGAGGTAAGGAACATGGCAGTAAAGATTAGAATGAAGAGAATGGGATCAAAGAAGCAACCTTTCTATAGACTTGTAGTTGCAGATTCAAGATCACCAAGAGATGGTAGAATCATTGAGCAAGTTGGTTACTACAACCCAATGAACGACGAAAAAACATTAAAAGTTGACGAAGACAAAGTACTAAAGTGGTTAGGTAATGGTGCACAACCAACTGATACAGTTAAGAGATTATTAAAGTCTGAAGGCGTTTTAGAGAAGTTTGAAGCATCTAAAAAAGCTTAATAGCTAGGAGGTGCTAAAATGGGTGAACTTGTAAAAATGATTGCAAAGTCTTTAGTAGACCATCCTGAATCTGTTCAAGTTAACGAAGTTGACAGCTCTAACTCATTAATCGTTGAGTTAAGAGTTCACGCAGATGATATGGGTAAAGTCATTGGTAAGCAAGGTAGAATCGCTAAAGCAATCCGTACAGTTGTTAAGGCAGCTGCTACAAAAACAGAAAAAAGAGTGACTGTTGAAATCATTCAAGACTAAACCTGGATTCCAGGTTTTTTTCTTTTTTGAATTAAATTTTATGAAAAGTTAATATTTATCGTATGAATTTTCAGACAATTTCGTATTTTTGAGTATTTTTTTGTGAGTCTTACCTATACTTATAGTAACTAATATATGAAGGGGGACTTATTTTGAAAACTAATGAAAAAAGAAAAGCAACCTTTGCCATCGCTATGGTACCAATTATCTTTTTAATTGTAAACTTGCTATTCGTACTCAAGTCTGGTCTTGAAGAAGCTCATATCGCTTTATTCATGTCAGCCATCTTTGCAGCCGGAATCGCAATTTTCGTTTTAAAGTACAAGTGGGCAGAGATTGAAGAGGGGATTGTCAGTATCATAAAAATGTCTATGGGAGCTATCATCATCCTTATGATCATCGGTATGGTTATTGCTACCTGGATTGCTTCAGGTATTGTACCAGCTATGATCTACTACGGCTTAAAGATTTTATCTCCAGAAATATTCCTGATTGCCACATTACTTATATGTTCTGTTGTATCTTTGGCAACAGGTTCATCTTGGACCACAGCCGCAACAGTCGGTATTGCCTTGATGGGTGTTGGTGTTGGTCTTGGCTTCTCTGCTCCCATGGTTGGTGGTGCAGTAATTTCTGGGGCTTACTTCGGTGACAAGATGTCTCCATTATCGGATACAACAAATCTCGCTCCAGCAGTAGCGGGAGCTAAACTGTTTGATCACATCAAACATATGCTTTACACAACTGGACCAGCTTATGTGGTTGCAATGATCTTCTTCACAGTTCTTGGTTTTGTTGTGGATAAGGGTGATTTAAACGCTGCTAATATCGATGCTATGTTAGCTGTTTTGGATAATACATTTGTAATTACGCCATGGTTACTACTGGTTCCAGTAATTGTAATCACAGCAGTAATCCTTAAAGTACCTGCTATCCCTGGCTTATTTGGTGGTGCAGTGCTTGGTGGGATCGCTATGTTAGTGGTTCAAGATGGTAACACACTTGCTGGTTTCTTTGATGCTATGAATAATGGTGTTGGATTCGGTATTAAGGAAATGATGACTGATTCAGAAGTTGTTTATGACTTTACAGCAAACTTTAGTAACATGTTCTCTCAGTATGGTAATATGACAGCGGACTTCATAAGAGAAGTTAATGGTGTTGAAACAACGATTACCCTATCTGGTGTTGACGCGGTAAGAGAAACTATTATTGATGCAGGTGGTCGTGTAGATGAACTTGTATCAGGTGGCGGTATGCAAGATATGATGTGGACAGTATCCTTAATTTTATCTGCCATGGTATTTGGTGGTGTTATGGAAGTAACAGGCATGTTAAGAGCTCTTGCAAACGGTATCCTATCGATTGCAAAGGGTAGAGGTGGCCTAGTTCTTTCAACTGTAACAACTGCAATCGCTATGAACATTATTGCGGGTGACCAGTATCTAGCCATTGTTATTCCGGGAAGAATGTATAAGGAATCCTTCGACGAACTGGGTCTACATCCTAAAAACCTATCTCGTGCCTTAGAGGATTCAGCGACCTTGACTTCTCCGCTTATTCCATGGAATACCTGTGGGGCCTCAATGATGAGCTTCTTGAACTTAAATCCTTGGACTTATGTTCCATATTGTATCTTAAACTTAGTGACACCTATTATATCTGTGATTTACGGATACACAGGATTCTCTATGCATAAGAAGGAAGAACATCAAGAAAAAGTAGCATAATATATCTATAATTACCCCATACCTTCAAGGTCTACTTGTAAGAAATTACAAGGCCTTGGAGGTATTTTTATGTATTTTTATCATTTTACAAAATTAATGATTGTAGACCCGGTCTTGTTTTGATATAATGAGGAAGTTGTTATTTAAACTATACGTTATTAGGAGGTTTTTTCAGTGAAGAAAAACAATAGAGCGATGACAGTTCTACTTGCAGGTGTAGGTATGAACTTAGCTTTCGGTGTGCTTTATGCATGGAGTATATTTGGTGCTGCCTTAAAAGATGTAAGTCCAACAGATAACTGGACTGATACAACAGCTGCTTTACCTTATTCAGTTGCAATCGTATTCTTTGCACTTATGATGGTACCAGCTGGTCGATTACAAGATAAAATCGGTCCTAGATTAGTAGCTACTATTGGTGGTTTATTAATCGGGGGTGGGTGTATCCTTGCTAGTTTCATCGGTGATTCTGTTACAGGTATGGTAATTGCCTTTGGTGTTATGGCTGGTTCTGGTATTGGACTAGGTTATGCCTCTACAACTCCTCCAGCAGTGAAATGGTTTGCACCTGAGAAGAAGGGCCTTGTAACAGGTATTGTTGTAGGTGGCTTCGGTTTAGCCTCAATTTACATTGCTCCCTTATCAAAGTACTTACTAGCTAATTACACAGTATTTGAAGCTTTCAGATACTTAGGGATTCTATTCTTGATTGTTACTCTACCACTGGCACAGTTAATTGTTAATCCTGATCAACCTCAAGTTTCTAAAAATAAAAAAGCGGCTACGTCTCACGACTTAACCTTCAAGCAAATGTTAAAAACCAAGCAATTTTACATTCTATGGGTTATGTTCTTCATTGGTGCTTTTGCTGGTTTAATGATTATTGGTCACTTAAAGACAATTGCTAAGGTTCAATTGCCGGGCAAAGATTTAGGTTTTACCCTAGTTGCCCTTGCTGCTATTGCAAATGCCATTGGTAGACCGGCAGCAGGCGTTATTTCTGATAAGTTTGGTAGAGCTAAGACTATGGCAGGACTCTACATTATCCAGGCAGGTGTACTCTTCGTATTTGCATCATTTAATACCTTCTTCATGATTTTAGCAGGTGCTATGGTGATGTACTTCTCATATGGATCAATGCTTTCAGTATTCCCATCAGCATGTGGTGATAACTACGGTACAAAGAACTTAGGACTTAATTATGGTATCTTATTCTCTGCATGGGGTCTAGGTGGCTTCTTCGGTCCAACTGTTGGTGGAGCGATTAAGGATGCTACAGGAGACTATGGCTTAGCCTTCATTATCGCAGGTGGCCTTTTAATCTTTGCTGCCTTCTTAGGATTTATTTACAAGCCTTATCAACATGAGGCATAAGTATTAATACAAAACTGACTCATTCAACATCTTATGATGTTACAATGAGTCAGTTTTTTTATTTATTGGGAGGGGACAGGTCTCTATATGTATAAGACCTAAACATAAAATAAACCTCAGAATATAGTCTGAGGTTCTTCCTATTATTAATTTCTTCCTCTGTTTCGATTTAAGTGACAGGACTTGTTCTTACATCCAATGCAACGATCCCACTGCTTAGATAAATCTGATATAGACCGTCGTGCAAACACACAAGGGATAGCACGCTCCTTGGTTATTTTCTTAACCCGCTCTGTTAACCTGTGCTCTAAGAAATCATAAAGACATATAACCATCTCTACATTTTCTGGTATATCCATATTTCTCATACCTTTTTTTCTACCATTCCAATGTATGTAATCTTCTACACCCTGCTCTAGTAAGAAGTCTGGTATATTTCCTAATTTATCTGCTCCTATTATTAATGCTGACATTTGACTCCACCTCCAATTGATAACGATTATCATTGAATACATAATATCATAATTCCTAGTAAAAAGGAAGGGTATATTCATATATTGTGAAAAAAATATTTAGTTGTTGTGCCATCCCCTATTTCCTTTGCTTAAGTGAATAAAAGAAGGAATTGTGGGTATATATGATTTGGACTTTAAAAATGTACGGAGGGATTGTATATGGACAGATCTTATGATATGATTTCTAATGCAGTAAAGGAGCAGTTGGGAATTGAGGAAGATGATGATCGTTATGACCAACTTTCGGTAGAGCAACTGAAACACCAGGTGTCCCAGTTAGAATCATCCCTAGATCAGCGGGCTAGTTATATCAGAGAACTAGAAGGTAAGTTATCTAGGACTAAGGAACGACTGAATCAACTTGAAAGAGAGTTTTATAGATATAAGAGGTGACTATTGAGAATAATCATAAATCAGGCAAGGTGTAAAAAATGTGGCGACCTAGTCGTTAGTCGAGATGTAGACTTGTATGTGCGATGTAAATGTGGAGCTATCGCTGTTTCGGGTGGTGAAAGATCAATCATGAGACTGGGCCACCACAATGATATAGAGGAACTGAGTCAGAAGGCATATGACAAGTAAAGAACACTGATTTTGTAGTCTTTTTGTATAAATGTTACAAAAGTATTACACTAGACCAAAGGCTTGTATTGGGATGGAAAGTGTCCTATACTGAATAAGAAGTTAACAATTATTAATTTTTTTAAGAAAGGAGGTTACGCAAGTGAACAGAAAATTTATTAGCAACACACAATTATTGAGCGGTGTACAATTTAATAAATTAAGATACAGTATCGTCTCGTTACCACAAGGCATTACTATGTCAAATTCTGTCATACTGTCGTAACCAACGGAAACTTATAACAAGTCAACCGTAGGTTACTAGACCTGCGGTTTTTTTATGCATATTTTGTTCTTACCATTTTTAGGAAGAACTATGTTTAAAACGCAGGGAGAAAACTGTGTTTTTTTTGTTGAATTTTTACATAACATTAAAAGCCAAGGATGCAAAAGGAGGACATCATGAACCGCATTAAAATTTTACGTAATTACATGCGCGGTAATCTATTAAGATACATTGGCGCAATCATAGCAATATCATTAGCAGTAATTGCATCCCTAATTGTCCCATTAGTGATTAGAACAACCATCGACTCAGTCTTATTAGATGGTCCAATGGATCAAGGGAATATGATTGGTCGATTATTTACCGACTTAGGTGGAAGAGGGTTTATCCTTGACAACCTATGGATTCCGGGTGTATTGATTATTGGCTTAACCATATTAAGAGGAACATTTGAGTTCTTTAAGGTTAAATGGTCAGCAGTAGCATCGGAATCAATCGCAAGAAAATTAAGAGACAGATTATTCGCTCATTTACAAGAGTTATCATATGATTATCACGTTTCAGCAGAAACAGGGGATATCATCCAAAGATGTACATCAGATGTTGATATGATCAGACGATTTTTAGGATCACAAGTTGTAGAAATTGCGAGATCCATTGGTATGGTATTTATGATTTCATTCATCATGATTCGCTTGTACCTACCACTGGCTTTAGTTTCACTGGCCATAGTCCCCATCATCTTCATCTATTCATTTGTCTTCTTTAAGAAGATTCAAGCTCGATTCAAGACTATGGATGAGGCAGAGGGAGCTATGTCAACAACGATTCAAGAAAACCTTACTGGCGTTAGAGTCGTAAGAGCATTTGGTCGACAGGCCTTTGAAATTGACAAGTTTGAAGAAAAGAATACTCATTTGAGAGACTCTTCTTATAATTTAACCAAGCTTTTCGCCATGTACTGGTCAACATCAGACATGTTATGCCTGGCTCAAACTGTTACTGTTTTGGGTACAGCAACCTACATGGGCGTGCAAGGATACATTACGACAGGTACTCTATTTGCCTTCGTATTCTACATGACCATGCTTCTATGGCCGGTTAGACAATTGGCTAGGATTCTACAAGATATGTCTAAGGCCTTTGTAGCTGTTGATCGTATCCAGGAAATTCTTGAAGCACCATCTGAAATGGAAAACTCTGGTCACTCTTTCGATGAAATCAAGGGAGATATTGAGTTTAGAAACGTATCCTTTGCCTATGAGGAAAATCGCCCTATTCTTAAGAATTTGAGCTTTAAGATCAAGGAAGGGGAGACTCTGGCTATTTTGGGACCAACAGGGGCAGGTAAGTCTACCCTGGTTCACCTGATGGCAAGACTATATGATGTTACTGAAGGTGACATCTTCATTGATGGACGTAACATCAAGGAGTTTGATAAGAAGCACTTAAGACACCATGTGGGTCTGATTCTACAAGAACCCTTCTTATTTGCTAAAACAATAAAGGATAACATCAAGATTGCCCATGGGGATGCAGGCGATGCTTGTGTGGAAACTGCTGCTAAGACTGCAGTTATTCATGACAAAATTCTTGAGTTTAATGAAGGTTACGACACCATGGTAGGGGAAAGAGGTGTATCGCTTTCTGGTGGTCAGAAACAGAGAATGGCCATAGCCAGACGTGTGATTACAGAAGCACCAGTCATAGTATTTGATGATTCCTTATCAGCTGTAGATACAGAAACAGATGCAGCCATTCGACATCGTTTGGGTCACAACAACAAGGGTTTAACAACAGTGATTATTTCACATCGTGTAGCTACCCTTTCTGAAGCTGACCGTATTATGGTCTTAGAGGATGGCGAAATCACTCAATTAGGGACTCATGAGACCCTAATTAAGAATGAAGGATTATACAAGAGAATTTGGACGATTCAAAATGCTGAAGCGTCTAAGGAAGCAATATAGAGGTGAACATGAAAGACTTTGATGAAAAAGAGTTTAGCGAGAATTATGACCTCGCTATATGGAAAAACCTGCTAAAATACCTGAAGCCTTTCAAAAAGAATTTTATCGTTCTAGGCATTTTCATGATTATGCTAGCAGTTATTGACTCATCGATTCCTTTGTTTTCAAAGGTAGCGGTAGATCATTTTATAGCAAATAGGACCCTTAAGAATCTCCACTGGTTTGTCTTATCTTATTTGGGAGCCATGAGCCTCTTATCTTTAGTTGTTTTCCTATTCATTAGGGAGGCAGGCAAGATAGAAGCCTATGTTACCCATTCCTTAAGAGAAAAGGGCTTTAAGAAATTACAAGAATTATCATTTTCATACTATGACAAAACAGCTGTTGGATGGTTGATGGCAAGAATGACATCTGATTCCAACCGTATTGGAGGCATACTCGCTTGGGGTCTGGTTGACTTCTTGTGGGGGGCTTCTATGATGATTATGATTGGGGTCATCATGCTTGTGCTTAACTTCAAGCTGGCCTTAATCACCCTGTCAGTTGTACCTGTACTGGTGGTTGTGAGTCTTTACTTCCAAAAGAAAATCTTAAGAGTTTCTAGGAAGGTAAGAAAGGCAAATTCCAAGATTACAGGTGCCTTCAACGAAGGTATCACAGGGGCAAAAACTTCAAAGACGTTAGTTAGAGAAGATGAGAACCTCAGAGAGTTTGAGCACTTGACAGATGATATGTCCAAACGGTCTGTTAGGTCAGCTGTTATATCGGCGATCTACACACCAATTGTTATCTCTCTGGGATCTATAGGGATGGCCTTAACCATTGGTTACGGTGGAACGGGTATAGGAACCTTTATATCACTAGGAACCCTAATCGTATTCATTCAGTATTCGGTTATGTTTTATGAACCCGTTCGTGAAATGGCAAGAATCTTCTCAGAGTTACAAGTGGCTCAGGCATCAGCAGAACGGATGTTATCTATGATAGACACAGAAGCTGAAATCCAAGATACTGAAGAGGTAATTGCCAAGTATGGGTCTAATATCCATCCTAAAAAAGAAAACTGGGAGACCATCAAGGGAGACATCCACTTTAAAGATGTGACCTTCTACTATAACCCTGAAGAAATTATCTTAAATAAGTTCAACTTAGAAGTAAAAGCAGGGCAAACCATAGCCCTAGTAGGTGAAACGGGTTCAGGTAAATCGACCCTGGTTAACCTTGCTTGTCGCTTCTATGAACCCAACGAGGGTCAGGTCTTGATTGATGGTGTTGGCTATAGAGAAAGATCACAATTGTGGTTACACTCAAATATTGGTTATGTACTACAGACGCCTCACTTGTTTTCTGGTACAATTAAAGAGAACATTTTGTATGGTGGTCTGGAGGCCTCTGAACTGGATGTTATTAGGGCTGCCAAGTTAGCCAATGCCCATGACTTTATTATGAAGTTTGAAAAGGGCTACGATACAGAAGTTGGTGAAGGCGGTGCAAAGTTATCAACGGGTGAAAAACAGTTAATTTCATTCGCTAGAGCAATCATTGCAGATCCAAAGCTTTTCATCTTAGATGAAGCGACTTCAAGTGTTGACACAGAGACTGAATTATTGGTCCAAGAAGCCATTAAGAAAATTTTAAGGGGTAGAACCTCATTTATTGTGGCACATCGCTTGTCAACCATCCGATCTGTTGATAGAATATTAGTAATTGATAAAGGTAACATCATTGAAGATGGTGATCACGATACACTCATGAGACAAAAAGGTCACTACTACAAGTTGTACACCCATCAATTTATCGATGAACAAGAATTAGAAACGATTAACCACTAATGTGGATCCTGTGATGGGTCACCTTGTGACTCATCACAATGAAATAGAGTTTTAGTGACAGTAGTCACTATTATAAAGAGTTTTAGTGACAGTAGTCACTATTATATAGATGGAAGTCATGTCTTTAGTTATAAGTACCCAACTCCTGGCAAGAGTGGCCTGTCAACCGACGCTATGCATAGTCGCTGATAGGGTTTAGGGAAGGTGAAACCTAAGAGTACGAAAGACGGTAGAGATGGTTTCTGAGGATATTAATTGAATTAAAGAAAAGGAGAGAATTAATGAATAATTTAGTATTTAACAGAAAGACTAAAATAGCGGAAATTACAAACTCAAAAGTCTGTCTTGGGGAGCTATTTATTTAAGGATCCTATTCTTGTATAAGTAACAAGTATGGTTCCTGACTCAATCTAAATAGCTTATTTGACTCAGCCGACGGATTTTTGTTCAACAGAATCTTGAGGTGTATATATGTTAATTAAAGCGTACGATGGAACTAACTTTCACACAGTAAGTGAAGTATTAGCAACAATGATGAAAGAACATCAATTTAAGAATGTAAATGAAAGAACAAAGGAAAAGTTCTTGGGTATCTTCAATGAAGTTGGATCAGATGATCCGAAGAAGATTATGGAATTAGAAAGAACCCTTGCAATGTCAGATATATGGATTGCCTATGATGGTGAAGAGATTACTGGGATCGTAAGAGGGGTTCGTGATAATGTGTTAAATCTATTTGTTAAGTCAGAATACTCTAGACGAGGTATTGGAACTGCCCTTCTAAATGTATTTGAGGATAAGTGTCTATCAGAGGGTTTCCCTGCTGTTCGTTTATCATCAACTATTGAAGCAGTTACCTTCTATGAAGGCCTTGGCTACAAGAAGACAACGGGCTTAAGAATGGCTAGATACTCAGGTCGTAAGGGCTTTGAATATCAACCAATGATGAAAGCGTTATTCTAATGACCCAGCATTCAACTATAAATCTAATGATGCAGCCTATGCATCTGCATAGGCTGTCATTTATAAGAACGGCGAAAAAGGAGGTTATCGTGAGAGGCCTCCTTTTTGTGTACAGGAAATTATAATGACACTTCTATTTTTATCTGTTAAAATTGTAGTATGTGTTAGGAGGCAAAAGTGACATTATTCGTTAAAAATTATGAGATTAAACAACATACTAAGATGTTTATCATCGCCTTTTTCGACGCTCTAATTGCCCAGTTTTATTATGATAACGTACCATTTGAGTTCAAGTTTTCTATATCGGTTGCCATCCTGCCTGTCTACTATTATTTTGATAGGTCCTTAAATCCTATAAAGACTGGCTTGTATGTGACGACTGTGGGCCTGGCCTTTAGGACACTGACCCAGGCCAATGCACTTGGCCTCTATCAGGCCTTTTGGCAAGATTTCAATTTTATGTACTTTGATATACTTTATGGGATCATCATGTATTTTCTTTTCTACAAGGTGAAGGATGCTGGCATGTCCCGGTGGGTTATCGTTGTTGTCCTTGCAGATACCCTAGGCAATATCGTCGAGTTCTCTTCTCGGCATGGTCTCAACGAGCTATTGAATTCAAATGTGGTGAGCATAATCTTCTTTGTGGCTGTAGTTCGTGTTTTGATTGCTCTAGCCATTGTAACCTTCATGAAGCAGTATACCCTTTTAATTCGTAAAGATGAGCATGAGATTCGTTACAAGGAACTGGTCATGTTGACATCAGACTTGAAGAGTGAAGCCTATTACATGCAAAAGAACATTGATTTTATTGAGCGAGTTATGAGTGATGCTTATAGTCTTTATAGTGATTTTGATGAGGTAGAAAGTGATGTCAACAAGAAACTAGCCTTGAAGATTGCTACAGAGGTACATGAAATAAAGAAAAACTATTCCCGGGTTGTAGAGGGGTTGGCTGCCATAACGGACAAGGAAATTACTGAAGATACAATGAGGATTACAACCCTTCTTAAGATATTGAGAACAAGCCTGAGCAAGTACCTGGATGTAAAGGAAAGTAAGATTAGGCTGAATGTATCTGGCCATAGTTCAGAGGCATTTGAAGATCACTATCATCTTATGAGTGTTCTTCGGAATCTTGTCAACAACGCCATAGAGGCTATTGGACTGAATAATAATGGTCGGGTTGACATTGCCTACAGTGAAGAGGGGGACTTTCACTTGTTTTCTGTGTCAGACACTGGGGGCGGCATAAAGGAAGAAGACCTTAAGTTTATTTTTGAAGCCGGCTTCTCCACTAAGTTTAATGAAGCGACAGGAGACATTTGTCGAGGCGTGGGCTTGGCCTTGGTCAAGCAAATTGTTGAAGAACAGTTAGATGGCAGGATTGAAGTAGAGTCTATTGTAGGCCTGGGGACAACCTTTAAAGTTTATATAAGGAAATAGGGGAAGGTTATGAAATTTTATCTATTAGATGATGATGAAAAAATCATTCGTATCTTAGAAAATATTATATTAGATTCAAACTTAGGAGAGGTCATTGGCAGGCAAACTGACAGTAGGGTGGCTATTAAGGACATTGCCCTCCTTAGGCCTGATGTCCTTCTAATTGATATGCTTATGCCAGAAAAGGATGGTGTAGCTGTAGTTGAGTCCTTGAAGGCCTACCAGCTTAACACTAAAATCATTATGATCTCCGAAGTGTCCAATAAGTCTATGATCTCTAAGGCTTATGAGGCTGGAATTGAGTTCTTTGTTCAAAAGCCCATCAATAGAAATGAAATTGCCAAGGTCATTGAACGGGTGACTGAGAAAATTGAATTAGAGCAGAAGTTTGAGTTGATTGGAAGTGTCTTCAACCAGGGGGCAAGCATGGTCAAGGAAAAGCCCCGGGATCCAATGAGAGATATCAAACTGATTTTTTCCAAGTTGGGGATTATGGGCGAAAAAGGGGTAGAAGACATCCTTTGCATCTGTCAGTTTATGATCAATGAGGGACTCACCTCTTTTGACTTTAAGGTAAAGGATATCTGCAATCAACTCTCCAATCAACCCAAGGCCATGGAGCAAAGAGTCAGACGGGCCATCAACAAGGGGTTGATTAACCTGGCCAATCTGGGCATAGAGGATAATATGAATGATATATTCTTAAGTTATGCCAATGCCTTATATGATTTTGAGAATGTAAAGGCAGAGATGGATTATATTAGAGGTAAAAGGACCTCGGGTGGAAAAATATCTTTAAGACGTTTTATAGAAAATATCTTATTACTCAAGTAAGGGTTAGAGGCATCTCTAACTTTTCTTTTTTGGTCTTTGATTCTTAAGTTTGGGGCATTTTAGACTGTTACCGAATGTGTGTTTGTGTTATTATAGATAGTAGAAAGGAAGTATGTATGATAGATTTTATTAAAGGACACATAGAACACAGGGGTGAGGATTATGTTATCATCTCTTGTAACGATATAGGCTATAAGGTGATGACATCTTCTAGAACCCTTATTAAGCTATCGGGTGAAACGGACAAGGTTTGCCTGCACACAGAGATGATTGTTAGAGAAGACAGTATAGGTCTGTGTGGATTTTATGACAATGAGGAAAAAGAGATGTTTAAGCTCCTCACTTCAGTAAGTGGTGTGGGCACAAAGGTTGGCTTAGGAATCCTATCGTCAATAGCCTATGAGCAGATATATTTAATTATAAACCAAGGGGATGTAAATGCTCTAACGGCTGCTAATGGTGTGGGTAAGAAGACGGCCCAAAGAATTATATTGGAGTTGAAGGACAAGATAAAGAAAATGGTACGTCTACCTATGGATGACTTATTGGAAGGTAAGTTAAACCTTGTAGATGACACCATAAAAGCAGACGCTAAAGATGCCCTAATGGCCCTTGGTTATCCTGCTAAGACCATCAACAAGTTCTTGGATCAAATAGAGGGTGTTGAAACGGTGGAAGAAATCATTAAAAAGGCATTGAAAGAACTATCATTATAGAAAGGAACAGGTCTTTGGGCCTGGTGATTATATGAGATTTAACGATGGTACAGACAATTTTAGAGAAGACCGCTTTGTAACACCGGAGTTGCAGGATAAAGAAAAAAACATGGATAAAAACCTAAGGCCCCAACGCTTAAGTGACTATGTCGGTCAAACCAAGCAAAAGGATAAGCTTAAGGTTTTTATTGAAGCAGCTAAGCTAAGGGGAGAGCCTCTTGACCATGTGCTCTTATATGGGCCACCGGGTCTTGGGAAAACAACCCTATCTCAGATTATAGCCAATGAGATGGATGTCAATATAAAGATAACATCGGGACCGGCTATAGAAAGACCCGGGGAACTGGCTGCTATCTTGAACAATTTAGAAGAAAATGATGTTCTGTTTATTGATGAAATTCATCGTTTAAACCGAGCAGTAGAAGAAGTCCTATATCCTGCTATGGAGGACTATGTTTTAGATATTATGATTGGTAAGGGGCCTTCCGCTCGTTCGGTTAGGTTGGACCTGCCTAAGTTTACCCTGGTGGGGGCTACAACACGAGCTGGTCAGTTGACCTCTCCTTTAAGGGATCGGTTTGGTGTCATCTGTAAGCTGGAACTCTATAGTGGTAAGGAACTGGCTAAGATTGTTCACCGTTCAGCAGGGATTATGGGCGTGGATATAGCAGAATCGGCTGCCCATGAGATCTCAAAACGGTCAAGAGGAACACCTAGAATTGTTAACCGTTTATTAAAACGTGTCAGAGATTATGCTCAAGTGATTGGTGATGGGGATATTACCTCCAACATAGCGGAACATGCTTTGGATCAATTAGAGGTCGATGCCCTAGGTTTAGATGGGGTGGACAGAAAAATTGTTACAACTATAATGGAGAAGTTTGCTGGTGGGCCAGTCGGTCTTGATACCCTAGCTGCTTCTACTGGTGAGGAGAAGTGTACCATTGAAGATGTCTATGAGCCCTACCTTCTGCAGTTGGGTTTCTTGAACCGGACACCAAGAGGGCGGGTGCTTACTCGTAATGCCTATGCACACTTTGATTGTTTACACTTGATAGAAGAGGTGGAGGTCTAATGAAAAAGTTTCCCTTACTTTTGTGCTTGTTATTGATTCTTTCAGGAATATTTTCTATAATAGGATTTGCTGCCAATGATAGCATCCAGATACTAAAGATTGGCCTTTATTATCCAACTGAGAAGGTGGATGGTTCCAACCAGTCCGTATTAATCAGCAATAATCAAGGATTTGAGCTGGGTGAACTGGTTGATGACGCCTATGTGAAACACTTTAATTTACCAGGTTTTACAAGTTTTAAGTTTATGGTGGACCAGGGATACCATGCGATAATTGGTCCCCTAGATAGTTATGACCAGGCTAAGATAGTTCAGGAACAGATTGGCCAGGAGGCCTTCCTTGTTAAGGGGCAGGCTTATTATGTCTATTCAAGGGCTCTGGGAAGTCTTGAGGAAGCTCAGGCACTAGAGGTTGACTTCAAGGCCTATGGTCAGACAACAGCCGCTGTTCAAGCTGATAATCAGTTAATTCTCATACAGGGGGACAGAACCTATGGTGGCTTTTTAGCAGATGAGGGAGACTTCATTGTATGTCCCTTAAATAGCGGCTTGTTAGGTGCTCATAGTCTGGTGGATGACCATAACTACAGGGGTGGCTTTGGGGTTAAGAACCAGTACTTAAAGGGGATATCCTTAATAAACTATGTGACCATGCAGGAATACCTTTACGGAGTGGTTCCAAGAGAAATGAGTAGGACTTGGCCTATAGAGGCCTTAAAGGCCCAGGCAGTAGTGGCCAGAAACTTTGCAGTTGCTAATCAAAACAAGTTCATGGATTATGGTTTTAACTTAGACAACACCATCCTATCTCAGGTTTATGCAGGCTTCGATTGGGAGGGGGATCTCTCCAATCAAGCAGTTGATGATACAGCAGGTCTCTTGTTATACCATGGGGATATTCTTGTGAGTGGCTACTACCATTCAAACTCGGGTGGCTACACGGAGAATAGTGAAAATGTTTGGTCGGCTGAGTTACCTTACATCAAGGGGGTCTACGATCCCTTCTCTACAGAGGATAACTTCGAGCTGGTCTATACCCCAGATATGATTGAAAAACGTTTGTCTGAAAAGGGGTATAGTCTGGGTCAATTAGAAGATTTTTATATATCGGATTATACCGATAACAACCGTGTTCTCAATGCTAGGTTCGTTGGATCGAGTGGCCAGGTGGACCTACCCAAGGAAACCATTCGTAAGGTCTTTGGTTATAATGAAGTTCGGTCAACTCTTCTGATTGTCACACCTGATAATGCCATGCGGTTAACAGACGGCATGACCTTTGAAGACAAGGCCCCAAAGCAAATGACTGTTCTAGGAGCCGATGGGAAGCTGACCACCGTTACAACTGATCTGGTAGTAACAGATGGTAGTACTACAAAAGTCTTTGACTATGCTTCAACATCCTATAAGGTAAATGGCTCTGGCTGGGGTCATGGCCTTGGCATGAGTCAATGGGGAGCTAAAACTATGGCTGAGCAAGGTTTTACATTTGATAAGATATTGACCTTCTATTACCAGGGGACCCACCTGGAATAAAGGTAGGATGAATGACCTGAGGAAACATGACTCAAGAGTGATTCTTAAAATTAGGAGAAATAATGAAAACGAAAGATTTTTACTTTGACTTACCAGAGGCTTTAATTGCTCAAACGCCTCTTAAGAATAGGGATCAATCTCGCTTGATGGTCCTCAATAAGGAGACAGGAGAGATTAATCACCAAGTATTTAATGAAATAATTGATTATTTAAATCCAGGGGATTGCCTTGTTTTAAATAATACAAAAGTCTTGCCTGCAAGAATATATGGAAGAAAAGAGACTGGGGCAACTGTAGAGTTTCTTTTACTTAAGCAAGTTAAGGAAAACACTTGGGAGACCCTTGTCAAGCCAGGTAGAAAAGCTAAACTGGATGCAGAGTTTACCTTTGGTGAGGGTCTGATGACCGGTCGGGTTGTCCACATCACAGAGGAGGGCTCTCGTTGGGTAGAGTTTTCATTTGAGGGCATATTCGAAGAGGTTCTTGAAAGAATAGGGACCATGCCCCTGCCTCCCTATATAACAGAGACTTTAGAGGAGCAAGATCGTTACCAGACTGTCTATGCCAAGCATAGTGGTTCGGCTGCAGCACCCACTGCGGGCCTTCACTTTACCCAGGATTTGATGGCTAAGTTAAAGGCAAAGGGCATTCATATTGCTTATGTTACCCTACATGTTGGTCTAGGAACCTTTAGACCCGTCCAAGTGGATGATGTCTTGGCCCATAAGATGCATGAAGAGTACTACGTTCTAGACCAGGAAAATGCTGACCTGATTAGGACAGCTAAAGATAAGGGCGGCCGCATCATATCTGTGGGTACCACATCAACTAGGACCCTAGAAAGTGTCATGTCGACCCATGGTGACTTAAAGGCTTGTGATGGATGGACAGATATCTTTATTTATCCGGGCTATGACTTCAAGATCATTGACGGCTTAATCACTAACTTCCACTTACCAGAGTCAACATTGATCATGTTAGTAAGTGCATTTTCAACAAAGGAATATGTCATGGCTGCCTATGAAAAAGCTGTAGAGGATAAGTACAGGTTCTTCAGTTTTGGTGATGCTATGTTGTTATTATAAGGAGGACCATGTGGCAATTAGATACGAATTAATAAAGGAATGTAAACAATCAGGTGCGAGACTGGGTAAGCTTCACACACCGAGAGGGGTTATCAACACACCAATCTTCATGCCAGTTGGAACCGCAGCGACTGTTAAGGCCATGACGCCTGAAGAGCTGAAAGACTTAAATGCTGAAATTATCCTATCAAATACTTATCATTTATACTTAAGACCAGGCCATGAACTCATTGAAAAGGCTGGTGGCCTTCACAAGTTTATGAACTGGGACCGCCCAATTCTTACAGACAGTGGTGGCTTCCAAGTTTTCTCTTTGGGTGATCTGAGAAAGATATCTGAAGAGGGTGTAGAGTTTAGGTCTCACATTGATGGTTCTAAACATTTCTTATCACCTGAAAAGGCGACTGAGATCCAAAATGCTCTTGGTTCAGACATTATGATGGCTTTTGATGAATGTGCTCCATATCCTGCCGATCATGATTATGTTAAGAAGTCTCTTGAAAGAACCACACGTTGGGCCAAAAGATGTAAGGAAGCCCACAAGAACCCTGATCGACAAGCCCTGTTTGGTATTGTTCAAGGGGGTATGTATAGAGACCTGCGTGAGCAAAGTGTTAAGGAACTTCTTGAACTGGACTTCCCAGGTTATTCTGTTGGAGGCCTGAGTGTAGGAGAACCTAAGGAATTGATGAATGAAGTCTTAGACTATACAGTGCCCCTACTACCAAAGGATAAGCCGAGATACCTGATGGGAGTTGGTAGTCCAGATGCCTTAATTGATGGTGTTATCCGAGGTATTGACATGTTTGACTGTGTACTGCCAACCCGTATTGCTAGAAATGGTACCTGTATGACATCTGAGGGCCAATTAGTTATTAAGAATGCCAAGCATACAGAAGACTTTGGTCCTCTAGACCCTGAGTGTACTTGTTACACCTGTCAAAATTACTCGCGTGCTTATTTAAGACACTTGTTTAAGGCCAAGGAAATCCTATCATCTCGTCTTTTAACCATCCATAACCTTCACTTCTTAATTAATCTGATGAAGGATGTGAGACAGGCAATTATGGAGGATCGTTTACTTGATTTCCAGAAGGAGTTTATGGCTAAATACTACGGTAAATAGGCTTGCTTTATAAAGATTTAATAACTAAAGTCAACATTCTATATTGTTACTTTAACGTTTATTTGGTAATATGTAGAGGTAGAATTAATTAAACGAGGAGGCATATAATGGTATCAAATTTAGCTATGTTAACTGCTGGATCAAGTAGTTTAATTTCAATGTTGATGTGGGGTGTTGCTTTTGTAGCAATCATGTACTTTATGATTGTGAGACCGCAAAAGAAGAGACAACAATCAATGAATGACTTATTATCACAATTATCAGTAGGTAATAGGATTCAAACAATCGGTGGTTTCATCGGAGAGATTGTTGCAATCGAAGGTGATGACTTAATCATTCTTTCAGAGGAAACAAAATTAAGAGTAAAGAAGAACGCTGTTGCAATTAATTTAGAAGAAACACCTGAAACTCAAGCTCCTGCTAAAGAAGTTAAGGGTGAGAAAATTGATACTGATATTGAAGGTCTTGAAGATTTTGAAATCTAAGAGCAATTACCCAGGTGAAAACCTGGGTTTTCTTTTGGATAAATTGCATACAAAACATTATGCTACATAATGTAAGCTTACTACAACGACTTGTTAACTTAGTCCTCAGAAATGGGCATGATAAATGAGAATTTACTTTATATCACAAGGGGAGTGTGGTATAATTTATTGAGCAAACATTTAGTAGGAGGTGTAGAATGAAACACATTAAGACATTAAACAAAGGAACATTAAAAACAACTGCTTCTCATGCAGGATGTGGCGAGTGTCAAACGTCTTGTCAATCAGCTTGTAAGACATCATGTACAGTTGGTAACCAAGAATGTGAGCAAAAGTAAAAAGTTTGGCTAATAGTTTAACTATTAGCTGATTTTTTTAGTTAGAAGATTTATTTGATACCTGTGTCTTCAAGGACTGGGTACTAGAAAGAAGAGGCATATGATTCATAAATTTACCAGAAACAATACTTTTATTGTTTTAGACATTAACAGTGGTGCTGTTCATGTTGTTGATGAAATGGTTTATAAGATTTTAGACCACTATCCAGAGAAGACCAAAGACCAGGCAGTAGAAATACTGAAGTCTGAATATAATGAAAAAGATTTAGCAGATGCTATTGATGAGATTCAGGCCTTAATTGATGCTGAGCAACTCCACTCAGAAGATACTTATATTAAGAGTTTGGAGTTCAAGCAAAGAAAACCAGTAATCAAGGCTATGTGCCTTCATATCGCACATGACTGTGACTTGAGATGTAAGTATTGTTTCGCATCACAAGGTGACTTCCAAGGGACACGGTCAATGATGTCTGAAGAAGTAGGTAAGGATGCCCTAAAGTTCTTAGTTGAAAACTCAGGTAATAGAAGAAATTTAGAAATTGACTTCTTTGGTGGTGAGCCCCTAATGAACTTTGATGTGGTTAAGGCCCTAGTTGAGTATGGTAGAAGTCTTGAAGGTCCATACAATAAGAATTTCAGATTTACCTTCACAACTAATGGTTTAGCCCTAACTGAAGAAATCATGGACTACCTTAACGAAAACATGGAAAACTTAGTCTTATCACTTGATGGTTCAAAAGAAGTGAATGATGCTATGAGATTTACTGTTAATGATAAGGGTTCATATGATATTATCGTTCCAAAGTTCCAAAAGCTTGTTGAAAAGAGAGGGAAGAAGTCTTACTACATCCGGGGTACTTTTACCAAGTTTAATAGGGAATTTGCTAAGGATGTTATCCATATGTCAGATTTGGGCTTCTACTCTACGTCAGTGGAACCGGTTGTTACTGAAGCCAAGTATCCCTATGCCTTAACAGAAGAAGATCTTCCAATAGTGAAAGAGCAATATGACCTCTTGGCAGACCAGTACTTAGAAAGAAAGGGAACAGACAAGGAGTTCTCATTCTTCCACTTCAATGTAGACCTGTCTCAAGGACCCTGTATTGTCAAGCGTCTGTCAGGATGTGGTGCAGGATCTGAGTATGTGGCTATTACACCTGAGGGTGATATATATCCATGTCACCAGTTCGTAGGTGATGAGAAGTTTAAGCTAGGAAATGTTAGAGAAGATAACTACAACAACCACCTAGCCCATGACTTTAAGGAAGCCCATGTATACAATAAGGAAAAGTGTAAGACTTGTTGGGCTAAGTTCTACTGTTCAGGTGGCTGCCACGCCAATGCTTACAATTTCAATAATGATATTAACATTCCATATGACTTAGGATGTGAAATGGAGAAGAAGCGTTTAGAAGCTGCTCTATACATTCAGGCAAAACTCATGGAGGAATAAAATGATTTTATCTTACGAAGCATACACACCACATGTTGATCCAACATGTTTTATAGCACACTCATCAGATTTGATTGGACAAGTGACCCTAGGCCAGGATTCGAGTGTTTGGTATGGGACAGTTTTGAGAGGGGATGTGGAACCTATTCAAATAGGAGCCAGAACCAATATTCAGGACAATGCTACCATTCATGTATCCCATGGTTATAAGACCACGATTGGTGATGATGTGACCATAGGGCATAATGCCATAGTACATGGAGCCACAGTTGGAAACCGTGTTTTAATCGGTATGGGGGCTATTGTGTTAGACGGTGCAATCATAGAAGATGATGTTATGATCGGTGCAGGTGCCCTAGTGCCACCGGGTAAGGTGATTCCATCGGGATCATTGGTTGTAGGGTCGCCAGGTAAAATAATTAAGCAATTAGATGAGAATGGTTTAAAGTCACTACTGACCTCTTCTGAGGGCTACGTTCAAGAGGCTAGACGCCATAAAAATATAAAGAGAGATTAATAGGGGGAGCTATGAAAAGTAAAAGGTTGCTGGGCTTTATCGGTCTAATTACCCTTGTTGTGGTAATGGTGTTATCATCATTATTCGGCATAGGTGGAGACAAGGGTATTCCAGCCATTAAAGATGGAATGAAGTTGGGTCTGGATATTCAGGGTGGTGTTTCTATTGAATACGATGCCATAACAGACTTAGAAGGGGATGCCTTAAAGGCTGAGCTTGATGGTACAAGAGCGGTTATGTTGACCCGTATTGATAGTAAGGGTTTACTAGAACCAAATGTAACCATCAATTATGATAAGAAAAGAATTAAAGTAGAACTGCCAGGTGTAGAAGATGTTGAAGAGGCAGCAGCCTTCATTGGGGCAACTGCTAAACTAACCTTCCATAGAATGGGAGCAGACTTTGTAATCACACCTGAAATCAGGGAGAAAAAAGAAGCGGGTACCCTAATGATTGAAGACCTTAATGCGGTTGAAATCATGGATGGTGGCGCCGTAAAGGGTGCAAGTAGCCGGTTTGTTTCAGATATTGGGAACTATGTGGGTTATGTAGTTGACCTAAGCTTAAACAGCGAGGGCAAGAGCATTTTTGAAGATGTCACTACTGAGTTTGTTAACTCTGAAGACAAGTATGGTTACATCGCCATCGCCATTGATGGGGTTGTTTTAACTTATCCTAGAGCCGACAGAATCTTACGAGATAATCCATATATCACTGGTTTTGATGAAACAGAGGCCTTAAATCTTGCCCTTCAAATCAAGTCAGGGGCTCTTCCACTAGAGATAAAAGAAGCGACAACCAACCTAGTAGGTCCAAGCCTGGGTCAAGATGCCCTTGAGTCATCAATCAAGGCCGGTATCATTGGATTCTTGTTAATTGTTCTATTTATGGTGGTTTACTACAGGCTTCCAGGTCTTATTGCCTCTGTTGCCCTAGTCTTGTACACAACGATTATTCTCTACTCAATGGTAGCCTTACAGGCAACCTTAACCCTACCTGGGGTACTGGGTATTGTTCTTTCCCTGGGGATGGCTGTTGATGCCAATGTTGTTATCTTTGAAAGACTTAAAGAAGAACTTAGAAATGGTAAGACCGTAAGAGCAGCTATTAAATATGGCTTTAAGCGTGCCATGAGAACTATCATGGATGCGAATATTACAACTCTAATTGCTGCTGTAGTATTATATTACTTTGGTCAAGGTCCAATCAAGGGCTTTGCAACAACCCTTGCCATTGGTATTCTAGCCTCATTCTTAACAGCGATCTTCTTTACAAGAACCCTACTTGTTACAGTGGATGGTCTAGGATTCTTCAAGAACAAGGCCTTCTTTGCCTCGACTAAGGAGAAAAAGGATAGAGCCTTTACTCTACTAAACCACTACAAGGTTTACTTTGCCCTTTCTTTAATCATCATCCTAGCAGGTGCAGGTATGTTTGCTGTAAATGGTGGTTTTAACTTGGGGATTGACTTCAATGGGGGAACAGACTTACAGTATAACCTAAACGAAGACTACGATACACAAGATATCAAGGATATGTTAAAAGATGTTCAAGTAGGAGATGAGACCCTAGATGCTGTTTACATCAAAACGGGTATCAATGAGACTCAAGACAAGGAAGTTATCATCAGAACCAAGCAGTCTTTAGACGTTTCTGAAAGAGCACAAGTAACGACCATTATTAAGGAAAACTTCTCGAAAGTAGACATAAGAGAGACTAGACAATTCAGTCCAGCTGTCAGTGATGAAATCAAACAAGCGGCAGTTATTTCAATTATTATTGCTGCAATAGGGATGTTAATTTACATTACCATTCGATTTGAAATTATCTTTGGTTTAGCTGCAGTAGTTGCCCTAATCCATGACGTTTTAATTTTACTTGCAGTATATGCGATCTTCCAAGTGCCAGTTAACTCGGCCTTTATTGCTGCAGTATTAACGGTTGTGGGTTACTCAATCAATGATACCATTGTTGTCTTTGATAGAGTTCGTGAAAACGTTAAGTTTGAAAAGCGTCCAGACTACTTCGAAGTTGCTAATCGTTCATTGGGTCAAACTATTTCAAGATCGATTAATACATCATTAACAACCTTATTCGTTATTGGATCACTGTTCATATTTGGTGTGGATTCAATCAAAGACCTTGCCTTCCCACTTTTAGCGGGTGTACTTGCAGGGACATACTCTTCAATATTCGTAGCGAGTCCTGTTTGGGCCTTATGGAAGAAGAGAAAGAGCATAAAAGAAAAGCATTACGTAGAAGCAGAATAAAACTTGCAACCTGGGGTCTTGCCCCAGGTTCTTTTTATTTGGTTCCTTCTTAAGCTTTTGTATGAAAGATTTCTTGTAGTCCTTGAAATTAGCAGTTATAATTAAGAGTACACAAATAATTATAAGAAAGTTGAGACATATGTTACATAATAAAAAATGGAAGATTCAGTCTAATGAAGATATTAGAATCACCTGTGACTTACATCCTTTAGTCAAGCAAATTCTTGTGAACAGGGGCTTTAATGATGACCAAGCGGCTGATGCCTTTCTTTACCCTAAAATAGATAACTTATATGACCCCTTTTTAATGAAGGACATGGAAAGGGCTGTCAAAAGGCTAAAAACAGCCATTGATCTCAATCAAAAGATTTGGATTTATGGAGACTACGATGTAGATGGGATTACCTCCATATCGGTATTGTTGAAATTTTTCAACTTAATCGACTATCCTGTCAACTATTACATACCCAATCGACTTGAAGAGGGTTACGGCCTTTCTATAGGGGGTATGGAAAAGATATTGGACCAGGGGGCAGACTTAATTATAAGTGTTGACTGTGGTATTACCTCTAATGAAGAAGTCGCTTATGTCAATGAGAGGCATAAGGATATCATCATTACTGACCACCATAACTGTCAGTATCCCTTGCCTGAGGCTTATGCTATCTTAAACCCCAAGCAGGAGGACTGTGATTATCCCTTTGATATGCTAGCAGGCGTAGGGATTGCCTTTAAACTTATACAGGCCTACCTTGGACAAGACTTGTACAATCATCTGGACTTGTTCTTAGATATTGTTGCCCTAGGTACCATAGCAGACATCGCCCCCCTTGTGGATGAGAATAGAATATTAGCTAAGTTGGGGCTGGAAATCATGGGACAGACCAGCAATCAAGGCTTGAAGGCCCTCTTGGAGATTTCAGGTCTGGAAGCACCCTTGAATGCAGGCCATGTTGGATTTAAGTTGGGTCCTAAAATAAATGCTGCTGGTCGTATTGGTAGGCCAGACTATGGGGTCCACCTTCTCATGGCCAAAGACCATGTGGACAGCAAGACAATTGCCCTGCAACTCCATGAGTTAAACGAGAAAAGGCAAAACATAGAAAAAGATATTTTAGATTCTATAGATGATTTGATACAGGACCAGGTGGACCTAAAACACCACAGAATCATTGTTATATTAGGCGAGGACTGGCATTCTGGTGTTATTGGCATCGTTGCCTCTAGGATTACTGAAAAGTACCATAAACCAGCCATTATCTTAACAAAGGATAAGGGGATCGCCAAGGGGTCTGCCAGAAGTGTGGGGGATGTTTCTATCTTTGATGCCATGAAATACTGTCAAGACCTTTTCTTAGGATTTGGCGGCCATAAGCAGGCAGCCGGCCTTTCCCTCGAGATTGATCAGGTAGATGCCTTCAGGGAAAAAATTAATCAATACGCCCTAGACCATCTTACTGAAGAGGACCTCTTACCCCGGGTTCAAGTAGATGGCATTTTACACCCAAAGGACATTCAGTACCAGGCCTTAGATGATCTGGAACTTTTAGAACCCTTTGGCTTAAAAAACCCAAAACCACATTTTGTTTATAACAATTTAACAGTAGATGATGTTCGAGCCATAGGCAAGGAAAAGACCCATGCTAAGTTAACGGTTCACGATGAAAAACGTACCTATGATGCCCTAGCCTTTGGTGCAGCTGACTTGTACAAGGACATGAGAAGTGAAGACCACATTGACATGGTCCTGTCTCTACAAAAAAATGAGTTCAGGGGTATCTCTACCATTCAATTCATGGTTAAAGACGTCAGGAGGTTGGAGCCGGAGTTCTATAAGAACCATGAGATTGGTAAACTATTTACAAAGACATTAGCCCGTTCTTTGTTTTATAATGGTAAATGCGTCTCTAAGCAAGGGAAGTCAGTTTTTACTGCTCACGGGTATGGAACTGGTAACCGTTTAGACTATGCAACAGAGATATCCAATAAAAAACTGGTCTTGGTTAATGGCTTCAAGAATTTCTTGGAACTCTACTTTAGACTGGACGACTTAAACATTAGTCCTGGTTCATACGGGATCCATTATAACCTAATAGATGGTCACCATCAGTTGGATGTGCTTTTACATCCCTACTTGAATAAAATTGACTATGAACGTTATGATGAAGTGATTGTTTATGATGCTTTATATAGTCAACATTGGGCAGACTTGTTGGAGACCCATTGTCTTGTGCCCATACAGTACTTGACTCAAATGTTGAGTGATGAAAAAGACCAAACCCAGGCCCTGTACACAGGGATTCCTTTCAGGATGGACCTGGTGGAGGTGTATAAGTTTTTATTGTCTGAAGATGGTCACCTAGCAATATCCCTATATGATTTTGCCAAGGCCCTCCACATGGACAACGTTAAGTGTGAGTTATCCTTAAGGATATTAGAAGGCTTAAAGTTGATTGAGATAAAGGGGGATGAGACCTACCATATATCGGTCTTACCCAAGCCTTCAGAAAAATTAGCATTAGATGAAACAGAAATATATAAAAGGGTATCTAGTATAAGAGACGACTTTTTCGATTATGTTAGAGCTTATCAAGGGCTCGTAAAGCCTTAAAGGAGGTCCAATGGATTTAAAACAGAAGATTAGAACAGTGGAAGATTTTCCAAAGCCAGGTATCAGTTTCAAGGATATCACTACCTTATTACAGGATCCACAAGCATATAAGTATGCTATTGATCAATTGGTAGAAATTGCAGAGGAGTATGATTACGATATCATTGTAGGTCCAGAAGCTAGAGGGTTTATTTTCAGTGCCTCTATGGCCTATGCAACCTCAAAGCCATTTGTTTTGGTTAGAAAGCCAGGCAAGTTACCTTCTGAAACAGTGAAATACGAGTACGAGCTAGAATATGGTACGGATGCCCTAGAGGTTCATAAGGATGCCATTAAACCTGGTGATAAGGTTTTAATAGTAGATGACCTCTTAGCAACAGGTGGTACAACTAAGGCTGTTGCTGAACTTATCGAGCAATTAGGGGCTGAAGTTGCAGCAGTATTATTCTTAATCGAACTATCATTCCTTGATGGGCGTGACAAGTTATCTAAGTACAAAGTTAGAAACCTATTAGAATACTAAGACAAAGCCTACTCTATGTAGGCTTTTTTCAATTACTGATTCAAGTAATCTTAACAGGAATACTATTGTTTAGGATTGGAAAATAGGCTATAATGGTTATATTAATCAAAAACAGATTGCTTAAATTTTATATAGAATAGGTGTAATATGGACATAAATGCTTACTTAGAGAAAATACAATCAATTAATAGAAATGTAGACTTAGAAAAACTAAAAAAGGCGTATCTCTATGCGCAGGAAAAACACGAAGGTCAATTGAGAAAATCAGGAGAGCCTTTTTTTATACATCCTGTTGCAGTATCCCTTATAGTTGCTGACCTTGAAATTGACTCGGATACCATTGTAGCCTGTCTTTTGCATGATACCATCGAGGATACCGATGCTACCTTTGAAGAGGTAGAAGAGGAGTTTGGTCTTTCTGTCGCCCAGCTGGTTGATGGGGTAACCAAGTTAACCAAGATGCATTATGAGACCAAACAAGAAATTCAAGTAGAGAACCTAAGAAAGATGTTCCTGGCCATGGCCAAGGATATACGGGTGATCTTAATTAAGTTGGTTGACCGTCTCCACAATATGAGGACCCTTAAGTATCAGTCAGACCTTAAAAAGAAAGAAAAGGCCAATGAGACCCTTGAAATCTATGTGCCCATAGCCCATAGGCTGGGGATTTTCAAGATTAAGAGTGAGTTAGAAGACTTATGCTTATTATACTTAGATCCTGAAACCTATTATGACCTGTCTAAGAAAATGAATAAGAAGTTATCTGAGAGAAAGTCTTATATTGATCAGGTGATTCATGAAATATCAGGAGCCCTTGAGGAGTCTGGAATCAACTGCGAAATATATGGTCGACCTAAAAACTTTTATTCTATATATAAGAAAATCAAGTACCAGAATAAAAATTTCTCAGAAATTTATGACATTACAGCTATTAGGATCCTAGTAGATACAGTCAACGACTGTTATGGTGCACTCGGTACCGTCCATACCATGTGGAAGCCTATGCCTGGTCGTTTTAAAGATTATATCGCTATGCCCAAGCAAAACATGTACCGGTCTCTTCATACGACTGTTATGGGGAGTGAAGGTGAACCCTTTGAAGTTCAAATTAGAACCCACGAAATGCACCATGTTTCTGAGTATGGTATTGCAGCCCACTTCAACTACAAAGAATCTAAGAAGTCTATGAACGATATCGATGAAAAGTTGGTTTGGCTAAGACAGATGATGGAGTGGCAGGGGGACATTGACAATGCTGAGGAGTTCTTAGATTCCTTAAAGATAGATGTCCTAAACACTCAAGTATATGTATTTACACCTCAGTCGAGGGTCGTAGAACTTCCTGACGGATCAACACCTGTAGACTTTGCTTATAAGATTCATACAGAAGTTGGTCATAAGTGCGTGGGAGCTAAGGTTAATGGCAGAATTGTTCCCCTAAACTTTAAGTTATCCACTGGTGAGATTGTAGAGATTTTGACTCAAAAGAATTCAAAGCCGTCAAGGGACTGGCTTAGTTTTGTCAAATCAACCCAAGCCAAGAATAAAATCAAGCATTGGTTCAAAAGAGAACGCCGGGATGAAAATATTGAAAAGGGCAAGGAGATGCTGGAAAAAGAAATTCGAAAAGCGGGTTTCAAGGTCCAGGAGTTAATGAAGCAAGAGTGGATAGACCCTCTTATGGCTCGTCTTTCAATCTTCGCTTTGGATGATTTATATGCCACAATTGGTTATGGAGGCATAGCCCTTAACCAAGTGATTCCCAAACTAAAGGAGGCCTATAGAAAGGCCAATCCAGTTGAGCAGACCATTGATGAAATTACATCGATTGACTATAAAAAGGAAGAGACTAAGGCCTCAAGAAAACAAAAGACCAAGACCAATCAATCGGTTGTGGTTAAGGGGCTGGATGATGTCTTAACCCGGTTTGCCAGATGTTGTACGCCTGTACCTGGTGATGAAATTATTGGTTATATAACCAGGGGAAGAGGGGTAACTGTCCACAGGGCTGACTGTAAGAACTTTGAGCACACTGAGGAAATGAAATCCCGCTTTATAGAAGTTGCCTGGCGAGCGGAAGAAACAGCCAAGTTTACAACGGAAATACAAGTAATCGCACCAGATAGAAAGGGTCTACTTTCTGAAGTAACCTCTCTCATTACAGCTGTTAATCTTGTAGTGACAGGTGTGGGTGCCAAACTTTTAAAAACTGGTGTTGCAGTTATAAACCTAAGTATTGAAATATCAGATATTCAACAACTCAACAACTTGTTGAATAAGTTAAAACAATTAGAAGATGTTATTGAAGTAAAGAGAGTGACTTCTTAAGCTGGCCCCTGGTCAGCTTAAGCTACGTTTAAGTCGCTGAAATGGAGGAAGCATGCGAGCAGTTGTTCAGAGAGTAAAAGCATCACATGTCAAGGTGGATGGTCAAATCGTTGGAGCCATTGACCAGGGCTTAAATGTCCTACTAGGTGTTGAAGCAGGGGATGATGAAAAAGATATGAAGTATATCGCAGATAAGGTCATGAATCTTAGGATCTTTGAAGACCAGGATGAGAAGATGAACTTTTCTGTAAAGGATGTTAAGGGTCAACTTTTGGTTATTTCTCAGTTTACCCTTCTAGGAGACTGTAGAAAGGGCAGAAGACCCAGTTTTATAGAAGCCTCTAAACCAGATGAAGCCAACCGCTTATATGAGGCTTTTGTTGATTATTGTAGAAATGAAATACCTGTTGAAACAGGTGTCTTTCAAGCAGATATGCAAGTGAGTATAGAAAACGACGGGCCAGTTACCTTGATGCTGGATAGTAAAAAGAAATTTTAGGAGAAAACTATGTTAAGTAAAAGATTAGTAGTTGGTAAGTATGCTGTTAACTGTTATATCGTTATGTGTGAAGAGACCAAGGAACTCATGGTGATAGATCCTGGTGCCCAGGCTAAGGTTATCTTAAAAGAAATTGAGGCCTTAGAGGGCACGCTCAAATACATCGCCTTAACCCATGGACACGGTGACCATATTGGAGCCGTTGAAGCCTTGAAGGACCTGGCTGGAGGACAAATTATTGCCATGGCAGAAGAACAAGACATGCTCTTGAATCCTGATTACAATGAATCTATTCGTATTGGAGATGCAGCAGTATCCTTCGATGCTGATTATTACGTTAAGCCTCACGAAGTTTTAAAGCTAGGCAAGTTAGAGGTCAAGTGTTTACCGACACCAGGCCATACCAAGGGCGGTATGACCTATGCAGTTGGTAAGGCCTTATACACTGGAGATACCTTATTCCTATCAAGTGTAGGTCGAACTGACCTTTATGGTGGTAACATGCAAACCCTTATTAACTCTATAACATCAGAGCTCATGGTTTATCCGGATGATACCCTGGTTTTCCCAGGCCATGGGGCGGGCTCAACCATAGGTTATGAGCGTGACAACAATCCCTTCTTGTAGGTGGTCGTATGAAAATCTTTGTAAACCATGATTTTAAGTATGAGGCTGGCCACTTGATCAAGGCCTTCGGCCTGAAGGCGGATTTTCAAGACCAGGCTGACTCAGCAGATATTGTGAACACCCATAGGGTCTTAGAAGACCGGGTATTGATCACTTGCCAGGGGCCCATTGTTGTTGAGGAAGTGTTATGGACCCAGGGCGTAGATCCCTATGAAGTTAAGCGACAGATCAAGCATTTAAATGGCAAGGTTCTTTATAAAGTGCTGAGTCATATGAGTCAGAAGGACCTACCCTGGGGGACGTTGGTTGGGGTAAGACCAGCAAAAATAGTTCATAGTCTCTTGGAAGCCGGCCAATCCATAGACCAAATCAAGGTCTACCTAGCTGATCATTTTATGATCAGTCAAGAAAAGATAGACCTTATTAGTCAAGTTGCTCTTGCGGAACTTCCCTTCTTAGAGGATGTCTATGATCATCCCATTAGCTTGTATATTTCCGTTCCCTTCTGTCCGTCACAATGCCTCTACTGTTCCTTCCCATCCAATGATCTTAAGCTTAAGGGTCACTTGGTAGGTGACTACTTAAAAGTCCTTAAAAGGGAAATACAAGCGGCTTATGAGGGGGTTAGAGATCATAAGCTTCTTGTAGACTGTCTTTATATTGGAGGAGGTACGCCTACTGCTTTGACGGCTGATCAGTTTGAGGATATCCTATCCCTGCTGGATCAATACTTTGACCTCAAGGGGCTAAAGGAGTTTACCATTGAAGCTGGTAGGCCCAAGACCATCACAGCAGATAAACTCAAGGTCTTTAAGAAGTACCATGTAAGCCGGGTATGTTTAAACCCTCAAACCATGCACGAAAAAACCCTCAGCCATATTGGCCGCTATCACTCAGTAGAGGACATCATAAAAACCTATGACCTGGTCAAGTCTTTTGACTTTGACTGTGTCAATATGGATTTGATCCTAGGCTTACCTGGTGAAACCATAGAGGATGTTAAGGCTACCATCCAGGCTGTTGTTGATATGGGACCTGAAAATATCACAGTCCATACCCTGGCAGTTAAACGGTCATCTACCCTGAATCAAAAGCGGGAGGATTATGCCCTACCTGAGGGAGAGGTCATTAAGGAAATGGTAGACCTTGTAGGGGATTTATTAAAGGAAAAGGCCTACCTGCCTTACTACCTTTACAGGCAAAAGAATATGGCGGGCAACTTTGAAAATGTTGGTTATGCCCTAAGGGGTTATGAGTCTTGTTATAATGTAAGAATCATAGAAGAGCAACATTCTATCCTGGCCCTGGGACCAGGAGCAATCTCCAAGAAATGTGACCCCAAGAGGTCCTATTTTGACCGTATTGCAACCATCAAGGGCCTAGAACAATATATAGACCGTCAGGATGAAGTTGTGGACCGGGTAAGGGCCTTCTTTGATCCTATAGAGATCCAATAAAAGAGTTTACAAAAGCCCTTAAATCGGCTATACTAATTTTATATTCATATGGTATCAAGAAAAGTAAAACAGGGGCGTTATTAAGCGAGCTGAGTCTGGTGAAAGTCAGCTAACAAATTTGTTTGAAAGACACTTGAGCAAAACTACCAAAGTAAAGAAGTGGGTTATAAACCAATTAGGGTGGCACCGCGGGAAATATCTCGTCCCTTATATGTATTTCATATAGGAGACGAGTTTTTTGTTGTAAAAAACAGTGTCCATCCTTCGATGATTGAAGATATGAAAAATGAAGATATGTGTTTAAGGAGGAGGAAATATGGCAGAAGTATTAAATGGCTTAAAGCGTACCCATTACGCTGGTGACTTAAGAGAGAGTCACATTGACCAAGAAGTAGTATTAATGGGCTGGGTACAAAAGAGAAGGAATTTAGGATCCTTATTGTTTATTGACTTAAGAGACCGTACAGGAATCTCTCAAATTGTCTTTGACTCAAATGTGTCAGCGGCAGCCTTTGAAAAGGCTGACCAGCTTAGAAGTGAATATGTTATTGCTGTTAAGGGCAAGGTCTATAAGAGAGAATCTGTAAATGAAGAAATGGCTACTGGTTACATTGAGATTTTTGCTGAGGACTTAAAGATTTTATCTGAATCAGAAGTACCACCAATTCATATTTCAGATGATGATAAGGCCAATGAGCAGTTAAGACTTAAGTACAGATACTTAGATCTTAGAAAGCCAAAGATGTTTAGAAACTTGAAGATTCGTTCACAAGTGGCAAGTGTCTTCCGTTCTTTCTTTACAGAAGAGGGCTTCTTAGAGGTGGAAACTCCCTTCTTAAATAAGCCTACGCCTGAAGGGGCTAGAGACTACCTAGTACCGTCTCGTGTGAACCCTAACCATTTCTATGCCCTACCACAATCGCCCCAGCTCTTCAAGCAAATGCTAATGGTTTCAGGCTTTGATAAGTACTATCAAATTGTTAAGTGCTTTAGAGATGAGGATTTAAGGGCAGATAGACAGCCAGAGTTTACTCAGGTGGATGTAGAGCTGTCGTTTGTTGAAGAAGAAGATGTTATGGCTGTTAACGAGAAGTTAATGCAAAAGATGTTTAAGGAAATTTTGGATTTAGACCTACCTGTTCCTTTCCAAAGAATGTCTTACAAGGAAGCAATGGAACGATTTGGTTCAGATAAGCCAGACTTGAGATTCGGCTATGAGTTAAAAGCCTTAAATGATCTTGTAGCTGATTGTGGATTCGGTGTCTTTGCCAATACTGTTAAGGCTGGCAATGACGTAAGAGCCATTAATGTTAACCAGGGGGCTGAGGTATTTTCAAAGAAGGGTATGAAAAACCTTGAGAAGTTTGTAAAGACATACGGAGCCCAAGGTCTTGCTTGGATGAAGTTTACTGAGGAAGGTATTGATTCACCGATTGCTAAGTTTTTATCTGAAGATGATATCAAGAATATTCAAGAGAGAATGGAAGCTCAAACAGGCGACTTGATCTTATTTGTTGCTGATAAGCCTTCAGTTGTATTTGCTGCCCTAGGTGCCTTAAGAATTGAAGTGGCCCATAAGTTAGACAAGGTTGACCAAGATGCCTTTAAGATTCTTTGGGTTAATGAGTTCCCACTATTTGAGTATTCAGAAGAAGAGGACAGATATGTAGCCAAACACCATCCATTTACATCACCTATGGATGAGGATAGAGACAAGCTGATGACATCTCCAGAGACAGCAAGAGCTAAGGCTTATGACCTTGTTTTAAATGGATCTGAGATTGGTGGAGGATCTATAAGAATTCACACGTCAGACTTACAGGCTCAAATGTTTAAGGCCCTAGGTTTCTCTGACGAGGAAGCACAAGAGAAGTTTGGTTTCTTACTGGATGCCTTCAAATATGGCGTTCCGCCACATGGTGGTATCGCTTATGGTCTTGATAGGGTTGTTATGGAGTTACTTCATATTGATAATATTAGAGATGTAATTGCCTTCCCTAAGACCCAACAAGCAACATGTCTTTTAACCAATGCTCCTGGTCTGGCTGAGGACAAGCAGTTAGAAGAATTATATTTAGATACAATTGAACCTAAAAAAGAAGAAGAGTAATCAAAAGACCATGTCTAGGGGCATGGTCTTTTTTTAGACTTGCTTTAACATTGTTAAAAAATACTTTAATAATGTTAAATGTTGTGTTATATTAGACCTAGAAGGAGGCGAGGAATGAGTCAAAAATGGATAGAAGGATTAGATATAGAGGATCAAAATTTCATCAAGACCTTTGTTCTTAAGTCTGGATCGCTCAAGGAGGTTGCAAAAGTCTATGAGGTGACTTATCCAACCATCAGACTCCGATTGAATCGAGTGATCAATAAGATTCTTATGATAGACCAAGAGGATGATGCTTATGTACAGCTTATAAAGAATCTAGCCCTAGAGGGTAAGATGGATTTTGAAACATGTAAATTACTGGTTGAGAAATATAGGGAGGAGAAATAGATGGTATTAGATGCAACACTTGTATTCCAGCTTTTAAGCAGCTTATTTTTAATTGGGTTTATCTATTTGATTTGTCGTATACTCTTGAACTTCTATAAGAGAAGTAAACAAGAGGTTAGGGTAGGTAAGATTGATAAGACAAGAATTAAGGATTTATAATTTGTTTTTAAACGCCAACAATCCCAAGAGTGAGAAGCTCTTGGGATTGTTGGTTTGGTTGAAATGATAAAGAGATATTAGATAAAGAGATTAACAAGTTAATACTCCTTCTAAACAATTTTGTTTGGTCTAATGACCTGGAAAGTGTTTGTTTGTTGAATACGTTTCCTTTGATTGATTATATAATAACACTATTTTAGTGATAATACAAGCATTTTCTTAAATAAATCTTAACTTTATTTTTGTAGTCGAAATACTTAAGACTTTATAAAGTCTTAAGCAAGTAAAAAGAACCCTTTCAGGGTTCTTAGTGGAATAGTGTATGGATAAGCCAGCTTATAAAATTCCCCTCTTGATAATCAAATGGTGCTTGATGGGGGAAGAATAAAATCATTCTGATAAAATAATAGGCCATGACTATGATGAGAATAATCAAAGCATGGCGGTCCTTAACTTTTTTTAGGAAGCCTAAAAAATATAAGACCAGTATAATGACGATGGGTACCAGTAGGGCATGGTAGTAGAGAGAGCCTAAAATATCTCCCCTGATCAAATGACTACCGGCTCTTGAAAGGCCACATCCTGGACACGGAAGGCCAGTGGTATTTTTAAAGAGGCATGTCCCTGGCATGAACTGAGTTACCAGTAAATAGTAGAATAGGATAATACCCGAAAGTATTATCCCATGCTTAAGTCTTGTCTTATCTAACATACATCAATTGTATTGTTTAATGAGCTTTGCATAATGGCCATAGCTACAATTGATAAACCGAAAATGTTTAAGATGATGTAAAGAATTGCATTATCATCAGCTGGTATCATTTCGTGATGTAATTGTAGGTTGTAAATCTTCTTAGCGTACTTGTAGTACCAGAAGAAGGTGTAGATACCACATGTAATCACACATAATAGTAACTCAAGTCCCGGGCTCATATCGCCTTCTTGACCTTCTAGAGCTTGAATATCTCTACTCATAGCATAAATCCAGTACAGGGCATAAATCCCACATGTAATAATAGATAATAAAATAACTGCAACGATGGATCTCTTGTTAATCATTCTTTTCCCTCCTTAATATTGTACATGACTATCATACCATATAAGTGGTGGGATTTGATAACTTATGGACTAGAAAAATGGATTATTAAGGATAAATTAATATTTTTTTTATATTTAACAAGTACTTTTCTAACCTAAACCAATTGACTCCAATCCATATACTTGTTGAGGGTGGCCACAAATTTCTCTAGGCCGAGTCGGTCCTCATCATTAAAACGATTGATATAAGGGCTATCAATGTCAAGTACGCCAATGAGTTTGTCGTCATGAATAATGGGTACAACTATTTCAGAGTTAGAGGCAGAGTCACATGCAATGTGACCAGGGAAGTCATGGACATTCTTAATGACCTGGCTTTGTCTTGTCTCTGCGGCTCTACCACAAACGCCCTTGCCCATATCAATCCTAACACAGGCGGGTTTGCCCTGGAAGGGGCCTAGGATGAGTTGGTCTTCTGTGTACAAATAGAAGCCAGCCCAGTTGATATCCTTAATCAGGAGCCAAAGTAGGGCAGAGGCGTTAGATAGGTTGGCTAGGGCATTGGACTCAGAACCAATTAGGCCAGTGAGCTTGATGTTCATGTATTTGTAGAGCTGGTCTTTTGTTTCAAAGTTGATTTCTTTAATTTGATTCATAGTTCTTTCCTTTCTCTTTTAGTTCATTGTATATAAAGAGGGGAGAGATTACAAGATGTATTTCGCATGACGAATTAAAATATATGGAACTTATTTTGACTTTTTGCGTCTTATAAGTAGAAGCAGCAAGATCTAGACCGACATGGTCTTGCAAAAAGGGAGGATTTGATATGAAAAGAGTAGGAATTATAGCCTTATTGGTGGCCATTGTACTTGCAGGGTGTTCAAATAGCAATAACAATGATGGCGGTGCATATGATGCTGATTATGACATGGCAACTGAATCCAAGGCTGAGATGGGGATGCCTGAAGGTAACTTTGGTTACAATGAAATGGATGATGCTATGGTTGATATGGAGTACTCAGAAGAGTATGAAGCCACGGTTACGTCTGGTGGTGTAGTTGAAACGGCTAGGAAAATTATAAAGACCGCTTATCTTTCTATGGAAACCCTAGATTATGATCAGGCAGTCTTAGAACTTAAGCAACAAGTGGCTGTTTATGGAGGCTATATAGAGGTGTCTAATATAGGTGGGTCTGGTATTCATAGTGAAAAGGCCAATCGACATGCTTATTTTACAGTTAGAATACCTGAAGAAGGTTTTCAAGAATTTATGCTTGAAGTGAATACCATTGGTCATGTGACATCTCAACAAAACAATGGTCAAGACATTACTTCATCGTATTATGATACAGATACACGTGTAAAAACACTAGAAATTCAAGAAGAGCGCTTGTTAGAGATTTTAAAGAAGGCAGAAAAAATTGAAGATATTCTTGCCTTAGAGAGAGAGTTATCATCGGTTAGATATGACATTGAAAGGTTAACTCAAAATCTTAGACATTGGGATCAGATGATTTCATATGCGACCTTGAACATCAATATTCAAGAGGTGTATGAGATTACTAAGGAGAAGAAGGTGCCCATGACCTTCTCAGAAAAAATAAAAGATGGCTTTAATGAGACCATTGAGGATATCAAAGAAGGTTTTGAAGACCTGATTGTTGGTATGACATCTGGTTCTCCTTACCTGATCTTTATTCTACCAGGTGGATTGATCCTAGTCCTTGTTTACAAGAAAGTCAAGCGAGGCTATTTGGCTTCTAGAAAATCTAACCAAGAAAGTGATGAAAAAGACAAGTAAGATAAGGGTCCCAGTCTAGGCTGGGATTTTTTATGGGAGGGTTTTGTTAGCCACTAGACTAAAAGAGTGCTAAAAAATATTGACAAGCCATATTAGACTGATTATAATGATATTGAATCAAGTATTTTATTAATCAGAGGAGGGTTCAAATGAACGAGAGAGGTAATTTATCGATACATAGTGAAAATATTTTCCCTATTATTAAAAAATGGTTGTATTCAGACCATGATATATTTGTAAGAGAATTGGTGTCCAATGCTTCTGATGCCATTACTAAGTTCAGGCAACTGGTTTCTATGGGAGATGCGAGTCAAGGGGACGAGGATTACAAGATTCAGGTTATTTTGAATGAGGGAGAGAAGACCCTTAAGTTTATAGACAATGGTATCGGGATGACGGCTGATGAGATTAAGAAGTACATCAATCAAATTGCCTTTTCTGGTGCTGAAGACTTTATTGAGAAGTACAAGGACAAGGCAGACCAGGACCAGATCATTGGGCACTTTGGTCTAGGCTTCTACTCAGCCTTCATGGTTGCAGACAAGGTAGAGATTAATACCTTATCCTACAAGGAGGGGGCTGAACCAGCTCTTTGGACCTGTGATGGTGGCATAGAGTTTGAAATTTTAGAGGGGAATAAGACCACGCGTGGTACGGAAATCACCCTTTACCTTGGTGAAGACGGTAAGGAATTCGAAAAAGCAGGAGCTGTTCGCTCGATCATTGAAAAGTATTGTTCTTTCATGCCTTATGAAATCTATTTTGAACAAGCTGACAAGGAGATTAAGCAGGATGAGGATGGCAACGACATCATTGAAGAAATCAAGCCTTTAAATGATATTCTCCCCCTATATGCTAAAAAACCAAATGAGTGTAGTGAGGAGGATTATAAGGACTTCTACAGAAAGACCTTTGCAGACTTTAAGGAGCCTCTCTTCTGGATACACTTAAATATGGACTATCCATTTAACTTGAAGGGGATCCTATACTTCCCTAAGTTAAACAACAACTTTGATACCCTAGAAGGCCAGATCAAGCTCTATAACAACCAAGTTTTTGTTGCAGATAACTTAAAGGAAGTCATTCCTGAGTTCCTATTATTATTGAAGGGGGTTATTGATTGCCCAGATCTACCACTAAATGTATCTAGATCTGTCCTTCAAAATGATGGCTTTGTTAGAAAAATTTCAGATTACATCTCTAAGAAGGTAGCTGATAAGTTATCAGGTTTGTTCAAGACAGAGAGAACAGAGTATGAAAAGTACTGGGAAGATATCCATCCTTTTGTAAAGTATGGTGCCTTAAAGGATAGTAAGTTTAATGATAAGGTTCAGAAGACCATATTATACAAGTTGACGGATGATTCTTATGTAACTGTAGAAGAGTACAAGGAAAGATTCGAGAACCACTTAAAGGATGAGGTTTATTACACCACTGACAAGGTTCAGCAAGCTCAATATATTTCAATGATTAAAGATCACGGTATAGAAGCTATGGTAGCTGACCATCCTATTGACTCTGCTTATATATCTCAAATGGAATCAGAAGTTGAAAATACAAAGTTCAAGCGTGTGGACTCTAATGTATCAGATTTTTTAAAGGAAGATCATGAAGAAGACCTTAAGGATGTTGAGGAAAAACTATTAGGGGTATTTAAGAGAGAAACGGGTGTTGAAGCCATTAAGGTTAAGGTAGAAAAACTAAAGAACGAAGAAGTTTCTGGTGTGATCATTCTTTCTGAGGAAACTAGAAGAATGCAAGATTTAATGAAGTCTTATGGGGCCATGGGTATGGATCCTAATATGTTCCCAACAGAAGAAACCCTGGTACTGAACAAGAACAATGCCTTGGTTCAATACACCATCGATCACATAGAAGAAGAAACGGATACCATTTCTCTAATTGCCAAGCAGATATACGACCTGGCTATGTTGTCTCACAAGACTCTGTCGCCAGAGGCTATGGCTGACTTTGTTAAACGAAGCCAAGAAATAATGAAAAAGATGATATAATAAAAAGCCTTGAGCCGGTTGGGTTCAAGGCTTTTATTTTTGGCTCTTTGTCAATAGTTGGGGTGTGATTCCTATGGAATCATGCTCCTTACTTGTTTTCACCTTTTATTTTTTTGCACACCGATTTATAACGTTTTTGGGCATTATAAATAAACCATTGTTATATATGGTCTAATCTTTAGCTATCTTGTTGTATGTAAAATTCGATTTCTAAATCGTTTAAAGTTTTTCACACCATAAGATACGCGTTTTAATACTTTTATTTTATTGTTATATCCTTCTGTAACTCCGTTGGTATAGCCATACTTAAATGCATTTAGTATTTCCTTATACCAATTCCTATATGTTTTAAGACATGTTTTAAACTCGGGTATTGCCTGAGATTCTGCAATCTTAATCCAATCACTAAACTCTTTTCTTTGCTCAGAATATTTATCCATATGACAAATGTTAAAGAAATGTTCTTTTAGCAGGTATGCTTGCCTTAGATCCTCATTGTAGTAGAGCATGTTTTCTAGCTGTATGTTTTCATCGACACTAAGTTTGTTGTTTCTTTTCAAGATTATTTTTCTACTTCGCTTGAAGTATTTCCTTAAGTGGGAAGGCATAGTCTTTTGGACACGCTTTCTGACGTTTTCAATGGCCCATGATACCTGCCTGATAAAGTGATACTTGTCTATTATAATCTTGGCATTTGGGAAATAAATACGAGCTAATTCTGCGTACTGCTTCCACATATCAGAAACAAAATATTTAACCTTGTTTCTTTCGTAGCGAGGAATACTGGAGAAATACTCAATGAGATAGTCTTGTTTTCTGTCTGGTAGAACATCAATGATTCTCTTTTTCTTCACGTCAACCAGAGTACATTGGTATTTACCGTACTCAGTATTTCCCTTAAACTCATCAATTGATAAAACAGTAGGCATTGAATGGGGTCTGGGATAACTTAAATGGTCGAAAACTCTGGTAACTGTTGTAGGTGAGAGATTGAGTTCATTCGCAACCATCGTGACAGATATACAGTCGCCAAGTTTGTGACATATATATGCTGCTAGTCGATTAGTCATTCTGTGATATCGGGGTAAGAAATGATATTTCTCATAAAACCTCTTGCCACATGTACATGAGTAGCGTCTTTTTCTTAAGATAAGAAAGGTGTGTTTACCAAACATGGGTAAGTCTTTGATCACTTGGTTTCTATAATCGTGAACCCTTGAAGTGATCTGCTTACAAGAAGGGCACGTCGAAGGTTGAGGCTTTGACTCAAGGTAAATTTTCGTGTTGTGATCATTCTTTCTAATGTTTTTAACGTAAATACCTTTTAAATCAAGTAAATTGCTGATAGAATTATTATGCATTTATCCGTAGCTCCTTTCGGGGTGTTGTTGAGTTTGGTCGCTTACATTATCGGATAAATGCATTTTTTTTGCAAACAAAAGAGTTGGGATGCTTATGCACCCCAACATTTATTTTAGAACCATTAAAAAACCTATATCCAATAGGGATATAGGTTAGAGTCATATTATTAAAGGTTCATAGTATAAGTGTCGCCATGCTTTTCGAAGCCCATTTTTAACAAGTACTTGTCATGGTGTGGGACATGTGCTTTGGCAATCAACTGCTTGAAACCCTTTGCCTTAAAGAAAGACTTATTGTCATTGTAAAGGTAACTACCGATTTTGAAGTCTCTATAAGCTGGTGTTACATAATCAACAAGCACTTCTAACGTTGAGGAGTCAACAGCTTTAGCAATGAACATCCCAGCAGGTACAAGGTCTCTTAAAATGAAATAAGATAAGTGGTCAGACGCAAGTTTTGATGGATCAAACTTGAAGGTTGTCTTTAGTTCATCCTTATAGTGATCAGTAAATGCCTTGAAGTATTCTGAATCTGATGTCGAATCAATAATTTGATAGGTCTCTTTTGATTTGTAAATTTTAATGAGGTAGTAGATGTTGATTAAAACAATCCCTGCATTCATTGCAGCAGTAGGTATACTACCAATTAAAACACCATAGGTTGCAAATAGTGTTGCCCCGACCATGTTAATCAATCTAAGTTTAATGATTGATGTGGATACCAGGGAGATTAATACGATTAGTGAAGCTAAATAGCCAAACCAATCTAATAGGTTGATGTTCATAATTTCTCCTTTATACTTTTATTATCTATATGCTTATTCTACAAGTAATCCAATAAATTTGAAGTATTTCACAAGAATTAATTTATAACCTTGTAAACCTTATACAATACATACCCATAAAATATGGCTGAATCACTGTTATAGAGAAAAGTTTAAGGAAGAACAGTATTTCTCGAACTCATTGTTGTCTTCCTGATGCATCAATAGATCCTTTAGGGCCCACTGAACTTGATCTAAGACAATATTAGACTCCGAAGTGATAAAGTATTCATAGTTTTTTAATTGTGTGGCAACAATTAAATGATCTTCGAAAACGTAAAGGTTGATATCCTCCAAGATATCAATTCTTGAAAAATCAATTAAGTGTATATGAACGTTATCATATTTCTTCATAATGTTGAGCCACTGTACCATAGCTGATAAAATATTTTCTTTTGAGATTCTTACTTCTGTTTGACATAAGTAGGTTAGGGCGTCGTGACTCATGCTGGTTTCATTTTTCAACTGGTCGAAATGACACTTGGACAAGATTACTTCTATGTCATATTGATGAATATTTTTGAGTAAAAGCTCCTTCTTATGCTTGTATATCTTCTGAACAACTTGCTTTCTATGATGGTTTACCTTGTGGTTGTCCAATATATCCATTAGGATGTCATGGGGAAGCATAAATAGTGGAAAGTCTGGAGTCGCCATCATAAAGTTGGTTGTAACTCGACTCCTGTCATAGGTTTCAATAAAGCTATCAATAGATTTTCCCTGGATTGCATAGTTACATAAGAGGGGATGGGCAAGCTTTATGCGTTCAATGAACAAGTCCACGAAATGTTTAACAGTGAATGGGTCCTTATGAACCGTAATGTATCTTAGATTTTGGTCATCTGTAGCACAAGAAGATGCTAGGGACATGTGCCTATGAATCAAATAGAGACTTTGCAGTGAAGCCTTGCAATCGTAGTCTATTGAATATGACGTAATATTTCCTGTAAAGTAGGAATGAATTCGATTAATAATTCTTTGTGTTGGTTTCTCAGTTGCTTGATTTTCAGGAATGATCATGGTGATGTTATGACCCAGTTGAGTCAGTTTGTTGATGCTATCCTTATAGTAATTTGCGAAAGCTTCATCTTCTTCTAACCATGAAGAACCCTCTACATCAGAAATAAATATTTCTTGGCCTGGAGGGAGGATAGAAGCGTAATTGAAGAATTCGATTAAGGCAAATCGCTTGCCTTGATTCCCCTGGTAGATATCCACCTTAGAAGCGTATAAGGCATTTTCTGCTGTCTGCCAGTGGTTAAGGCTATTAAAGAAGCCCATATTTTTTCCTTCTAACCAAATCCTTAAACAGACTTCCAAGTAATCAGGTTCATTTTTATCTTCCTTGGGGTATACTTGACCAAAAAAACGTTCCAATGATGCGCTTTTGTTTTTACTATTAAAAAAAATGAGTGCTTCGACCATACTGTTAAAGTGTTTACTTGATGGTTTAAGTGTACGGACCCCATTTTTCCATTTTGAGATCAAGGTACGATCTATATCCAGTACAACCGCAAGATCTGTACCGACAATGTCTAACATATCCATGATGTAAGCGAGTTGAGATTTGCTACTCATATTGCCTCCAATTCATTCTTCCTATAATCAGAGTACATAATGTGTCACACAAATGTCAACAACCTGAGTGTATTTAGCCATATTTAAGCCTAAAAAAGTACAAATGATTGAGACATTTGTACTTTTTCCTATGATGTAAGTATTTTATTGTACCGTAGACCTCACTCGATTTGGCATTAAGAACATACAGAATCTTGAAAGGACATAAACAACAATGAAAGTTGCAATATAAAGTTGTACTTGGCTGATTTGACTCAACATATCCTGGTTTAAAAACACAGAGGCTTTCTTTAAGGCTACAGCTGAGATAACCAAGGGGAATGTAAAAGCAGCATAAGCTGGTGTAAACTTTAAACGTAGAAGCTTGATCATAGCGATAGCAACCAAAGCGTACATAGCTAAACTAATTGTGACTAATATATATACAAGAAGTTTGTTTGGACTTGAGAACACTGACAAATAGCCTGCTAGAAGTAGACTAGCTGGAGCCGCCATAATTGCTAGGGTTGGCTGTCCCGGAAGAGGTAATGGCCAATGTTTCCTTAACCTAAGTACCACAAGGGGGAGGGTTAAGGCGTATGCAACTAATGCAAAGTAGAAAGCATACTGGCCTATGTCACTGTTAAAAGCAGGTCCTGTTACTGATGCGACCGCAATTCCCACGTAAACTACGAAGATGCTAGGGAATATTTTTGCCAATTCTCCCTTAAAAACAAACTTAAAAGTATAGTTGATCATGAAACATAAGTGGATGATAATAGCTGCATACCAAATGTACTGACTAACTTGACCCAAGTCTGCCTTCAAATACACAGCCATTAACATCATGGCCATAGAGTAAGTTGGCGCAACACTAGATAAAACTGGATGCTTCAGGTCCATAAGAAAGCCTGTTGGGTTCATGAGAATCTTTAAAGTCATCAAGCCCAAAAGGATAATTCCAATCCAAGAAAAGGCATTATAAGCACCCGTCGATGATACCTTATATAAGTTAGCCAAGGCAAATGAGGCAAGGGCTACACCACTTAAAGGAAGTGGAAGGTTTTTAATTGTTTTCATTACTTCACCTCAACCCGACCATCTTTAATAAGTTGGTCTGCTATCCAAGCAGCAACTTCGCCTGTTATCTTAACACAATGTGCCTTTCGTTCTGGTGACTGGAAAACATAGTTCTTAACCATTACTCGACAACAAGTACTACCATACATGTTCTTAATGTGATCATGTAAGTCTGCAGCAATTGGTAGCATTTTTTCATCCATTGCATCACCATGGTTTCTTCCATAAACCATACCAAGAGCCATACCGCCACCACTAACGGCACCACACAAACATCCTGACTTACCTAATCCAACTGGAAAGGCGGATGCTAACTTAGTCACCTCTTGTGGGAACTTCCATCCTAATAGTTCGTTGATAGTGTGTACAACTGCTTCAGAACAGAAAAACTCACCCCTGTCAAAATAACCTTCTGCTACTTCTCTTACTTTATTAACGTCCATATTACTCCTCCTAAATCTAAATAAATTCAATTAATTTTATCAGACTGGGTATTATATGGAAAATAGAAAAATTCTATTTGATTGGGCTAATCATTAAGAAACCTTATCTTAAGTGATTAAAGTCTTTTAAATGATGGTATAATATGTTAATATAAATGCAAACGAGTCGCATTATCAAAGCGAAAGGATATAAATATGAAAAGACTGTTAAGTATAATTCTAATAGGCCTACTTGCCTTAACAAGTTGTTCCACTGAAAAGAGTGGTGATGGTATACAGGTTGCTGTATCAATTGGTCCTCAAAAAGCTTGGGTTGAGGCAATTGCTGGAGATTTAGTAGATGTTGTTGTTTTGATCCCGCCAGGATACTCGCCAGCGAATTATCAGCCAAGTCCCAAACAAATGATTGATTTCAACCAGTCAGATGTGTATTTTTATATTGATGTTCCAGCGGAGCAAAACATTATGGAAAGTGTGAAAGAAGAGGGTATGCTCTTAGTGGATTTAGCCGAAGTGAGTGATGATCATTATCCAGCTCGATTCTTTGATGAAGACCATGAAGATCATGAAGATTATGAAGATCATGAAGATCATGAAGATCATGAAGAGCATGAAGACCATGACGCTCATGAAAATCAAGAAGATGAAGAAGGTCATGATCATGTACATACAGGAAGGGATCCTCATATTTGGTTATCACCTAGACGTGTGATGGTTATGATTGAAGAAATTGTACATGTTTTATCAGAGTTAGATCCGGATAATAAGGCCACCTATGAGGCTAATGGTCAAGCCTATATGGACCAGCTAAAGCAAGTTGATGAGGAATTGAAAGATGCCTTCTTCAACCTGAAAGAAAAATCATTTTTAATCTATCACCCATCGTATGGTTACTTTGCGGATGATTATGGATTAAATATGGTTGAAATTGAGGTGGATGGTAAGACCGCTACAATTAGAGGACTGGAAAGCGTTATAGACTTTGCAAAAGAACATGGCATAAAGGACGTTTTCTACCAGGATGAGTTTGACAGTCAGCAAGCAGAAGTTGTTGCAGATGAGTTGGGTGGTAAAACAATCCAATTATCTCCTTTGTCTGAGGACTATATAGAAGCTTTAAAATATGTTGGGCAAAAATTAAAAGACATCTTAAATTAAGATGTCTTTTTCTGGCACACATTGCATATGCCATGAAGTTCTAGTGTATGACCAGTCAAGATGAAATCGTGGCTCTTTGCGAAGGCCTGATAGGCTTCATTATCACAGGCGTGATAAACAACTATTTTACCACACATGTCACAGATCATATGGTGGTGGTGCTCCTGTGAGCAAATGAGTTTGTAGGAGGCTGTGGCCTTATCAATGATTTTCTTGTGAAGGAGGTCAAGTTCCTGGAAGAGTTCGATGTTTCTATAAAGGGTCGACTTGTTTATTTTTTGACTTTGGGACTTCACTTCTTCATAGATTTCATCTATAGTTAACATATGATGGATATGATTACTAAGGATTTGAATAATTAACCTTCTATTGGGGGTAATTTTGAATCCCTTTGATTTTAAGATTGTTAATATGGCTTCCGGTGTCATAGAATCCTCTTTTCTCTTCTTGTAGTCTTATCATACCATTATTGTATAAAAAAACAAAGGAGTCCTTATGGAAGTAAGTTATGATATTAAATTAGACCAAGTATCTGTTAGATATGATAGTGTTGAAGCCTTAAAGAACATAAGCTTTGAAGTCAAGCAAAATGACTTCATAGGCATCATTGGACCCAATGGTGGTGGTAAGAGTACCCTTGTAAAGGCTCTACTTAACCTGGTCCCACTGAGTTCAGGCGAAATAACTCTTGCTCCAAATAAGAGAATGGGCTACGTGCCTCAATTTGCTGAGTTCGATCAAGCCTTTCCTATAACAGTTGAGGAAGTTGTTATGTCCGGCGGTATGGGGGGGAAGTCTTACTTTTTTAGACGATTCAAAAAAGAAGAAAAGGAAAGAGCAAAAACCCTCATGGAGAGATTGGAAATATTAGACTTGGCGAGTAAACAAATCGGTCAGTTGTCAGGTGGACAGTTGCAGAAAGTTTTAGTAGCTAGGGCCCTGTTAACTAAGCCAGATATTTTACTGTTAGATGAACCAACTGCCAGCTTAGATGTTCAGGTCAAAAAAGAGATCTATGAGATATTAAAGAGTCTAAGTGAAGAAGTAACTATTTTGATTATTACTCATGACATTGCTGAAATCTTTTCATATGTTAAAAGTGTGGCTTATATCAATCAAAGCTTACACTACCATGGAAGCGACTCTAAGATGAAGAAGAATGTCTTAGAGTTGACGACAGGGTGTCCCATAGAAGAGTTTGTACAAAAAGAGGAATACTTGATGAAGGATTTCATAGAGACGGAGGATAAATATCATGATTCATGCCATTCTTAATTATAGCTTTATGCAACATGCACTCATGGCAGCCCTTTTATCTAGTTTGATATGTGGTATCATTGGTACGATTATTGTTGAGAAGAAATTGGTTAGTATGAGTGGGGGAATCGCACATTCATCCTTTGGTGGAATTGGCTTGGGCTATCTTCTTCAGGTTCCTCCAATTCTGACAGGTATGATGTTCGCAATTATGGCTTCCTTAAGTCTTCCTATCATTAAAAGGAAAACTAAGACAGATTCTGATACAATTATAGGTGTTTTTTGGGCAACGGGTATGGCCCTGGGGATCCTGTTTATAGGATTAACACCTGGTTATCCACCTGATATGACATCTTATTTATTTGGAGATATTTTAACCGTATCTTCTTTGTACATAAATCTGATGATTGGTCTGTCCTTGGGTGTATTAATCACAGTGGTAAGTATGTTTAAATTTTGGAAAATATACTTGTTTGATGAGTTACACTTAAGTGTCTTAGGTGTGAAAGTACGTTTCTTTGAAACGATTCTGTACATTATGATTGCAATGTCTATTGTACTATTGATTAAGGTTGTAGGAATGATTCTGGCCATAGCCCTTTTAACCATTCCTCCAGCAATTGGTAAGTTTTTCACGAAGAAATTGAGCCTATTAATGGTGCTGGCAGTTATAATTGGTGTATTCATTAGTGTATTTGGTTTGGTATGTTCTTATTACTTCAACATACCATCAGGTGCAAGTATAATTTTATTAGCTGCAACTATGTATCTATTTGCCTATTTTGCACATAAAATAAGGGTGAAGAGGGCATAAAGAATCTATATGAAAAGCACTTCAATTTTTGAAGTGCTTTTTTTATCCCCCAAAACTTCCTAAAAAGTTAATGGCCATTTCGATGTTCTTTTTTATTTCATCTTCAACAATGCTTAAGGCTTCTTGAGTTTTGCCAGCTTTAACTTGAATCCTGAAGCTGGTAGAAGAAACAGCTAGCTCAACAAAATCATCTTCTAAAGCCTTAAGAGCTGTTTCTCTTAGCATTTTTTTAGCAAAATCCTCTTTTAGGAAATGCTGGTAGTTTTCCTGTACATGGACTACGATTCTGTCTGAATCATCCACAATGATACTTTTAATAAATAAATCTTGGCTCATAATATCCTCCTTACCATAAATAGTCTATCAAAAATCTCCGAGAAAACAAGCTAAACTTTTCTATAACCTGATTCTGACAAGAGGGCTTCAACACAAACATCATGGTCCTCATAGGGGACATGATCGAGAATTTGAAAGTCAAAGACCAAGCCTACGGTAGGGGTGGTCTTTCCCTTAGTTGATAATAAACGGTCGTAAAAACCGCCACCATAGCCAAGACGGCGTCCTTGGGTGGAAAAGGCTACCCCAGGTACGAAGATGTAGTCTACACTTGATAGGTCCACTTGTCGATCTTCATGGGGTTCCAAAATACCATAAGAGGAGAGAACAAGGTCGTCTAAGTCACTAATAGTATGAAGACTTAATTGATGGTCTTCTTTTTGAACCCTGGGTAAAACCACTTGTTTGTTTTCTGCCAGCAGGTATCGGATGATGGGGCTTGTTTCTACTTCGTTTCTAAAGTCCATAAATATTAAAAAGGATTGATAGGCGTCTAAGTTCATGGCTTGGATATGACTGAGTATTTCCTGGCTCTTCCGGTGAACATCTTCAGCTGTTAAACCTAATCTTTTTTGAATAATTGCATTTCTAAGTTGTTTTTTCATGATTTTCCTCCTAAAATAAGTGTATCAGAAAAGAAAAAAAATGAAAGAGATGAGGGAACATGAAACAGGTTATCAAAGAGGGTGTGACCCTATTACAAGTAGATACATTTAATATTAGAGCTGGTTTTTCAACGAGGTATGGTGGTGTGAGTCAGGGACATTATAAGAGTATGAATCTCAGGCTAGCATCAGAGGATTCGCCTGAGAATTTGAAGGAGAACCTTAGACGGTTTATTGGTGCTATTGGAGTAGAAGAGAATCAAGTGGTCTTTTCAGACCAGGTCCACCTTGCAGAAATCCAAAGAGTAGAAGAAAGACACAAGGGGATGGGCATAACTCAAGAAAGTGATTTTTTTGGTAAGGATGGTTTAATTACTAATATTCCTGGTATATGTTTAATGACCTTTCATGCAGACTGTATCCCCATCTACTTCTATGATCAAAAGGCTGGGGTAGTTGGCCTAGCCCACGGTGGCTGGAAGGGCACTTTGAATAGGATAAGTGAAAAGATGTTAGTAGAAATGATAACCCATTATGGGTGCCAGAAGGAGGATATTCAAGTATTTATAGGACCGGGCATATGCCAAGATTGTTATCAGGTTAGTCCCCAACTGATTGAGAACTTTAGGAAGGTCTTTCCTGATGAAGCCTTTTACACAGGGCGAGACCAACGATACTTGGATTTGAAGGGCATTCACAAGTATCAATGCTTAAAGATAGGCCTATTAGACAAGCAGATTAGGATTGATCCGGCTTGTACCCATTGTCAAGAGGATTTGTTTTACTCTCATAGGCGGTCAGGAATAAATAGAGGAGGCCACATGGCCTATATTGTTCTATAAAAATAAAGAAATTATAAAATTATGTTAGAATCCTATTCATACTATACCTTTATGGTACAATATAAACAAGAGATAGAGAAAGGATTACTTATGAAAGTATATACAAAAACAGGTGACAAGGGGAGTACCTCCCTATATGATGGAACTAGAGTATCAAAGGATTATATTCGAGTGGAATCCTATGGTACCATTGATGAGTTAAATTCAAGTTTAGGACTTGCAAAAAATTACATTGAACAAGAGGAAATAAAAGAGTTGGTTGCTAAACTTCAACGGTCCTTGTTTGATGTCGCTGGAGAACTGGCAACATCAGACTATACCAAGTTTAAGACACGAGTGACGGAAGAAGATATTAAGTATTTGGAGGCTCAAATAGACCACTTCACTTCAATCATGGACCAGGAAAACTGTTTCATACTTCCAGGATCGAATTTAAGTAGTGGCCATCTACATGTAGCAAGAACAATTTGTAGACGGGCTGAGAGACGGATGATTAGCCTAAAGGCGCTAGAACCCGTTAGTGATACGGTGATGAAGTATGTGAACCGTTTATCGGATACCATATATTCAATTGCTCGCTTTTTAGAATCAGATCTTACTTATATAGAGTTTGGCAAGGAACATAATTATTGATATCACAAAAGATGCACGGTCATTGACCGTGCATCTTTATTTTACTTATAACATGTAAAGATAAGGGGGATGCTGGTTGAACTTAGGGCTTGCCCCTTCAAGTCACCATAAAATTCGATGTTTTTAAAGCCAGCAGCTTCAAGGTATTCCTTAAGCTCATTTTGTCTTAAGTTGAGTAATTCTATTGAGTTACTCAGGCTTGTCTGATCTTTTTTGATAAAGAGTCGTGTATCAAAGGAAACCTTATCCTCTTTTAAAACATAGTCTCTTTCGAAACGGATGTGGTCATTGTCAATCAAGGGGAGTCCTTGGATATTTTGGTCATAAATACGGTTGTAGTTGATAATTTGAACCGTGAATTGTCCGCCCACCTTCAAGGCTTGATAGGCCTTATAGAAAAAGTCTTTTACATGACTTCTAGAGGGGAGGTGAACCAGGGTATTGCCAAAGGATACGATTCTGTCAAAGTGATTATAACCGAATGAGTCAATGGTCAACATGTCTTTTTCAACAAAAGATATATGAGGATACTTCTTTTTTGCTAGAGTCAATAGACTTGAGTCTAGATCGAGGCCAATAACTTGGCTCGTTCTTGTTGAAATAAGCTGGGTCAAAGACCCGGTTGCGCATCCTATATCTAAGATAACATCACCCTCTTTAATAGGGCAATCCTTTTCAATGAGGGACAATTGCATGGGGTTTTGTGGGAAAATATAATCATAGTTTTCTGATATAGACTTGTAAAACATAAAACCTCCTAATAAAGCTGGTCTTCCAGACTATCAATATCCAATATATGGATAGTCGACCGTTCGTAATCAATAAGGCCTTCTGACTTCATTTTTGATAGTTCTCTTGAAAGCGAGGGCCGTCTCGTAGAAATATGGGTGGCCATTTTCTCCTTAGAGAAGGGGAGGGTGACCTTCAGACTACCTTGTTCTTTTGATAATTTCAGAAGGACATGGGCAATCTTACCCCTTATGGTTGTAAGGGACAGTAACTTGAACTTATCATTTAAAAAGATGATTTTTTGAGAGAGTAGGCTCAAGTAGCGTTCATTGAACTTGGGGTACTGGTTCATAAGTTGGAGTATGACATCCCTTGGAATCAGCAAAACAGATACTTGACTCAGGGCAGTAGAGGTAACTGGATAGGCGTTGTCTTCTGCGAAGAGGACCGCTTCTCCAAAAACGTCTCCTGATGATAGGGTTACCAGACTAGACACATCTCCTGATATAAGGAAGTTGGAAAGTTCTATCTTCCCCTTTAAAACGATAGATAGATTGTTGCAGGGGTCGCCAGACTCATAAAGGGTTTCTCCCTTTTTATATGTCTTTATTTGACCTCTTCTTTTGTTGATTAAATCATCTATTTCTTGTATGCCTAAACATGCTGTGAATTTATTCTTAGATAAGATATTAATGTATTCTTGATTCATAGGACCTCCTAGTTATCTACTTCTATAGTATACTATTAAATTAATTAAAAAACCAATAAAAGGACTTTTTCATGCTTGATGGTTTTGTTATGGGGTAATTAAATAAGATAAAGGAGGTTCTTATGAAAGACGACGTAATGACTTTTGCTAATGATGATACTCAAGATTCAACAGATAAGTTTTACTTTAAAATAATAATTGCTGATGATGAGCCTCAAATCCACGAGATGACTAAGATGATTCTAAGAGACTTTCACTTTGAAGGTCGGAAGTTAAAGTTTATTGATGCTTATTCAGGACTTGAAACCAAGCATGTCCTTAAGGAGCATCCTGATGCAGCCTTGATATTCTTAGATGTGGTAATGGAGACAGAACATGCAGGCCTTGATGTGGTTAAGTATTTAAGGGATGACCTGGAGAACAGTCTCATGAGAATCGTTTTACGAACTGGACAACCAGGTGAAGCTCCTGAGGAAAGGGTTATCCGTGACTACGATATCAATGATTACAGACTTAAGACTGAATTGACTTACAAGCGGTTAAACACAACCCTTTATGCAGCATTAAGAAATTATGAGGGCCTGGTAGAGCTTCATAAACATAAGGAAGGCCTTGAGAAGATCATACAGGCTAGTGCACGCTTGTTTGAGCACAATTCCTTGAATGATTTTTTATCAACAATGCTCAAGGAATTGTCAAAGTTCCAAACAGACTATAGGGATGTCATGTATATAAGAGAGGATGAAAAGCAGTTAGAGAATGGTCTAGTGATATTGGAGCAAACAGGACATTTTAAGATTATCGCTGGTGCTGGCAGTTTTGAAACCTATCAAAACAGTCAACTAAATGATGTTCCTGGCCTAGTCAACCTTAAGAGGTGGATCAAGAGCAATTCTGGTGAAAATGCTAAGGTCTATTCTATAGACCAGGGCTTTGTTATTGTGAGTCGGGGGAAGAGTGACTTAAATAATTATATTTATATAGAAAGTAGAGCAGTAGGCTTAGATTTTCAACTGATAAATCTCTTTCTCAGTAACTTCTCTATAGCCTTGGATAACTATATACTCAACAACATGCTCCTATCTTCACAGCGGGAAATTGTCTTTACCCTAGCTGAAACCGTGGATAGTCACTTTGAGGAAACTGGTAGACACACCAGTCGGATAGCTGATATGATGTATCAATTTGCCCTGGTACTTCGCTATTCATTTGCAGAGAGTGAGATGATTAAGTTTGCTTCGACCATGCATGACCTGGGCAAGGTGGGCATCCCTGATGAAATCCTAAAAAAACCTGGGAAATTATCAGACCGGGAATATGAGACCATGAAAGAGCATTCAATATTTGGTTATAATATTTTGAAGAAACCTGAGTTACCAATTATTAAGATGGCGGCTGAAGTTGCCCTTCATCATCATGAAAAATGGGATGGTAGTGGTTATCCCTTAGGCAAGGAGGGGCTGGATATTCCCAAGTTTGCTCGTATGATGGCCTTGGTTGATGTATTTGATGCCATGACCCATGACCGGATTTATAAGAAGAGGATTTCGGTGGAAGAAGCCTTAAGACACATTGAGGAGGAGAAGGGCAAGCATTTTGATCCTGAACTTACCGATATCTTTATTGAAAATATTGATTTTATCACACAGGGTATATTCTAACTGGGGCATGGCTCCAGTTTTTTTCTGTTTCAAAAAATAAAAAAGCACAACCGAAGTTGTGCTTTATGGTTAAATTAACCAACGATTGTAATGTTCTCAGCTTGAGGACCTTTTTGACCTTGAGTTACGTCAAAAGAAACTTTTTGTCCTTCTTCTAAAGTCTTGAAACCATCGATGTTGATTTGAGAGAAGTGAGCGAATACATCTTGTCCGTCTTCACCAGTGATAAATCCAAAACCTTTTTCTGCGTTAAACCATTTTACTGTACCATTCATAGTATGTACCTCCTAATAGATATTTTTTAAATCTTGTAAAACACTTATCAAACATATTTCGTAATTAGGAAAATACATAATGTAATCTAATTAGACATATCACTTGGTAATTATTTTTACTTTAATTTAAACGTCACCTGATGATACCATTAAAAGTCGAATAGTGTCAATGTGTTTTGGAAAAAAAATCAAACTTTTCTTTAAATTTTTTGACAATTTTCAATCACAGCATACATCCTCCATTGATTCTCCCCAAAGCCCGTGATATCATGGGAGAAGAGATTTAGAAAAGGAGAAAAAAATGACAGTCAAGGAGTTCTTATTTTTACCGTTTGTAAAGTCCCTTTGGATCAGTCTAGGGATTGTAATTGTTTTTCTTATATTTAGAAAACTATTAGTTAAAATTGTAATGGGCATACTGGGGAAGGTGACAAAAAAAACCAAGTCAGATTTAGACGATAGGTTCGTTGAAATCCTTAGAAAGCCAGCCCGTATATTGATGACCTTTACTGTTTTATTTATAGCCTTTAGGCTTTTAGACTTTGAAGGCCTGTTTGCGACAACCACTATAAGCAAGATGCACCAGGTATCAACCCTTTTGTTCAGGTCTTTAGTGATCATTCTCATCTTTAATGTGATTTATCAAATGACCGACAAGTCTCATTTACTGTTCGATGAGTTCTTTAAGATTTTTGATGTTGAAGTGGATCCCTTATTGGTTCCCTTTGTATCCAAGATTATCCGTTTATTACTATTCTTCATTACTGTTGCCATCGTCAGTTCCGAATGGGGATTCGATGTCAATGGATTTGTAGCTGGTCTGGGAATTGGTGGTCTTGCCTTTGCCCTAGCAGCCCAAGATACCCTATCCAATACCTTTGGTGGGGCTGTGATCCTAACAGAAAAGCCCTTTACAATTGGGGACTGGATCGTTGTTAATGATGTAGAAGGGACTGTTGAGGATATTAACTTTAGGTCGACTAAGATTAGAAAGTTTGATAAGTCCATTGTCACTGTGCCCAACTCCACTGTGGCCAAGTCTAATATTATCAACTATTCTAAACGAGACATTAGAAGAATCAGTTATAATTTAAAGGTCAAGATGAACACACCCCTTACATCAATGAAAGCAATTGTTGACGGTATAAAGGAAATGTTGATTGACCATCCAGGCATAAATAATGAAACAATATTTGTTCACTTTAACGATTTAGGGGAGTCTTCTTATGATGTTTTCCTCTACTTCTTTACTGACACTTCGGTATGGTCAGAGTACCTTGCCCTTAAAGAAGATACCAATTTTAAGATACTTGAGATTCTTGATCGCCATGATGTGGCGCTAGCTGTTCCTCTAAAAGAAATAAAAATGGACCAAACCACAAGCTTATAACAGATAAAATCCCCCTTGATTAATACCAAGGGGGATAGATTTAAGAGTCATTGTGTTATTAACCTACGTACTGTACGTTTTTACTGAAGCCCATATATGTTACCATGATTGGTGCGAAGAATAAGTATAATAAAAATCCTCCGAAGCCATAACCAAATCGCTTAACAAATTCATAGTTAAGAATGAATGCAAAAATAATGTTAACGAATGGGATAAGTAATAAAATGAAGAAGCCCGCAGACTTATCACAGATTTTGATCATAATCCAAATATTATAAATTGGAACGATAACTGCCCATGCAGGTTGACCGGCCTTGGCAAACATTTTAGCCATTCCGATAAGTGGTAAGATTGCTATTGCAAGCAAAAATAAGTATTCCATAAAATCTCTCCTTTATCATCTCTCAAATCACTAGCCTAGTTTACTATAATCGTGGAATAAATGCAAAATATATTAATTTGAGTTAAAACTTTTTTAATATTTACATAATTTTTGTGGCATAAGACCTGTATTGACAGGGGACAATAAATCCCCTATACTATCTATGTATGAGGGAGTAACTGACCTTTTATTAGGAATTAAAGTCGTCATTTCGGATGTAAGATCCCGGCTTTAATGGCATTTATGTCTAGTGAGACTCTACAAAAGGGATAAACCCCAGAGGTTTATGTTTTTTGTAGAGTCTTTTTACACATTGTATTGAGGAGGACGTCTATGGAAGCGTTGATATTGAAGTATTTAGAGTCATTTCCAACCCTGGTTTTGATGCTAATAATTGCAGGTACCCTGTTTACCTTGAGTAAGGGAGCAGACATTCTAGTTGATGAAGCTGTTCAATTATCTGTCAAGTGGGGAATACCCAAAATGATTATCGGGGCAACCATAGTATCTCTTGGAACCACCCTACCAGAGGCAACTGTATCTGTATTTGCTGCTATTAAAGGTAATCCCAGTATTGCCCTTGGGAATGCTATAGGATCGGTAATAGCCAACTCAGGTCTAATAATTGGTCTGGCAGCCTTACTCGGCAAGCTACCAGTAGATGAACTAGTAGTCAAGCGACAGGGAAAGATTACCCTAGGCTCAGGAATCTTATTGGCCTTGGTAACCCTACCTATATTGTCGTCTACTGGCCAGGGGCGTGTGTCTCAGTGGATGGGCCTTATCTTTTTAGTCTTGTTAGCAGTTTATATCTACTTCTCTATGAAGTGGTCTAAAAACTCTGGTCAGGCATCTTCTGACTTAGAAGAAGATCCTGTTCAAGAGGCTATGGAACATATGGGTGAGAACTCAGCCTTTATGCTCATCTTAAAGCTAGTCTTTGGGGTAGGACTTGTAATTATTTCATCTCAAGTTTTAATTCCAACTATCAAGGTGTCAGCAGTTAGGATCGGTATTCCAGACAGTGTTATTGCAGCTACACTTGTTGCTTTTGGAACATCACTTCCTGAGCTTGTTACAGCAGTGACAGCTGTTCGCAAGGGTCATGGCGAACTTGCAGTCGGCAACATTGTGGGTGCCAATATTCTTAATGTTTTATTTGTAATTGGTGCTGCAGCAGCAGTGACTACTGGTGGACTAATCGTACCAGTTAACTTCTATAAGATTCAAATACCAGCTATGTTAGTTATACTCATTGCCTTTAGGTTCTTCTCGATCCAAAAGAATAGAGAAATCTCCAAGGTGGAAGGACTCTTCTTAATGGGTATCTACGGAATTGCAACCGTATTGAGTTTTGTGATTAAATAATATAAAAGGACTGACTTCAAACTAGGTTGAGGTCAGTCCTTTATTCGTCTAGCTTATGAGACCAGCCTAAAAGTTGGTCTTTTTTTTATAGGTCGAAATAAAGCTGGAATTCTTTTGGGTGTGGCATGTTAGAAATAGCTTCAGAATTGGCACGATTCTGCTTAACAATACTCTTGATCATTTCTTTAGTGAAGACATTGCCTTCTAAGAGGAAGTCGTGATCTTCAATTAAGGCATCGGTCGCTTCGTCTAGGTTCTTTGGAAGGCCCTTAATTTTTGCCTTTTCTTCATCTGGAAGGTCGAAGATGTTGACATCGTAGGGACCAAAGCCTTCAGCACTAGGATCAATTTTATTCTTTATCCCATCCATTGCAGCCATTAGAAGGGCTGAATAGGCAAGATATGGATTACAAGTTGCATCAGATGATCTGAATTCAAATCGTTTCTCTGTAGGTCTATTGGCATAGCCTGGTATACGGATAACAGCTGAACGATTCGCTGTAGCGAAGCAAATACTCACTGGGGCTTCATAGCCTGGTACTAGTCGCTTGTATGAGTTTGTTGAAGGGTTGGTTATGGCCAAGAGGGCAGAGGCGTGCTTTAACATCCCCCCAATAGCATATAGGGCGGTTTGGCTCATGCCAGAGTAGCCATCCTTATCGTAGAAAATGGGTTCTCCATCTTTAAATAAGTGGAAATGAACATGCATACCGTTACCAGCTTCCTTATAGAAGGGTTTTGGCATGAAGGTTACGGCCTTGTTGTGCTTGGCAGCTGTATTTTTAACGATGTATTTAAGGAGCATGGTTCTATCGGCCATGTCATGAGCAGTCCCGAAATCGAGTTCAATCTCTAGCTGACCTGGTCCACCGACTTCAGGATGGTGGTACTTCACAGGGACACCATTCTCTTCCAAACATAGGACCATTTCATTCCTTAAGTTAAAATTAATGTCCTGAGGAAGGTCCACATGATAGCCACCATGGTGGCCAACGTGGTGGCCAAGACTATCTTCAGCATGAGTATTCCACTCAGCTTGTTGGGCGTCTAGTCTTACCATGAGGTGATGGGGATCTAGTTTGTAAGAAAAATGGTCTAAAATATAGAACTCGAACTCTGGTCCAAAGGAAGAATGATCAGCAATGCCAGACTCCTTCATGTAAATTTCGGCCTTTTCAGAGATATACCTTGGGTCTCCCTCGTACCGGTTGACTCCTTGATCAAGTGTATAAATATTCGCAATCATAGTCAGGGTTTTGTCCCTGGTGAAGGGGTCAACAAAGGCTGTTGATAGGTCGGGGATGAACACCATGTCAGATTTCTCGACCGTTAAGAAACCATAACTGGAACCATCGAAGCCGATACCGTCTTCTAGGGTGATCTCTGTCAGTTTGTTGGGCGTAATGGTTAGATGGTGCCAGCGACCAGCTAAATCAATGACTTTAAAGTCAATAAACTTAACATCATGCTTTTTGCAGTAAACTCTTAAATCGTCTAAATTATGAAACATATTTTATCCTCCTTTTATTCCCATTTATTTCATTATAAGCCTAGAAGGATTATATTTCAATTGTATTTTAGTTGTATTAACTATTATATATTAAATTTATAGTTGAAATGTATTTTTAATTTGCTTTGTGTAGTTGAAAGAACCGAAAGTGACAAAATGTCTCTTGCCTTGGCTGGGAGATTAAGCTGTTTCAGATGCCGGTAAATTAAGGAAAAGTAATTTAATACAAGACTGTGTTTCAATATACATATCGTTAAAATAACTTAATATTTTGAGGATTTTTTTTTACAATTAAGGTGTTGAAAAAAATTGACAGGGTGGTATAATAGGCATACTTTTGAAATTTTTGGAGGATTAAAATGAACAAAAAACAACTTATTATTGATTTGGTTTTAGTCTTAACCGGTTGCGTTTTATTGGCTTTTGCTATAACTGCTATCTTAGAGCCTAATCAGTTGATTACAGGTGGTGTTACAGGGATAGCCCTAATTATAGATAGTGTTTTTGGCCTAACCTACACTTATGTATATTATGCCTTGTCAATAGCAGTCTTGTTGGCAACTTATTTACTCCTTGGTAAATATGAGGCAAGAAAAATTGTATTCTTATCAATTGTTTTCCCGGCAATCCTGGTTGTGTTCAGTCATTTGAATTTCCGTTTGGTCGAAGATGATCTTTTCCTTGCTGCCATGTACTACGGTATCATTGCAGGTTTAGGCGTTGGCCTGATTTTAAGGCAGGGGTATTCAAGTGGTGGAACAGATTCCATAGGTAAAATTATTCACTTGAGAAAATATCCCTTTATATCTGTCAACCAGATTATTACAATCATTGACATCATTATTATCATAATATCCATCTATACGTTTAACCTTAAGATTGCCCTATATGGCATACTGACACAGTTGGTTCTGCTTAAGACCATTGAAACCGTTATCTATGGTTTGTCACCTAAGCTTGTAAAACTTGAAATTATCTCAGATGAGCAAGAGGCTATAGCGGACTATATTTTACATGATATAAAAAGAGGAATTTCTAAGTACATTATCTTAGGTGGTTTTACAAACAAGGAAAAAGTAAAGTTAGTTACTGTTTGTTCACCAAGAGAATCACTAAAAATCAGGGATTATATTGCTGAACTTGACGAAAATGCCTTTGCGGATGTTCTGCCCGTTATGTCTGTATGGGGAGAGGGACTTGGTTTTAAGAGAATAAGGGAAACAACCCTATAATAAATGGCCACTAGATTTTGCTCTAGTGGTCTTTTTATACAAAAATACCACTCCGGCTGGAGTGGTAGGCTTAGTTCATTGATTTTAGTATAGGTTGATTACAAGTTTTTAAACTGATCAAAGGGATAGTCCTTAGGGGGAAGTTTAAAGGACATAATCTCCTTGGTCTTGGGGTGGATAAACTCAACACTTTCAGCAAAGAGTGCGATTTGGTACCAACCCTTTTTATTTTGAAAACTCGGATTGTATTTGGTATCTCCCCATAGGGGATGGTTCATATGAGCGCATTGGACACGAATTTGATGATGACGTCCAGTCTCTAGTTGAATCCTTACCAGGCTGTGAACTTGGTTGTCAAGTTGAATGGTTTCAAGGGGGGAGATTGTCAAGATGGCCTTTTTACTCTTCTGGCTCTTAGCCTCTACTACATGAGAGGTATTGGTCTTGAACTTTTTTTTCAAGTAATGACACCATGTTTCTTCCTTTGGTTGTCCTTCAACAATGGCCAGGTAGGTCTTTTTAAAAGTCCTATCCTGCAAACTTTGAGACAGATGGTGGTTGGCCTTGGGGTTCTTTGCGAAGACAACCAAGCCGCTAACTGGTCTATCTAGCCGATGAACCAGACCTACATATGGGTCATCAAAGTTCTTGACTTCTTTCATATACTTTTTTAGGTAGGTGACCATATCCTGGTCGCCCGTAAGATCACTTTGTACAGGCCACTTTGGTGGTTTATAACATACAAAAATGCTTTTGTCTTCATAAATAATTTTAGGTTCCATTTTTACCTCTTCTATAGCTAAGTCATAATGTATCTATCACTTTAACATAAAAGATTGTAAAAAACCATATTAAAAGATGACTTTAAAGATGAAACCCAGAATACCGATAAGAACGGCGAAGATTGTGATTGGAATGATTAAAGCAACAATTGCAAGACCAATTGGGACTAGGGGAAGCAATAAGAAACCAATGAATACAGCAGTCACGATTTTTAATGCACTAACACTCACCTTAAAAACAACTTTCAATAAAACTAAAACGATTATACAGGTTAATATAAATTCCATAATAGACTCCTTTTCTTGTTTGATTTGTTAAGTCTAGTATAGGGGGGAGATATTAAAGGGGCTTGTGAGAAAGATTAGAATACAATGAGAAGATTATGAGTTGCCTTTAATGGCTAATAAGTGCTATATTTATAAGGACTGGAGGCAAATGTGAAGAAGATTGGACTGTTAAGTGGCCTAGACCATAACAACTTATTGGTATATTTAAAGGAATTAAATGATAGGATGGTGGCTTCCGATAAGGAGGCGAGTCTTAAAAGTGTGGTTGCTACTTGGAGTAGGGGGGACCTTCAAAGCTTGATTGCAAGCAAGGAAAAGTATCGTCTGCTAAAGGAGTTGGTCTATCAATGTGACCAGCTCAAGTACCAGGGGGCTCAGGTTGTAGCCTTTACTGATCCTTACTTAAACAGGCATTGTCATGAGATCATGAAGCACATCAACCTCCACTTGGTTTCTAGGGAAGAAGTTATTGGTAGAGACCTTGTAAGGCATCGTGTGAATAAGGTGTTGTTCCTGAGTGACTTTGAAACCTCTGTAGATACCTATTATGAAGAGGCTTATAAGCGGTACGGTGTGACAGTTGTGATGCCTCCCTTGAAACGAGTCAACAAGATGCGGTTGGACCAAAAAAAGATTATTAATGGAGATTTATCAGAAGAGGATTTCATTTTGGGCTTGGTTGGGTTAATTGAGTCTTATGCCCTTCAAGGCGTGACAGGTGTTATTATAGACCATCCCTACATAGAATCTTTAATGGACCCAGGTCTCTTGAGTGTTTATGTATTTAAGTCTAGAGAACTCCATATAAAAGCCCTCTATGAAAGCATAAAGGGCGTGAAAGACTATTAAATAATATAAGATACAGAACCGATGCAGGCTGCCATGAGAATTAACAGGACAGGGTGCATCTTTTTTTTAATTAGGACAAGGCCAAGAATCCCAAAAGAAATGATGGTTACATAATTAAGGGCTAAAACAGGACTAGTCTCTGTTATCATAACTGTTTTACCTATAGAAAGGCCGGCTGCCAAAACTAATCCTGCCACAATGGGTCTGATACCTTTGAATATCGATTTCATAAGGGGATGACTGTTGTAAGCAAAGAAAACTTTAGAAATAAACAGTATCAAAAGTAAAGATGGCATGGCAACACCAAGGGTCGCTGCAAGTGATCCGCCAACACCTGCAACTTTTTGTCCGACAAAGGTAGCTGAGTTGACAGCAATAGGACCAGGTGTCATTTCTGCTATGGCAATCACCTGGGTAAACTCATCCGGTGTAATCCACTGGTTGTTGGCTATTGTGTTCGTCATTAGGGGAATCATGGCATAGCCACCCCCGAAGGTGAACAATCCAATTTTAAAGAACTCAATAAATAATTCAATGTATATCATACTAGGCCTTCTTTTCTATAAAGTAACGTATTAAGCCAATAGAGGCACCTGCTAGAATCATAATAATAGGGTTGATACTGGTAAATAGAATCATTAAGACTGTCATCAGCATGGAAAGACCACTTAAAACATCAACAACGGCTAACCTGGTCATCTTAAGGGCCGCCTTCAAAATTAAGAGGACTACTGCCCCGTTGATTCCCATGAAGATGGCATGAACTAGGGGAAGGTGGGCGAAAGATGCAAAGAAGGCTGCAATGATGGAAATAATTATAAATGAGGGTAGGATAACACCAAAGGTAGCACAGATACCGCCTCTTTTTCCGGCTTTTTTGTAGCCAACAAGGGTTGCTGTATTGATGGCAATAGCTCCTGGTATGGACTGGGCAATAGCAAAAAGATCCATTATTTCTTCTCTTTCTATCCAGCCTTTTTTATCAACAATTTCCTCTTCAATAAGGGGGATCATGGCATAACCACCACCAAAAGTAAAGGCCCCTATTTTGAAGAAAGTTTTAAATAAAGATATGTATATAGACATATAAGCCTCCTTACCGGGACTAGCATAGCACTTTCATAAAATCTTGTCAATTCAACTTCTTATAATCTGGGGCTTTTAAAACGTTAAAATATGCAGTACAATATAAGGTGAGTATAGGGTATATCTATTGAAGGGACAGGATATGAAAGATTTTATAACGTTAAAAACTATGAAGGAAATAAAGGTTATTTCTCATCCCTTGCGCATGAAAATCTTGAAGACTTACTATGGATTTTCAGTTCCAGCCACGGTCAAGCAAATTGCTGACCATATGGGAGAAGTAGCTGCTAACATACATTATCACGTGAAGAAACTCATAGAAATAGGTGTCTTAGAGTTAGACCACACTGAGGTGGTGAATGGGATTGTTGCTAAGTTTTATAAGCCAACAGCCCACACCATAAAAATTGAGGATGATGACTCTGTTGACCGTAGCAAGATATCTGAATATGATGTATTAGTGGCCAACTTCTTTGATGAGAATAAGAAAAGTTTTCTGAAGATTTTGGAGACTGACTCGACTGAAGTTAAGGAGGTACCCCTGGTATCTACCACCTTGCACCTAACTCCAGAAGACTATGCAGACCTAGTAGATTACCTAAAAAATATATCTGCCAGGTATAAGAAACCCTCTGAAGATACTCGCCCCTGTATGTTTTTTGGAGGCCTGGTAGATAAAGGGTAGATGAATCTGTTCATAATGAGAAAAAGTGTATTATGCGTTTGAACTCTCTAAAAAAGGGCATATATATACTAGAAGAACTCAATGGGGGCTAATAACCAGGGAGGTTCATTATGAAGAGATATAAATACAATATAAATGTTAATCGTTCTAATAAACAGTATGGCTATATCGAGGGGAATATAGGGGATATAGCCTGGTATGCTATGGTCCATGATTTACCAGTAGAAAATGGTATAGATCCTACAACCCTAGATAAGGGCTATGGTAGGATTACCAAGTTATGCTTGTACAAGGACGACACAAGTTTTGAAGGCAATCCCTACTTACCTTCTATGACGGTTAGAAGACAAATATTCGTTAACTATCAGGAAGAGTGGCAGGTTTTGAATGCTGCATATACCGATATGGCCAGAGAGATTATCCATTATCTGGACCGACGTTTTTCTTTAAAATTAGTGAGTGGTCATTAGAAAGTCTACATCAAGTAGGCTTTTTCTTTAGTAGACCTTGATTCCTTAAGTTTTACTTGACGAATCCAAGTCATTCTATTATAATAAACTAAAATCTTTGAAGGAGAGGAGTAAACGCCCACCTGCTAGTAGAGAGTAGAAACCATTGGCTGAAAGTTTCTATAAGTAAAGCGCGTTGAAGGTAGCTCTGGAGATGTTATACTGAGTTGAGTAAGTATAACCGTCTACGATACGTTAATCGATATGAGTGTCAGCAATTTTGCTGGAATTTGGGTGGTACCGCGATCTTTCGTCCCTTAGTTTGGATGAAGGACTTTTTTATTTTTTGAAAGGAGATTAGTATGAGTGACTTAAAGATGGGGACAACCTACGACCCCAAATCATTCGAAGAGAAGATTTATGGTCAATGGGAGGCAACTAAGGCATTTGAAGCCAAGGTCAATCCTGATAAAACGCCCTTTACCATAGTTCTACCACCGCCAAACATCACAGGTCAACTACACATGGGTCATGCCCTTGACCATACATTACAAGATGTTTTAATTAGATATAAGCGTATGGCAGGTTTTGAAACCTTATGGTTACCAGGAACTGACCATGCTTCTATAGCAACTGAAGTAAAGGTATTAGAGCATTTAAGAAACAACCAAGGAATCAAGAAACAAGATTTGACTAGGGAGGATTTCTTAAAGCATGCCTGGAACTGGAAAGACGAGTATGGTGGACGAATTGTTAAGCAAATGAAAAAGCTTGGTAATTCTTGTGACTGGTCTAAGGAAAGGTTTACTTTAGATGATGGTTGTAACGATGCTGTTACAGAAGTTTTCATTAAGTTATATGAGAAAGACCTTATTTATAAGGGTTACCGTTTAAACAACTGGTGTCCAGATTGTAAGACAACCCTATCAGATGCAGAGGTAGACCATGAGGAAAAAGAGGGTAACTTCTGGCACATCAAGTACTTCATTAAGGATTCTGATGAATACTTAGAAATTGCAACTACACGTCCTGAAACCCTCATTGGAGATAGTGCGGTTGCTGTTAATCCAGAAGATGACAGATACAAGCACTTGATTGGTAAAACGTGCATCCTTCCCCTCTTTAACAGAGAATTACCAATCGTAGGGGATGATTATGTAGACATTGAAGTTGGGACAGGTGCCCTGAAGGTTACGCCAGCCCACGATCCTAATGATTTTGAAATTGGTAAACGTCATGATCTTGAGCAAATCATTGTAATGAACGAAGATGGTAGCATGAACCACCTAGCGGGTAAGTATCAAGATATGGATCGTTATGACTGTAGAAAGGCCCTAGTAAAGGACTTAAAAGAAGCGGACTTACTAGTAGAAGTAAAGGCACATACCCACAATGTTGGTACGTGTTATAGATGTCATACAGTAATTGAACCTATGTTATCAGACCAATGGTTTGTTAAAATGGAAGACCTAGCTGGTCCAGCTAATAAGGCTGTCCATGACAAATTAACTAAGTTTGTACCAGAGAGATTTGAGAAAATCTATTTCAACTGGATGGATAATGTAAGAGACTGGTGTATTTCAAGACAATTATGGTGGGGCCACAGAATCCCAGCCTTCTATTGTAACTCATGTAAGCAACTACATGTGGCTAAAGAAATGCCTGATGTATGTACAGCTTGTAGTCATACAGAGTTTACTCAGGATCCAGATGTACTAGACACATGGTTTTCTTCAGCTTTATGGCCGTTTTCGACCCTAGGCTGGCCGGAAAAGACGCCAGAGCTCGACTACTTCTACCCAACCAATGTATTGGTGACGGGTTACGATATAATCTTCTTCTGGGTTGCTAGAATGATCTTCTCGGGTATTGAGCAAATGGGTGAGGTTCCTTTTGAGGATACATTAATTCACGGTTTGGTAAGGGCATCAGATGGTCGTAAAATGTCTAAGTCCTTAGATAATGGTATTGACCCTCTTGATGTTATTGACCAGTATGGCGCGGATGCCCTACGTTTCATGTTATGTACGGGTAACTCACCTGGAAATGACTTCAGGTTCTACATGGAAAAGGTAGAAGCTTCTAGAAACTTTGCCAACAAGCTATGGAATGCCTCTAGATTTGTTTTGATGGGTCTTGAGGAGGAGGTTGACTACAGCTTGACGGGTCAAGAAGAGTTGACTCTAGCAGATGAGTGGATTTTATCAAAACTAAACAAGGTAACGGAATCGGTAACCACTAATCTTGAAAAATACGAGCTGGGTATTGCAGCGTCAGAGATATATGATTTTGTTTGGGACCAATACTGTGACTGGTTCATTGAGTTATCTAAGAAACCTTTGTGGAGTGATAACAAGGAAGAAAAGATTATTGCTCAAAAAGTACTATTAAAGGTACTAAAAGATATCTTAAAGCTCCTTCATCCTTTCATGCCATTCATTACTGAGGAGATATGGAGTCATTTACCACAAACCAAAGATCAACTGATTTTAAGTAACTGGCCAAGTGTTGAGTCTAAATACCATGCACCTGAAAAGGAAGAGTCAATGCACTTGATCCAAGAGGCTATCAAAAACGTTAGAAATGTTCGCGCTGAGATGGACGTAAAGCCTTCTAGAAAGGCAAGAATTTTAGTTCTTGAGAATGGCAAGGTGTCAGATGTATTTAAGACTTATGGTGTATACTTCGAAGCCCTAGCCTCGGCATCTGAAGTACAGGTTGAAGCCGATAAATCCTTGATTCCAGAAGATGCTGTAGCTGTTGTGACTGAGGGAGCTGAACTCTTCTTACCTCTAGCAGACCTTGTAGACTTCGAGAAAGAAATTGAACGCCTGACAAAAGAGCAAAAGAAACTTGAGGGTGAAGTTATGCGTGTTGTTAAAAAGCTATCGAATGAAGGCTTTGTTAAGAAGGCGCCAGACCACTTAATCAATGCTGAAAAAGAGAAGCAGGTTAAGTACGAGGAAATGCTTCAGCAAGTCAATGAACGTATAGAAAATATGAAAGCTAAGCTTTAAACTATGAACGCCTTAATGAGTAGACATACTTGTTAAGGCGTTTTTTACCTATATAGCTTCTAGATAATCCTTTACAATAAGGGGATAGGAGGTATTTATGAGAGAGAAAATAAGCCAAGTATTAAGAGAGGCCCTTGAAGATAAGGCCTTTGTCTATGCCTTATGGATGGAAGGTGCAGATGCCAATGGGAGTGTCGACCAGTATTCAGATATAGATTATTATGTGGATTATGAAGATGATTATGAGGATGAAGTTATCGACCTTGTAGACCAGGCCCTTGAGTCACTCGGTTCCCTTGATTATAGGGTTGTTCGTCAGTCTGGACATCCTAAGTTAGGACAAATTGTTTACCATATTCAAGGTACCAGTCCCTACCTAGCCATCGACTTCAACCTACAAAAACATAGTCGGGACAGGAAGGAGTCCGTTCTTGTAGAAGGAGATTTCATAGAGGCTGCCAAGGTCATTTTTGACAAGGATGAGATTATCCGCTATAAGCCTCTGAACTTGAAGGACTATGGAGCCTATAACAAGAAGCGTTATGAGGATGCTCTTTATAGGGTCAGCCAGTCTGACCGCGTGTTAAAATATGTGTACAGGAAGCAATATCCTGAAGCTTATGCCTATTATAACCGATATCTTATTGAGCCACTGATCAGTCTCTTGAGGTTGACCTATACACCCAGTCATGCAGACTATTATCTTGTTCATATATCCTCCCACCTGCCGTCTGACCAGGTGGACAAGCTGACAAGTTTTTTACAAGTTCAGAGTCTAGAGGATATAGAATTTAAGTCGACAAGGGCAGTCGAGTGGTTTTATAAGTTGAATGATTTACTAAAAAAGGAGGCCCACTTTGAAACGATTAATTAGGAATTCAGCCAAGGGCATTGTGATCATGAATGATTGCCTATTGGCTACAAAAATAAAGGATGGGGATGATGTTTTTTATATCATGCCAGGGGGTGGCCAGGATGTTGGTGAAACCCTAGAAGCTGCTGCAGAAAGAGAAATACTTGAGGAGTTTGGCTTTGAAGTTAAGGCTAAAAGTTTGGAGTTTGTCGTAGAGGGGGTTACTGGGGAGCGTTTTCACCGGGTGGATCTGGTTTTCCTTTGTGAGTTCATACGAGAAGTACCTGGCAGCGAGATCAAGGGAGACCACAATCAAGTGGGCTTTGATTGGTTACCTATTGAAAGTCTTATGGATGCTCCTCTTTACCCATCGAGGTTAAGACAGCAGATTATAAACCTGCATTTAGGTCGGGCTACTCAAACTTATTTGGGTGACGAGAGTATGGAGGTGTCATGATTATTGAGTTTAAGCAAGCAGACAAGGCCCTTGCCTTGGATTATCTAATGATAGATCCAAAAATGAACTTATTTGCCATCAATATGGTCAAACGATTTGATCTTGGAGACCAGTTAAGGATTTATGGTCTAGATAGGGGGCAGGGCCTTGAGGGACTACTGGTGAAGTTCTCAGGCAATTATATGCCTTACAGTCATCTGGATGACCATACTTTAAGAGCTTTTTTACCGGTGATTCAAGCAGATGACTCTAGGCTAATGATATCTGGAAAAAAGGCTCATGTTCAAGGGTTTAAGGGCTTATTTGACCACGAGGTAATCCAAGAATCAACCTATTGTGAATTGGATTCAAGGGCAGATCTTTTATTGGGGGACTTGACCATTAAAAAGGCTGGTCTTGAGGATGTAGACCGTGTCGTTCATATATTGAGTGACCTTGAGGGAATGGGGTTAGATGGCTCTTTTAAGGACTTTGTTATTAGACGACTAGAGGCAAAAATGAGTCGAATTTATTATGTTGAAAACGACCAAGGGGATATGATTGCTATCTCTCAGACAACAGGTGAGAATGAATCCTCTGCCATTATCATGGGGGTAGGCACCCAGCTAGGCTACAGGGGGATGGGGCTTCAAAAACAGTGTCTCTCTCAAATGTGCAGTGACCTTTTGGATGAGGGCAAGAAGGTTTATCTTCAATACAGTAATCCCTTGGCTGGAAAAATCTATCATAAGATAGGCTTTAAGGCCATTGGAAAGTGGATGGAGATTGCTTGGTAGGGTCTTGTACTTCTTCTGAATCATGATACAATAGGGTCATTAATAGAAGGAGAAACGAATGATAGATAATTTTGACTTATGGATTCAACCCTTCAGAAGGCTTGGGATTAAGCCTGGCTTGGATACCGTGCGAAATCTTTTAAATAGGTTGGGGAATCCCCAGGATAAGATTAAAGTGATTCATATTACTGGAACCAATGGCAAGGGAACGACAGCCACTCTCTTACATGATATATTAGTTGAGGGGGGCTATAAGACGGGGCTCTTTATGAGTCCCTATTTAATTCGACCTGAGGAAATGTGTACCATTAACAAGCAGACCATTTCAACTGATAAGTGGTTAAAGCTGGCTGAAACAGTTGATGGCCATATTAAGGCCATGGACCAGGCGGGTCAAGAATTACCAACTGAGTATGAAATATATGCAGCCATGATGTACTTATACTTCTATGAGGAAGAGGTAGACTACGCGATTATAGAGGTCGCCATGGGTGGGGCTAATGATTGCACCAATGTCATCCTTAAGCCTATTATGACCATCATTACAGCCATAGACATGGACCATCAAGCCTTTCTTGGTGATACCCTATTGGCTATTGCCAAGGAAAAATCAGGGATTATGAAGGCGGGATGTCCCTTAGTTCTACATCCACAAAAGGGAGACCTCATGTCCTTCTTTAACGATAAGGCTAAGGCCATGGAAGTTGATTTATTATGTTATGATATAGACCCGGATTTGACCCTGAAAGGTGATGTCATGACCTTTACTTATAAAGGGGTAGAGGTTAAGACCAGCCTTATGGGGATCCATCAAAAGCAAAACATTATTGGTGTTCTAGAGGCCCTATTCTATTTAAAGCAGAAGGGGCAAGTTCACTTGAGCTTAAGTCAAATAGAGAGAGGTATTGAAGGGGTTCGATTAGCCTGTAGATTTGAAAAAAGTGGCCAGTGGATATTTGACGGCGCCCATAACAATGCCAGCTTACTGGCCCTTAAGAAGACCCTTGAAGCCTTGAAGCTTTACCATTTGACAGCAGTCATAGGAGTCCTTGGGGATAAGGATACTCTAGAGGGCTTTAGAGCCTTAAAAGCCCATATTGACCAAGTTGTTTTACTAGAGCCCTTAAATCCTAGAAGGTGCTCAAACCCTGTACTAGAACAGAGCTTGAGGGAACTGGGATACGACCAAATAATTCCTGTGGAGACCCTAGAGGAAGCCTATGACTTAGGACAAAAAAGTCAATCGACAACCATAGCCTTTGGTTCTTTTTACATGGTGGGCCCCTTAAGGGACTATGTCCTCAAAACAAGAGAAAAACAGTAGGTCTTTATTTGTGCTACTTGCTTAATCCTTGCATGAAAATACCCTAGAATGGGTATAAAAATACCAAGGAGGCACTCATGAAGCTGAAGATTTTACTAAGGCATGTTAAAAAGGACCATATAAGTGTTTTAAATACCAGTAGGCACCATGTTCGAGTAGGGGATTGCTTTAAGACTTACCCCTTGACTTATGATGGCCAAAACTATGACTTGGTCTTCAATCTTTTAACCCTTGATTTCAAGTGTCAAAAGACCATGCCCTTAGCTCTTAAATCTAAAATTAAGTTTTATATCCTTCAGGCAGACTACCTCAAATGGAAGTTTAAGAAAGAAGGGCGAGCCTTTTTTGACTTTCTTAGACTGTATTACGACACCTATGACCATTTTTTAATTACAGATAGTGAGTCACCAGACTTTATCATTCACCATAGGGGTGACCATGGTTATGAGGTAACTGAGGCAACCGATGCCCATAATGCAAAGTTTAATGAGGCCCTCTACTGTTTAACCTCTACTGAACGTGACACAACAGCCTATAAGGCTTATATTCAAACCATACAAAGGAAGTTGAGCAAAAAGAGAATCAATGCCCTAGAGATAAATCCTAGACGCTATTATGATACTGACGAGCTTCAGAAGAGAATTATCCAGTGCATCAGTAAGAAGGTGGATAAGTACAAGAAGTATCAAATCAACTTAAAAACCAGAAATATTATTGTGTTCAACAATAGAATTGGATTTAGAAGACGGGCTGATATTGAGAAATTATCCGCCTTGATAAAAAGTAACGAAAAGATTACGGCCTCTGATATAGATCGGATTTTTATCGTAGGTGGTAATCACGATATCCTGGTAGCCTACAATCGCTTTGGAAAGATTTTGAGGGTGAAAAGGACCCTTGACCAGTAATTAGCCTCTATCATTTTATGGATGGGGCTTTTTTCGTGGATAAAAGTATGAGGGGTATGTTATAATGGGGGATGCTAAGTGATGAAAGAGAGGTTTCTGTGAATAAAATTAGAATAACAAGTCGTCTATTGCTTATGGGCCTAATTGGCCTAGCGGGCTTAACAAGTATGGTCCATCATTTTAAGGACCTGGAGATGGTCTATAAGGTTGTCTTGGTGGTCAGCCTACCGGCCTATCTTTTCACAGTGGCTTCAGTGATAGAGCATTTTATAGTGTTTAGGGTGGTATGTCATCTAGACAAGCTGACCTGGGCAAACAAAACACCAAGTAAGGCTTTTAAGACTAAAACAGGTCAGATCGTTAGTATTGGCTTTTTACTGATGGCCACTCTAGGCTTCTGCATTGGGGAGTATTCTATGATGGGAACATCAACGCTAATAGTTGTGAACTTACACTTTGCCAATAACTTAAGAACCAATATCTACTTGGGAAACCATTATCTGTCGATTAATGGCTTGTTTATCTTACTAGAAGACCTTAAAAGGGTTGAGCTAGAAGATGGTCTGATTATGACCCTAACAATAGCCACAAGTGATCAGGTCTATGGTTTTAAATTAAGGCGTACCCCTCTCAATCAAGAGGTCGTTGAGTTAATGAGTAAGAGATGTAAAAAAAATAGTTTAGTAGCTTAATGCTCATGTTGACACTGACGTTAAAACATAAGGGGGGAGAATCATGACAATCATGGTTCTTTTTTTATTTTCAGAAATTTCTGATATAATAATCCTGTTGATAGGAGGAAAAAGATGAAGAAAATGGGAATACTATTATTCTTGTTACTGCTTGTCGCTTGTAGTGAGGATAAGGTTAATCAAGCTGAACCAATAGCCCCACCTGTAGAGAGCTCTGTTTCCGATGAAGCGGTTGATATAGGTATGGATACAGAACCAGTGGTAGAGGAGGAAACACCTATAGATCCTGGTTACATTCGTGTTGCTATTGATAGCTTGAATGTTAGACAAACCTTTGCAATGGATGCTCATGTGGTTGGGACGGTCAAGAAGGGTTTTGTTGTTGAACCTATTGAAGAGGTAGTTGCTAAGGATGGTGAAGTCTGGCTGGCCTTTCGTTATGAAGGAAAGGTGTCTTATATTGCCAAACGTTTCACAACAGACAATATAAGGCGGTATGAGGTCTTTAAGGATAATACACTCTATGGGTATTATAGCTTGAAGGACATCCAGTTTGATCCAGATAGTTATAAGTTATGGTTGATCAAGGACACACTTAACGAGTTTTACAAGGGCACCTTCGAGGGGGAGCCTGTGGACATATATGTGGAGCTCTTAGATAATGAGAGCCCGGTAGAGGAAGATATAACTCTTATTGCCCACAACTATTATTACTATCTTAAGGCCGACACCGTAAAGAAAATGAAAATCAGAAATACAGATGATTTTCAGATACTCTATTTATATAGAGGGGATAGCTATGACCATGTTCTGCTCTTAGAACCAGGACCTTTAACAATTGGCGAGGACTTCATTTTAGATGAAGTCAACCATCTCATGATTTATGTTGATGATACTACAGGCTCAGAAGTACATGTTGTGGATACTCAAGGGATACTCATTGATTCTATTAGTTTTCAAGCGCCCATAGAGAGTATGAAGATGGTAGAGGGGGCCATACAAGTGAAATTGACTGAAAGCACCTTTATCCTCAAGTCAATAGAGGGGCGGTGGACTCCCGTATTAGACCCTTCAAAGACTGTCTATGAAAAATATGAGGGGGCTTATTTACCAGTTTATGCTGACTTAGAAGGCCTTGAACAGCATGCTACTTATGAGTTTATATTAGACGGAGAAGACATATATCACATCTATTATGCTGATAAGGAAGGAAGACGCTTTTATACTAAAGAAGCGCTAAAAGAAGATACCTTTTATCCTGAGAATGCAAGACTTGTGATATATTTTGGTGATGAGGTCTATGAAAGAGAGGGCATAGATTACTTAATCATAACCATTGATCAGGGGTGGCCTATATTAACCTACAGGGATAAGGGGGATACATTACCAACCCATGTTCTTCTCAAGGACTCAGACCAAATAATTGAACTGGGGCATTTTTATGACTTTAACCAGGAGGCTACCTACTTATATGGGGCCTACACGGACTTTAATTATATTAAGGATATTAGGGTTTACAATAAGATGGACATGTCATTGGTCTATCAGTTAGATCAAGCCTTACTAGATCGAGATCCAACAGACTTTTCTTATCCGAGGTGGATTCAGGGCCGTCTCAGCTTTACTACCTATGACTATGGTCAAGGGAGTTGGCAGGACCTTGAGGATTACCAATATGAGGTTGAAAGAGGATTTGATAGCCAGTTGGAAGAAGCATTTGAGTTTTATAAGCAGGAAAAAAGACAAGTGGATTTAGACCATGAGTCAGAAATTGAGTTCTATGCAAGTATTGATGGTCCTTCGCTTGGAAGGGCTCTGGTTAAAACCAGGGACCTGGTCTTCAATAACTGGATAAGTTTTGAAGAGGAAGGGGTCTTTCTTTGGTATAGCATGGAGGGACAGGGTTACTGCAAACGACTCATTGACCAAGATGAAAGCTTGCTTTATAGACAGGAGACGGACCTTATCATACAAACACCTAGTGGAGACATGTATACCTACAGTCAACTAGGCGCTTATCTTGAACTTTCAAATAAGCGGTTGAATCAGGCCTTGGTCATTGAAGGGGACGGGGGAATGGATCAAGGGCGGTTTACCCTACTGGTTGATCCTTTGGACAAGGGGATGTTGACGGTTGCTGGTGATTATATCTTGTCACCTAGCAGTAACTTCCTATTGGCTTTAGAAGAACCTCAATTAGATCCCAATCAAATGATCATGATCTATGACCTAAGAGAGTTTGAACGGATCGGTATTTTTACTAGAGAGGATTTTGTAGGGGATCGTTGGACCATTGACCAGGTGATTTGGATTCAAGAGGATCTTATTCTCTTGCAGCAAGTTGTTAATGGTGAGACTATAAGTGACTACCTACAGTTTAAAGATGGGCAGTTCACAGCAACTGACTCCATAGACTAATCTTAGACACCCATAATGATGGGTGTCTGTTTATTTTTAGGGTATATAGGATGAAAGGAGGTAGGATTATGACTGTAGGCTTAAGACCAGTAACTTTAGATGATTGTGACTTATTGGCAGGGTGGAAGGACCAGGAACTCCTGAGAAAAATGTCTACTGGACTGGATACGATTATCACAGGAGAGAATCAAAGAGAGGATATTGAACGTAGTCTCCAATCAGTAGATGAGGACTACAAGCTCATATGGACTGATCAAGCCATTGGTTATATACGAATCAATTGGATAGACGATGACCATAAGTTTGCCTGGTTAAGGTTTGGTCTAGGAAGACAAAGAGGTAGGGGGTATGGCTATGAGGCCCTTAGACTTTACCTAAATAGGCTCTTTGAAGGCGAGACTGTACGTGTAGAGGCTGAAGTCTATGCTTTTAACAAGCCTAGTTTGGCCCTATTGACCAAGCTGGGCTTCAAGGTGGAAGGCTGTAAGCGAAAGGCCCACTTTGAACAGGGGCAATATGCTGATGTTTATGTTCTAGGCTTATTAAAAGAAGAATACAAGTAGAAGCCAAGGCGATTGCCTTGGCTTTTATTGGTTTTTGAGTGTAATTAGGATAAGCTCGGGTCTGTTGAACAGCCGTTGAGGGAAAATACTGTTTCCTAGGCCGCGACTGATGATTAGGGTCGTTTGTCCTATTTCATGCTGCCCCTCACTGTAATTGGGGAACCAGCCTTGACCTGGCGAGTAGATACCTCCAATAAAGGGCAGACGGAACTGACCGCCGTGAGCGTGGCCTGATAATACGAGATCAACACCCGCTTGCTCATAAGCCTCTATATACTCCGGTCGATGAGCCAAGAGGAGGTTCAGGCGATCTGGATGAAGGTTCATGTCTATCAAGGTATCGTAAGGAGCGTTTTGATTAAACAAGGGGTCAGACAGACCCAGAAGATTGATGCTTGCTCCTTGGACCTTTAAGTCAATAACTTGATTGTCCAGTACCATAACATCAAAGTCCTGGAGGAGGTCCATTAAAGCATGGTATTTTCCAGATGAGTACTCGTGGTTACCGCTAACATAGTAGATGGGGTACTGACCCTTTAGTTGTTCTAAGAGGTGCTTTACAGGTTGTAAGTCTGTTTTGCGACCGTCTATTAAATCTCCTGTGATACATATAATGTGAGGGTTCAGGTCCTGTATGTGGTCTACCAAATTGGACTGGTCCCTTCTAAAGTTCTTATTGTGAAGGTCTGATAAGTGCAAAACTTTATAACCGTCAAAAGAGTCAGGAAGGCCTTGATGCTTGTAGGTCATATGGCTTACCTGGATTCCGTTGTTTTGATAGTAAAGGAAACAAATGATGAGGCCAAGAATAAGGACATATTTAAAGATCTTCTTCATCATTATCTTCCACCTCATAGTAACGAATTTGCTTAATGGTGACATGAGTCACCTCCATCATGTTGATGAGTTCCTTCTTAATGACCAATCCGCCACGTTTTTCGACAATCTGAACAACCGGTCTGAGGGGGAAATCTACATTGGTTTCCACGATAACACCCACTTGGCCATCGGACATATCCACTAGGGTTCCAACTGGATATGGATTGACTTTACGAACAAAGACATTGGCTATATCGAAGTCAAACTCTCTGCCTGCATTTCCCATAATATACTCGATAGCTTCATTGGCTGGGAAATGGTTGTGGTTGTCTCTGAAGGCCGTCATATTATCGTATGCGTTGGCAATGGCAACAATTCTCGCATTCCTGTGTATGGCCTTGCCATGAGTACCGTTGGGGTAACCAGATCCATCGATGTGTTCATGGTGTTGAAGGATACATATTTTAGAAGTTGCTGCGAAGCCCTTATTTTCTTTAAGGTAGTTATAGCCTTCCTGGGGATGGCTTGCAAAGAGCTCTTCCTCTTCTTCTGTTCGATTGACCCCCTTTTCAATGAGGTCGGGTTCCATGAAGACCTTGCCTATATCATGTAAGATGGCGCCGGTGAAGAGGGTGAAAAGCTCATGACGATTCATCCTAAGCTCCATGCCAAGAACAAGGGATAAGACCGCAACATTAAGGGCATGTTCGTATTCGAAGGTACTGGCATGCTTGATGTCAACCACATTGATCATAAGGTGGTGAGAGCTCATAATATCATCAATAATAGCATCTGTGATATGCTTAAGCTTGTCTACATAAGAGCTCATGAGTTTACTCTTAAGCTTGTTTTTAAGCCCCTTGTTCATATCTAAGGAGTTGGCAATATCTTTTTTTATACTTTTGAAGGCTGCTTGGATAGTTTTAACTGCTTGGGCCTTGAGCTCTGGCTTTAGAATGTCTTCAATCTCTTCTTCGCTGTAACCATCATCCACATAGATAGTAGAAATATCGGCAGCCTTGATCTTGTCAATCAAAGAGGGGGTGAGTGTTGTACCACTTCTAAGTAGGATGTTACCTGTTGCATTATATATTGTTTTTCCTAGGACTGTGTTTTCACTGATACAGTTAATCGGAATTATTCTCATAAGTACCTCAATCTATTCTTATTGCTCTTTTCTTATTATTATACATGACCAGTGATTAAAAAACCATATGCAAGGTAAGAAAGCTCGTGGACTTAAAGTTTTAAAATATCTTTATATTTGTTTGACTTCTGAAGTGATTATAGTAAAATGTTATAGAGTGTGTTTATATTTTTTTGACTCCCTGAAAGCAAGTAAAATGAATGGGGGGATAGGATGGTTTCGTTAAAAAGATAACAATTGTGTAAACTTTTTATATAGCATTCGCCAAAAATAATGAATACGAGAAAACAAGAAAATCGTTATGATTTTGAAGGGGGTAAAATATGGGTCTTCTTTCTTTTAAGGGTGGTATTCATCCACCTCATGCAAAAAAATCCACTGAAAAGAAAAGTGTTTTGCAGGGGGTAGAACCAAAGATCGTCACCATACCACTCCACCAGCATATCGGTGCGCCGTGTGAGGCCATTGTTAAGGTTGGGGATGAGGTAAAGGTGGGACAAAAGATCGGTGAAGCCACATCTTTCGTATCTGCACCAATACATAGTAGTGTTTCAGGTACAGTAAAGAAAATTGAATCTCATTTGATTCTTGGGGGAAAAACAACCTGTGTTGTTATTGAATCAAATGGAAAAAATGAACTAGACAGTTCAGTCGTGCCTAAGGGAGATATTGATAGTCTTTCAGGTGAGGAAATTTTAAGTATCATAAAAGAAGCTGGTATTGTAGGGATGGGGGGAGCAGGATTCCCAACTCATGTTAAGTTGTCACCACCACCTAACAAACCAATCGAATATGTTATTTTAAATGGAGCTGAATGTGAACCCTACCTAACAGCAGACCATCGTCTGATGTTGGAAACACCGGAAAAGGTTATTTATGGTCTCAAGGCCATGATGAAGGTTTTAGGTGTAAAGAAAGGTTATATTGGGATTGAAAACAATAAACCTGATGCCATTGAAGTGATGGAAAAGTTAGTAGAGAAAGAAGATGGCTTGAGGGTTGTTTCTTTAAGAACGAAGTATCCTCAAGGGGCGGAAAAGCAATTGATTTATGCCTGTATCAAGAAGATGGTACCCTCTGGTGGACTACCACTTGAAGTTGGAGCGGTTGTATCCAATGTGGCATCAGCAGCAGCGGTAGCCGATGCTATTCAATTAGGCATGCCCCTGATTGAAAGAATCTGTACGGTTACTGGGGATTCAATTACAGAACCACAAAACTTGAGAATAAGAACTGGGACCATGGTTTCAGACATTATTGAGCAATGTGGTGGTTTAAAGGATGATGTTGAAAAAATTATTTGGGGTGGTCCAATGATGGGGATTTCAATGTTCTCTACTGATATTCCAGCAACTAAGACAGCCTCGGGTATCCTATGCCTTTCTAAAAAAATGGCTGAAGTTCCAGAGTCATCTGATTGCATTAAGTGTGGTAAATGTGTGGAAATATGTCCTGCCTTTATCCAACCTTATATTTTAGATGCCTACGGTTTAAAAAGTAACTTTGAAAAGACTGAAGAGTTAAGAGTATTGGATTGTATTGAATGTGGCTCTTGTTCTTTTGTTTGTCCAGCTAAGCGACCCCTGCTTCACTCAATAAGAGTGTCAAAGAAGGAAGTCTTAGCAGCTAGAAAGAGAGTATAGGAGGGCTTATGGAACATCAATTACACTTATCTTCGTCTCCTCATATTCGGTCTAAGGATAAGACTAGTACGATTATGAGAGATGTGGTTATTGCTTTATTGCCAGCAACCATGTTTGGTATTTATATTTTTGGATGGAATGCTCTTGCAGTCTGTATTATGGCAGTGGCTACTGCCATGGCAACAGAAGCAGGTATTCAATTCATGCGTGGTAAAAAAATTACTATTAACGATTGGAGTGCAGCAGTAACAGGCCTTTTAATTGCTATGAATGTGCCTGGTAATGCGCCACTTTGGTTAGTATTTATTGGATCCTTCTTTGCAATTGCTATTGCCAAGCATGCTTTTGGTGGCTTAGGTCATAACTTCATTAATCCTGCCCTTGCAGCGAGAGCCTTCATTATGTCAGGCTGGATGGGTAGGATGACTGCTTATACAACACCAATGGTCCACGAAACTTCACAGGCAACACCACTGGCTATTATTAAGACGTCGATTACTGACGGTAAGGATGCTCTGGCAGCCGTATCTGACCAGTTTTCATTAGGCGACATGTTCTTTGGTAACATTGGCGGTGTTATAGGTGAAACGTCAGCCCTATTACTGATTTTAGGTGGTCTTTACCTGATCTTCAGAGGGGTTATTACATATAGGATACCGACCTTCTACATAGGTACAGTTGCAGTTTTATCGTTTTTCCTTTACGGATTCGATTTAGAATTGGTTCTTTATCTCTTGTTGGGTGGGGGCTTAATGTTGGGTGCCTTCTTCATGGCTACTGATTATTCATCATCTCCAACTAATAAAAAGGGACAAGTGGTCTTTGCTATTGGCTGTGGTATTTTAACTGTCATCATTAGACGTTTTGGAGGTTACCCAGAAGGGGTATCTTACTCAATTCTACTAATGAATGTAGCAGCACCTTTAATTGAAAAATACACAGCTCCGAAAGTATTTGGAGGTGGTAAGTAATGAAAGAAATAATGAAATTAGGTTTTGTCTTACTACTAGTATGTGCTATTGCAGCAACGGCTCTAGGCTTTACAAATGAGTTAACGAAAGACAGAATTCAAGAAAATATTGACGAAGCCAATCGTTTGGCGCGACAAGAGGTGTTTGAAGCCGCTGAAAACTTTACTCTTTTAGGGGCAAGATCAGATTTTGAAGACATTGAAGATAGTCGTGTGAAAACATTGATTGACGATAATAAAATGATTGATGATATATATGCTGCCTATGACAAGAATGATACCCTATTAGGCTACGTTATGACCACACAGCCAGAAGGCTATGGTGGAAAAATAGCTGTTATCTTAGGGTTTTCCTTAGACGGAACGATTACTGGCGTTAGGATAGCTAATCATGCTGAAACACCAGGACTTGGTGCTAAGGCTGCAACTGAGACCTTCTACAACCAATACATGGATCTAAAGGCGGATGGAAATATTCGTGTAATCAAAGAAAAAGTTCAATCAGGTGATAATGCAATTCAAGCCATTACAAGCGCAACCATCACATCAGATGCTGTAACCGATGGGGTTAACCTATCAAAGCTTGTATTAGATGCACTGAAATAGGAGGGGACGATGAAAACATTAACCAATGGTATTTTTAAAGAGAACCCTATATTCGTGCAACTCTTAGGGATGTGTCCAACATTAGCAGTTACAACCTCAGCTACCAACGGCTTTGCTATGGGGGCAGCGACAACGGTTGTATTGGTTTTAGCCAACCTAGTTATTTCCTTAATTAGAAAGTTAATTCCAAACAAGATAAGAATTCCAATCTTTATTGTTGTTATAGCAACATTTGTTACTATGGTAGGCTTATTCATGAAAGCTTTTACACCTGATTTAGACAAAAGTTTAGGCCTTTTCATACCTCTTATCGTAGTTAACTGTTTAATTTTAGCAAGAGCAGAAGCTTTTGCATTTAAGAACAAACCCTTACCTTCAATCTTAGACGGTATCGGCATGGGACTTGGTTTTACACTCGCATTAACAATTTTAGGTATTGTAAGAGAAGTTCCAGGTGAAGGTTCTATCTTTGGATTTAAGTTATTCTCTGAATCCTTCGAGCCAGCTGTTATCATGATTTTACCTGCAGGTGCCTTCCTGGCCCTGGGCTTATTGTTAGCTGGTAACAACGTGATCAATTCGAAGAAGTCTAAATAAATAGGGGGATTATGATGGAAAATGCAAGTTTATTTGTTATCTTAATCAGTGCGATTTTAGTGAACAACTTTGTCTTGTCTAGGTTCTTGGGTATTTGTCCCTTCTTAGGAGTATCGAAAAAAGTCGATACGGCACTAGGAATGGGGCTGGCAGTTACCTTTGTAATGACAATGGCTGGTGTAATCACTTACTTCGTTAATGAGCTGATTTTAGAAAAGTTAAATATCCAGTATATGCAGACGATAGCCTTTATTCTGGTTATTGCATCACTGGTTCAATTAGTGGAGATTGTATTACAAAAGGTAAGTCCTGCCCTTTATCAAGCCTTGGGTGTATTCTTACCTTTGATCACAACTAACTGTGCTGTGCTTGGTTTAGCTTTATTGAACATTCAGTTCCAATTTGGCTTATTACAAGTTGTGGCCCATTCTATCGGTGCGGCTGTTGGTTTTACCCTTGCAATAGTCTTGTTTGCAGGTATTCGTGAAAAATTAGAACTATCAGATGTGCCAGGACCCTTCAAGGGCTTCCCCATTGCTCTGATTAGTGCTGGTTTAATGGCTATGGCCTTTATGGGCTTTGTCGGTTTAGTGTAGGAGGTAGACATGGATGTAAAATTAGTATTGTACTCTGTGGCTAGCTTAAGTGGCTTAGGATTGTTATTCGGAGCTGGTTTAGCCTACGCTTCACAGAAATTTGCCGTTGAAGTTGACCCAAGAGTTACCCAAGTAAATGATGCCCTTCCAGCAGCCAACTGTGGTGGATGTGGTTACCCAGGATGTATGGCTTTTGCAAATGCTGTTGTACTAGGTGAAGCCCCAGTTAATGGGTGTCCTGTTGGTGGCAAGGAATGTGCTGATGCCCTGGCTCAAATCATGGGTGTGGATGCTGGATCAGCAGACCCACAAGTTGCTAAGGTCATGTGTACAGGAGAATTAGGAGTCTGTAAAGAGGAGTTCCAGTATCATGGTATTGATTCGTGTTTAGCAGCAGACATGATTTCAGGTGGTTCTAAGGCCTGTCAGTTTGGCTGTATAGGCTTTGGATCATGTGCTGATATTTGTCCTTTTGATGCCATTGAAATTAAAGATAATCACCTGGCTTACATTATTGAAGACAAGTGTGTGGCCTGTGGAAAGTGTATAGATATTTGTCCAAAGCACGTTATTTCTATGGTACCAAAGAGTCAATTTGTTACTGTAAACTGTTCAAATCATGAAAGAGGGGGCTTCGTTAAAAAGAATTGTGCTGAAGCCTGTATAGCATGTGGTATATGTCAAAGAGCTTGTCCATTTGATGCCATTGAAGTGGTTGATAATTTAGCTATCATAGACTACACCAAGTGTACCAACTGTATGATCTGTGCAGAAAAGTGTCCTACTAAGGCTATCGGTGCTCAGTTTGACAAGAGACAAGTAGCTGAAGTTATCCCTGAGGATTGTATTGGGTGTACCATTTGTAAAAAGGTTTGCCCTGTAGAAGCTATTGAGGGTGAAGTTAAGGGTGTCCACAAGGTGGATCCAGAAAAATGTGTGGGCTGTAATCTCTGTGTAGACAAGTGTCCTAAAGATGCAATTAAGATGATATAGTGCTCATAAAGGAGTCACTTCAAGATAAGTCTTGATGTGATTCCTTTTTTTTCATGAAATATTACTCAAAATTAATATTTTTTGATATAATGCACTTGTGTCTATATAAAACTCTATGACTCCTAATGTATAAATATGTAGTCAGATAAAAGAGTTTATGAAATGCTTAAAAATCTATATTGAAACCAATATTGAATTTTTATCTTAAATTTATAGATGGATTATGTTTTTTGTGATATGATGGTATCAGAGTAACGTAATCCATGACTTCAAGAATATGGAGGGATTATGAGTTACGGTCATATGATAAGGAATGCTCGAGAAGAGTTAGGACTTTATTTAAAAGACTTATCAGAGCAAAACCTGTCTTTTAACCTATTAAGTAATATCGAAAAAAACAAAACTAAATTAACCAAACAAAAAGCTATCATGCTCTATAAAAGGATTCTTGTTTATTCATGGGATAAAAAGATATTCCCTGAAGTTGAGTTTGATGAAGTGCTTAAGGACTCTGAGGAATATAAGCTTCTTAGGCATACACATAAGGTCTGTAACACCTTGCAGAGACGTATAGAGGAAAAGGATGTCCTAACCAAAGAAGAACTGAGGATGTATAGGGAACTGGCTTCTGATGAGAGGTTAGGGGGCTTATCCTACCACTTATATACCTTCATATCACAGTTGATACCAGAGGACTGGACAACAGACCGATTAAATGTATACCATGAAACACTTGATTTTTTAAAGTGGTATAACTTCGAAGATAATATTGAAAAGTTTAGACATGTTTTATCTAAAACGCTTAAGCTTAGTTCTGATCTGAATCGCTTAATTGAAACAATCAGATACTATGAAATTATGATTGAAGCCATGGAGATTCACTGGTTTAAAGTGGATATCAATGCCTATTTCAATTTAAGTGTTTGCTGTAAGCGGGTTGGTGACTATGAGAAGTCATTAAAGTATATCAAGTTGTACAGACAGCTTAAACCCAACCTCTTACTGAAGGACTCTGCAGAAATTATCTTGATGGAGGCCATCGCCCATTCAAATCTGGGGCAGTTTGACACTTCTTTAGACTTGTACAAGGAGCTTGGTCAGCGTTTAGAGGATGAAGGCTTAGAGGAGCTAGAAGCAATATGTTATGCTAACTCACTTCACACCATCTATAACAACCAGCTGACAGACAAAGTCGACTTGGTTAATGACTACTTAAAAAAGCTTATAGCATTAGAAGAAATTGAAGAAGATGGATTTAATGATCAGATATATTCAAGTATTGGTCAAGGCTACAATTTAATCTACCAGTATGTCAATTCATATGTATACTTCAAGAAAGCATTAGCGAGTGCTGAAAGAGATACAGATAAGTTAGATGTTATTGGGGAGGCCTTTGATACCTACCAAAGGTTGGACAAGGTCAAGGAATTATTTGATTTAATAGCTTCAATAGATGCAGGAGTTTTATCTGTTGAGGATGTTAATCTGCTCTATCATATCCTTATTGAAATGTTGTTATTGGATGATGATAAAAGGGCAGGCATAGATGATGCTGTTATAAAGGGGATATTAAAGAAAGTGGGGAGAAAATGAGAAATTGGACTAAAAAGTTTGTAAGTGTGTTGATGTTGGTGTCGCTTTTAGCGCTTGGTATGATGTCTTTCGCAACAGATAAGGACCCAGGATTTAAGGATGAGGACGGTAACACAATTGCACCAACACCATCAAGTGTAATCATTATCATTGAAGAAGAAGCAATATAGTTATTGAGACCATACCAAGTGTATGGTCTTTTCTTTATATATATGTTCTATCGAGTAAATTTGATGTATTTTATGTTAGAATGAGATGAGGTGATAAATGATGAATAAAGAAGTAATTAAGAGATGGCTTTTGAGACATGGAAGACCCCTAGACCTTGCTAGGTATGACTATCATTTTGATCAAGGGAACAAGGACAGAGTTGTAGAACTCTTGTCTGCCTACCAAAATGACGATGGTGGCTTTGCTCATGGTTTAGAAAGTGATTGCTGGAACCCTATTTCAAGTCCTGTTCAGACATGGACTGCAACTGAAATTATTCATGAGATCGGTGGCTTAGACCCTAGCCACCAGATGGTACAGGGCATCCTAAGATATCTTGCTTCAGGTAAGTATATGGTTAATAGACGGTGGATGTTTGCTGTTCCTTCTAACAACGATTATCCAAGAGCTGTATGGTGGAATTATCAATCGGATGAGAAGTCGACAGAAGATTATAATCCTACAGCTTCTCTCATTGCATTTATCTTATTATACAGTCCGGAGGACTCTCAGCTCTACAGGGAGTCATTGCTAATGGGTCAAGAAGCTGTTGATGATCTGATAAGACGTGGTAAGAGTGAAATGCATGAACTCTATAATTACATAACCCTATACAACATCAGCATGCAGTTGGGGATTTGCTGGCAGCATATGGACAAGTTCAAAGAGCTAATCATTAGTGAAATGGATCGTTTGATAGAAAGGGACACCAAGCAATGGGGGAAAACTTATTGTTGTTTACCCTCTCATTTGATCAAAGACCCTAGAAGTATTGGAGCTGATGACTACAAGTCTTTGATTCAAGAGGAAGCGAGCCATCTTAAGGAATCCATTAACGACCAAGGTGTTTGGTCCATCACTTGGAACTGGCAGCAATATGAACAGGAGTTTGAAGTTGCCAAATACTGGTGGCAGAGCGAATTAATCATTAAAAACCTCTTGTTAATCAAGAAGTTTTCATAGGTCACCTGTAGGTGGTAGATTGGGGAAGATATGAGTAAGTTATTGTTAATCGATGGACACAACCTTTTATTTAGGATGTTTTATGGTATTCCTGGTCCGATCTACAATACGAATAATCAGGATATAAGGGCTGTTGTTGGATTTGTAGGTGGGGTGACCAAGGCCATCAAGGAGTTTTCAGCAGACGAGTTAATTATTGTGTTTGATAGTGAGTCTTCAACAAGTGATCGGGTGGAGATTGATGAAGACTATAAGAGTAACCGTGTTGATTATAGTCAGGTAGCGGAAGAGGAGAATCCCTTCACCCAGTTGCCTATGATCTACCAGGTGCTTGATACCATGGGGATAGACTATTTAGAGGCAACAACCTGTGAGGCGGATGACTACATAGCCTCCTTATCTAAGTATTACCATGACAAGGAAGTGATCATCATGTCCACGGATAGAGACTTTTTACAATTGGTCTCTAATCGGATTATGGTTTATAGCCCTAGGGGTAAAATGAGTATTGAGTTTGATGCTGACAAGGTCTTTGAGAAGTTTTCTGTCGAGCCCAAGCAAATAATAGATTATAAAATCCTCGTAGGAGACAAGAGCGATAACATTGAGGGGGTCAAGTCCATTGGTCCCAAGACTGCGGTCAAGATACTAGCTGAAGGTAGCTTGGACTTTATTTTAACTGGTAAAAGTAACCTGGCTGATAAACTCTATAAAAAATTAGAGGATGCTAGGGGAGTGATTGAAAAGAATCGGTTGTTGATTACCATGGATCAAGATATCCCCATTGAGAGGGACCATGGCTTAAGATTTATTGAGGAGGTCTATGATAGGGGACCCATGGCCTATATCAAGGATGCAGGCCTTTATTAGGAGGTAATATGATAGAAGCATTAAACAAAGACACTATTACTGATTGTTACATATTGGCTGAAAAACTATGGCCTGGCCTTGAAAAGGGAGAGTTTATTCAGGAGTTGATGGATAGCCTCGTAGATGAGGACCAAGTGTGTTTTCTCTATTCTTATGACAAAAGACCAGTTGCCTTTGCCCAGGGGAGTGTTAGACGGGATTATGTAGAAGGATCTGATTCTTCACCGGTTGCTTATGTGGAAGGTGTATACTGTCTAGACAACCATAGGAAGTCTGGAATTGGTCGTCAGTTAATTGCTGCCATAGAAGAGTGGGGACGAACCAAGGGATTTAGTCAGATTGGTTCTGATTGTGAACTGGATAACCTATTAAGTATTGACTTCCATAAGGCCATAGGTTTTACAGAGGCCAATCGCACCGTGAGTTTTATAAAGGATTTGAAGAATGAAGCGTAAGTTAACAATTGGCCTCTTTGCTCATGTGGATGCAGGCAAGACTACTTTTTCTGAGCAACTCCTATTTCATGGTCAAGCCATTAGGGCTCGGGGCCGTGTAGACCATCAGGATGCATTCCTTGATAGTCATGAAGTTGAGAAAAACAGAGGAATCACAGTCTTTTCTGAACAAGGCTATTTCACTTATAAGGATACTCAGTACTACTTGATTGATACACCAGGCCATGTGGATTTCTCATCAGAGATGGAAAGAGCAGTCCAGGTTATGGATTACGCCATTATTATAGTGAGTGGTATAGATGGGGTTCAAAGTCATACAGAAGAAGTTTATGATCTCCTTTACAAGCAAGGGATTCCTATCTTTTTCTTCGTCAATAAGATGGATGCCGACCATAGCGATTATAACGCCTGCATCAGCTCTATTAAGGAGATTTGCCCTCAAGCTGTTGACTACCATGATCCAAATGTTTATGAGGCGGTCAGTGCTTTAGATGAAGATTTGATGACTCACTTTTTTAACGAAGACTTTGGAAGGGACTTTCATGAGAGGATGAAAGTAGTTATTCAAAGCCAAGGACTCATGTTAATAGGCAAGGGGTCGGCCTTAAAAGATCAGGGAGTAGAGGACTTTTTAGACCTTTTAGATACTTATGCTTTAGGACCTGATTATAAGAAGGCCTTGTCAGGGATTGTTTATAAGATTAGACACGACAAGAAGGGTCAGAGAGAGACGTTTGTCAAGTTGACAGGTGGCGAGATTAATGTAAGGGACATGACGCCCTTTGGACAAGTGTCCGGCATTAGACTATACCAGGGGAAAAAAGCCAAGGCGGTTGACTGCTTACAGGCTGGGGATGTTGGGGCCTTGCTGGGCTTAGAGGCAGAAATAAACGACGGCTTTGGTAGCTACCGTCCCTATTCCTTTAACCAGGTTCCCCTCATGCAGGCTCAGGTTAAACTAGACCCTAAACGAGACCCTAGAAAGGCCTACCAGGACCTAAGGCAATTGGCCTTAGAAGATCCCATGTTAAACTTGGAGTACGATAGTTCGCATGGAGATATACGAATTGGTGTCATGGGAGATATACAACTGGAAGTCTTAAGAAGCGTGTTCGAAAGTCGCTTCTCTTATCCCATAGATTTTGATGAACCTAGGGTCATCTATAAGGAGACCATTAAGAACTCTAAAGTAGGCTATGGTCATTTTGAGCCCTTAAAGCATTATGCTGAAGTTCACCTCTTACTAGAGCCAAATCCAAACCGGGGGCTGGAGTTTGAATCAAGATGCTCTTTGGATGATCTGAGTCAAGGTCATCAGAACTTGGTTGAGCATCACCTGTTCGAAAAAGACCACCACGGTGTTTTAACCGGGTCGTCCATAACTGACATCAAGGTGACCCTATTAACAGGCGCTAGCCACGAAAAACATACATCTGGAGGCGATTTTAGAGAAGCGACCTTAAGAGCCTTAAGACAGGGTCTAGACCAATGTGATGTGTTATTACTTGAACCCTACCACCAGGTGATGATAAAGGTACCTGCTGACTTATCTGGAAGGGTTATGGCTGACATGATTCAGTTAAAGGGGCTGGATGTCCAAGTGGACAATAGGGGGACCAAGGCTTACATTTCATGTAGGGTACCTGTACAAGAAATTCGTTACTACTACCAAAACTTAATGAGCTTCTCTCACGGTAGAGGATCCATAAGGTGTCAGTTCTCCGGTTATGAACCCTGTACAGACCAGGTCGGTGTGGTAGAAAAAATAGCTTATGATAGGGACCGTGATACAGCCTACCCTTCATCTTCAGTCTTTTGTAAGCATGGCAAGGGTTTTATTGTTGAAGGTGATCGGGTGAAGGACTATATGCACTGTCTTTAGGGAGGGAAGTATGAAGAAAAAAAGTATCTGGCTGCTAATCATCTGTCTTGTATTTTTAGTGGCCTGTAATAAAGAGGATAATAAGGTTAAGAACCAGGGAGAAAATGATACGGATACCGTCAACCAGCAAGAGGAGCCTACAATCATCTATGATGATTATCTGAGTTCTATTTATCCTATTCGAACAGTTTCTAAAGAGGATCTTTTAAGCGTAACGGCAGAAATGACTTACGGTGACTTGCTGGTCTTACTGGGTCGAACCCAAGACCAAGGAGACCTAAGTCCGGTTGCTATTTACAGGTTGACCTCTGGTGAAGAAGTTAAAATACCCTTTGAGGCCTTTACTGATTTGATTGGTAAATCAGGAGACAGCCTTTATGTAGATGGTTTGGTAACCCTAGATGATTTGAACCAGGAGACTTTTAGGGTTGTTGTTGACATTTTAAATGTAAGAGCGGATGCCGATATTGATTCGGACCTTGTGGGTAAGGTTAAGTTTAACGACCAATTGGTTATTTTAAATAGCAAGGCTGACCGACAAAATCGTATTTGGTATTACATTGAAATGGTTGATGGTCAAAAAGGGTGGTTGGCATCCTGGTACACCCGGTTACTCAAGGAGAATCAAGAACTTGGCCAATATGTTTCCATAGAGGATACTTTGGCTGCCAACCCGTCCAAGACCCAGGTGGACACGCCGATTAATCTACCTGATGTGAGCGATATATTAAGAGGAGACCAAATACCACCCCTCTACCAAGTTCCCAGTCAAAGCAAGCATATTGAGCGTTTAGACAAGGTGCTACTGTATTACGCTTATTATGATGACCTTAAGGTAAACCAGGGCCACCAAGATATCTATCTACCTATGCTCATGGCAAACTCAAAATTACTCTTCTGGCTTGAGGGCCAGGATAAGGGAGTCCGCTACTTATGTCGTAGAGACCTTGAGAATCAGGTCTTGGAAGTGATTTATGTTTATGAAAATCCTGATCACCAGTCTATTGAGGTAATGAACTATAACTTGAATCATGTCTTTTATAAGGTTGACCAAGAAATTATTGTATATTCTACAGAGGAAAATCGCGTGATAAGCCATAAGTCTTACAAAGACCTCCCCAAAGTAGTTTCCATTTCTTCTGATGGCAAGAGCCTTGTTTTTGAAATGGAGGATGTGATATTTATTAGTGATTCAGATCTGACGACCCTTGAGCCTGTTGCTCAAAGTTATTTCAATACAGAAGATGAAGTGTCTACCATTGCAACGCGATACCCTCAGTTTAGTCCCACTGATCCTAATCATATGATATTTGACCTGATCGGTTATGAGGCCAAAAGGGGAACAGCAGTCTATAGGGTAGACAAGGATAGGGTTTCGTATAATGGTGATTCATGGGGAGGCCGCTACCTTAACAGCAAGTATATGGATGTATCTGACCTTATGATTGAAGAAGGATCTACCTACAGCCTCAAGGGCCTAGTAGACATGAAGGGCCAATACATTACTTTTGGGGAAGCCCTTTATGTAAGCGACCATGTAAAGTTTAACCAGAATCCTTTTGTTTTCCTCTTAGACTCTGACTTAAATATGATAATGGTGAATCCGGATACGGAGAAAACCTATCAGTTAACAGGGTTAGACCAAGAGGATAAGGTGTATGCCACCAGTCCTGATGGTAAGTGGTTGATTACTTATTCCAATGGATTTAAAATATATAAGTTAAGATAAGGTAAAGAGTCCAGTTGATACTGGGCTCTTTTTGTAGTGTGCGGGGCATGCTCACGAGCTGGTGGCCTGAAAAGGTGGCCACATCACCCACCAAGGGGAAGATAAGCTGTAGGCAAGGGCGTCTTCGGCGACGAAGGGGTCTGAAGGAAGCTGA
>Ga0209272_10000046_pt1 | contig 178662 bp, 170 predicted proteins | sample tdDd002_FD_187125 | JGI IMG/M metagenome (GOLD analysis project Ga0209272, IMG submission 187125) | Marine sediment microbial communities from the Atlantic coast under amendment with organic carbon and nitrate - tdDd00.2 (SPAdes)... | ecosystem: Environmental > Aquatic > Marine > Coastal >...
TTTCGACAAAGACGAACGCGAGCACTATCGAATGAACTACCAGACAGGCTTGGTTTTCTTCATAGCCGGTTTGCCAGCGTTTATTGCTTGTTTAGCCCTTCAATTTCTTTGAGTACGAGCATAACAAGCAATTCAAGCAGATTCGCAACGCTTGGCACTTTGGGTTTGAATCGGCTTTAGTGTTTACGGCACAATGGTTGAGGCAGGTGGTAGCGTTGCTCACTACTTAATTGGGCGTTATATGCCAGTAATCAAAAAGTCGATAGCAGCGATGATCTCATTTCTAAATGTGCTTAGATCATTTACAGGCTCGTTCAGAATTTTAGTCGGTACACTAGCCATTTGATGTGTCAGAATTACGAAATCACCTTCATCAATGTGAATGACTGGACATAGGTGGCTTGGCGCCTTTTTCTCTAGTAACTCGATGGGTGTCAACGGAATAACTAACCGAGTATTCAATGTATCAAGTAATTCACTTTGAACGTCAACAAAGTAAGGATATGCAGTAGCTGTGCTTTTATCGTTGTTTTTGTATAGCGAAAATTGTGACATTAGAATACTCGGTAAGAATCGGAAAATAGTCCATGATTTTCAGTAAGTTCATTACAAGCATCAATAGCATCGGCATTTTGTTCTAGCCATTCAGCCTTTAGGCGCTGGCTAACTTCTTTTTCAAGTGCTTTTTCCATTGTTGCTGAAAGATTTATGTTTAGACGTTTTGCCTCAGCAAGCAACTCACTATTCAAGCTCAAGTTTGCAGCTTTCTTTGGTGCTTGCGTACTATATGCGTTTCTCATGATAGCAACCTATGCGTGTTATGTATGCGCATTGAGTATAGATGTAATACAGGCATATAACAATAAATTTAAGAGTGATTCACAACGCTCGGCGCTTTCACTTCAAGCTAGTTTAGTGTTTATGGCACAATGCTTTAGGTAAGGTGTTTGCGTTGTTCACACCTTAATTTGGCGTTATGCCTAGGAGATGAAACCATGAATATGAAGGAGTTTTCTAGTTTGGTTGGCTTGTCGTCACACACTCTTCGATATTATGAAAAAATAGGTTTACTCAAGAATATCCAACGAAATAGAAGTGGGCACCGAGTATATACTTCGAAAGATTTGGGGTGGATTGAATTTGTGAAGCGCCTAAAAGAAACGGCGATGCCTCTCGAAGAAATTCTGGAGTATGCGCGGCTAAGGGAGTCAGGAGTAGATACTGTATTACAGCGTCAGGTGTTGCTAGAGCAACACAGAGAAAATTTGATAGCTCATATCGAGCAACAACAGTCACACCTTATTGCTTTAGAAGAAAAAATTAAACTTTATAATAATGGAAAAGTTCGTTGACTTAGAGTGAACTCTAACTTGTATGGTGTGCTTGTACTTACGAAATAGGAGCATACCAATGGACAAATCACGTTTTGATACCGGTCTCGAATTATTAACAAGCATTGATGGCGAAGCCGGAAAAAATGTTATCGAAAGTTTGCAAGATATCTGCCCTGATTTAGCCAGATATACAATAGAGTTTCCTTTCGGGGACATATATGCACGCACAGGGTTGGATGTAAAATCGCGAGAAATCGCAACGGTTGCCGCATTAACAGCGCTAGGGAATTGTGAGCCTCAGCTTAAAGTTCATTTAAATGCCGCTCTTAACGTTGGTTGTAGTGAAGATGAGCTCAAAGAGGTCATATTACAAATGTCAGTTTATGCAGGTTTTCCTGCCGCTTTAAATGGTATGTTTGCTTTTAAAGAAGTGATCACCGAGCGAAAGGCATAACAAGCATTTAAGAGTGATTCGTAACGCTTGGCAGTTTCGCTTCGCTCAAGTATAGCCAAGCGTCACTCACACCTTAATGCGGCGTTAGGCTTCTAGGAGGAGTACTTGATGATAAGACAGGCGGTTTGGGCACTTTTACGTCTTGGAGTTGTTTTCTTTCTATACCTGCCCGTAGCGTATGCGTTTTTGATCATTATTCAAACATCTCGTCCTCGATTCCTCGAAATGAACTGGGATGCTTACATTTGGTTTACGGTCTTGCTATTGGTTGTAGGCTACTGCTTGCTTCGTTTTTCACGTACAAAAGAACTTGGGAAGCTATTCCTAATTAGTGTGCTCGGGGTCTCTGTGTTGATGATGTATGAAGGTCAGTCTTATACGTTAAGCACCCAGAACATATCAGCGAATGCCTTGTATGTGTCTTTTCTGTTCTTGATTCCTGCTATTCACTTTATAGTGCCTTCAGTGTGGACGAGACCGTTTTTGTTTTTGCTTCCTGTTAGTGCTCTGAGTTGGTTTTTACGAATGTCGATATATCAGCCGGTTTGTTTTTCTTATGAGCTATACGTAAGTAAGTCAACGTTGAGTCCAGAGCAGTACGATAAGGCTTTTGAATTAGTGCTACAAAGCTTCCCAACCACGTTTATAGGTGGGTCAATGGCATTTGGGTTACTAATCCCATACTGGTTCGCATTGTATGGTCCTAACCCTGCCTCAGCGTACAGAAGCCTAACAATAAATTTAAGAGTGATTCACAACGCTTGGCGCCGTCACTTCAAGTCAGTTTAGTGTTTATGGCACAATGGGTTAGGTAAGGTGGTAGCGTTGTTCACACCTTAATTTGGCGTTATATGTTTTCATCAATTTAGGAGTTATTCCATGTCTTATTCTCAGGCTAGTTGCCTCTGTGGTTCAGTAAAAATTATGGCTGAAAAGGTTAATCCTAAGTTTACAGTTTGTCACTGTCAGTCGTGCCGTACTTGGGGCGGTGCTCCATTCTTTGCGGTGAAGTGTGGAACACAAGTGACATTTGAAGGTGTTGAGAACGTAAAAATGTACGAGTCTTCCTCTTGGGCTTCTCGTGGTTTCTGTACTGAGTGTGGAACTCATTTGTTTTATAAATTCAAAGAAACAGGGGAATACAATATGCCAGTGGGTCTGTTTCCCAATTTAGAAGGGTTGGAAATGGACATGCAGTATTTTAGTGATATGCGCCCAAGTTACTACTGCTTTGCCAATGAGACTAAGGAAATGACTACTGAAGAAATCATGGCCTATTTTGCAGATAAGGTGTAACCAAACATATAACAATAAATTTAAGCAGATTCGCAACGCTTGGCACTTTTGGTTTGAATCAGCTTTAGTGTTTACGGCACAATGCTTTAGGTAGGTGGCAGCGTTGCTCACTACTTAATTTGGCGTTATGTAGCTAGGTAAGAAATGGAGTATAAATGCTTGGTTTAGTTCGATTTGTATTGGTTGCGAATGTAATAGCAGCCGTAATAGTAGTTGGTCTGGAGATGTCTACAGGTTTCTTTGGACTTAAGTTCGTATCGGACTATGCATTTTTCATCGTAATGCTTTTATGGGGAACGACCGCCTTATTTTTCATGTATCCGCCTCTAGGTGGCATAGGGCACTCTGACGACAAAGTTGATACGGTTACAGACTCAATGGTTGACCGTACCCTAACGGATGAAATTGATGATGAACGGTTCTCAGAAAACACAGCTTTTTGCATCAAGCTACTCATATCTGGGGTGCCTGCATTCTTGGTTTGTGTCCTAGCGAGCATCGCGACATAACAATAAATTTAAGCAGATTCGCAACGCTTGGCATTTTCGGTTTGAATAAGCTTAAGTGTTTACGGCACAATGCTTTAGGTCGGTGGCAGCGTTGCTCACTACTTAATTTGGCGTTATGCTCTAGGAGGTAATTTTGCTCGATTTGTTTAAAAAAGTGGTTCTAATTAACCTCTCAGCGGCACTTGTTGTCATAGCTCTAGCCCAGTTTGTTCCTTTCTTCGCTACTACGCAATTGGTCGACTTCCTGTTCTTTGTCGTCATCATTATATGGATTTTGGCGAAGCTAATGTGGGAAGGCGGTATTCATAGCAAAACGACTCGGTTAGATGATCCTAGAACAGATAAAGTCTACAAAATGGTAGAGGGGTATGATTTCGACAAAGACGAACGCGAGCACTATCGAATGAACTACCAGACAGGCTTGGTTTTCTTCATAGCCGGTTTGCCAGCGTTTATTGCTTGTTTAGCCCTTCAATTTCTTTGAGTACGAGCATAACAATAAATTTAAGCAGATTCGCAACGCTTGGCATTTTTGGTTTGAATCTACTTTAGTGTTTACGGCACAATGGTTTAGGTCAGGTGGTGGCGTTGCTCACTACTTAATTTGGCGTTAGGCTTACAAGGAGGTTTCAAATGAGGATGCCAGTTTTACAACCCATTCCAATTCGCACGAAAAAGGTTCCTAGCTTGATTTGCCGAATCTATATATGGATCTTTTCAATTCGAAAGTGGCGGGTGAAAGAGGAATGGAGTTATAAGCTCCCAGACGGCAAAACCATTGTCATTCCTGCAGGCTTCGAATTTGACGGTGCATCGATTCCGCGTCCTCTCTGGATGTTACTTTCTCCGACTGGTTTGCTACTCATCCCTGGATTAATTCATGACTATGCCTATCGTTACGACAAGTTGGTATACAGGGACGAAGAAGGCAATCTAATTGACTATCAAAAAGGTGCTGGTAAAGCGCATTGGGACAAACTGTTCCGCGATGTAGGCATTCAAGTTAACGGTATTGCTTTCATTGATGTACTTGCTTGGTTAGCTTTGCTAGTGGGTGGTTGGTTTACATGGTGGAAGCATCGTAGAAACGATGAGAAGTAAGCCTAACAATAAATTTAAGCAGATTCGCAACGCTTGGCATTTTCAGTTTGAATCTACTTTAGTGTTTACGGCACAATGCTTTAGGTAGGTGGTAGCGTTGCTCACTACTTAATTTGGCGTTATGCGATTTAAGAGTATGGAAACACGATGTTAGAAATAGAAAAGGTCAACGAATCAAACATTGACGAAGTTAAGCATGTACGTTTAGCCGCTGAACAGGTTAAGTTTGCTGGAACAGCGGACGAATTCTTAGCTAGTGGGAGTGAAACAGTTCATTTGCATGTTATTAAAAATAACGGCGCTGCAATTGGTTTCTTTAAACTAGATGTCGCTTACTCAGATGATTATGAGTTTTGTCCAAAAGACGGGCTAGGCTTAAGAGCTTCCGCTGTTGATATCAACAGTCAAGGTAAAGGGTTAGGAACGAAAGCGGTGAAAGCGCTGTTTCTCTATTTAGAGGCGCATTACTCGATGTTTAATTGGGTTTTCCTGACAGTTAACTGCAAGAATCCCGGTGCGAAACTGTGCTATGAAAAGGGTGGCTTTGAAAGCGACTCTGAACTCTATCTGGGTGGCCCAGCAGGTCCTCAATACATAATGTGTGGAAAAATCGCATAACAAGCATTTAAGAGTGATTCGCAACGCTTGGCAGTTTCGCTTCGCTCAAGTATAGCCAAGCGCCGCTCACACCTTAATGCGGCGTTATACAGCTACTTGAAATTCCCGAAAAATAACAGATGTATTGAAAGAGAAGTAACATGTACAAGAAACTATTTATCCTTAGTCTACCTGTTCTATTGGCAGCATGTGCTGCGCCAAAATATACAGCGGAAGCAATCTCGCAAGAGAACCAGAGTAAAGAAATTACCATCGTGAAAGATGACGCGACACGAGAAATTTTCTTAGATTCAATGCAAGAGTGGTGTTTGGATACTGCTCATAAATGTACTGTTGTAAGTGATGGAACTTCCCCGAAAAGCTCGGAACTTACACTTACTTATGTATCACGTTGGAGCTGGGACTTCAGAACGTTTATCGCAGATGCCAAAGTTAAAGCGTATAGAAATAGCGAGAAAGTTGGTGAAGTCGAGTTCAAGGCACCAAATAGTGCAAATTCAGATAAGTGGGGAGACGATAGCAAACGAATCATCGCAATGATGGATTTGTTGTTTGGGAAGCAGACTGTAAGTGAGGCTCAGTCCAAAATAAAGTCAGGTGAAATGTAGCGGCATAACAATAAATTCAAGTAGATTCGCAACGCTTGGCACTTTCAGTTTGAATCGGTTTCAGTGTTTACGGCACAATGGTTTAGGTAGGTGGTAGCGTTGCTCACTACTTAATTTGGCGTTATGCGGCAGAGGGGCATAAGGGGCTAGAGCTTGAGTTCTAGCCCAATTAAACAACTACTACTTAGTTCTTACAGCCGTTTTTGTCACATGTGATCTTACTGTGTGAGTCACTCCAATGAGATGCTTCTTTCTTGGTGTCAAAGCCACAACCAGTAGTACCTCCTTTTTTGCCTTTATGAACGACTCCAGTGGGTGTATGTTTTACTGCCATAAACGTACTTCCTATCTATCACCAGTATTGGTGCCCGTATTTTACTTCTGAGAGTAGTTTTAAAGTGTGTGCTTGGTTGCTTATTTCATCTCAAAGTAAGGTAAAATTAAACTTTGCGAGCAACCGCATAACAAACTGTTTAAGAGTGATTCGCAACGCGTGGCATTTTTACTATGCGTTGGTTTTAGTGCTAAAGGTGGTATGCGGAGGCATCAGTATTGCGTTGCTCACACCTTAACAGGGCGTTATGTGCCTAGTGTGATTTGTCTGACATTATGTGCAATTAGATGTCTATATTATGTGCGGTGGTCATTCATAAGGAGTGGTTATGGCACTTACAAGTAAAGTCAAAGTTGTTGTTTCCTTTGCGGCTATGGCGATATCTTCGGTTTTTCTAGCTCTAGACTTATTTGGTGTAATTCCTTTTCTGGTTTTAGTTATTTCCTTTTTCACAGCAGTTATTCAAGGAACTCTTTGTTTCCTAGGGTATAAAGATGGAGACATGTTTGAAGCATATCAGGACTTGGAGCGCACAGAGGCTACAGCCTTTACAAATTTGCTCAAGGATAAAAAGGAATGTGACAAACTTTGAAGGCGGAACATAACAATAAATTTAAGAGTGATTCACAACGCTTGGCGCTGTCACTTCAAGTGAGTTTAGTGTTTATGGCACAATGGTTTAGCTAAGGTGTCAGCGTTGTTCACACCTTAATTTGGCGTTATGTGCTTTCGGAGAAAACAATGAAAAAGAGTCTAATCATAGTCTTAGCTAGCCTTTCGTTTGGTACCCTTGCTGATGAGAAGGCCATTGATTGCGATGCTGCGTTTACAACAATCCAGATAAATCAGTGTGCTGCTATTGAGCTTGATGCAGCGAAAACTGAGCTAGAGAAGTATCTCAAGGCTAGCTTTGAACATAACTCGTTTGACTCAGAGTTAGTCGAAGCAATGAAGCTAGCTCAAACGGACTGGCAAACATATATGTCGTCACATTGTGACTCGGTATATACACAATGGCGTGATGGAACTATTCGTGGGGTTATGGCGATATCTTGTAAAACTAAGCTAACGAAGCAAAGAACGCATGAACTGTGGGAAAACTTCTTAACTTACATGGACAGCACACCACCAGTTTTACCTGAACCAAGTTTGTAGTAGAGCTTCAACCACGCACATAACAATAAATTTAAGAGTGATTCACAACGCTTGGCGCTTTCACTTCAAGCAAGTTTAGTGTTTATGGCACAATGGTTTAGGTAAGGTGGTAGCGTTGTTCACACCTTAATTTGGCGTTATGTTTACTTGAAATTCAAAGGCTTAAAGTTCTTAGGCTCTAGTTCTTTGTCCCCCAGGCAATTCGTCCCTAGTAGACTCAGCAAATCCGCATTGTCGGTCTAAGTTCTTGAATCACTCAGGCCGTAAAACATGCCAATGTTCGTGGGTTGCTTCATTGTCAGGTCGAGCTGGCTAAATTCAAGTTTATCTGGCTTTAGGTCGCTTTGAGGTTCTTTGCCAAGTCACATCCTACCTTGGCAGTTGCCTCGGCAATTTGCCATTGTCTAGCGCTGTTGTGAGAAGAGACGAGGGTACTTGTTGAATGTAAGTCAGGTTGCCTCATTGGGCAGGGAAGTGTTCATACTTGCTTTAGGTTGGTCGCTTTTGGTAGCCAAGCTTGTTTCTGCCTTGTGGTTTGGTTCAGAAAACTAGTTAGAAATAGCAGTTCTTTCTCAAGTAAATCATATGTTTGTGGTAAAACATAACAATCTGTTTAAGAGTGATTCGCAACGCATGGCATTTTTGCTATGCGTTGCGTTTTGTGTTTAAGGTGGTATGCGGGAGCTTCGGTATTGCGTTGCTCACACCTTAACAGGGCGTTAGCCGACAACCGGAAACTTGAGTTATGGAGAACTAAGTGAACGTAAGGAAAGCGATCAAGCAGGACTCCAGTAAGTTGTTAGAACTTATTGGACACAAAGCTGAGTTTGACAGAAGTATGAAAGGGTTCGACGGTGAAATCTCCACGACTAAAGAGAAGATTGAACGAACCTTATTTGGTGACTATCCGTTTGCCCATGCTTTGCTATTGGAAGTCGATGGTGAAGTTCAGGGTTTCGCCTTGTTTCATTATCGTTATTCATCCTTTCGCGGTGAGCCGTCTATTTGGCTGGATGATCTTCTAGTTGTTAGTAAGCATCGGTCAAAGGGATACGGTGCAGAACTTATGCATGCTTTGAAAACGGAAGCTCAAAAGTCATTAACTTCTCATATTTCTTGGACAGCTAGCCCACACAACACCAAAGCACACGAGTTTTACAAAAAGTTAGGCGCAGAAGTTGAACGGATGGATGGTCAGCGTCCGTATTTTCGTTGGGCAATGTACGGCTAACAAACAATTTAAGAGTGATTCAGCACGCTTGGCATTTTTGGTTTGAGTTGAGCTTAGTGTTTACGGTGGTCAAATTAGGTGTTGTGGTCGCGTGCTTCACACCTTAATTGGGCGTTATGTTTACTTGAAATTCAATGACTTAAAGGTTTTAGGCTCTAGTTCTTTGTCCCTCTGGCAATTAGTCCCTAGTAGACTCAGCAAATTCGCATTGTCGGCCTAAATTCTTGAATCAATCAGGCCGTAAAACATGCCAATGTTCGTGGGTTGCTTCATTGTCAGGTCGTGGCGGTTGGCTTCTGGTTTAACTGGCTCAAAGTCGCTTTTAGGTTCTTAGTCAATTAGCATTTCGGCTTGGCAGTTGCCTCGGCAATTCACCATTGGTTTGCGCTTTGGTTGGAAAGAAGGGGTGCTTGTTGGTACCTACTCAGGTTGCCTCATTGGGCAGGGAAGTGGATGTACTTGTTTTGGTTAGTCGCCTTTGGTGATCAAGTCGGTTCTTACCTTGTGGTTTAGTTCAGAAAACTAGTCAGAAATTGCAGTTCTTTCTCAAGTAAATCATATGTTTGTGGTAAAACATAACAAACAATTCAACAGTGATTCGCAACGCTTGGCGCTTTCACTTCGGGTTGAGTTTAGTGTTTACGGCGCAGTGTTTTAGCTCAGTGTCGGCGTTGCTCACACGTTAATTGGGCGTTAGGTGTTCATGTCTAATAACCTGATAAAGTACTGAACTTACGTCTTAGTGTGTCCGTAAAACTTGTTGTTTTAAATACAATTAGAGTGGTTTGGAATTGATATGAATCGAATTAACCCGGCTAAGTTACGCAACAGCAAATGGACAGCTATAAAACCGGTTAACAGAGAAAAGCATTTCTTAGTCTCGGAAGTTGAGTATGACGATGATGGTGTGGTCACCTCTTGTAAGCTGGAAGCTGTTCTATCCAAAAACGAATATTCAGTCGACTGGAAAGAATTAAAATACCAAGATAAATGGCTTCAAGGTTGGAAATGAGTGTAACTTTGGGACCACACCTAACAATAAATTTAAGAGTGATTCACAACGCTCGGCGCTCTCACTTCAAGTCAGTTTAGTGTTTATGGCACAATGGTTTAGGTAAGGTGGTTAGCGTTGTTCACACCTTAATTTGGCGTTATATGTTCTATTGGAATTTATCGATATGAAAATGAAGTATGTTCGTTTTGGGGTGGTTATAGCTTTAATGATAATCATACCCTATTTGTACTTTATGTTTCTTCATCCATGGATCGTAAGTGGATTTAGTTGGAACTATGTACATTCAGTCTGGTATACATGGCAGTCTCTAAACGTAGGCATGTTAGCTTTTACCTCAAGTGTGATAGCGTTAGTCGTCGTAACATATCGAGAAGAAAAACAGAGACAGCGTGACTTCATTGCTGCAAGAGCGTTTTTACCTCTGGCACTTGATGAGCTATGTAGATATATGGAACAAACGATTCTTCAGATTAAACAGGCAGGATTTGAAGAATCAAATATGAAGCCACATGATTCCCTTGAAATACCAATGTTGCCGGAGTCATATGGCGGAATTTTCAAAGATTGTATACGTTATGCAACTCCTGAAGTTAGTGAGTATCTAGCGAAAATTATAATGCTGCTGCAAATACACCATGCCCGAATGGGTACTCTACCAAGTGCGAGAACATCTGCTTCATTTAAGGCTCTTCTGTATAGGCAAGCTGAGCTGCACTTACTAATAAATCACCTATTTGATTTTGCGCGAGGTGACAGCGGGTTTAGTGAACTAGAGCTTACATGGGAACACTTTCAAAACTCTTATTATTCGTATGATATTGACTCAGAATTTATAGAAGACCTTAAAGGTTATACAGAAAGAACTATTGCACGAGCAAAAAACATATAACAATAAATTTAAGAGTGATTCACAACGCTTGGCGCCCTTACTTCAAGTCAGTTTAGTGTTTATGGCACAATGGTTTAGGTAAGGTGGCAGCGTTGTTCACACCTTAATTTGGCGTTAGAACTTTCAAGGGAACATATAGATGGAAGTAAATGAATGCATCTCTTTCATTCTGCTCAATGGTTCACAGGTACTGCTAGAAAAACGCAGTGAGCAAAAGGAAACGGATCCCGGTTTGATCACTATACCTGGTGGTCATATTGAATATGGTGAAACTCAAGTTCAGGCGTTGTTCCGCGAGTTAAATGAAGAGCTCAATGTTGTTCCAACTGAATACAAATATTTATGCTCGCTTTACCACCCAACGAAAGAACTGCAGTTGATCCATTATTTCATTGTTAGCGCTTGGACAGGAGATATTTCGGCTCAAGAGGCTGATGAAGTTAAGTGGTATTCATTGAATGCGAATCAAGTCGGAATTGCTGCCGACAGTATTGCTCTGAAAGAAGTAGAGCGGGTCAGTCGCTATCTTTGAGTACAGTTCTAACAATAAATTTAAGCAGATTCGCAACGCTTGGCACTTTTGGTTTGAATTAGCTTAAGTGTTTACGGCACAATACTTTAGGTAGGTGGTAGCGTTGCTCACTACTTAATTTGGCGTTATATTTTTAGCAAGTCGAGGTAAATATGGACGCAAACTTAGACTCGGTAATTATTGAAAGTATCAATAATTTATGTGCTGTTGGTGATGAGCTAGCTAATAAGCACAGATACATGGAAGCTAAATCGAAGTATCTTGAAGCACTTAAATTGATTCCTGAGCCTACTTTCAACTGGGACGCGAGTACTTGGATTTATTCAGCTATTGGTGATGTAAATTTTCATGCAGGTGAATATGAAAGATGTATGAAGTCGTTTATTAATGCAGTCCAGTGTCCGAATGGTTTAGGTAATCCCTTTATCCATTTGCGTCTTGGTCAAGCTTTCTTCGAGCTAGGTGACTTAAATAAGTCTGCAGATGAGTTAGCTCGTGCGTATATGGGGGCTGGCAGGGATATATTCCTTGAAGACGATCCAAAATATTTAGTTTTTCTAGAGTCCAAAATAAAAATATAACAAACTATTTAAGAGTGATTCGCAACGCGTGGCATTTTTACTATGCGTTGCGTTTAGTGTTTCAGGTGGTATGCGTGCGGGAGCTGCGGTATTGCGTTGCTCACACCTTAACAGGGCGTTATGTGTATGCACACGGGAGGTGCAAGTTGATTCGTTATATTTCAATAGCTTTAGTTAGCTTTTTTATTGGCGTTTGCGGTATGTATTATTTGGCATCTATGACCTTAGCAGACCTAGAACAGAAACATCAAAGCCGCCTAGAAAAAGAATTTGAGTTATTCCGATATCAAAATACAAGTGTTACAGAAACTCTAATTAAAGCTTCAAATGCGTCTATAAAACATACGTTATGTGGTCTTAAAGGTGACGGAAAAGAGTCGGTAATACATTCTTTAATTCTCAATACCATGTTCTCTAGTGACATTTCAAAACAATCACTGGCTACCCTGCAAGAAGTTTTTACTACGTCACTTATTGCGTATACAGAATTAAAAAGAACATCACCGGAAGAGGTGGATGAAAATTTGTTACCTTTAATAAGAAATCACTGTAACAATCATTTGCCAAATTTGGATTGCGAGAAACTTGATACTCTAATAAAACAACTGCAGGAGCAACCAAGCTCATGCACATAACAAGCAATTCAAGCTGATTCGCAACGCTCGGCACTTATGGTTTCAATTGGTTTGGTGATTACGGTGAAGTGTTTAAGCATTGTAGCAGCGTTGCTCACAACTTAATTGGGCGTTATGTTTATTTGAAATTCAAAAGCTTAAAGTTCTTAGGCTCTAGTTCTTTGTCCCTCTGGCAATTCGTCCCTAGTAGACTCAGCAAATCCGCATTGTCGGTCTAAGTTCTTGAATCACTCAGGCAGTAAAACATGCCAATGTTCGTGGGTTGCTTCATTGTCAGGTCGTGGCGGTCGGTTTCAGGTTTAACTGGCTCAAAGTCGCTTTTAGGTTCTTAGCCAATCAGCAATTCAGCTTGGCAGTTGCCTCGGCAATTTGCCATTGTTTTTGCGCTTTGGTTGGAAAGATAGGGCGCTTATTGTTACTTAGTCGGGTTGCCTCATTGGGCATGGAAGTGGAATTACTGGTTTTGGGTTAGTCGCCTTTGGTGGTCAAGTCGGTTCCAACCTTATGGTTTGGTTCAGAAAACTAGTTAGAAATAGCAGTTCTTTCTCAATTAAATCATGTATTTGTGGTAAAACATAACAAACAATTCAACAGTGATTCGCAACGCTTGGCGCTCTCACTTCGGGTTGAGTTTAGTGTTTAGGGCGCAGTTTTGAGGTTCAGTGTCTGCGTTGCTCACACGTTAATTGGGCGTTATGCTACCGGCCCGAAATCTTCAATAAGGAATACTATGAAACAGGACATTGTCCATATAGCCTTGGTTGTAAAAGACTACGATGAAGCGATAGATTTTTACGTAAACAAACTCAGATTTGAGCTTATTGAAGATACCTACCAACCTGAGCAAGATAAACGTTGGGTGGTTGTAGCTCCGCCTAACTCTCATGGTGTTACTCTATTGCTTGCTAAAGCATCGAAACCAGAACAGCATTACTTTATTGGAAACCAAGCTGGTGGCCGAGTGTTTTTGTTCCTAAATACTGACGATTTCTGGCGTGACTTTGAGCGCATGAAATCTATTGGTATTAATTTCGTTCGAGAGCCAGCAGAACAAGACTATGGAACGGTAGCAGTGTTTGAAGACTTGTATGGAAACTTGTGGGATCTGCTCCAGCTAAACCCAGACCACCCAATGGCGAAAAGGTAGCATAACAATAAATTTAAGAGTGATTCACAACGCTCGGCGCTTTCACTTCAAGCCAGTTTAGTGTTTATGGCACAATGCTTTAGGTTAGGTGGTGGCGTTGTTCACACCTTAATTTGGCGTTATGCGAACTTCGGGTTGGAGGATACATGACAAATCAAATAAAGGATAACTGCAAATATCTAGGCTCCGAATATCAAATGCCTTTTTGTTTGGGTTTTCCTGTCGATAATTCGAAGATTGAGGAGTTGAGTCTTAGCGATCTTGAAAGTATCGATTCAAATGGTATCTATTTTTCGACAGCTTGCTGGCGTAATTATATTGCAACCTGGGAAGTACAAGGTAACAAGCTATATTTGGTTAACCTAGAAGGGAAATACCGCCTTGTTGATAATGAGCCTTTGTTTGCGAGTTGGTATTCAGGAATATTTGAATTGCCTCAGGCGACTTGGTTGACTGTAACGTAGAGTTGGGCTTTCAACTAAGTTATACAAAGGCAGTAAAACTCAAGTTTGTCTCGGGTGTTTTGGTAGAAAGCACCCTCAGGGACGTTATCTAAAAAAGTGCGCATAACAAGCAATTTAAGAGGGATTCACAACGCTTGGCATTTTTGCTTCTACTTCAGTTTTAGTGTTTATGGCACAATGCTTTAGGTTTGGGTGGTAGCGTTGTTCACCCCTTAATTGGGCGTTAGGGCTTACTACAAAAAAATTGCAAGGATGGCGAAATGGTAAGGTTTTATCTAGTTCTTACTTTGTTAGGTATATTGTTGCCTTATGGAGCCTTGGTTCCTTGGTTAGTTGCCAATGGCTTAGATATTAGTCGTTTGTTCGATGAAGCGGTGGCAAACCCCATTAGTATAATGGCTTGGCTTGATGTCTTTGTTGGTGCAATTGCTCTGATAGGTTTTATCTTAGTGGACGGGCAAAAACATCAAGTGAAGTATCGATATTTTGCTGTGTTGGGAACTTTGTCAGTTGGCGTATCGTTCGGGCTCCCAATGTATCTTTACTTCAAAGAAAAACAGTCCCTTCAGCCACAGCCCTAACAATAAATTTAAGAGTGATTCACAACGCTTGGCGCTTTCACTTCAAGCCAGTTTAGTGTTTATGGCACAATGCTTTAGGTGAGGTGTTAGCGTTGTTCACACCTTAATTTGGCGTTATATGTTTGAATTGGCTAGTGTACAAAAGGAAACAAAGAATGTTTGAAGAACTAAAAGATAAGCATAAAAATCATGTGTATAGTTTAGAGGCGGCATACTCGGAATCTCAAAAGTTATCTTTATCCCCTGAATTGCTTGAATATCGTGCGCTAGACAAGAATGACTTCAACAAACTATTTCAAATCGTGGACATGCTTCAGGCTCAGTTGGGCTACGATCATCTAGCTGGTGCGTGCTTGCTAGTCCATTCGAACCTTAAAAATGCCTTTGCCAGATATGGCTACAAATCTGAAATAATCTTGGGTGATGCAATTGTTAATGGTACTCCATATATGTCTTGTAACTTAGACGATTTGAAGGAGCAGCTTGCAGAAGGTATTGAACATAAAGGTCAAAAAATACATAGTTGGCTACTTTTAGAAAACGGACAGTTTTTTGATGCAACAATTGTTCGAGATCTGACTGATGGAAAAATGGCAGCAGAATTGTATTGTTTCGATGTACATAGTGACGACAATGGTAATGTTATCGAGTACAAACCGCTCTTAGTGGGTTCTGACTTTGTAGAGAGGACTAATCCAGTTTCTTACGCACACATATAACAAGCAATTCAAACCGTATACTCATTCATAACATCGTTAACACGTAAACCCACATCATCAACCAACTGGTCAGCCTTGCTCGAATCTCAATACAGCGCTAGTCTGCTAGACAAATAGATATTTTCCCCAAGTACATGCTTAAAAGGATAATGCTCTATGGCCAGTTTAATCAATTCGGTTCATGAATTTATTGACGCGATAAAATTGGAAATCTCTACACATAATCAAGTGTTGTGGTTTCGTGGTCATAGAGAAAGTCACTGGGCTGTTCAGCCTGCGGTATGGCGAGACTATAATAAGGATGGGGAGAGACCAATACGTTTTGTGCGAGAGCGGGTACCCGTTATGGGCCGCTACCGGAGTACAACGATTCTGCAGCTTGGTTAAGCTTGATGCAGCACTATGGGCTGCCGACGAAATTGCTTGATTGGAGTCGCTCGCCTCTTATCGCTATCTATTTTGCGATTGAAGACTACCTAGATGGTAAGTACACGCAGTCTGTTGATGCGAGCATCTGGGTATTAAAGCCCCATGTTCTTAACGAAATAGAGGGGCTCGGAAGCGAAGCGCCCTCCATCAATGCTCTTATGTGTTACCCCATGATTTCACCGGCTTTCTCTCATCGCGCTCTAGAAAACAACAAGGTAATGGCCGCTGAAAGTGATATGAGAATGTTTGTGCAGCAAGGCTGTTTTACCATTCACTCCGAGCAAAAGCCGTTAACAGGTAAGCCGAGCAACGAGACCTTCCTGAGTGAATACATCATTCCTGCTGAATGCATATTCGATGTCGCGCAAACGATTGACATAACGGGTTTTAGGAAAGGGGATATATACCCGGACTTACCAATTTCGCTATTGAATTACGAGCATGCCAGCGATGGCTCTTCTATAGCTAAGTTCTAATCCTGTCTTCTTGCCACATCGTGCCATATTTGAGCATCGAATTTAGGATGACGACCATTTTACGCACACAGGCAATGATGGCGACTTTTTTGGGCTTTCCCGCGTCAACTAGCCGCGTATAGAACTCTTTAAAAACTGGGTTACATTGCATAGCCGACATCATCGCCATGTAGAGAACGGTCCTAACTTGAGCTCTTCCTCCTAGGGTTATTCGCCTTCTTTTACGGTCACCACTCTCCTTGGTTATGGGGGCGACACCTACGAGCGAAGCGGCTTGCTTATTGGTAACGTAACCAAGCTCAGGAAGATTACTGATGAGAGATGCAGCCGCGATATCGCCAATGCCTGGTACGGTTTTTAGAATAGTACTTTTCTCACGATACTCTTGGCATTGGTCAATGAGTGAAGCCAGCTTTTCTTCAAGCTTAGTGATTTGACGGTTAATCGCTGTAATCACAGGCCTTATGGTTGAATGCAGAGCTGTGGGTAATATTTGAATGCGGTTTTTCTCCATTGTGCGCATTGAAAGCAATTGATCTCGACGGGCAAGTAAGTCGCTCATTAGCCGCAGACTATTTGGCTTTATCGACGTTAGGGCCGGTTGAATCGCCTCGCCGTAATGAGCAATCAGTTCAGCATCGAGCTTGTCATTTTTCACTCTTCGACCAATGGCACCGGCAAATCTTTTAATATGGACCGGATTAGCTCGCACGATTGGCTGTTTTGCTTTCACACAAGCGAGTATAAAAGGCATTTCTAAACGTCCAGTCGCTTCGATAACGATACGATCTGGCTGATGCAATTTAATTATCTTCAGTGCCTGTTGGATGCCTTGCTCTGAATTCTCGACTGAGAAAAATAGCTTTAAAGGCCGAATATGAACATCTAACTGTACTTTACCTGTGTCGACGCCGACGGTGATGGTTTGATTCATAACTAGCTAACCCTGGTTTGCTGGATAGTGTCTCGAGAGCGTAACGGCTATTCGAGGCGTGTGTTTAAAGTCTACGTAGCGTTCATGCTTGTTATCGGTCTCTCATGCGAGGAGCCAGCGTTCAATCGAACTACTACATAGAAGGCTTCAGTGGCAGCTAAAGCCTTAGAGTGACATTACCTTAAATAGAGACATCAGGTAGGAAGGAGAGTTGGGAAATCGTGAAAACATCGGTATCGCACCGCTCAATCTGGTAAACTTAGTGTTTCAAAGCAAGCATCGCAGGAATACCCAAACATGAGCCAAGAGCAGCCCAATAACCCGTTGCATGGATTGACCTTAGAAAAAATCCTAGTGCGACTACAAGAGCATTATGGATGGGAAGGTCTAGATGCAGAAATACAGATCAACTGTTTCTACAATAATCCTTCAATCAAGTCCTCTTTAAAGTTCTTACGTCGAACTCAGTGGGCGAGAGATAAGGTTGAAGCCTTGTACATTGAGACATTTTGTAAGTAGAAACCTCTCTAAAACTGCAGTACATATACCTGAGTAACCATGGAGGGTTGTCAGGTTAAATCGAAACAGTTTCCTCATCGAAAAATACTTAATCTGATTTATCGAGACTCCGTCAAAACTGGAGTCTGGCTCTCACTCGCCGTTGCACCGATGTTCTAGTCTATAGCCAGCAGATAATGTAAAGGAGCTGGATATGAACACAGAACGTCATGGCATTACCGTCGGAATTGAGCGTATAAACTCTCAATCTATCCTCGTTTTTAAAGTTACCGGAAAGCTTACCCATAACGATTATCAAACCATTACTCCGGTGCTCGACTCAACACTGCAAGCGGTCAATGCAGAACATATCAAAATGCTTGTTGATATCACTGAGTTCTCAGGTTGGGAATTACGTGCCGCGTGGGATGACTTTGAACTGGGCTTAAAGCTCGGCCTTAACCTAGAGAAAGTCGCGATCTTTGGTGACAAAAACTGGCAAGAGCTGGCATCAAAAGTGGGAGGGTGGTTTATCTCCGGACAGATGCGTTCATTTGGTGATTATCAGTCTGCTGTTGAGTGGTTAACCGACTAACTCTTATTATCTTTACCATTAAAAATATCGATTTTACTTGATTGGGCAATAAGTCTGGTTTATAAAATGAATGTCGCGCATAACTCTATGATTATATTAGTTTTTACTAACCTTTAATAACATGGAGAAAGGCGATGAGAAGTAACATTGATGGCAAAAGGCTAGTGGACCGAATTCGTAAGTATTACACCGCGGATGATTTTCAAGTGAACCCTAGCGGTTTGTTCGTTGGCAAAGACTTCTATAGTCTGAACAAAATCAAACGTGTAGAGGTACGCCAGTTAGGCTGGAGAGATAATGCAGTGAATATTGTTTCGCTTGCGTTAGTACTTTCAGCGGCAACTTGGGCGTTTGTCCCTCAATTTGGCTTGATTACTTTAGCGCTTACCTTCGTTATCGGCTTCTCTTGTTGGCGAAAATATGAGTTGAGAGCAGAGTTTATCGGGACAGATGAAACGGGTGACCATTGGGTTGCTCTCGCACGAGGCTGCACAAAACAAGAGCATCACGTGTTTAAAGATGTTGAACTTGCCTTGCGCAATCAAGACTAATGAAAAGCTCGTCATGTAATGTGGCGGGCTTTTTTGTTTTGGCACAGGCTGTTCTGGGAGAAATAGTTGACCAACTTGTCTAAAAGTGTGGTCATTAACGGCTTACTTAAGGAGTCGCTCCGACCGGCTACCTAGAATAGAAACGGATTGTGCGTTAGAGGCTCTGTCAAAATGCACATTAACTCGAACACCAGCTCTTTCAAATACCACATCGTCAAAGTCTGTCATGGCTATTTTGAAACCTTTGCTCGCGAATAAGCTGGTGACCTGAGTTCGCTGGCCAATTTCCAACGCTGATGAAAGCAATTTGTCCATAATCATCTCCTCCTTAGTTTATCTGTTGCTGATAAAGCGTAGTATGAAAATGAATGCTTATACAACTTAAGTTAATTTTATATGCAATGAAAGCGGTCCATATTACTCGCTTAAGCAGTCATTAGGCTTTACCATAGAGCTAATAGTCACTGAATTAAGAGATAGTTATGTCGTTTCCTCCTTGTCCAAATTGTACATCTGAATACGTGTATCAAGACCAAAGCAACTTAGTGTGCCCAGAGTGTGCGTACGAATGGAACCCTGAAGAAATTGCGGCAGAAAAAGCAGCCAATGCGATTAAAGATGTGAATGGTACGGTACTGGAGCAAGGCGATAAGGTTACGTTCATTAAAGATCTCAAAGTGAAAGGAAGCTCTGCAGTGCTAAAGATTGGCACTAAAGCGACCATTCGACGCATTGTGGAAGGCAAAGATCACCAACTTGATTGTAAATTGGAGAAAGGTGGCGAGATGATGGTCACCGCTAAATATGTCAAAAAAGCTTAGCTTCATCCTATTATTGCAAGCTAGCTGGATATAAAAAACGCCTCAGTCACTTGCATGACTGAGGCGTTTTTTGTTGTTAGCGAGCGCTATAAGTAACGACTTGATAGGTGTTGTTTAAAGTAAGCTGAGTTCAGCGTTTCGCCTGTGGCTTGTTTCACTAGCTCATCCGTGGTGAGTAAGCTGCCTTTGCTCCAGATATTGTCAGACAACCAAGTAAATATCGGGCTAAGATCTCCGCTGCGAATCGCACCATCAACATCAACAGTTTGCTTCATTGACGCCATAAATTGCGCCGCATACATCGCTCCTAAAGTATAAGAAGGGAAGTAGCCGAATGCGCCGTCTGTCCAGTGAATGTCCTGCATGCAGCCGTTCTTGTAATTGCCTTGAGTTGATAGGCCAAGGTATTGCTGCATTTTACTATCCCAAAGCTCAGGGACGTCAGTGTGCTTGATGTTGCCATTGATAAGATCGCGCTCGATCTCATAACGCAAAATAACGTGAGCAGGGTAGGTCAGCTCATCAGCATCAACTCGGATAAAGTCTTTCTTAACTCGGGTATACAGCTTCTGGAAGTTATCTTGAGTAAACAGGGCCTTGTCATGCTGAGTAAAGTGCTTGCCTGCTAGCTGCGCAAGATGTTCAATAAAGGCATCACTTCGGCCAACCTGCATTTCAAAAAACAGTGACTGCGATTCGTGAATACCCATTGAACGTGCTTCGCCCGAAGGTAATCCAGCGAGTGCAGTAGGAAGTCCTTGTTCGTAACGAGCATGACCCGTTTCGTGGACAATGCCCATTAATGATTGAACAAACTCGTTCTCATCGTAACGAGTGGTGATCCTTACATCACTCGGTACACCGCCACAAAATGGGTGCACGCTTTCATCTAATCGACCGTGTTCGAAGTCGAATTGCAACAGCTTCATCACTTCTAAACCAAGCGCTTTCTGCTTGCTGGTCTCAAACGTACCTTGTGGCTCAATGAAGTGCTCACTTGATTGCTTTTCGATGACTTGATCAATCAGATCCGGTAGCCAAGTTTTTACATCATTAAACAGTACGTCAAGGGACTTAGAGCTCGTGCCTGGCTCATAAATATCGAGCATGGCGTCGTAAGGGGTTAGGTTGTTCGCTTCTGCTCTGATTTGCGCTTCTTCTTGAGATAGCTTAACCACTTCTGCCCAGTTCTTTTCGAAACCTTGCCAGTCGTTATCGCCACGCTGACTACGCCAAGCATGCTCACATTTTGAACCTGCTAATGATTTCGCTTGAACCAAAGACTCAGGCAGTAAGTTTGCCTGCTGCCACTGACGCTTAAGCTCTCTTAGCGTTGCAGTGTCTTGAGTGTTGAGAGTTTCTTGTTCAGCCTGAGCAAACCAATCTGCAAGCTGTGGCTGTGTATGAAGAGAGTGGATATGAACCGATAACTCAGCAACCGCGCTGCTGCGAGCCTCATTACCGCCAGAGGGCATTACTGCCGCTTGATCCCAACCAACAATTGCTGCGAGGTGTTCGAAGTGAGATATTTTCTGAGAGTGGGCTACTAATTTGTTGAATGCGCTCATAAATCGCCTTCCGTGACTGGATAAAAAACAAAGTCTACCAACCTAAAGCGGGTAGACCAAGTTATTACCCCTTGTTTTATCCATTGTTGGCGAATTGCAAGTCTGTTTCCTGTATCGTTAATTTGACGGGCCAACCATAGCTTTCATATTCAATCAGCAGTGCGTTAGCCACATCTTGAGTGACGTTGACTTGTATCCATTTACCAATGCCCATAACTTGGTAAGAGAGCTGTACCATCACCATGCGTTTCTTCCCCCCGGAGTGACATATTGTGAAACTGGTTATTACCTTACGATATACTAAATAAATTTTTACGGGCTGTCATTTTGTACATGTGTGTGCATCTGAAAATGTGAGTTCAATCATTAGTGGAACAACGATCACGTTTTGTCTGAGATGTTTTATTGCTAAATTGGGTGAAGGCGGTTCAATATCGACATAGTTCTCCCTTTAGCCACTGTCATAGGAGTTGACGTGTTCAATAATTTTGAAGCTTTTTTGTTAGCGATAACCATCCTTACACTGACGCCGGGTTTGGACACCGCGCTGGTGGTGCGTAACTCCTCACGCGGAGGTTTTGTCGATGGCGCGACAACCAGTTTGGGGATTTGTCTTGGCCTTTTTGTTCATGCCACGTTTTCCGCGGTGGGCATCTCTGCCATTTTAGCTCAGTCAGCCGAGTTGTTTAATCTTGTAAAGATGATTGGTGCGGCTTACCTGATTTGGTTAGGAATAACGACACTAAGAAGTGTTTGGAAAGGGGAAGTCGGATCGTTGGCGACAGAGTGTGCGCACAAACGAATCGATGTTAAGCGCTCATTGAGAGAAGGCTTTCTTTCTAATGTCCTCAACCCTAAAACTGCGGTATTTTATTTGGCGTTTTTACCTCAATTCATTAATCCTGAAGGTTCGGCATTTGTGCAATCTTGTTTGATGGCGAGTATCCACTTTGTGATTGCTATGATCTGGCAATGTGGATTGGCTGGATTGCTAAACTCGGCAAAGAGTTTGTTGAAAAGTGCGACCTTTATGAAAAGGATGGAAGCGACAACTGGGGCCGTGTTAGTTGGCTTGGGGATAAAACTCATGGTGGAAGAATAAAAAAACAGCGACCGAGGTCGCTGTTTTTTTATTGGGTTAGTTTTGTAATTGCGGCTCTTTCAGGGCGTTAACACTGGCGGCGAAGTACTGTTTGGTTTCTTCAATCACCACCTGACGAAGCGCGATGAGGCCAATCAGGTTTGGAATCGCCATCAAGCCGTTAACGATATCGGCAATAATCCAAATCATATCGAGGTGAAGGAAAGCACCAGATGCGACTAAAGCGACAAAGATAAACTTGTAAGGCAATACGGCTTTGGTACCGAAAAGATACACGACGCAGCGTTCACCGTAGTAGTTCCAACCTAGAATCGTTGTGAAGGCGAAGAAGATCAGACCGATAGAGACCAGCATTGGACCAAATGTCTGCGCACTAAGACCAACAGCAAAGGCATGAGTGGTCATCGCTGCGCCCGCAAAATCACTTTGCCATGCACCTGTTAGGATCAACGCTAGACCTGTCATGGTACAGATGATAATGGTATCGAAAAACGTACCTGTCATAGAGATCAAACCCTGCTTAACGCATGAGTCTGTTTTTGCTGCCGCTGCGGCCATTGGCGCACTGCCTAGGCCTGATTCGTTAGAAAATACCCCGCGAGCAATACCAGACTGAATGGCGAGCATAATACTTGCGCCTAAGAAGCCACCCGTTGCCGCTGTTGAAGTAAATGCAGAGACAAGAACCAATTCTACCGCCTCAACCAGTTTGTCAGCGTTCATTATGATAACGCTTAAGCAGGCAAGCACATAGAATAGCGCCATGGTCGGAACGACCTTACCAGCAACATTGGCGATGGATTTAATGCCGCCAAGGGTAACGAATGCAACCAAAAGGGTTAATACGCTTGCTGAAATCTCACGTGAGACACCAAAAGAGATCTCGCTTGCATCCAGAATGGCGTTTACCTGAGGGAAGGTACCAATACCGAAGCAGGCCACACCTAAGGCAAAGACCGCAAACATCACAGCGAGTGCCTTTGAACCCACACCATATTGCAGGTAGTACATTGGGCCACCGATCATCTGACCGTTACTGTCTTGCTGGCGGTATTTTACGGCTAACAAGCATTCAGCGTATTTTGTCGCCATGCCGAATAATGCTGCCAGCCACATCCAAAACAGTGCGCCTGGGCCACCTAGTTTGATTGCGGTTGCAACACCAACAATATTACCGGTACCAATGGTGGCAGATAGAGCAGTACATAACGCGGCGAAGCTAGAAACATCGCCTTGCTTATTAGAGTCATCTTTACTGAAGACCATTTTGAGGGCAGTAGGTAGGTGTCGAAACTGTAATAGGCCTAAGCGAAAAGTGAAGTAAACACCAGTACCAACTAGCAAAATGAGCAGTGGTGGGCCCCAGACAAAATTGTCGATTGTTTTAAGTAAAGATTGTAGGTTATCCATGATTTCCCCTTAAGTGATAATGCTTATTTAAGGAGAAGAGTGAAAGCGCAGAGATCTCGGATCTCTGGTATTGATGCGTAGCAAACGCCATGCAGCAGAATAGGTCTTTCCACTCCTCTGTCCTTTTGCCTGAGAGTTTCACACTACCAATTAGGGTAGAGCTTGCTCCTTCGGCGACCGCTTTCTACAACAAAGTAGTACGGTTCTCTCCAGAGGTTCCTCCAACGACAGTCCTCGCCACAATGTGGCACCTGAAAGATTTACTTCTTCGGTAGGTTATTCTTGCCAAATGTTAATATTTGGTAAATAACCACTCTCCTGCAGTCTTCATCGGAACGATTATCCAATTAGTGGATAAAAGTTAGTCAACAGTTCTTAAATAATGCTGACGTGTGAACTCTATCATTCTTTTGGTGTAATTCAACCAAAATTTTCATATGAAATAATAATAATTACGCAGCTAAAAGTTGGAGTCGTTATGCTCCCATTGGGTCATTATGACTCTCATTTTGTTGGTGTCATTATGACTCATTATGGAGGTTGTATTTCCATATTTTATTGTTTTATAAGGGGTTGTGTTTTTGGCAAGGAAACTGCAATAGAAGGGTAAAACAAAATAAAGATCATAGTGAGGTCGATATGAATGCTCAACCAACGAAAAAAACTTTCAGTTTATTACTCTCATACTCCAATGTCGCTCTCTTGGTAACGACGTTAGCGCTGATCGTGAGTGTATTGATTTCATACCCTTATGCAGACGCTTTCTCTTTGCAGCAGCAAATTGCTGCCCACATCAGCACGATAGTAATCGCCGCCTTCCTGAAAGTCAGCTACGTCCTTAGATGTCTTGCACAGTATAATTTAGGCTTAGAGGTCAGATAACAGATAAAAAAATAGCGCCGTTATGGCGCTATTTTTATTTAGAAGTAGTTAGCATCAACGAGTTCGCTCGTTTTTACTGATGTCACTTCTTCACGAGCTTCCAGCCAAGCGACAACTTGCGCTTTTTGCTCATCAGTCACATCGGCATAACGTTCAGTGCAGCATAGGAAACCTTCAAATAGTTCAAGGCCGCCGCCACCGAAACACAGGCCAAGAGCGTCAACATAATCAATGAAGTCATCGACAAATGTATCGTAACGATCGAAGTCGCTGATCGTCGTTTCACAGCTCAGTTCGAAACCAAGCATTGCGAACTCACCTAAGAACAGTTTTTTCTGAATACGACGTTTTTTATTGTCTAACTTGTATGGTTTCATTCTAATATCTCATTGATAATTGTGAGTCCTTTATACCCCAATTTCCCTTCGTCACCAAATTAAATGCTAGTTCATTCCAGTAGTTGATGATTGTTTGCTCTGTTGGTGCGACTTTGACCCAAAGTGGTCCCACTGTTCGACAAGAATCCTACGTAATCCTGACCATTTAGGGATAAAAATGGTATAAAGTAAGAAGTAGAAAGTCTGCCTAAGGAGAGGTTATGACAAGGTTATTGGCTATAGTATTTTTGATTGCGTTAGCTTATGTACTGATTCGCTATCGAACTAGTGAGAAGCTACAAAAATACGTTGTGATTACCATGGTATCTGGCTTTTTAATTTATACCGCGACATTAATGGTCACAGAACTCATCCGCTAACGACTTGGAGCAAAGAATTGAACGAACAAACTGATAGCCAAGAAAATGATGACGTTGTTGTCATCGAAGAGCGAGATAAACGTACTCAGATATATATCGTTATTGCTGGCGTTTTAGGCTTGGCATTAGGGGGCTTGATTGGCTCAACGTTAACGGCGAAAAAATGGGAAGAGACCTACCATACGTTAGAGCAGCAGTATCAAACCCTTGCGGCTGATAAGAAACAGATGGCTGTTCGCGTGGAAGAAAAAGTCGCTAAAGTAGATGATGAAGTTGAGCAGAAACTGCAGCTTGCCATCCAAGAGCAGCAAGAAGCTCACCAAGCGTCAATGAGCAAGCTTGAGCAGCAAGTAGAAGAGCTAGAAAAAGTGAACCTGTCGCTTGAACAGCAAGTCGCAACGCAGCGAGAGCAAATCGAATCTGTGAGCTCTAAAAACAGTAAACTTAACCGCCAAGCGGATATGCAGGCGACCATGTTTGAGCGCTCAAGAGAGTTATTCCAACAAGAGCTGAAAGTAAAGCAAGAGCTTGAAGCGTTAGAAAAAGAGCGTGACAGTCTAGAACCTAAACTGGCATCGCTTAAAAAAGCCTGTGATGTCTACCTAGAAGGAACATCTTGGGACGCTAAATCGGATGCATGTGATAAACAAGATGAAGCGAACTCTCGTTTGAGCCAAATTGAGCAAATGATTCGAGTTCATCAGATGGATCTAAAACAGATGCAAGCATTGTCAGAAGAGCTTGGTTTGTAAGCGGTTATAAGAATTAAGAATTTGATATAAAGCGCCTATTGAGGCGCTTTTTTTGTCAGCCATGAAAGGCTAAATGGAACAATATGTTCATTTCATCCTCTCTAAAGTTGGATTTTGCGCTACTGTTTATATGAGCAGAGGGATTGGTAAGGCATAGGATGCAACTGGTTAAAGTCAATCAAGGCATGCAGGTCGTTGTCTATATTGCGTATATAGGTGCAGTAGGCACTACTTCGCATGGACTGATTTCACAGCCTCACCCTTGGGTCTACGCATATTACTTGTTTCCTGCATTTCTTCTAATGGCCTTGATCGTCACATCTGATTCTCTAAAACATATCTTTGCTTTTTCTGCCACGGCGCTATTTATTTTTGGTGGCTTGGTCCAATCATTTCCCCTAGAGGCGATTAAAGAGTGTCTATTCCTACTGCCTTTCTGCTACATCGTCCTCTTTCCTGGGTCGCTTTGGCCGATCGCGGTATGCGCAGCTCTGGTCAATGGTTATTTGTACCAATTATCCGTAGATGATTTTGATGCATTTATAGACACCTCTTTAGAACTGACCGCCGTCACCTTGTTCGCCACTTTGATGACTTACTACTATGTGAAGACCAAGCAACAAGCCGCGGAATTTAAAACCAAAAGTCAGACTGACTATCTGACTAAACTGCCAAATATGAATGCTTATAAGGAAGAGATTGAACAGGTCAATAAATCAAACGCGTTCCATTTTGGATTGATTCATATTGGGCTTGTTGGTTTTAAGAATGTGAATGATAGGTTGGGCTATCGGCATGGTGATGATTTATTGGTGGCCTTTGCCGAACATATGCGCGACGTTGTTGGTGCCGATGGCAAAGTCTATCGCCTAGGAGGGGATGAGTTCCTCGTATTGGTAGAGAGTGAAGAGCTAACCGAGAAGCTCGAGGATTTGGTGTTTAAGCTCAATAAAAACCAAAGGGTCATGTATAGCGTTGATGATACGTCGCACCGACTGAGTTTTTGTATGGGGATAGCGCTTGCAGAAGATGCATCAGGCAGCAATGAGGTTTGGGAGAAGAACGCGGACTTTGCTTTGTTCAAGGCTCGCTCAGATCGTGAACATAATATTTGCTGGTTCAATGACGAGTTACTTGGCGAAACGATACGTCAACATCAAATAGAAACAGAAATCAAATCAGCACTGAAAAGTGATCAATTTGTGCTGATGTTCCAGCCGAAAGTTTCCGTGGATTCTGCTCAAGTCATGGGAGCGGAAGCGTTACTGCGTTGGAATCACCCACAATTAGGTATGGTGCCGCCCATTGAGTTTATCCCAGTGGCTGAAAAAACCACCCAAATTGTTCCTGTTGGTCACTGGATCATTTACGAGGCTTGCCGTCAGGCGAAGATGTTCAATGATGCAGGAACGCCAGTATGCATTGCCGTGAACGTATCCACGGTTCAGTTTGCTCATGCAGATCTGTTTGATGTGGTGGTTAAAGCGCTAAAAGAGATCAAGCTACCTTCACATTTGTTACAGCTAGAAATTACGGAGTCGACGTTGATGAGCGATCCGGAGCACATCACTGATATCTGTCGACAGCTGCGAGCGATTGGTGTCTCTATTGCCATCGATGATTTCGGAGTCGAGTACTCAAGTCTTAAGTACCTTAAGCAATTGCCGGTCGATATTATTAAGATCGATAAGTGCTTTGTGGATGAGTGTGCGACCAGTCATTCCGATCGGATTTTGATTCGAACCATCATTCAAATGGGCCACAGCTTAGGCATCAAGCTGGTGGCAGAAGGAGTCGAGGCTCAAGAGCAGTTAGATGTGCTCGCGCAAGAGCAGTGTGACCAGTATCAGGGCTATCTGTTTTCTCAGCCATTGTCGCGCGATGAGTTCTTCTCTATGTTGAAACAGCAAGAGGTGAGTGCGCCCGTCGTTATTAGAAAGTAAGTCGTTATCGCAAATAATGGCACTAAAAAAGCCGCATCATGCGGCTTTTTGAAACAAGGATGAGATTGATTAATGCGTCAGATAGTGATGCATAAACTCAGTCACTTTCACCATATCTTCAACTGCAATGAACTCTTCAGTCGTGTGGACCTTAGCCATTCCCGTAGAGATATTCACCGTTGTTAGGCCTTTCGCATTAAAGTTGTTTGCGTCACTGCCGCCACCAGTTCCTTTGGTGTAAGGGCTAGCGCCAATCGCTTCAAACGAACTCTTAACCGCTTGAATATGTGGGTGGTTGTCATCAATAACAAAGGCGTTGTAGGCGCGAGTTGACTCGATCTCTACTTGTGCACCATGCTTGTCTGCTGCCGCTTGGAATGTTGTGATCATATGTTCAACTTGAGCAGTCAGTTTGTCATCGTTCAATGAACGTGCTTCAGCAACGACCTTTAACTCAGGCATAACGATGTTAGTTGCGCAGCCACCTTCGACGATACCGATGTTAGCCGTGGTTTCTTCATCAATACGTAACAGGTTCATTTGAGTGATTGCCTCAGCCGCTACTTGAATCGCGCTGATGCCTTCTTCTGGTGCAAGCCCGGCATGAGCAGGCTTACCAATGTACTTAGCGACGATCTTTTGCTGGCCTGGGGCTGCATTGACGATAGTACCAATTGGACCACCAGTATCGAGTACGATCGCTTTGTCAGACTGAATGAATGACATATCGAAGTGTTCAGAGCCGAACAATCCACCTTCTTCGTGAACAGTAAACGCAATCTCAATTGTTTTATGGTCGGCGTTTTGTTCTTGGATAATACGCACTGCTTCCATGATCGCCGCAATGCCTGACTTATCGTCACCACCAAGAATCGTGTTGCCTTTTGAGCGGATGATACCGTCTTCGATGACTGGCTCAATACCTTTTCCTGGAGTAACGGTATCCATATGACAGCTCAGTACGATGCTTTCACCCAATTTACCTTCTAGGCGAGCATAGATGTTAAAACCGTTAGAGATCTCTTGCGGTACGGGCAACTTGTGCACAGTGAAGCCAAGTTCACCAAGCTGCTCAGAGAGCGTCTCAGCGATCAGTTTTTCATCACGCGATTCACTGTCGATTTGGAGCAGTTGGCAGAAGTGGTCGATTAAGCGTTCACGGTTTATTTGAGTCATTGTAATACCTTGTATGGGAACAGAGGCATTACCTTATCGCTGTGGCACAAGACAAAGCCTGCGTTAAATCAATTAATCGGTCGCTCTCGGTAAATTTTCAGCAAATTCTAATCAGGCGAACGACTGTAGCTTGGTGGTGCCGATTACATAGCCCTCGAATACAGTTCAATGCGTTGCGAAGAATATGTTCATAGAGGTGTACGAAATACAATGATGTAAATAAAATGTTACTCATATTTAATTTTTAAGGTTTTGATTTTTAACGAAATTACCTTTAATTAACAAGTTGTTTACACTTTGCTTGGGCTGGTGAGGAGATTGTAAACTAGCGGCAAAAGGTTCAATTATTACTCGATGTGATCCAAGTTATTGAAAGAAACACGGAGTTAACCAATAACGAGGGATCAAAAATGAACGAAGCGTACAACCCACTAGGCACCGATGGCTTTGAATTTGTCGAATACACTGCGGCAGACCAAGAGGGCATTGAGAAGTTAAAAAACTTGTTTAACTCTCTAGGGTTTGCAGAAGTCGCGAAGCACCGTTCAAAGGAAGCTTGGTTATATCGCCAAGGTGATGTGAACTTTATTGTCAACGCACAGCCTCACAGCCAGGCGCATGGATTTGCTAAGGTACATGGCCCGTCTGTTTGTGGCATGGCTTTTCGCGTCGCAGATGCAGCTGTGGCGATGAAGCAAGCATTAGATAATGGCGGAAAACAGTACGTGACGGAAATTGGCCCAATGGAGCTGAGCATTCCAGCGATTTACGGTATCGGTGAAAGCCTGCTTTATTTTGTCGATCGTTATCAAGACGGCAGCATTTATGAAGTCGATTTCCGTTTCTATGATGACGCCAAAGAACGCTTGGCAAAAATGGACGTTGGCCTATATGAAATCGACCATCTGACTCACAACGTAAAACAAGGCAATATGGACGTGTGGTCTGGTTTTTATGAACGCATCGGTAACTTCCGCGAAATTCGTTACTTTGATATCGAAGGCAAACTAACAGGTCTAGTAAGCCGTGCGATGACAGCGCCATGCGGAAAGATCCGTATCCCAATTAATGAATCTTCAGACGATAAATCTCAAATCGAAGAGTTTATTCGCGAATACAATGGTGAAGGCATCCAACATATCGCTCTAACCACCGATAACATCTATCAAACAGTTCAGACTCTACGCGACCGCGGTATGGACTTTATGCCGACACCAGATACTTATTATGAAAAAGTGAACGACCGTGTACAAGGACATGGAGAAGACGTGGCGAAACTGCGTGATCTGCGTATCCTGATTGATGGTGCGCCAATGAAAGATGGCATCTTGCTGCAGATCTTTACACAAACCGTTATTGGTCCTGTGTTCTTCGAAATCATTCAGCGTAAAGGTAATGAAGGGTTTGGTGAAGGTAACTTTAAAGCCTTGTTTGAATCCATCGAAGAAGATCAAATTCGCCGCGGGGTACTTGATGATGCATAAGTGGATTACATTCCCTCACCGGGAGGGAGTGTGCTCTAAGCAAGCGCATGCAGATTTCCCGGAAGAGGCTATTTATGAGCGGGAAGCGGGGCGAAGTGGCTTTTTTGGCCCAGCAGCGCACTTCCATCACCAACACGCTCCGACGGGCTGGAGCGAGTGGGAAGGGGAGTTAAAACCTCGCGCGTTCGATTTCAATGACGTCGAAACAGCAACTCAAACCTCACCTTGGTTGGTTCCTCATTTGCTGCACAATGCCAACTGTAAAGTCAGAGTGTGGAAGTTCAATAAAGAGATGAATCACTTGGTGCGTAATGCTGACGGTGATGAGTTGCTGTTTATCCACCAAGGTAAAGCAGACCTGTTCTGTGATTATGGCCATTTAGAAGTGACTGAAGGGGATTATGTGATGATCCCTCGTTCGACGACATGGCGCATTGAGCCCCATGAGTCAATGTTTGTGCTAATGATCGAAAACACCGATGCGGCTTACACCTTGCCTGACAAGGGAATGGTCGGCAATCACGCCATATTCGATCCCGCGGTATTAGATGTGCCAAAGATTGATGATGCGTTTAAAGCGCAATACTCTGAGCATTCCACGCAGGTTCACATTAAGCGCCACGGTGAGGTCAGTGTCGTGACTTACCCATTTAATCCATTGGATGCCATCGGCTGGCACGGCGATCTTTCTGTGGTTCGTGTCAACTGGCGTGATATCAGACCATTGATGTCTCATCGCTACCACTTACCCCCATCTGCACATACCACCTTTGTCGGCCAAGGCTTTGTGGTGTGTACCTTTGTACCTCGACCAATTGAAAGCGATCCTGGTGCGTTGAAAGTACCTTTCTATCATAGTAACGATGACTACGACGAAGTGTTGTTCTATCACGCGGGTGACTTCTTTAGCCGAGACAATATTGAAGCGGGCATGGTGACATTCCATCCGGCGGGATTTGCTCATGGGCCTCATCCAAAAGCGTTTAAAGCGGGACAAGAGTATAAGAAGAAGTTTACCGATGAAGTGGCAGTGATGATTGATACTCGCCATGCACTTGAGTTTAGTGATGAAGCAAAACAGGTCGAAAATCAGCAATATATCTACAGTTGGCAGGAACAGTAACGCGAGGATAAAGTATGAAATTAGCTAGCTTGAAAAATGAAAGCCGCGATGGCTTGTTGGTCGTTGTCAGTAAAGATCTTGCTAAATGCGTTGCTGTTCCTGAAGTGGCTCAGACGATGCAATATGCGTTGGATAACTGGTACAATGTTGAACCACAGTTGAACGAAGTCTATGTCGCGCTCAATAACGGCGAATTGACTCAAGAGATGGCCTTTGATCAGGCCTTGTGTGAATCGCCATTGCCACGCGCTTATCAATGGGCGGATGGCTCTGCTTACGTCAACCATGTTGAGTTGGTGAGAAAAGCGCGCGGTGCAGAGATGCCGCCAAGTTTTTGGACCGATCCACTGATGTACCAAGGTGGCTCTGATGCGTTTATCGGGCCCAGAGATGATGTCCCAGTTGAGAGCGAAGAGTGGGGGATTGATTTTGAAGGTGAGGTCGCGGTAGTCACAGGCGATGTACCTATGGGAGTGTCGGTTGAAGGGGCTGCGAAATCGATTCGCTTACTGATGCTTGTCAATGACGTCTCATTGCGAGGTTTAATCCCTAACGAACTAGGTAAAGGATTTGGTTTCTTCCAATCTAAACCTTCTTCAGCCTTCTCACCGGTGGCGGTAACACCAGATGAATTAGGTGCTGACTGGGATGGCGGTAAGGTGAATCTGCCACTGTTGAGCTTCTATAACAATCAACCTTTCGGCTGCCCGAATGCTGGTGTTGATATGACCTTTGAGTTTCCAGAGCTTATCGCGCACGCTGCCAAGTCTCGTCCGCTTTCGGCAGGGACAATCATTGGCTCAGGTACAGTATCGAATAAGCAGGGAACCGAATATGGCACCGCAATCTCCGAAGGTGGTGTGGGCTACTCTTGTATTGCTGAAGTGCGCATGATTGAAACTATCCGTGATTGCTCTCCATCGACCTCATTTATGAAGTTCGGCGATCGAATCAAGATGGAGATGGTCGATAAAAATGGTGAGTCGATTTTCGGTTCGATCGATCAGCAGGTGGTGAAGTATGCATGATCGTATTCTCTATGGTTACTGGCGCTCGTCGGCGGCTTATCGAATACGTATTGCACTGAATCTGAAAGGGCTAGATTACGATCAGCACTCTATTCATCTGGTCAATAACGGTGGAGAGCAACACTCCACCGAATTTAAGCGCCTAAATCCAAATCAACTGGTACCAGTTTTGATGGACAATGGTTTGGTGCTTAACCAGTCATTAGCAATTATCGATTATCTCGACGAAACCTATAGCGATGTTCTACTGGTTCCCAAAAGTGGCGAGTCTCGTTATCTGGTCAAAGCAATGGCGCAAGATATCGCTATTGATGTGCATCCATTAAACAACTTACGCGTTCTGCAATACTTGAGTAATGAACTTAACGTTGATGAGGGTGAGAAAAGTGCCTGGTATAAGCACTGGATTGCCAGCGGTTTTGAAGCGTTAGAGCATCGGGTGGCGGTAACGAGAGGGCAGTACTGTGTTGGCAACGAGATTTCACTTGTCGACGTCTGCTTAGTCCCACAAATGTACAATGCGCAGCGTTTTGGAGTCGATTTGACGAGCTACCCCAACTTAGTTGATGTGACAACGTCACTAAGTAAGATAAGAGCATTTATTCAAGCAGCACCTGAACAACAACCTGATGCAGTGTAAATTTAGAACCCGACGAGCAAAATAAAGGGCGGTCATATGGGCTTATGCGAGAAAGCAAAAAGGCCACCTCATGGCGGCCCTTATCTCTTCTAGGAGAAGCGAACAACTTAGCGTAAACCGTTAGGGTTACGTTCTCTTTGTTGCAGCTCGGCAATGTTAAACTGACGTACGTCTAGTGTCGCTAAATTATTGCACTCTTTGCATGAGTGGTGGCATAAACCATCAACATACTCATGCTTGGCAAGCATACTTGGTTTTTTACACCAATCGCAGATGCCTTCGATCGTAAACATAATACTCTCCTCACCTTTATAATTTAGGTGTTATTTTCGCGGCAAATTATGGCATAGAGAACATATCTTGGTTAAGCATTTGTTATGTTTAATGGGAGGGGGATCGATTGCGCAGCTTGGTATTGCAAGGCTTATCGTATTTATACCACCGATTGATACGCATTTTGTAACTATTTGTTAATAACTTTAAGGATCAGTTTTAACGCTTGATTCAAACGTTTCATTTCCGCGTCACTGCCTTTCAAATCGGGATGGTAGATTTTAGACAATTGCTTGTAACGAGCCTTTACCTGCTTTTCATCGGGAATTGCGTTTGGACTATAACCAAATAATGCGCAGGCTAGGGTGAGCGGCTTTTCTTTAGGGTTGGGATCTGAGCTAGGTGCTTTAGACGTCGTTACCTGCTTCTTTTTGATATGGCGATATAACGTCTCTAACTGACGCTTTTGCTGTTTTAATAGTTCATCTTTTCGTTTTAGCTCTCGCTCTAACTTAATCTGCTTTCGCTTGCTTTCATCGTCGAGTTCTGTTGATGAGAGTGAAAGGCGTCGATTGCGACGAAAGAGCCAACCGATGATGAGTAAGCTTATGCCGAATAGGGCAATAATACCGTATAACGTGGTATTTTGCGCATCTTGGCTATTGGCTATCGACTGCGCTTTTGGGCTCACTTCGATATCAGTCGTATCAAAAGCGACTTCAAGCTGATCAATAGCCGCGACCTGTTTTGCGCGACGGGCATTAAATTGCGCTTCTAATACGCGTGCATAGTCTTGCTCTGCTTGAGGATCGTTACGAGAGGCCTCTTGGTACCATAACTCTGCGAGGTCAAGAGCGTTCGGGCTCTTTTTGAGCTCTTCGTACAGTTTTCCAAGCGACTTAGCGGCATCTGAACTGCCATTGCTTGCGGCGCGGCTTAGCCAGAAAATAGCGCTCTCAGTATCTGCTTTGGCTCCCTCACCACTAAGATAAGCATGTCCTAATGCCGCAGCGGCGGTACTGCTGCCATTTTGCGCAGCCTGTTGGTACCAGTAAAACGCTTCTGATTGCGACTGTTCTACTTGGTCACCAGTCGAATAACGGTTGGCCAGTTCTAATTGGGCGTGGACGTTTTGGTTTTGCGCACTTTGGATAAGCTCTTCGATTGATTGCGCTAGGCATGAAGAGGATAGAAACAACAAAATTAGTGAAAGTGTGCGCAAAAGTGACCTCGAGAACGGCTTAAATCAGCTTAACTATTGGCTAAGTATATCAATTAGTACGCAGAGATAGATCAAGATGAGTGAAAATTGTGTAATCAATACTAAATTGGCTTCCGAAGAAGCCAATTGTGATTTGCTGTACTGTTACGCCGTTACTTACTTAAGCGGTAGGATTTGAATCTCTACACGACGGTTACATGCACGACCTGTCGTTGTATCGTTAGTACATAGTGGGTAACGTTCACCATTACCACGAGCTACAGCGCGGCCAGCGGCTACACCTTGAGAAACTAGGTATGAGCGTACAGATTCAGCGCGGCGCTCAGATAGCACTTGGTTGGTTGTATCGCTACCGGTGCTGTCTGTGTGACCATCAATAACAAGGCTAGTGTCAGGGTATTCAACTAGGATACGAGCAACGCCACGTAGGGTGTTGTGGATGCTTGGGTCGAGTGCGTAAGAGCTTGAGTTGAAGCCGATGCCATTTTCTAGGCGAAGCAGTAGCTGGTTTTCACCAACGCGCTCTACTTGAACGCCTGAGTCTAGCAGCTCTTTACGAAGTGCAGCCTCTTGCTGGTCGAAGTAGTAACCTACGCCACCACCAACAGCGGCACCGCCTGCTGCGCCAATTAGCGCGTGCTTACGACGTTCATCAGCGTCATCACCCGTTGCTAGGCCAACTGCAGCACCTGCTAGAGCACCGAACAATGCGCCTTTTGTAGCCGAGTTAGTTTCTGATTCACCAGTGGTCGCGTTTTGGCGTTGAGTTGCCTGACAACCAGTAAGTGCAATTGCGACAGCTAATGCGAGTGTTAATTTTTTCACGATTACGTCTCCGTGTATTATGCTAGTTCCCCGTAATTCATACGGGGTTACGATCGACAGAGAATAAACCTTATGATATTCCTTATGTCAAATCGAAAAAGCATAATTTGACACAATATGACAATCGGCGGTGTTTTTTTTGAACTATCTGAGCATTTTAGGTGCTTGTGCGCCGTTAATTGGGCGGCTGACTGACACAGTGCGACCTTTCTTCAAACCGACTTCATAGTCATCAGTCAGGTTTTTCATCGCTTCTCTTAGCTGCTGCTTGAAGGTCTCACGGTCGATGTTTTTGAACTCTTTATCGATGTAATCGTCAATTTTCTTCGCTGAGTCTTCGTCAGGGCTGATGATAGGGAGCTTTTCAAGCGCGCCTTCAACCCAACCAGACAGGAATGAATTCACACGTCGAGTAACTTCAACAGTGGACGTGCCAGAGCCTGCAAATCCGTTACGGAACTTACCGGTTTGTTCGTTCATTTCGCGATAAATGATATCGAAGGCAAAGGCTGCGAAGATTGCTCGGTCTGCTTCACCGATAAACTCGACACGCTTTAATCCTTTATGATTTAGCAACACCGCTTCAACACCGAACTTAGTGTTAATACCGCGAATGATTCTGAGGATATTCGAGCCGACGTTAGCAGGGAGTAGATGCGTCGATTGAGTTTTGCCCATTTTGATAAACTCGATATCGTCTTTATCTAAGCCGTATTTTAGCATTAGACGATGAGCCATTTTAATCGCATTTGCTGCTTCGTTTACGTTGGCAGAGTTACCAAGCTCTAAACATTTTGCAATTTTTTTAAGGGCTTTCTGTTTATCCATTGACCGGAACAAATCTCATTAATTTTGCGAAGTCGGCCATTTTAACGTGTTATGAGTCAAAACGGAAATAATCCAGCGTATGAGCGATGGATGTCAGAGGAGATAGGAACTCAGATAAAAAAGGGACACAGTACGGGGAACGAATCGGTTTTATGCAGTTAGTTTCACTGTGAGTGGTTTGTAAAGAACCAACAACACGCCACCACCCAACGGTGGTAGCGCATATTAAAATTACGGACAAGCGACGAGTTAGATGCCTAGTTCATCAAGCAAGTCGTTTGCGTTGGCACCACTCGCCGCCTCAGACTTTGTCTCTTTATCCGATTTCATCTTTTGCTGAGCTTTTTCCAGAATCGTATCTGGGCATTCGTCTTCAGCCGACTCAAAGTCTTCTAACTGAATAAACTCAGTTTTATCCATCGCAAGTTCTAAATAGAAAATGTTGCCCTGGTCGGTAGAGAAGGTCACGCGACGAGCCTGTGGACGGTCTAAATTAGTATCTACCGAAAGGTTCACCTGCTTATTCAGTGCCAGCATCTTCGGTTGGTTCTGAGTAATGTGGGTGTGAAGGTCTTTACGAACTTGATTGGTAAAGTTACCCACCAACTGGTTCATCAACTCCCCAAGAACGTCAGCTACTTCATCAGAAGTGTGCAGAACAGCAAGCTCTTCTTCTGGCATGCCCATGTTGCGCATGTAGTTTGTGTAGACTTCTAGTGCCGCTTTAGAGGTAAAGTTAATAACCACTAAACCTGAGAAGCCACCATCGAAAAGTACAAAACAACCAAAGTCAGGTTTTAAACTGGTCTTGGTGATTTTTTGCACCATGGCTGAGTAAGTAATTTGCGAGCTGGTAGCAGAGCTCAGAACACCAGAAACGGACTGGCATAGCTTTAATAGAATATCTTCTGTTGTGACAACTTTATTTTTTTTCATGGATGATTCGCTCATAGAAACACTTTAAATTGTTTTTATTCATTTTAAGTGTGGGAAAAAAATGCGATAAGTTCCATTCTGACACTGCATTTCTGTTTTGATCACCCTTTTAAATGTTGTAAAGTGACGAGATTCAAATAATAGTTCAAATTATAGCGAACCCAGTGCTGATTGGATCAGCGTCGTAGGGAGCAGGAAGCCAATGTTACCAAGATTACATTCTCAGTCGGATGTGGATCCGATTGTACTCACCTTTCTAAAAGAGCTCGAAGCCGCTGGTTTTACAGGCGATATTGAAAGTCAGTTTTCCAGTCGTTTAGCGGTTGCCACCGATAACAGCGTTTATCAGCAATTACCTCAAGCCGTTGTTCACCCAAAAACAACTCAAGATGTGGTGTTAATCGGCAAGTTGAGCAACGATGCCCAATATGAACGCATTACTTTTTCTCCTCGTGGGGGGGGCACAGGAACCAATGGTCAATCATTGACTAAAGGTATTGTGGTTGATTTGTCGCGTCATATGAACAAAGTCCTTGAAATCAATGAAGATGAAGGGTGGGTTCGTGTTCAAACTGGTGTGGTCAAAGATCAGCTTAATGATGCGGTTCGTCCATACGGATACTTTTTCTCTCCCGACCTATCAACCAGTAACCGCGCAACATTGGGCGGTATGATCAACACTGACGCATCGGGTCAAGGCTCTCTAAAGTACGGAAAAACCTCTGATCACGTTCTTTCTTTGCAAGCGGTGTTTGCAGATGGTTCGACTATTGAATCTGATTTATCTCGGGGGATGCCGGAAGAGGGTGAGTATGCGTTCAATGCTTATCATACGACCGAGAAAGTGTGCCGTGATAAACGAGCGCAAATTGATGTGAAATTTCCCCCGCTCAATCGCTTCCTAACGGGCTATGACCTCAAAAACGCCTTAGACGTAGAACAAGACCAATTTGACCTTACTCGTGTTCTGTGTGGCGCTGAGGGCTCTTTGGCCTTTATCACTGAAGCTAAGCTTAACCTTACCCCAATCCCGAAAGCGCGCACCTTGGTGAACGTTAAGTACAACAGTTTTGAATCGGCTCTTCGTAACGCGCCATTTATGGTCGAAGCCAATGCGCTGTCGGTCGAAACGGTTGATTCGAAAGTCTTGAACCTAGCTAAGCAAGATATTGTTTGGCATACAGTCAGCGATTTGCTCACCGATGTTCCTGGCAAAGATATGCAAGGTATCAACATGGTTGAGTTTGCAGGACAAGATGAGCAAGAAGTCAACGCTTTGGTTGAAGCATTGAGCCAGCGCCTAGATGCCATGATGGAGAGCAATGAAGCAGGCATCATTGGTTATCAAGTATGTAGCGATGTCGCGAGCATTGGTCGCATCTACAATATGCGTAAAAAAGCAGTGGGTCTGCTTGGCGCAGCAAAAGGACGAGCAAAGCCCGTTGCCTTCGCAGAAGACACCTGTGTACCACCTGAGAACTTAGCGGACTTTATCGTTGAGTTTAGAGAGTTGCTTGATGCGAAATCACTCAACTACGGTATGTTTGGACATGTAGATGCCGGTGTTTTGCACGTGCGTCCGGCGTTAGACTTGTGCGATCCGAAGCAAGAAGCTCTGATGCATGAACTCTCTGATGAGGTGGTCAAGCTGGTGGCGAAATATGGTGGCCTGATGTGGGGCGAGCACGGTAAAGGCTTCCGCTCAGAGTATGGCCCGGAGTTCTTTGGTGAAGAGCTGTTTACTGAGCTTCGTCGAGTCAAATCTGCGTTCGATCCACACAATAAGATGAACCCGGGCAAGATTTGTACGCCGCTAGAAAGTAACCATGAACTGGTTAAAGTGACGGATACCAAACGTGGCTACTATGATCGCCAAATCGACGTTCAAGTGCGCGACAGCTTCAAGCAAGCGATGGAGTGCAACGGTAACGGCCTATGCTTTAATTACGATACCTCGTCACCAATGTGTCCTTCGATGAAAGTGACCGCGGATAGAAGACATTCGCCAAAAGGGCGCGCAGGTATGGTGAGAGAGTGGCTCCGTCAACTAACCGACCAAGGCGTTGATATTCTTGATCTAGAGCAGCAAGCTCTGCAAGAGAGCGCGTCAATCAAGACTATGATTGACCGCGTTCGCAACAGCCTAAATAAGCGTCATGAGTATGACTTTTCTCATGAAGTGTATGAGGCGATGAATGGCTGTCTGGCATGTAAAGCGTGTGCGAGCCAATGTCCGATTAAAGTGGATGTCCCAAGCTTCCGTTCGCGTTTTTTAAATATCTACTACTCGCGTTACCAGCGTCCGGCTAAAGACTACTTAGTGGCAAACATTGAAAGCATGCTACCGGTATTAGCTAAAGCACCTAAGCTGGTTAACGGTGCGTTAAAGCAGCAATGGGTTCAAGACTTAACGGCCAAATCGGTTGGTTACGTTGATTCACCGTTGCTTTCTATTCCTACGCTGAGTAAACGACTGACTGGACTCAAAGCGTTTGATCTACAGGCTTTAGCTGCGCTATCAAAAGAAGATAAAGCGAATCACGTTGTGATCGTTCAAGACCCGTTTACGAGTTACTACGACGCTCAAGTAGTAGAAGACTTTGCCACGTTAGTGAGTAAGCTGGGTAAGACACCAGTCTTACTGCCATTTAAGCCGAATGGTAAAGCTCAGCATGTGAAAGGTTTCCTTAAAAAGTTTGCCGATAATGCGAAAAATACCGCGGCGTTCTTACAACAAGTGGCTGATATTAATATCCCTTTAGTCGGTGTCGATCCTGCTTTAGTGCTGTGTTATCGAGATGAGTACCAAGAGGTGCTACAAGAAAAACGTGGTGATTTCCAAGTCCTAACGGTGCACGAATGGCTAGAGCCGAAGTTAGCCGAGTTTGAGCAGCAAGCGCCGAATGGTGATGAACCTTGGTACTTGTTTGCTCACTGTACTGAAAAGACCAAGATGCCAAACGCTGAGAAAGAGTGGGGAGCGATCTTTGCACACTTTGGCGCGCGGTTAGACACCATTCCGGTAGGCTGCTGTGGCATGGCGGGCACTTTTGGTCATGAGGTAGATAAGCTGCAGATGTCGAAAGATATTTATGGTCTAAGCTGGAAGCCAAGGCTGCAAGACTTACCTAAGGAGCGCTGCCTAGTGACGGGCTATTCTTGTCGAAGCCAAGTGAAACGCTTTGAACAGGAAAAGGTTCAGCATCCGCTGCAAGCTTTACTGAAGATAGTATAAAGTCCAATAGCTCAGCCTTCGTGGTTGAGCTATTTTTATAGGTAACTCATTTATAGGGAATGTACATGGATGTATTAGAGCGAAAGATCCCACCTGTGGCTTTGTTTGTCTTATTCGTAGTTGCCATCAATCATATCAGTCATGAATTTGTTCGTTTTACGGTAAATTTACCGTTGAGCTTAGTGGTGTTTTTAATCTGCTTTGTGGTGGCGGGCTTTGTCGGTATCGCTGGCGTATATGAATTCAGGCGAGCTCAAACGACGGTTAATCCGGTTAAGGTAGAGACAGCCTCAACAGTGGTGGATAGTGGAATTTTCGCCTACACACGCAATCCTATGTATCTAGGTCTCTTCCTACTTCTATTCGGTTTTGCCTATTGGCAGCAGAACCTCATCTCAATCGCGTTTTCTTTTACATTCATCCTCTATATGAACCGTTTCCAAATCCTACCTGAAGAGCGCGCTTTAGAATCTCTGTTTGGCGCATCATATATCGACTACAAACAAAAGGTTAGACGTTGGATTTAGCGTCGCTTATTTAGTCTGCAACGAAAAAGCCCTGCTGATATCGCAGGGCTTTGTGTTTATGTGCTGTACTAATTGCCTTAAGCGACTTTTACACTTGGCAGTAGCGTATCAGGCATCAAGTGGTTATGTACCGCTAGTTTAAGCAGGGCGTTTGCTGCTTCGATATCTGGTGCGAAGTAACGGTCTTTGTCGTAGAACGAGACTTTCTCGCGCAGGAGCTGCTTCGCTTCTTCAATGCGAGCCGATGACTTATTTGGCGCTCGGAAATCTAGACCTTGCGCTGCTGATAAGTACTCGACTGCAAGAATGCCACGAGTATTTTCCGCCATATCACGTAGACGTCGACCTGCGAAGGTTGCCATGGAAACGTGATCTTCTTGGTTTGCTGACGTTGGTAAGCTATCTACAGACGCTGGGTGAGCGAGTGTTTTGTTCTCGCTCGCCAGTGCTGCGGAAGTTACCTGAGCAATCATAAAGCCTGAGTTAACACCGCCATTGTCGACCAAGAATGGTGGCAGTTTAGAAAGCGCGCTATCAATCAGCAGGGCCATGCGACGCTCTGACAGACTGCCTACTTCAGCAATTGCCAAAGCTAGGTTATCTGCCGCCATTGCAACAGGTTCAGCGTGGAAGTTACCGCCAGAGATAATATCGCCATCTTCAGCGAATACTAGCGGGTTATCCGACACTGAGTTTGCTTCAACTTGCAAGATATCTGCGGAATTACGAATTTGCTGCAAACATGCGCCCATTACCTGAGGCTGGCAGCGCAGTGAGTATGGGTCTTGAACCTTCTCACAACCCGTGTGCGACTCACCAATATCACTGTTGATATCAAGTAAGTGGCGATACGCAGCGGCAGCGTCCATTTGTCCACGGTGGCCACGTACGCGGTGAATGCGCGGATCGAACGGACGACGACTTCCAAGTGCTGCTTCTACTGACATCGCGCCACAGACGGTTGCTGATGCAAACAGGTCCTCTGCCGCAAATAGGCCTTCTAGTGCAAAAGCCGTCGATGCTTGAGTGCCGTTTAAAAGCGCTAGACCTTCTTTTGGCGCAAGCGTAATTGGCTCAAGTCCAGCGATCTTAAGCGCTTCTATACCAGAGATGATTTTGCCATTGTGACGCGCCTGACCTTCACCAAGTAATACTGTACTCATGTGGGCTAGGGGAGCTAAGTCACCAGAAGCACCCACTGAGCCTTTTTGTGGCACACATGGGTAGACCTGAGAGTTTACCAAGTCGATCAGCGCTTGAATCACTTTTAAGCGGATGCCTGAGTAACCACGTGACAGGCTATTGATCTTTAAGACCATCATAAGTCTAACGGTTTCGTCAGACATAAACTCGCCAATACCCGCTGCGTGCGATAGAACAATACTCTTTTGCAGAGTTTCGAGATCTTCAGGGGCAATGCGCGTGTTGGCCAATAAACCGAAGCCAGTATTGATGCCATAGACTGTGCGATCTTCTGCGATAACTTGTTCAACTACTTGAGTGCTTTGTTCTATCGCGGGTACCGCCTCGGAGTCGAGGGTCAGATTGATTGGCGAACGGCTCACTTGACGTAGAAGGGCTAGGTTTAGTTGTCCCGGCTTAAGTGTGAGGTTTAACATCTTCATAATCCTTATTTAAGCTTACGCAGTTCTTCGTTTAGCATCGGTAAATCTAGGCCTTGCTCTGCGGCACATTGTTTAGCAATATCGTAGCCAGCATCAGCGTGGCGCATAACGCCAGTAGCAGGGTCGTTATGTAGAACGCGAGCAATACGCTCTGATGCATCTTGGCTACCATCACAACAAATTACCATACCTGAGTGTTGTGAGAAGCCCATGCCAACGCCGCCGCCGTGGTGTAGAGAAACCCATGTCGCACCGCCTGCAGTATTTAGTAGTGCGTTCATCAATGGCCAGTCAGAAACTGCGTCTGAGCCATCCATCATACCTTCAGTTTCGCGGTTAGGGCTAGCAACGGAACCTGAGTCTAAGTGGTCACGACCAATTACCACTGGAGCTTTTAGCTCACCATTTTTAACCATTTCATTGAAGGCTTGGCCTAGGCGTTCACGATCTTTCAAACCTACCCAACAGATACGAGCAGGTAGACCTTGGAACTGGATACGTTCACGCGCCATATCTAGCCAGTTGTGTAGATGAGGGTTGTCTGGGATAAGCTCTTTGACTTTTTGGTCTGTCTTGTAGATATCCTCAGGGTCACCTGACAGTGCAGCCCAGCGGAATGGACCAATACCTTCACAGAACAATGGACGAATGTAAGCAGGAACGAAACCCGGGAAGTCGAAGGCATTTTCGACGCCTTTTTCTAGAGCCATCTGACGGATGTTGTTGCCGTAATCGAGTGTCGCTGCACCGCGCTCTTGCAGAGCCAACATCGCTTTCACTTGGATAGCCATTGATTCTTTTGCTGCGTCCACCACCATGGCTTCATCTTTCTGGCGCATGTCTGCGGCATGCTCCATCGACCAACCGATTGGTAGGTAGCCGTTTAGCGGATCATGAGCTGATGTTTGGTCAGTCACAACATCAGGAGTAATGTTGCGTTCGACAAGCTCAGGGAACACGTCAGCAGCGTTACCTAACAGACCGACTGAAACCGGCGTTTCTGATTCATAGATAATCGCTAATGCTTCATCTAGGCTGGTGGCTTTTTTATCAACATAGCCAGTACGCAGACGGTAGTCGATACGTGACTCATCACATTCAACCGCGATCATAGAGAAGCCAGCCATTGTTGCAGCGAGAGGTTGAGCGCCCCCCATACCGCCAAGACCACCCGTTAGCACCCAACGGCCTTTTGCTTGACCATCAAAGTGCTTTTTAGCCACTGAGACGAAGGTTTCGTAGGTGCCTTGAACAATGCCTTGAGAGCCAATGTAGATCCAGCTTCCCGCTGTCATTTGGCCGTACATCATCAGACCTTCTTTATCGAGCTCATTGAAGTGCTCCCAGTTCGCCCAATGAGGTACAAGGTTTGAGTTAGCGATCAGTACGCGAGGGGCATTTTTGTGCGTTGGGAAAACGCCAACAGGTTTGCCTGATTGAACCAACAGTGTTTGATCATCTTCTAGACGTTCTAGTACTTCGACGATCTTGTCATAACATTCCCAGTTACGGGCTGCACGGCCAATACCACCATAAACAACCAATGAGTGTGGGTGCTCAGCGACGTCAGGGTCTAAGTTGTTCATCAGCATTCGAAGCGGTGCTTCAGTTAGCCAAGATTTCGCTCTCAAGGTTGTACCGTGTGGGGCACGTATAGTCCTTGTGGTATCGAGACGCATATCCTCTACTTGGCGCTGTGTCATGGTAAAACTCCTTGTGGTTCACGTTATTCAGACAAATAGGGGTCTTTGATGCTGATGCATCCTATTCACTGCCCGCTATTTGGTTGATTGTTATTTTTCTGAAAAGGCGTTCGCGATATCCCAGCATAAACGTGCGGCGAGACGGGCGGTTTGGCTGTCTACGTCATACGTTGGGTTGTACTCTGCGATATCTGCGAGGGCCAGTTTTTGTTTGTAGTGCAAAATTCGGTCGATAAAAGGCGCGATGGTATCAATGCTCACACCGCGTGCAGCCGGTGCGCTGACGCCAGGGGCGGTTGCTGCCGGAAACACATCTAAGTCGATGGTGAGATAGATAAAGTCACAATTATCGATAAAGTGCTGCAGTTGAGTTAAGTGGTAAACCTGATTGAGAGGCGTGAGCTCTTTATCCTCTATGTACCAGACATTTAACTCATCTGCGCGTTTGAACAGGGCTTCAGTGTTGCTGGCCTTACTCACACCTAAACAGGCGTAGTGGAAAGGCCAGCCCTTGTCGAAGCAATATTTTTGAATCTGGTTAAATGGGGTTCCGGAGCTCGGTTTAACCTCAGCACGCTCACTCTCAAAAGCGCGTAAATCGAAATGCGCATCGAAGTTGATAATGCCAATCTTGGGCGGTTTCGCTGGATTAATGTACTCAAAGTAACGCGCTAATCCTTGGAATGATGCCCACGCGACTTCATGTCCACCACCTAAGGTGATCACTGGCGTCGACTTTAGCGCAGTGGCGATCACATTGGCGCATTGGTCTTGGCTTTGCTCAAGTAAATCATCATCACAAATGACATTGCCTAAGTCGATGAGATGACTCTCTTTATGCCATGCCATATTAGCCAGAGCGCGCCTGATTAAATCTGGCGCTCGGTGCGCACCGATACGCCCTTTATTGCGAGCAACACCTGCATCACAACAAAACCCGAGGATACTGACGGCATTATGGTAAGGCTGTAACTCATTCACTTGCACTTGTCTTACGACGTGGTGGACGCGTTTGCCTTGTGCGCCGTCCTCTGCGTCATGGCGACCTTGCCAGTGAAAGTCTTGGCTTGTTGTCATTTGATTAGACATGATCTAATTCTCCGGCCACAAGGCGAGCGGTAAGTCGCGGCGCGCCCTGAAAATAGCTGAACTCGGCAGGGTGAGAGATATCCCAGATAGCCAGATCTGCGTCGAAACCTGTCGCTATTTGACCTCTCGTTTCGCCATAGCCGAGTGCCTTAGCTGCATTTGCGGTCACTCCGCGTAGTGTTTCTTCCGGTGTCAGACCAAACAAAGTGCAGCCCATATTCATCATCATAGTCAAATCTGCAAACGGCGATGTGCCGGGGTTCAAATCTGTCGCGATTGCCATAGGGACTTTATGTTGACGCAGTAATTCAATAGGTGGCAGTTGGGTTTCTCTAAGGAAGTAAAATGCACCCGGTAACAGCGTCGCCACGGTACCTGAAGCCGCCAGTGCCTTGACGCCGCCTTCATCTAAGAACTCAATATGGTCCGCTGAAAGGCCAGAATAGCGCGCAGTAAGTGCTGTGCCACCCAAGTTAGACAGTTGCTCTGTGTGCCCTTTTACTTTTAGGCCATGCTGTACCGCGGCTTGAAAGACCTTTTCTGTTTGTGACAGGTTAAAACCGATAGATTCACAAAAGACATCCACGCTAGTTGCAAGCTGCTCTTCGGCAACGAGAGGAATGATCTCTTTGCATACTAGCTCGATGTAATCGTCAGCGCGGCCAGCATATTCCGGAGGCAGTGCATGGGCTGCGAGCAGTGTCGTAGTTACGCGGATTTTTCGATGCGCTTCGAGCGCTTTCGCTGCGCGTAGCATCTTGATTTCATCTTCGACGGTTAAGCCATAGCCTGATTTAACCTCAACAGAAGTCACGCCAGTTTGAATTAAACCATCCAGTCTTGGTAGTGCGAGTTCGGTTAATTGCTCTTCACTTGCTTTGCGAGTCGCTTTAACTGTGGAAAGAATACCGCCGCCTTGTTTGGCGATTTCTTGGTAAGGAACGCCGTTAAGACGCATTTCAAACTCGTTCGCGCGGCTACCTGCGAAAATGAGGTGGGTGTGGCAATCAATGAAACCGGGGGTGACCAGTTTACCTTGGCAATCGTAAGTGTTTTGGGATTCGATTGGTTGTTGCGAGACAGCGGCAATGCGACCATCTTTGATCAGTAAATGGCAAAGAGGGGAGAGGGCATAGCCATCTTGGCCCGGTGTCATTGAGACGACCTTGGCGTTCGACAAAACGAGATCACTACAAAAACTCATATCGGTTGCTCTGATTTAAATGTATATACAATTATTCGTTCAAATCAGCTAATTGATCAAGTTTAATGTTGCGAAAATGTGATCAGTAAAAAGTATGAAATTCTTTATCAGAGCAAAACTTTAGAGCTTAATTTGTATCGAGTGCCAGGATGGTAGAGTAATGCGGTGCTAACTAAGCGTTCGTCACTCCACGTTCGACGATTTAACAGAAGGCAAGGCTCGTTGACGCCCAGCCTGAGCGCAGAGCGGACCGCGTCATCTGCAACAATCGCTTCAACCGTATGTTCAATGGCACTGAGTGGGCAGTTTTCCGAAAGGTATTGGTTGGGCGTCATTTGTGAAAAGTCTTGCTCTAGGTAGTTCGGCGCATAGCTTGCATTAACCCAGCGAAGTTCGAGTTGAATCGGTGATTTGTCTTCAAAGTGGATGATTTCACTATAAAAAACTTCACTTCCTAGCATAACACCGAGCTTCATCGCCACCGTGTCATCAGCGGTAAGCGAAACCTGCTTGATCACTTTACTGCTATATTGTTTGCCTCGCTGTTCTACTTCTTTAGCAATGTTACGAATATCGAGTAGTGGTGATTCCGCTTTGTCGTCAGGAGCGCAAACAAACGTGCCTAGGCGAGGACGCCTTACCAAACGGCCTTCAGCAACCAAATCTCGAATCGCTTTATTGACTGTCATTCTGCTGACCTTAAACTGTTTGGTCAGCTCAAGTTCAGTAGTAATGCGATGTCCAACCGGCCATAGACCCTGATCGATCTGATCAGCAATAAATTTCTTAATCTGCAAGTAAAGAGGCGAGCTACTCATAAAATCATCATTTCTATATTTGACTATACAAATGGTTATATATTTATACGATTAATGCAAGTGATGAGGTCTCAAGGACAACTAAATCTTTTTAGTGTGCACATTTTTTCGGCATACGACTCGAAAGCGCTTGCATAAATGACGCCATCAAGATAAATCATTAAACACAATAAATCATAAGGACAGTTTATGTTTGGAAAGTTAAAGGCTTCTTTAGGAATTGGCGCTGCGAAAGTGGATACGGTTTTAGATAGTATGTCTGTCTTTCAAGGTGAGAAACTAAAAGGCACGGTTCATATCAAAGGTGGCGACGTTGAGCAGCAAATTGATGCGATCAACCTAAAGCTGTGTACTGAAGTAAAAGTGGAAAGCGATGAAAGCACCAGTTACCAAGACTTCATTATTGGTAAGCTTCAAGCCGTTCAACCTTTTGTTATCCAGCCAAACGAAACCAAACAAGTGCCTTTTGAATTCAAATTGAATGACGAAACGCCGATTACAGCGTTAAACGTTCTCAAGAATCTGTGTCATGTTTGGGTAGAAACGACCCTTGATATTGATTTTGCCATCGATCCTAAAGATCGTGATTTTGTTGAAGTAAAACCATTGCCTGTAGTCTCCAAGGTACTTTCTGCTATCGAACAAGCGGGTTTTGCGATGGTGAAAGCCGATGTCGAGAAAGGGCACCTACGTGGTGGTAACTTCTCTTCTAAGTCTGGTTGTTACCAAGAAATTGAATTTCGTAGCAATGGGTTTATCAACCGCAAAGAAATTGAAGTTTCATTTATCCTTGATGGCAACTTGGTGCATTGCTTAGCGGAAGTGGATCGCTCATTTAGCATGAGAGGTGACCAATACGTCTCATTTTCGCTTGCAAAAGATGCCTCTGACAGTGAAATTAACTCGGTGGTAAATCGTATCTTGTCTATCTAGCCTCATCGGCGCCAAAACGATAGCGGAAAGCGATGCCGAAAGCGATATCGGTACTGTTGTCAGCGTTAAACATATTCTCTACCGCAGTGAGTTCCACTGCGGTATTTTTTAGTGTGTAACGATAGCCGTAAGTAAACTCGGTTGAAGGCTCAGAGAACTCGCCATCATCATCCGTGACACCTTGTAATACTGCCAGCTGCGCGATGAGCGTGTGCCTGTCGTAGAGGTGGTAGCGGTAACTTGCGCCAACCATCCAAGTGCGATCTCGATAGGGCATTTGTTCAAACACGGTGGGCGTGCTGCGAAAAGTAATAGCGGCAGTTGCGTCTAATGAATGTGCGCCGCGAACATAGCCATAGTTAACCTGCAGTGCTTGCTCAAAATCTGATGAGCTGAAGATGCCATGAGAAGTGTCATTGTAATAGAGTGACAATCCAAACGACGCTCCGTGGTGGGGTAGAGTATAAAGTTGGTATTGAATATAGCCAGTAAGAGCATGGCTTAACGTTTCTCCCCTAAAGCCCTCTAGCTGAATCCCATATTCAGGCATATCAATTACAAAGCGATGATTTTCGACGTTGTCCCGGCCATTTTGTTCTAAACCAAAAAACTCGTGAAACTTTTTGGTCGGGCTATCAAGATGATTATTGCCAGCGTAATTCCAACGATAATGAAGATCCAATTGCCAATTTGAACTCAGCTGCCATTTAGATCCGAGAGCAATTTGGTTCTGGTAATAGTCCAGTTCATATTTTTCGGTCACGGCCCAAATACTCGATATAACGCCAGCGGTGTAAATCTCATAGTGTGAGGTCGGCATCGAGAATCCAGAGCGAAGCTGCGGAGAGAGGTTATTGGTATGAAATGGTGATTGAGTATAACCCTGAACCGGGCCAAAGCCGTCGTCAGAGAAGCTTTTGGCAGGCATTAGGAGGCAAGCAAACGCAGTGAATAATCCAGCGTATATGCGCATGACCGCCTCCAAACTTTATTATTAACTCTTCTATCAAAAGCTAGTTTAAAAGTTTAGGTATTGCGAAAAATTACGGCCTAGTAAGACCAGGCCGAAATGTGTTTAAGCTGCGCTTAAGTGTGTCGTAATGTAGGGCTGCCAAGCGTTTTGATATAGCTCTTTAGATTCACGACGCATGTTGCGGATTTGCGCTTGTTCAATCTCGTTGAAATCACGTGATTGGATTGCAGCGGTACGTTCGATTTTTTGGATCTTTTCGTAAATAGCATGCTCTGGACCGCTTTTCACATCTGCAATCGCTTTTAAATGAAGCTGAACTTCAGCAACCAGATTAGTCTTAGGTAATTGCACTAAAAGGTTAAGATCGCGATAACCGGAAGCCGCTGGCTTTTTGAAACGGTTTTTGACTTTGACGATGGTAGTTTCGCGGTTTAACACTTCATATGCCGACATTAGACCTTCAATATCATCCGCTACGATTGTTGCGCGGGCTAGGTCAGTAATGCGTTCGGTCTTACCATCTAGCTCATAGGCGATTTTTTCTTTTGCACGATCAGAAGATTTTACGCCAGCGAAATAAGCCTCTGTTGAGGTTAATAGTGCGGTACTTTTACATAGAGTTTCTAGCTCGGCTTGAGCTTGGTGTGCTTTGCTGTAAAGCACATCGAAATCAGCATAAGGCTGTACAGGTGAAGACGAAATAGATTGAATGCCGTAAAGGCCGCTTAGGTTATGTTTGAATGCGTTCGAGCAAACCTCGTTCTGGTTGGTTGAACGGTTTTCCTCGTTACCTGGTGCGGTTGGAATAGCAGCAAATGCAGGTGCACGGCTGAGCATTAGAAGCATCAGGGCCGTCGTTCGCAAAAATAGGCTCATTCACTCTCCTTAGATGTGTAGGGCTTAGCTAAAAGGTGTCGAAAAAGGATTCAATCACTAGCGCTACTCATCTGTACTTATTAAATGGGGCTGCTATTTACTATTCCAAGCAGCACCGCCTTGTTCTTATTCTGAACTTTGAAGTCAATCTCAAAAATCTGAGCATTTGTTTAGAGTTCATCGTTGAATCAAGGTTCATTGCTAACTTGTAAGCAAGTATAAACGGTGAACATGAACTTAATCTGAATAGAGTTTTCATCTTGTTGTTAAACGGGGATACCACTTGTGAGCGCTTTCAGATAGGCTATGCCCACTAAAGTCAGTCAATGAGAATGATAATGAGAGATCCCGAGTTTTGGCACGGTAAATGGGCCGCTAACCAGATTGGTTTTCATTTGGAAGATGTGAACCCGCTATTGATACAATATTGGAGCCACACTAAGCCTAATCATCAAGATAAAGTATTCGTTCCTTTATGTGGTAAGTCAGAAGATTTGGTTTGGCTTGCGACAAAGCATGAAGATGTGCAAGGCGTTGAGTTAAGTAACATCGCTGTTCGAGCTTTCTTTGCTGAACATTTCTATACCCCGATGGTGATGCCAGTCAATGGGCAGCATGAGCTGTTTCAGTTTGATGAGCTGTCGATTTATACCGGCGATTTCTTTACTGCGCCGATTCAGCCAGTCGATATTGTTTACGATCGTGCGTCTTTGGTGGCGCTGCCAGAAGAGATGCGTTCTGAGTATGTGCAAAAAATCAAATCACTACTCAAGCCGGGCGCTCGTATATTATTGGTAAGCTTGGATTATCAACAATCAGAAATGGCAGGCCCTCCGTTTTCAGTTGCGGAGCAAGAGATTCGTTCGCTCTATTCTGAGTTTAAAGTGACCAAACTTTATCGTGATGAAGCTGATGATGATCATCCTAAGATCGCCAAGAAAGGGCTATCTCGATTCGCTGAAGAAGTGTATCTCATCGAAGCTTAAAATAAGCACAATGAAAAAGGCCTGGTTAGTGAACCAGGCCTTTTAGTTTTCGAACAGTAAAATTGATTTAGTAGATTACTTTAACTTTAGCAGCGCTTGCTACTGCATCTTCGATAGCTTGTTCGATAGTGTCACGACGCGTGATAGCGACGCCAAGACGACGACGGCCATCGATATCAGGTTTACCAAACAGACGAACTTGCGTTTGCGGTTGTGCCAGTGCCTCTGTCAAACCATCAAATTTGATATTGGTTGATGTACCTTGGCCTAAAACTACGGCAGATGCCGCCGGACCGTATTGAGTGATGCCTGCAATTGGCATACCTGTAAACGCGCGAACATGCAGGGCAAACTCAGAGCTGTCTTGAGACATTAGTGTCACAAGGCCAGTATCGTGTGGACGAGGAGACACCTCATTAAAGATAACAGTGTCGCCTTTAATAAACAGTTCAACGCCAAAAATACCGAACCCACCTAGTGCGTTAACTACTTTACCAGCCGCATCTTGAGCCGCTTCTAACGCTTTGTCAGACATGGCTTGTGGCTGCCATGACTCACGGTAATCACCATCTTCTTGGCGGTGGCCAATTGGCGCGCAGAAGTGTACACCGTCAACTGCGCGTACCGTCAGTAGAGTGATTTCGTAATCAAAGTCGATAAAGCCTTCGACAATCACACGCCCCGCACCAGTGCGACCGCCTTCTTGAGCGTAGTCCCACGCTTTATCTACATCTTGAAGAGTTTTGATAACGCTTTGGCCTTTGCCTGAAGAGCTCATCACTGGCTTACATACACAAGGAATACCAACTGACTCAACCGCAGCAGCAAACTCTTCATAGTTATCGGCAAAGCGATAAGGTGAAGTCGTCAACTCTAGCTCTTCCGCGGCAAGGCGACGAATACCTTCACGATTCATCGTTAGTTTGGTTGCATTTGCGGTAGGAACCACGTTGAGGCCCTTAGCTTCGAGCTTGACTAGCGTGTCTGTTGCAATGGCTTCGATCTCGGGTACAACGTAATCAGGTTGTTCTTTGGCGATGATCTCTTCTAGCGCTTGACCATCGAGCATATCCAATGTGTAGCTGCGGTGGGCAACTTGCATTGCTGGGGCATTTTCATAGCGGTCACAGGCGATAACTTCAAGGCCAAGACGCTGGCACTCAATGGCGACTTCTTTGCCAAGTTCACCAGAGCCTAAGAGCAGAACACGTGTCGAATTTTTAGCTGTCGCTGTACCAAACATAAATAACCTTAACGTTTAAGAGGAGTAATAACTTTGACGCATAATACTCAAGCGTAAGGAAAAAGCAAACGTTTGCGCGTGTTGTTTGCGTATTTTAGCTATCAAATGCCATCATTTAGTATAAACGAATGAAAACATGGCTATTTAATCGACAATGCTGACTGATGTCTCAAGTTTTACTTAAGCTATTAAGGGATTTATATCTAAATTAGGACAAATTAAGTAAAACCTAGCGATTAGAGATATAATTTCTATGAATCATATTTTTCTTCACATTTAACTGGCTTCAGTATTCATGCAGTATGACCCGAAAAACTCAGTCAAAATCCCTATCAATACGTTGATGACAGGTATGTTTGTCACCGCTATTGAAGATAGCAAGCGAGTAAACCTAGCCAATGCTGGACGTGTTTCGTCGCAGCAGGCGATTAAACAGCTGATTGACAATGGTATCAAGTTTGCGTGGGTTGACCCGGAATTGTCGGCAAAGGGTAGTGTGTTTAAGCCTGCCGTTGAACCAGAGCCAGAAGAGGTTGCTGAGGAAGTAAAGCCGATTAAGAAGAAAAAGCTTAGCCGTTTTTCTCAACAGCAAAAAGCGCAAAAAATCATTCGTGATGCGAAAGGGTTAGCGCAAAAGATCTTATCGCAGACCTTCGACGGCAAGCCAATCGAGTTAGATGAACTCGATGTCATGGCTGATGATTTGATCGAGTCTGTGTTACTTCACTCCGATGCGTTGCATTGTGTCTCTGCATTGCGTACCAAAGATGAGTATTTACTTGAGCATTCCGTCAATGTTGCCACGTTACTGGTGACGTTTGGTAAGTACCTTGAATTGCCTAAAGATATGTTAAAGCAGATGGCAATCGGTGGCATTGTTCATGATGTTGGTAAAATTAAAGTTGATGATAAGGTTCTTCACAAACCAGCTCGATTGACGCCAGAAGAGTTCGAGCATATGAAATTGCATCAAGTGTTCGCAAGTGAAATTATCGTGACTATAGAAGGCTTGAGCGACGTAAGTCGAGATGTGTGCCTAATGCACCATGAAAAGCTTGATGGCACCGGCTATCCGAATGGATTAACGGCTGACCAACTGCCACTGCACGGCCGTATGAGTTGTATTGTTGATATCTATGATGCACTGACGGCAGACCGCTGTTACAAGCAAGGGATGAGTCCTGCTGAGGCGTTTAAGATTTTACTTAGCTTGACGCCTAACCACCTTGATAAAGAACTCGTTTATAAGTTTATCAACTGTATCGGCGTTTACCCGGTAGGTGCTATCGTAGAGTTAAGCGATGGTCGAGTGGGTATTGTTTGGACTTCAAACGCGAACGAGCCCCTTAAGCCTGAAGTGAAATGCTTTTACTCGATCAAATATAAGCGCTTTATCGATGTTGCATTTGTCAACTTGAAGACTTCACAAGTGAAAATAGTAAAGGCTATCGCACAAAGCCAACTTGATGTCGATGCGACCCGTTTCTACGAAGCGTAAAGTGACGCTAGACACCATTAAAAAAGGCGCTGTTAAGCGCCTTTTCTTATTACAGCTCTAGATAAGTCATCGGAATATCTGGGTTCAATGCTTCTAGCGTTGACTGTGTCGTTGCTAAGTGACTGATTGTCCCTTCAGATACTTCGACTAATGCTGCAGATTCGATGTCTTCAAACTTTTGACGATCCAGTAGCAATTGAATTAAAGCAACTTGAAGTGGTGGCAGGCTAGGGTTGAATGCCGCATTTTCAGCGTAAGCACCTTGATACACTTTGCCATTAGCCATTTTCAGTGCGATACCACTTAGGTTATGTGTATATGGCGCATGGCTGCGGTTTAGAGCGGCAATCGCCAGTTGTAACACTTCGTCATCTTCTTGGCTTTGCTTACCATGATCAATGTTGGTCATTAATGCAGACGTGATGCCAAGATCAGCAGGGCCGAATGATTCCGGTAGGTACTCTTGCAATGATTTGCTATCACGCTCAGGAAGTTGAATCTGCAATTTATCGGCAGTTGAAAGCTCATTCATAAATTGGCGGCAATGTCCGCATGGGCTGAAGTTGATGGTGATATCTGCGACACCTTGCTCACCCTTCATCCAGGCGTGGCTAATTGCTGACTGTTCGGCATGTACGGTTTGACCAAGCTGCACTCCGTCAAATTCAACGTTAGCACCGAAATAAAGTTTACCTGATAGACCACGAACAATCGCGCCAACATAAAAGTTAGACAGAGGCGCGTAGGAGTATGCTGCCGCGAATGGAAGTAGTGCGACACGAAGCTCGGCATCTTCAAGACCAGATATGGTTAATAGCTGTTCAAATTGCTCGGAAGAAAGCGTCGCGTCAAAATCGTCAGCAAGAAGGATAGGAGATAGGAAATCTGCTACGTTTTTTGGCGCTTCAGCTAACGCCTGTTCAATGCGGCTTCTCATAGTGAATCCTTTAAATAACTAAGTTGATATCTTTGAGTTTAGAGCGTGAATACAGGCTATAAACCACGATATTGGTATTACATTTTAGGTAAAACGAAGAATACTTCAGAGATGTAGATCACACATATAAATGTAACGATTGATTGGATTGCATAATTAGAGTGAGCTCACACATGATAACGATTGCATTGAATCAATTCGTGATATGTATCGAGCTGCAATAGGCAACTCGATACATTTTAGTTAGGCAGATAGCCAGACTGCGAGGGTAAAGAATGACGGCGCTAGGATAGATGTAATGACGCCGCAGACTACTAACGCAAGTGAACTAAACGCAGCATCTTGAGGATCTTTCTCTGCACATGTCGCGGTACCCAGAGCGTGAGACACCGTACCCATGGTTAACCCTTTGGCAATCGGGTGAGTTATGTTGAGCAGATTATAGATTGGGTAAGCCAAAATTGCGCCAAACAGGCCGACAATCAGTACCAAGATGGCTGCAATTGCGGGTTCTCCGCCAAGGTGGCTAGAGACTTCCATTGCAATTGGCGTGGTTACCGACTTACCGAGTAGGCTAGCGATCAAGGAAATATCCGCTTGCAGATAGACAGCAATCATAGATGCGGTGAACATTGACATCACACTGCCGACGCCGCACGCCAACATGATAATTCGCCAGTTGGCTCGGATTTGTGGCAACTGCTCGTAGAGTGGAAACGCTAACGCAACGACAGCCGGTTGGAGTAGATAGTTAATCCATTGGTTGTCAGCATAATAAGTCTCGAACGGCACTTTCAAGTAAGTCAGGATAGGGATAATGACTGCAATGCTGACTAACAGCGGATTCATAAATGGACTATTAAACTTCTGGCAAAGCCAACGAGCAGCAAAGAAGACCAATATTGTAACCAGTAACCACATTATTTTTGTCCTCCTTTAAGCATGCGATCCAGCATTAAGCCGAGCAGGACTAAAACAATTAAGGTACCGCCAACAGCGCTGGCTAAAATTGGCAGAGCGTTATCAATTAACATATCAAAATGCTGCATCAGTCCGACACTGATAGGGACAAACAACAACACCATGTAGCGAATGAATAAGGTGGCACCTGGCTTAACCCAATCAGATGGGACTAAGCCACTTGCCATCAGGCCGAAAAGGATCAACATACCAATGATGCTGCCTGGAATTGAAATATCGAGAAGGTGTTGAATGTTAATGCCGGCCAACAGGCAGAGAAATATCAAGCCGATGGAGACGACATATTGAAGCAAGGTTTTCGCCATAATCTAGTGATGTCCAACTGTGAGCTTTCAGTCGGATGAAAGCTCTAATGATTTCAGAGCCTAATCCCTAGTTATTTTAGTTTGGGTGATTAGGCATTCTTGTAGGGGCAGGACTTGGTCAGTATTGTTCTATTTTGTTTCTAGGATACTCGCTTTTGTACGTATTGGTAGATAGATTTTAAAATAGCCATCTTCTTTTGATCACTCTCATGCTCATGAACTAAGTTTTCCAAATTAAGCATGTAGTCTTCAATACGACTTTCGAAGTAGTCACGACAGTGATTTGCCCAGCGTTGCTGTTCTGACTCATCTAATGTCCATGGGAAGTTTCTCGCGCGATAGCGGAAAAGCAATGGTTCAATGCGTTGATCGTTAAACGTAATATCAAGAGCCGCAAGGTTATTCGGATCAGTCTCACGAATAATATCCATCGCTGTCTTATCGGCAGGAGAGAAGAAACCATCGTATAGCATGGTATCGACATCTGAGCTCTTTTCATATTCACGCTCTGCGCTATAAAGCCCAATCAGCTTTTCACGCACTTCAGGGTGTTGACGCAGCAAGGCGAGATTCTTCAGGCATTGCTCGCGGTCAATACCAATCTTTTCGGCGTTCTCAGCCGTTAATGTTTTAGCAGGCGCAAGAATAGGGCACTTGTTGAGGTGAATCAGTTTAACGGGTACCGGCAGCTCGTCTGGGCCCAACTCAGAGTGTTTGGTGTATAGACGTTCGTTTAGCTGCTCAACGTCGAGATCAAGTAGCGCTTGCGGGTCTTTCGCTAGGTCGACACAAATCACCGCATTTTGGTTGGTTGGGTGCCAAGCGACAGGGACTACCCAGCTGGTGTAGTTACACTCTTTACCAAGCATGCCAGAAACATGCATCAGCGGAGTCATGTTGACGATGTCGACCAGCTCATTTAGTTTACGCTTATGACGCATGCTTAAGAAGTAATCAAATAGCTTAGGTTGCGCCGCTTTGACTTTTTTCGCCATTTCAATCGTGGCAATAACGTCGGCCATCGCGTCGTGAGCATTTTCGTGCTCAATGCCATTTTCTTTTGATAAATGCTCTAGCTTAAAGCTGATAAAGCCTTCATCGTTTTCTGGCCACTCAACCCCTTCAGGGCGAAGAGCGTAACAAGCGCGCATTACATCTAACAGATCCCAGCGCGAGTTGCCGTTTTGCCAGCTCCACGCATATGGGTCGATGAAATTACGATAACAGGTGTAACGCGTAACCTCATCATCGAAGCGAATGCTGTTGTAACCTAGATTAATGGTATTTGGTGTCGCCAATTGTTCATGGATTTTGGCGATAAACTCAGGCTCTGACAAACCTTGCTTTTCAGCGGTTTGCGGAGTGATACCTGTGATCAGGGCTGCTTCTGGATGAGGGAGATAATCCGCCGGAGGTTGGCAGTAGATAACAAGAGGTTCACCAATAATATTGAAGTCCATATCGGTGCGCACACCCGCAAATTGACACGGACGGTCTTTAGCAGGGCTAGTACCCCACGTTTCATAGTCGAAGAAGAAAAACGTAGGTTGGTGCTCTTGTTGCATTATCTATTACCAAGTGTTTGAAATTCACCTGAGTATTAGACCATTGCAGGGGAGTTAAGGCAATGGAGTTAGGTAGATATAGACATAGCAGCAGTTACTTCGGTCGAAGTCCATGATGCTGTTTTAATCTTTAAATTGGTTGTTTTTCATACGACTAAAATCATTAAATAACGAAGGATGTGTTCTAAACAGCTGATATCAATCATTCAACTACGTTCTTTTCAGGCAACTACGAACATCAACTGCAGTTTAACGTTTTGTTTTTATTGACCATGTTATCTTTTTGGGCTGCAGTCTAATGGGCAAAAAATCACGATTCTAATCTTTTCTCTTAGCCAAGCAATTACAGTGTCTAATATGTCTCATATTGATACCTAATTGGTGGGTATATTATTTCCAGTGGTGGTTATTAATAACGTTAGCCTGGCGGTTAATTTTAATAATAATCAATAAGATAAACGGATTTAATCCTAAAAATAATTAAGAGAAAATATGAAAATCAAATTGATTGCAGCTATTTTGGCGTCGGCGCTACCTTTTTCAGTTTCACTTCAAGCAAAGGTGCTAGAGGAAGGGGGTTATGGCGAGGTTGTCTGGGGTTCGCTTAATGAGGCTAGTGGTGTACTTAGCACAGCTTGGGGCGAGGGTGTGGAGGCCAGTGGGCGCGATAGTACCGCTTGGGGTATGGACACAGTAGCAAGTGGGAACTTTAGCACAGCATGGGGCAAGAAGACCGTTGCGTCTCAAGATGGAGCAACTGCGTGGGGAGAAGAGTCTCAAGCCATAGGCCTGTTTAGTACTGCGTGGGGACAAGGAATTGCCTCGGGTGATTATAGTACCGCGTGGGGTGACAGCGCAGAAGCGTCGGGTCGTGAAAGCACGGCATGGGGACGCTATTCAAAAGCCACTGGAGACAGAGCAACAGCTTGGGGGGGAAGTCTTGCTGATGGCACGCTTGCTACCGCTTGGGCTTATGGTAACGCATCAGGAAGCTTTTCAACTGCTGGTGGATATAACACCCATGCCCTTGGCGATAACTCTATTGCGTTTGGTAACTATATTTGGGCTCAAGGAAAGAAATCGCTAGCAATAGGTAATTATATTAACGTGACGGGTCATAGCTCTGTTGCGATAGGTTTAGCTTATGACCGAGGAATCGTATTTGATCCTCAGCATTTACCTGAAATGTCGGATGATAGAACGTTTGCTGTAATTGGTGGCAAGGTTAAGATTTGTAACGACTATAACGTTTGTATTGAGGATTTGCAGAGTGAGCTCAAGCAAATGAAAGAGTTAAATACAGATCTGCTCAAACGATTACAAGCTCTTGAAGCTAAAATTCAGTAATAAATAAAGGCGCCGATTGGCGCCTTTATTTATTTGAGTAACGACTGCAATAGTAGAAGCATTTCTGAGAGGTAAACTTACGCTTGCTGCGTTTCCAACTGTTCGTCGGAAGCTTTTTGTTTCATCAAGCGGCTAGTAATTGTACCCGCTGTCATCGCACCTGATACGTTAAGCGCCGTACGAGCCATATCGATCAATGGTTCGATAGAGATAAGCAGCGCTGCGATAGTAACAGGCAAGCCCATTGCTGGCAGCACGATAAGAGCAGCAAATGTTGCGCCGCCGCCAACGCCAGCAATACCAAATGAGCTCACCACAATGATTGCAACAAGAGACAGTATGAAGTTGATTTCCATTGGGTTGATGCCAACCGTTGGTGCCACCATTACCGCAAGCATCGCAGGGTAGATGCCCGCACAGCCGTTTTGACCGATGGTCGCGCCAAATGAAGCCGATAGGTTAGCAATTGCTGGTGGTACATTCAGTTTGTTGATTTGCGCTTCGACGTTTAGCGGAATAGTTGCTGCAGAACTGCGAGAGGTAAACGCGAACGTTAACACGGGCCAGATTTTCTGGAAGTACTCTTTGGGACTCACGCCAACAAAAGAGACCAAAATACCGTGCACAACGAACATCAACAGAATCGCAATGTAAGAGGCAACGATAAAGCCAAGCAAGTTAAGAATGTCTGATGCGCTCGACGTTGCAACCACTTTCGCCATCAGAGCTGCAATACCATATGGTGTTAGTGCCATGATCATCTTAACCAAACGCATTACGATCGATTGAGACGCTTCTACAAACGTGCGGATTGGTGATTCAAGCTCTTCTTTCTCAGCCATTACCTTGCGAGCAGCAATACCTGTTAGAACGCCAAAGATAACCACAGCGATGATAGATGTTGAGCGCGCACCAGTTAGATCCGCAAATGGGTTGGTTGGGATAAAGCTCACTAGCATTTGAGGAATTGTAAGATCACTGACGCGATCTGCACGGCTCTCTAGTGCTGCAATACGGGCGGTTTCGCGTGCGCCTTCGGTTAGACCTTCTGCGCTCAGGCCAAATGCTTGAGTCACTAAGATACCAATAATCGCTGAAATAGCCGTAGTAGCCAGCAGAACAGAAATAGTGAGGCCTGAGATCTTACCCAGAGCACCGCCTTTTTCTAGTTTCACAACGGCCGCGATCATCGACACAAGCACAAGAGGCATGATGATCATCTTCAGTAAGCCAACGTAGCCGCGACCAACGATATTCACCCATTCAAGAGTTTGAGCGATAACAGGATTGCCTTCGCCGAAGATAAGCTGAAGAGCAAGACCAAACGTACTACCAAAAACTAAACCTAATAGCACCAAGCGAGAAAGAGTGTGCTCTTTTTTCTGCTGTCCATAGAGAAAGAAGAGGATGCCGACAAATACCGCTAAAGCAGCGATAGCCATGACTGACATAATAAATTGTCCTTATGTTTTCTTGTAAGGCATAAACGGGCTTTATACCTTATGGGGTGTGGTTTGGTGTGAGGTTAATGGATTTGATATACCCAAATGAAGTGACATTTGGGCATTAAATATAACGTTCAGTTATTAAAGATGGAGTGTGGAGAGAATTTAGACAAATGTTTATAAATATTAATCAATTAACGATATTTCTTGAGCAGATTTTTCATATCGACTGAATCAATAAATTCGAATTTTTTGTTCGAATGGCTGAATAGTTGGTATTGCATTGCTTGAGCCACATCAGCGGCGTCGATTGGAATCAGCTTAGCCAATGGGCCAATCATCAACGGTTGCATGATTTTTAGCATGGTTTGGGCGACGGCTTCGTCTTTACGCGGGTTCTCTCTTAGTCCTTTTAAAGGTCCCGGCCTTGCTAATACCACTCGGTCGAATTGCATTCGTTCAATGGCTAACTCCATGCGTCCTTTACAGCGTAAGTAGTGAGAAAACGATCGCGAAGACGCACCAACACTTGATACAACGGCCAAATGAGTAACCCCAAGTAACTTCATCTCTTGAGCGACTTGGCAGACCAGCTCATGATCAATCTTCTCTAATGCTTGCTTTGAGCCTGCCTCTTTTAATGTTGTTCCTAGGCAAATAAACCCGTATTTCGGTTGAGGCTCACCGGATTGCCAATCAAGCACACGCAGTTCTGGGTGCTTGATAGTGGTTAGCTTAGAATGGAAAAACGGTAACTCTTTACGTGACAGCGCGTAGATGCGTTCAATTGGGTCGGCGTCCAACATCTGCTTAAGAAGCTCATTACCAACCAGTCCTGTACTACCGGCGGTGATCACAATTAGGTTATCTGTCATAGGTTACGTGTAGTGCGTTTTCAGTCCAGCGGAAAACTCCGCGTTTAATCGGTAAGCATCCAACAAACGCTGCGAAATTACTGTGATCGAAAACAAACTGCACAACACTAAATGGTCGGTGAGTAAAGAATAACAGCAGATTTAGAATGGTATAAGGCGATGGAAGTACGGAAGACCTCGCCGGATCAGCGAGGCCTTTTTTACAGCTATGTTAGAGACATAGGGACTTTCTTTTGATTTCGTTGTGGAGATTTGTTCGGTTTTTGCTTATTCGATCGTTGGTTGGCAAACATAAAGCCTCCTTCACGTTACAGATGAGATAAGCGATATCACGGCTATAAGAATGCAGAGTTCATGCCGTTATAATTCCTCATCTTATTAATAAGATAGACTACAACCGCTAAAACTTTCATTTTTCCACTCAGAATAGGAGTCAAATTGGTAGAAAAGTGAGGGGGCGTATGGTGATAAGGGATGTTAACTCTCTGATTTCAAGTTACACTCGGAGCAAAGGACTTCAGCGAAAAGGATCAGAGATGAACATCAATCTCAGCACACTGGCACCTACCCAAATCTACCACCTTATGACTCAAACGGTGATACCGAGACCTATCGCCTGGGTGTTAACTGAGTCTGGGGAAAGCAATTATAACCTTGCGCCTTTTTCTTACTTCACGCCTGTTTCTAGCAACCCTCCGTTGTTAATGTTTTCTGTGGGCAAAAAGCCAAGCGGAGAAGTGAAAGATACCACTCGTAATGTACTTGAAACGGGTCGAATGGTTGTTCACATTGCTCATGAAGCGTTAGCCAATGACGTGACTCAAACCGCGGCGACGTTGGAGCACGGAGAGTCAGAGGTAGACGCATCAGAATTAGAACTTGTTGAGTTTGAAGGCTTTGAGTTGCCTCGCGTGAAAGATTGCCCGATTGCGTTTGGCTGTAAGCTATTTGAAGTTAAAGAAATTGGTGAGACGCCACAAAGCCTTATCTTCGCGGAAATTGAACAAATCTATATTGCGCCTGAAGTAATTGGTGAGCGAAGTGACAGGTTGGTTGTGGATGCTTTGAAAGTGAATCCTTTATCGCGCCTTGGCGGTAGCCAGTATGCCACTATTAACAACGTTTTTTCAGTCGCAAGGCCTAAGTAAACTCCCTATGTTAGATCAACGCTTTTCTGATGCTATTTGGCATCGTATCAATCAAAAAACCAAACCAGTAGGCGCATTAGGCCAGCTAGAAACCATCGCGCACCAACTTGCGATGATTCAAAGTGGTAATGCAGGTGACCTTGTCACAAATATTGAGTTAAAGAACCCGACCGCGATTGTCTTCGCAGGCGATCATGGTATCGCTGATGAGGGTGTTAGCATCGCGCCAAGTGCTGTCACGCAGCAAATGGTTTTGAACTTCTTAGCGGGCGGCGCGGCGATCAACTGTTTCTGTCGCGTGAATGACGTGGCACTCAAGGTCGTTGATACAGGGATCTTGCTTCCTGTCGAGCATGACTCTGCGGACTTTATTGTTCAACGACTCGGCAACAGAACCGAAAATTTTGCTAACCAAGCGGCAATGACAAGTGAGCAAGTTGAACAAGGTATCGAACTTGGTCAGACGCTGGTTACTCAGCTGATTGAAGGTGGCAGTAACATCGTCATGTTTGGTGAAATGGGAATCGGCAATACCAGCAGCGCGGCGGCAATCTTAAGTGCGCTGTCAAAACGCGATACCAAAGATTGTGTAGGTCGCGGCACAGGTATCACTGACGAGCAGTGGCAACGAAAAGTTGAGTTAGTGGCGCAGGGCGTTTCTCGTTGTCGTAATCAGGACGTATTGTCGGTATTGGCTGAAGTGGGTGGTTTCGAGATTGTGCAAATGATCGGTGGCTTCCTTGCTGCTGCTAAGCGCAACACGCCAGTACTGGTTGATGGTTTTATCGTCACGGCGGCGGCCTACGCGGCGGCTATGATTAATCCACAGTGTCGAGACATTATGATTTTTGCCCATCAATCTCATGAAGCGGGGCATCAGTATCTACTCAAAGAGCTCGATGCGGAGCCGATTTTAGATCTATCGTTGCGCTTAGGTGAAGGAACGGGCGCGGTATTGGCAATGCCACTGCTTCGTGCGGCGGCAGAGTTCTACAACAACATGGCCAGCTTTGAAGAAGCGGGAGTGGTTGTCGAGTAATGATGACGCTCAAATACCAATATCAGTTATTTATGCTGGCGCTGAGTTTCTTTTCTCGAATCCCAGTTCCAGCTTCCATCCCATACAGTGAAAAACGGATGAATCAAGCGGGGCGCTACTTCGCTCTCGTGGGTTTACTGTTAGGTTGTCTGTGCGCTCTGGTTTACGGTTTGGCATCATCTGTTATGCCCGTTTCAGTTGCGATTGTTATGATGATGGTGTTTAGCCTTATGTTGACAGGTGCGTTTCATGAAGATGGTTTGACGGATATGGCCGATGGTATCGGTGGGGGTATGACTTTAGAGCGTCGCCTAACCATTATGAAAGATAGCCGTATCGGGACCTACGGGGCGAGCGCGTTAGTAATGACGCTACTTGGTAAGTATGTACTGCTGTCCGAACTGGTTAAGTTTGAGCAAATTGCGACGTTTATTATTGTCGCTTATACCTTATCGCGTGCCGTCGCGGCATCGCTAATCTATGATATGCCGTATGTCAGTGATGCTGATGCGAGTAAAAGTAAACCTCTCGCTCAGCAGCAGTCGAAATTGGAACTTGCAGTATTGCTGGTAACAGGTGTAGTGCCTTGTTTGCTACTAGGCTTACTGGTCGCCTTTATTTTGGTGACGGTTGTCGTCGTATTTCGGTTGCTGTTTAAGCGTTGGCTTCTCTCGAGAATTGGTGGCTTTACCGGAGATTGCCTAGGCGCGGCGCAGCAACTCAGTGAGCTGCTGATCTATTTAACCTTGATTGCATGGATGGTGAATGGCGGATGAGCGTGCATCTAGTTTTGGGCGGAGCACGTTCAGGAAAATCACGTTACGCTGAACATTGTGTTAGCGAATTAGCCCATCAATCAAACAAGCACTACATAGCAACAGCCATCGCCTTTGATGAAGAGATGAAAGCGCGTATCGCTCACCATCAACAATCAAGAGGCGATGGTTGGATAGAGCATGAATGCCCGACTGAGTTGGCTACTTTACTAACTCGCTTTGACAGTGGTGATGTGGTTTTGGTTGACTGTTTAACCCTGTGGCTAAATAACGTTATCTATAATAAAGGCGTTACGCTAAGCGAGATGGAGATTCAACAGCGAGTGACTGAATTGGTCGAAGCTCTTAATAAAACCTCTGCACAAGTGGTTCTGGTTTCTAATGAGGTTGGCTTAGGTGTGGTGCCTATGGGCGAAGTCTCTAGACTCTTTGTCGATAATGCAGGTTGGATGAATCAAGCGATAGCGAAAGTCGCAGATCAAGTAACGTTTATTGCGGCTGGTTTGCCTATGATTCTTAAAGGAGCTAAGGCGTGACGCAACCAATGATGGAAGTGAAGACGTTCAATATCTATCTATTGCGCCATGGTAAAACACAAGGAGCGCCGGCTCTTTACGGGCATACTGATATTGAAGTCTCTTTGGCTACGCAGCACTCGATTTGTAACGCATTGAGTAAAGAGGGCTTAGGTTTTACTGCCATTGAAAGCTCGCCATTGAAGCGTTGCGAATTCTTGGCTCAGATGCTGACCAAAGATTGCCCAGACATTGAGTTAACGGTGACCGACAATTGGAAAGAAACCCACTTTGGTGATTTAGATGGTGTACCTTTTGAAGGTGCACAACGTGACTGGCCTAAGTTTGAAGATTTCTGGCGTGCTCCCGCGAACAATGTGCTGCCCAACGCAGAGCCTTTAGAACACTTTTACCATCGAATTTCACAAGCTTGGGAAAGTTTTATCCAAACGCTTGACCAAGATACATTGATCGTATGTCATGGTGGGACGATTCGAATGATTTTAGCGCACGTATTGCAGCTCGATTATGCCAATCCGTCGCTCTACTCAACCCTACATATTGACCATCAAACATTGACCCACATACAACTCACCCAAGCTGATAAAAACTACCTAAGAGTTCGTATGATTGGCAAACCATTAATATAAGGTAAGGAAACAAGATGACTGCACCGAGTTGGAATTTATCCATTGCTTATCAACACCTTGAAGACCCAAAGATAGAACAAGACATTGACCTCATTAAGCAGTGTATCGAAGTATTGGTGCTTCATGTTGATAACTGCAGCACTGTCAGTGTGATGCAAAATGCCATTCAGACCAGTGAAGCGGCAGGAAAGTTGTTGGTGACGGTAAATACCTTTGCTCAATGTCATGCTTCGATTGACGCAACAAATACTCAGGCTAAAGCGTTAATTGGACGTATTGCCAAACTAAACTCTGAGCTAGCTCAGGCATTTACTCCTTATGAAAACGCCCTAACGGTTGCGCCAGAGAGCTTTATTACTGATGTGCTTAACCATGAAAGTGGTGATGTAAATGGCCAAGCATTCCAAATTGAATGCACACGTAAGATTGCTGAGACCAAATTATCAGTTGCAGAAGAGCAGCTACTGACTGCGATGCAAGTGGATGGTCGAGACGCGTGGGGTCGTTTATACGACAACATCACGGGCTCGTTACAAGTCACCTTGCAAGATGGCCAAGGAACAAAAGTAGGCTTCTCTCAAGCGGCGAGTACCCTTTACGGGACTGATTTTGAAGCGCAAGAGCCAGCTTGGCGTGGTATTCAAGAGTCGATGAAAGACAATCAAGAGTCATTCGCTGCAATCCTCAATGCGCTTGCAGGTTGGCGCTTAACGGAATATCAAAAGCGTTCAAAAGTCACTGATGTAAGTTTCTTAGACCCAAGCCTTCATGACAGTCGAATTCAAGCATCTACATTAAATGCGATGATGGAGACCGCCAAAGCGAATAGGGCGGTTGGTCAGAAAGCGGGTCAATTGATGGCTCGCGTTCATGGTTTACCACAAATGCGTCCTTGGAATCATTTAGCCGGAATGCCAAGTTTGACTGACGCTGAGCCAAAAGTGTACTCATTCGATGAAGCGATTGAGATCATCTACGCCGCGTTTAAACAAGTTGAACCAGAAATGGCCAGCTTTGTTACCCGAATGGTCGAAAATGGTTGGATTGATGCTGAGCCAACCGAAAACCGCCGCTTAGGTGCCTACTGTACTAAGTTCGCTGCGACGCGCACACCACTCGTCTTTATGACATGGGGTGGCAGTCGTTCAGACTTGTTAACGCTGGCTCATGAGATAGGTCATGCCTTCCATAACTGGGTGATGCGTGACATGCCACTTTGTCAGACACGTTACCCGATGACGTTGGCAGAGACGGCGTCGATCTTTGCTGAAAACATCGTACGTGACTATTTGCTAGAGCAAGTGTCTAGCCGTGAAGAAAAGCTAGAAATGCTATGGGAAGAGCTTTCAAGCTGCTATGCACTGATGATAAATATTCCGGTACGTTTCGAATTTGAAAAACGATTCTATGAGCAACGCAGTAACGGCGAACTATCAGGCCCTGAACTTTGTAACCTGATGAGCGAGACTTGGAGTGAGTGGTACGGGGATTCCATGTCAGAGCCCGATGCATACTTCTGGGCAAGTAAACTGCACTTCTCGATTTCAGAGGTGAGCTTTTACAACTACCCGTATCTGTTTGGTTATCTATTTAGCATTGGCGTTTACGCTCAACGTGAAAGCAAAGGTGAATCTTTCTATACCGATTATGTGAATCTGTTACGCGATACAGGCTCAATGATGGCTGAAGAGGTCGTCGAGAAACATTTGGGTATGGATTTATCGAATGCGGATTTTTGGCAGCAAAGTATTGATCGAGTAAAAGCCAAGATTGATGAGTTTGAGTTGTTGCTAGATCAAAAATAACAGGTTCTAAATCATGGTATTATCATTAGCCGGGCAATTGCTCGGCTAATTTGTACAGCGACGCTATCAGCCGATAAGGTGGTGGCAATTTAATAAATTACGATGAAGCACAAAATTTGTGTCCATAAGTGGGATCGCCCCTACATAATTTAGATGAACAATTCTTTAACATACCCGCTGTGCAATAAAGGAGTAGCGCATGACGAAAAATCTCTTTCGCCAATCTTTTCTTTTTGACAGCTTAGACTTAGAACAAGAAATGCCTGCCAATGAAATGACTGTGGCTGGTGGAACAGTATTCAAATTACATCAACGTGGTGTGTTGGAGGTGATTCCTTCAAATCTCTCACCAGAGAGTAAACATATCATTATTTCTTGCGGTATCCATGGTGACGAAACAGCACCAATGGAGATCGTCGATAAAATCATCACAGATATCCAAACAGGTTTTCAAACCGTTACGCAGAGACTTTTGTTCATTAATGCGCACCCTGAGGCAACGAATGCCCATACGCGCTTCATTGAAATGAACTTAAATCGTCTGTTTGACGACAAAGAGTATGAGCCTTCGAAAGAACTCGACATTGCGAATAATTTAAAACAAATTGTCACTGATTTCTTTGAAAATACTCAGCAAGAACAGCGTTGGCACCTTGACCTTCATTGTGCAATTCGTGATTCAAAGCATTACTCATTCGTCGTTAGCCCGAAGGTGAGACACCCTGTGCGCAGTCAAGCGTTAATGGAGTTTGTTTCTAGCGCCCACCTAGAAGCGGTGATGTTCTCGAACGCGCCATCCAGTACGTTTAGCTGGTATAGCGCCGAGAACTTTGGCGCACAGGCATTGACTGTTGAGCTTGGCCGTGTGGCTAAGATTGGCCAAAACGAACTTGATAAGCTGGTCGCATTTGACCTGTCACTACGTGATTTGATCTCAGACAGTGAACCAGAGCACTTGCCGCGTAAACCCGTCATGTATCGAGTCAGTCGTACTATTGTGCGTTTGCATGATGATTTTGACTTTTTGTTTGATGATGGCGTAGCAAACTTTACCGCCTTTAAACATGGTGAAGTCTTCGGTCATGACGGCGATAAGCCACTGATGGCGAAGAATGAGGGTGAAGCGATTGTTTTCCCTAATCGCCATGTTGCAGTCGGTCAACGTGCCGCCTTGATGGTTTGCCCGGTGAAAACACGCTATGAAGAAGGGCAACTTGTTTACGATTAATAACAATCATTCAAGTTGAATATAGTGATTACACTTTCTATTTTAATGGCTTAACGGTATCGTTAAGCCATTATTTTTAGGGGCTAGGCTCGGTTACTCAGCAACCACATGGAATTTACTCAGCTACTCAATCGCAGGCAGCAAAGATGGATACGCTTTGGCGGGCTCTGTGCCTTTTCACTTTGTATCATTAGCGCGCTTTACTTAATGGTTGGTGAAGTGTTTATTTCGCCGTTTGAACCGCTTTCATCTCTACAAGAACAACTGATTGTTCAATTGCGTTTACCTCGTTTATTGGCTGCAATTGCCGTTGGGGCTTCGCTTGCCGTTTCTGGTGCTGTTTTACAGGTTTTATTGGGTAATGTTCTCGCAGAACCTGGCGTGCTCGGTATCTCTGGTGGTGCTAGCGTCCTCATGGTTTTGCTACTGTTCTTTGCGCCGACGCTAGCGACGCCTCTTGGCTTTATGATTGCTGCTGTACTTGGGGCGCTCGTCTTCACTATTTTGCTCGTGTCTGTTGCTAAAGCGATGCGCTTGACCACTACTCGCTTATTATTAGTTGGCGTTGCTCTGGGTATTTTGTCAGGGGCGGTAGTGACTTGGGCGTTCTATTTCAGCGATGACCTAAGCCTGCGTCAACTGATGTATTGGCTAATGGGAAGCATAGGTGCAGCAAGTTGGTATCACCACATGCTGACTCTTGTCCTAATCCCAGTGCTGTTATGGCTGTGCTTTAAAGGAACCTTGCTTGATAGATTAATGATGGGGGAATTGCACGCAAAGCAGCTTGGTGTAGATATTGACGCCGTACGTTGGAAGCTGATCCTTGCTGTCTCTTTACTTGTTGGTGGCGCGGTTGCGTTAGGTGGCGTGATTGGCTTTGTTGGATTAGTAGTCCCACATCTTTTACGACTAGCTCTAGGCAGTGAGAATCGTTATTTGATTCCGCTATCAGCGTTATCGGGTGCTACCCTAGTGGTGTTTGCCGACCTTGTCGCCAGAACAGCGCTTGATGCGGCTGAGCTTCCATTAGGTGTAGTGACAACGTCAATTGGTGCGCCTATCTTTATCTGGATGTTGGTGAATAATCATGATTCACGTTAATAGCTTATCAGTTGGCTCACGATTACTACCGCTCTCCTTTGACGTTAACCAAGGTGAAATCTTGCACGTGATTGGTCCTAACGGCAGTGGCAAAAGCACTTTGCTTTCTGCGGTGGCAGGTTTGTTAGATTTTGATGGTCAGGTGTCCATCTTTGAGCAAGATGTCGCAAGCAGTTCTATCGAGTCTCTCGCCACTTGCCGCGCGTTCTTGTGCCAAAGTGACCGACCAGCATTTAACCTCGATGTGGTGCAGTATTTGGCGTTGTCTTTACCTGCGCATATTGATTCTCACTCGCCCGACATCGAGTCAGTAATCAATGAGCTATCCCAGTTGCTTGAAATCGATGACAAGCTCCATCGATCTATTCACCACCTTTCTGGGGGAGAGTGGCAACGTGTTCGACTGTGTGCCATTTGTTTGCAGGTTTGGCCAATACTAAACCCTTATGCGAAATTGCTGATTCTTGATGAGCCGGCAGCGCCACTCGATATTGGTCAAGAAACACTCTTATATAAGTTGATTAGGCGCGTGGCAGATATGGGGATCAGTGTCATCATGTCTAACCACGATTTAAATCGAACACTCAAGCATGCGGATAAAGCGCTACTGCTTGAGAAGGGCGTGTTACAAGCAGTCGGTGACGTGAGGGAAGTGTTATCGGTTGAAGAGCTCTCTCGAGTATTCAAAACTCAAGTGCAAAAGGCGAAAGTGACAGGTCGCTCGGTACTATTATTCGATTAGCAAGTCCCGCTAGCAAGCGAAGTAGAATGGTGCAGGTGCCCCAATAAGGTTCACCGGATTCTAAGCTAATTTCAATGAGAAATTAAAAACTATTTTAAATCAAGCGTTTAAAGTAAATGTAAAGCTGGCACGTTCTTGGCAAGAATAGAATTGAAACATTCTCGTTCTTGTTAGGTGGATTCGAGTCGAGTGTGATTTGCACTTGAAATGCGATTGTCGCATTAGATGATACTTTTGGTACTACGGCAGCTTACGCCACCTAAGGGAAACCTTGAGGTGGCGGTTTTTTATCTGACGTTTATAGCAATTATTTAGTCAAAGGCGCTAAGTCAGCTGGACGGTAGTAAACCGATTTTAGAACTTTACCTTGGCGAATTGTCTTGCCTTCAGCAACAAAGTCTTCCGCACATTTTGCGATGATGTAATCACCTTTCTGTACCGCCATTAGCTTGATACCTTGCTCAGCGTAATGTGCTTCAGTTTCAGCGTACTCTTTTTCGTTACGACATACCTTGCTCATGTTGCTTGCGTGAACCTCATCCCAGCAAGGGATAAAGTCGATACCGCGGTTTACTGCAACGTTCAGTAGTAGATCAATAAGGTAGTTGATTGCTAGGTTGTCTTCGATTTTGTCGTGACCTAGGTGCACCAAACGACCCATCAAAACATAAACACTGTCGATGATCGCATCAGCTTGCTCTGTTTTGTTATCCGCTTCCGCTAGCTCTGTAAGCTCTTCAATCGCCAGTGATGTGTGAAGAGTGTCAGCTTTGTCATCTAAGCTTTCTGGTGAGGCAACAGGCAGATCAAATGTGCTGCGGAATTCAGAAATGTCGCGGTAAAGGTGGTTGAAAATGTCAGTAGTCAGTTTTGAAAGGTGCATATCCAATAGGTCCGGATGTCATTATGTTGTGCCAATACTACCAAAGCGGCCCTGTTCTCGCTATCGGCGAACCTCATAAATCTTCTGTGAATGGGTAAAGGGGCGATATTTACCCTGAAACTGAATCCAAACTGAATGAAATTGCCGTTATTGTCATGGAAATGTGAGGAGCTTATCACTTCCATTGTTAGGAAATGCAACAGTTTTTAATATCTCTCCCGTAAACAACACAGTCCATTAATCAACAGGAAACAAAGATGTTAACTAAAGCATTTGTAAAAACTCAACTATTCATTCAATCATTCAAAAACGACGAGCGCGGCGTAACAGCAATTGAATACGCAATCCTTGGTGTATGTATGTCTGCGATCGTTCTTGCAGTATTTAACGACACACTACGCGGTGCACTTGAAGGCGCTATCTCAACTATCTCTGACAACATCGACGCTGCTAGCAAAGCACCAGTTGCTGGCTAAGGCAAGTGAATGTAAAACTATGGTGGCTAAGCATGTTAGCCGCCATGGCTTTATTAGCCAGTTATCAAGATATCAGACATCGAAAAATACCCAATGGAGTGGTGCTAGTGATTACTCTGTTGGGTGTTTTTTTTGTCTTTAATTATGGTCGATATGAACAGTTAGTTATGCCAATCCCAGTGTTTGCTATCGGAGCCTTGCTGTTTTACTTCAACATTATGGCCGCTGGAGATAGCAAACTATTAGCGGCTTTTAGTTTGATGATATCGCCCAGTTACTTTCCGCTGACCGTTTTTATTATTTTAAGTGCAGGTGGAGCCTTAGCCATTTCCCAATGGGCAGTCAGTCAAATGACTGGCAATGCTAATTGGGTCAACAAAGGGGTGCCTTATGGTGTACCTATTTGTTTGGGAAGCTTATTAGGTATAGCTGCATCGTTGTAGGTTAATCAATGAATTCAAAAATCATTCTTGGTTTAGCGTTCGTCGCTATATCTATTGGGCTTTATGGTGTGACCAACGCTAAACCCGCAGAAACACCAAAGCCAACTACTTCAGCCGAAGTTGAAGTGACGTATAAAGTTTGGCGCGTAAAGCATGAGCTAGCAAAAGGCGCCAAGTTAACTCGCGGCCATTTAATGGTTGAGCATCTACCCCAAGCAAAGGCGGCTCTAGTTGGAATCGACAGTGATATTGATTTGGATTGGGATGAGTCAATGTTTGCGGTAAGAGAGTTATCCATTGGCGAGATTGTTGACGAAGATGTTGTCGCAAGACCGGGCGATAGCGATTACCTCAACGCGGTACTTCAATCTGGTTTTGTTCCGTATAACGTGACAGTTCCTGGTAAGGATGTCGTTGGCGGGACGATTAATGCTGGTGACTTGGTCGATATTTCTGTGCTCTCCACGCCAAGTCAAAATTTGTCGACTGACCAAACCGTATCAGACATTCAGCATTTAACCATGATGCCGCTGCTAGCACAGATCAAAGTCCTAGATATGGTCTTACCTGAAAAGTCATTGGACTCACTAAATAGAGATGATGAAAGTGAAGTGACACTTATTCTTCAAGTCACTAACCAGCAATTGGCTCGACTCACTGTCGCCAATCGCGTAGCAGAGATTGCGGTACATAAATCATTGGGTGAAGTGTATGCCAATGACCTAGTGGCGGATTCGGCTGACATCATTCGTGTTCAAGGCCGTGCAAGTGGTATTCGTGAATTTCGTTTTAACTAAGAGACCGGGTATGAAAAAAACAATAAGCGCCCTAATGCTAATGACGTTAATGCCTTTATGCGCATTTGCTCAAGGGACGATTAACTTAACCCAAGGTGAAGCCAAGCCGTTGTCTGTTTCTGGCGAAGTGGCATCAGTTTTTATTTCTTCACAAACGGTTGCCGATTACCAAGTTATTGACGCGCATAAAGTAGTCGTTCTGGGTAAAGGTTTGGGGTCAACATCATTTATCGCCTTTGATGGTAATGGCAAAGAACTGCTAAATAAAACGCTGGTAGTAAATAAAAGCTATCGAGCGATAGAGCAGCAGATCGCAGTTCAGCATCCCTATGCGCAAGTGACCGTGTCCGGCATAGGTGACAATGTGGTGCTAGGCGGTAGCGTCAGTACTGAGCAAGAAAAAGACAATATTCTGAAGTTAGTCGGTGAGCTTCTTGGTAAAGATGTTAAAAAAACGACTTACGAAACGAGCGATGAAGATGACGATGACGTTGAAGTCGCGTTTATGACTCAACTTGAGTACCAAGGCGTGGTTAACAACATTGAAGTTACTGCAACCAAGCAAGTGAACGTAAAACTAACCATTGCGGAAGTTTCCCATACCTTTATGCAAGATTTTGGTATCAAGATGGGCAGCGGTGGCAACGCGGGGATCTTCGTTGATCAACTGACCAATTTTAGTGCTAGTGACATTGTCTCTGTTATCTCTGCGTTGGGTGTAGATAGTGTGGGGCAGGTACTTGCAGAGCCAAACCTTTCTGTTATTTCCGGCGAGAAGGCCAGCTTTTTAGTGGGTGGTGAGCTTCCTGTCGTTACAGTCGTAGATGGAACAACCAACGTAGATTACAAAGAGTTCGGTGTGCGATTGGAGTTGATGGCGAAAGTACTAAGAGATGACAAGATCAAGCTTGCTCTGACCCCTGAAGTCAGTTCATTAGACAGTAAGTACAGTAGCGAAATGTATGATTTACCAGCACTGCGTACACGCCGAGCACAAACAACGGTCGAGCTAGGTGATGGTCAAAGCTTTGTCTTGGGCGGCCTATTAAATAGTGAAGAGAAAGAGTCGTTAACGCGAATCCCATTTATTGGTGACATTCCTATCTTGGGTAGTTTATTCCGTCATACAGGTACGGAGCGTAATAAAACTGAATTGGTGATTGTTGCAACAGTTAACCTTGTTCAACCGGTTAAAGCGAATCAAATCCAGCTGCCGACAATGAAAAAAACCAGCACGTTAAAACGTTTCTTTGCTCTAGATAGCGAGTATGAAACGTCGCAAGAAAAATGGGCAGACGAAGTCCTATCAGCAGGAGGTTTTAGTCAATGAGAGCATTAATTATTTCAGTTGTGCTAGCTGCAGCGTTAGTGGGTTGTGCCGACCACATTGAAGAGCCACGTGGCACCTCAATTGAGGTTATTCCAGTCACTTACCAGTTCAAGTTAACCGAAACGAGCCAGGAGCATTTATCGGAAAGGCTAAATACTTTTATTGATAAGCATCCTGCGCTTGTGACTCGTGCGGAATGGAAAATTCAAATTGCTGGCAAAAATGGTGACAGTTTGTACCAGTCTGCCAAGAAACAGTTAATTGAAGCTGGGGTGAGTTCGAATCGTATCGTCTACTTCAAGCATCAAAAAAGCGGGCAATTTAAAGTTGAAGTGGCCGCTACCGTGCACCAGGTAAAGCTTGAAATTTGCCACCAAGAACACGTTGGTAAATATGGCCGTGGCAGTCTAGGTTGCAATACCGACACCAGTCGCTGGCAATCAATGGTTAATCCGCAAAACGCTATTTAGGGGATTTATATGTTTGATTTAGTTGATAAGTTAAGTAGTACAGAACCTAAAAGTGTTGCAAAGCAAAGCCGTTGTGCGCTGTTCTATCAGTCTCAGCTCTGCAGTGCCTTAGTACAAAAGGCGTTTCGCTTTGAAGGTTTTGAAGAGCCAGAAACTTTCATCAATCAGCCTCAGAACTTTGATAAATTAGAACAAAATTCTGAGGTTGAAGTTGTGTTGGTTGAACTTAACCAAAGTAGTGATGTAGTTGAGGATGCAAAGCAACTATCGCGTAGCCTTCCTCCTCATGTCTCCGTGATCATCATCGGCAGTGAAGATGCTATTTCCACCATTCGTGCACTAAAAGAGCTTGGTTTTTATTACCTGTTCTGGCCTGCGAACGAAGCGGAAGTTGCTGACTTCTATCGCAATGTAGCAAGTAACCATGTCGACAAACGTGGCGTAGGCCAAAATCGTAAAGCTAAGCAGATTGCGTTTATGGGTGTAAAAGGCGGTGTGGGTACATCCTTAGTGGCCTGTGAAGTATCGCGATCATTGGCGAAGTACCATCACGCTAGCACATTGCTGGTTGATCACACCTACACTGGCAGCAACATCGACGTGATGATGGGCCTAAAGAAATTTAATAAACGTAGCGTTCAAAAAGGAACACTGGCGACGGGCATTGATAGCGATATTGCATTGAGCCTTGTGCAAAATATTGAAAAACACCTGTCGATACTTGCGGTTGAGTCTGACGAATTTAGCCGAGTAGAGCTACATCAGTACACTCAAGCACTGAAGCAGCAGATGGTTCAAAGCAATACGTTTGTGGTTGAAGACTACTCACATACCACAACAACTAATGCAGAGTTTGAGCAAGCGATAAATGGTGTTGACGTGTTAGTTTTGGTATTTGACGCCACGGTTTCATCACTACGCGAGCTGAATCGTATTAGTTCTGAAATCGAGCTGCGCTACCCCGAACTTACTGTACTGACGATCATGAATCGCTCTCGACCTGATAATGCGGCTTCTATTAACGAAGCAGATGTAGAAAAGTATTTTGGTCGTAAAGCCGATGCGCAGTTAGTGTTTGATTTCAAAGCGAATCACTATTTGCTCCAAGGTGACTTGATTAGTGACACTCGATCAGAAATGAAGCAAGGGCTACAAAATCTAGTCGCGCTATTGGTTGGTGAGAAAGTAGAACCAACCAAAGGCTTCTCTCTACGTAACTTACTAAAGCGTAACGGGTAATCATGATGGAACAATCTCAAAGTGTTTACCTTAAGTTACGTCGTCAGATCTTTGATGCGCTAGATGCCAGTGTTATCGAGAGTTTATCTCGTAGTGAGTTAGAAGCTCAGTTGGCCAATGCGGTGGATATGCTGGTCAATCGCGAGCAACTTCCGGTGTCGTCGTTGGCGAAATCTGAGTATGTCACGAGCTTAATCCATGAACTTGTCGGTTTAGGACCACTACAAGTTTTGATGGATGATGATTCGATTACCGACATCATGATCAATGGCCACAAGCAAATTTATATCGAAAGAAACGGTTTAGTTGAGCAGGCTCCAATTCGTTTTATTGATGAGCAGCAGCTACTCGATATTGCAAAGCGTATTGCCAGCCGCGTAGGTCGCCGTGTTGATGAGTCTTCTCCGACTTGTGATGCGCGTTTAGAGGATGGAAGCCGCGTCAATATCGTCATTCCGCCAATCACACTTGATGGTACATCGATTTCTATTCGTAAATTTCGCCAGCAAAGTATTGGCTTTGAACATCTAGTGGAGTTCGGTTCGCTTTCGAACGAAATGGCTGCGCTATTGCAAATTGCGGCTCGCTGCCGATTGAACATACTGGTTTCAGGGGGCACGGGCTCGGGTAAAACCACTTTGCTCAATGCCTTGTCTCAACATATCTCTGATGGTGAGCGTATTGTCACCATCGAAGATACCGCAGAGCTTCGTTTGCAGCAGCCACATGTTGTGAGAATGGAAACTCGAAACAGCGGTATTGAAGGTACGGGCGCAGTGACATCAAGAGATTTGGTGATTAACTCGCTGCGTATGCGCCCAGACCGAATCATTATTGGTGAGTGTCGTGGCAGTGAAGCGTTTGAAATGCTGCAAGCAATGAACACAGGCCACGATGGTTCAATGTCGACATTGCATGCGAACACGCCAAGAGATGCGCTTGCTCGTGTCGAAGCTATGGTCATGATGGCAACCAGCAACTTGCCGTTAGAAGCGATTCGACGTTCGATTGTCAGCGCGGTTGATCTCATTGTTCAAGTCAGCCGATTACATGATGGCTCACGTAAGATCATGAGCATCACTGAAGTTGTTGGTATTGAAGGAACGAACGTGGTGTTAGAGGAATTATTTTCTTTTAAAGCTACGCCAGAAAATCTTGATGGTCGAATTCAAGGTTCATATACAACATCAGGGGTTATGGCACGTTCTGCTTTGTTTGAGAAAGCACGTTTCTTTGGTGTCGAGCATCTGCTGACCCAAGTCATTGAGTTAATGACACTACACAACTAGTGAGTGGGTATGTATTGGTTAATTATCCTTGGCGGGTTTGCGCTCGTCTTTGTTGCTCTAAAGCCTGAACGGCAGCAAACGATCAATGACTATTTGGAAAACTCGAAAGTTAACGCAGCGAATAACGCGAGTTTTACCCAGCAGGCCATTAATATGGCGAGTCTTTCCGATCGAAATCTAAAACAGAGAATATTGCAGCGTTGGGATAACCTTCAGCGTCAGTTAGGCAAAATGGCCGCATTAAAAATTGCATTGTTTTCAGTGTTGGCCTTAACGGCTGTTGGGGTTGTCAACCAAACCATGTTGCGGCTACCTATGTTTGAAGTGTTACCTGTGGCGTTAATACTCGCATGGACTTGGGGATATTTGTTCTTGCAAAGACGCGAACAACAACGTTTTGAAGAGACATTCCCCGACGCGTTGAACATGCTAACTAGCTCTCTCAGTGCTGGTGAAAGTATTGGCCGAGGTATTACCTATGTAGGCCAAAAGCTAGAAGGTGAAGTGGGCAAAGAATTTAAGTTGATGAGTGAGCGTCTTAATTTAGGTGAGCCCATTGATGAGGTGTTTCGTAAGTCGTGTCGTCGTTTTCCGTATCCGTCGTTTCATTTCTTTGTCATTACATTGCGAGCCAACATGCAGCGTGGTGGTCAGTTAAAAGATGTGATGTCGCGTTTGAACAGGCAAATGTTTGAAGCAAGGGCAGTAGAAAGAAAGAAATATGCTATGACGTCTGAAGCGCGAATTTCAGCCAAGATTGTCGGTGCAACACCATTCTTCTTTCTGTTTATCTTGCAGTTTCTGAGCCCAGAGAACTTTGAGTTTGTGATGTTTCACCCAGAGGGGCGTCCGATACTGTATTACGTCATTATCAGTGAAAGTATCGGCATGCTAATCATCTGGATGTTAATGAAAAAGGTGAAGTAATGAATGACCAATTGCAGTTGTTTTTTGCTTGGACAGGTATCGCTTTCGGCATTTTGATTTTGGCTTATTGGCTGTTTTATAAAATTCAACAAAAGCGACGTATTGCTGCTTTAGCCAAAACGAATCGATACGCGGAAAGTAAAAGCTCGACACGAAATGAAATGACGCAGTGGCTACAACCCGTAACGTCTGTGTTCACGACATCACAAAATGATGTAAGCGTACGTTTTGAAAGTGCAGGGTTTAGTAATACCCGTTTTGCTCATCTGTTTATGCCAATGAAGTACATTTCTTTGGTACTGGGTGAAGTCATTATCGGCAGTATTTTCTGGTTCACTCAAGGTCAAACCAATCATTGGATTGCAGCAGCAGGGGCATGGGCGATGATCGCCATTGCCTTGCCTGACATTGTCCTAGATTCAATGGCAAAAGCGCGCCAAAGAAGAATCTCAAAGCAGATGCCGTATTTGATCGATTTAATGGCGATCTGTGTCCAAACCGGTATGACGATAGAAGCTTCGATGAAGTATTTATCTGTGGAAATGGGCAGCTTCAATCAAGAGATGGCCAGCTTGCTGGATAAAACGAACCATCGAGCTCGAATTGTGGGTATGCAACGTGCACTTGAAGAGCTATATGAAAAAGTGCCGTCATCAGAAATGCGCAGTTTTGTGATGACATTGAGCCAGAGCATTCAACATGGCTCATCAATCTACACCATGTTAACGACTTTAGCTGGAGATATCCGAGAAGTTCAGATGCTGGAGTTGGAAGAAGAGATAGGGAAGTTAGCCGCCAAGATGTCGATACCACTTATCGTCTTCATCTTGATCCCAATTGTCTTTGTAATCGCCGCACCAGGTGTCATGAGGTTAATGCTCAATGCTTAAGAAAATTATCACAATGGGTCTTACATTCGCGTTAGTGGCTTGCAGCTCGACGCAATCAAATTGGCAGCAAGACGAGTCTAAAGAGACCATTTACAAACAAACCAATAATCATGTCCAACTGACAGAGTTATACAAAAAACAGCTCCAGCAGAAAGACACGGTTGAGTTAAGAGAGAAACTGTCGACGAGTTACCTTGCGATGGGGGATGCAGAGTCAGCGCTGTTTTACATAGAGCCTGTCACCAAGCAAAAGACAGCAAGTGTTGATAGCTTACTGATCCAAAGCCGAGCTTACAGTGAACTCGGCCAGTACCCTGCAGCGATCAATAGCGCTAAGCGAGTACTGGAAAAGTCGCCTGAGAACGCTGAGGCAGAGAATTTACTTGGTACTTATTACGGTTATAGCTACCAGTTTGAGTTAGCGCGTGGTTACTTTGAACGAGCTCGAGAGCACTTTTATGACTCTGCAACGGTAAACAATAACTTAGCGGTATTGGATATTGCCCAAGAAAATTACCAATCCGCGGCACAAAGATTATTGCCTTTGTATAAGCGTGGCCAAGCTGATGAGCAGATGATCGCAAACCTGACGTTAAGTATGGCAAAGCTAGGTCACTATTCATTTGTTGAGTCGGTTTTGAGTGACCGATTTAGCCAACATCAAATCGAACAGATCTATAAAGCGATTCGTCATCACCGCCTTTACTCAGCGGAAAGCCGTTCTTTATCAATCAACGGTATAAGTGCTCATGATGAAGGCTAAGCAGCGTGGAGTGGCAAGTATCGAATTTGCCATTGGTTTCTTTGCATTTTGGTTGATGTGTATGGCTTGGGTTGAGATGAGTTACATCTCGTATATCTCTGCCATCAATGATCTTGCGATTTCTGAGATTGCTCGCACAGCCAAGAAGGGCTCGGATAATTACATGGAGACGGTGCAAGACGTCCTACACCGTGAAGGTAGCATCTGGAACCAAGTGGTTGATGGGGATGATTTCCAAGTCACGATCCAATACGTGAAATCACTCGATGACTTAGTCGATGTAGAAGATTTGTGCGACAGCTCTGAGATCCTAGAAAGCACCGAGTGTGGTAAAGCTGATAATGCGGCTATCGCAATCTACCGAATTAATTATCGCTTTAAACCTATCTTCAGTTACTTCGTGACAACGTCAAATTTGATGAGTCGAGAAATGATAGTGGTACAAGAATATGAACGCTCCCAATTTGAAGTCTAAACAACGCGGTACTTTCAGTATTGAGTTTGCCATTGTCGGTGTGTTCTTTAGCTTGCTGTTGGCCTTTAGTGGCGACGTGATCATCAAACTCTCGGTGAAAGGTAAGTTAGACCGTCTCTCTTACTCTCTAGTCAATATTGTCAAAGAGCGCACCCAATTATATGACGCTGATTATCAACTTACTGCTAAAGAAGTGAATGACCTTGATACGCTCGCGAAACGTTCTTTGCAAAGAACTTTCGGCGCATTTGAAACCGATAAATACGGTTTGTTAGTAGAAGAGCTGAGCTTCAAAGAAGTGGGCAAACCGAATCCAGTGATTGCAGAAAACCGCGGGGGAGAAACCTGCGAGGTAGCGCAATCCATCACTGAATTAGAACACTTGACGGTTGTGAGTAATCGCGGTCGAGAAATGCCTTTGTACCGAGTGACCATGTGTTACGAGACCAGCAATTGGATTGGCGATTTGTTAGGCAAAAAGTTCACTAACGTTATGTCAGATTCTGTCGTCATCGGGAGATAACATGAAACACTCAATGAATAAGCAATCCGGTCACGCAGCAATGCTGTTTGCCATCATGATTCCAGCGTTATTTGGCGTGTTTATGCTGGGTTCTGATGGTGCAAGAGCGCTACAAACCAAAGCCCGCTTGGAAGAGGCGGCAGAAGCAGCGGTATTGGCGGTCTCGGCGAAAGATGAAGAAGATCATCAGTTAGCCCAAGACTACATCGATCACTACCTATATGACATGAAATCGTTAGAGTCGGTATCGGTAAGAAAGCTGTCTTGTGAAGAAATCCCAGAATGTGCAGCAGGCATTGAAAGGGGCGAGGCGAGGTTTTTTGAATATCGAGTTGCTGGTCAGTCTCAACATCAATCCTGGTTCCCTGGTAATGATGTGATAGCGGGCTTTGGCGAAAGCTTTGATGTGACTGGTTCTTCTAAAGCTCGTCGCTATCAAAGCCAACCGGTTGATATTACGTTTATTGTGGACTTTTCAAACTCCATGAATGATGCGTGGTCGGGAGGATATAAAAGTAAGCTTGAAGACTTGAAAGACATCATAGAGCAAGTGACGGATGAATTGACTATTTACAATGAACTTTACCCTGAACACCCTCATCGTGTCGCTATAACTGGTTTTAATCGTAGGACAATGAATACCGGCGACAATGGAAAAAACCTTGTTAGAGACCAACGAATAACCACGTTGCAAGAAGGGTACGATGTCAACGATATCTTTTATCCCCAAAAAACCATTAACAAGCAGTTTGTTGTGAAAGGTTCGGCCCAGCGGATTCCGAATGGCGATGAGCTCGCTGATTTTAAAGATATTTTCTTTACCACTAAATTCGACAGCTTTATGAGCCAAGTAAACAGTTTTAAGGCTAATGGTGGTACAGCATCATTACAGGGAATCATTCGAGCAGGACAGTTTGTAAAAGCGTTTGCTGAGAACCAGAAGCAGTTGATAATCGTCCTTTCTGACGGTGAAGACTCTGGACACTACGCAGGGCAGACTGAGAAGTTAGTCAACTTAGGCATGTGTCGAAACATTATGAACCTTGTCAATGGTGGACCAATGACAGTGAATGGTATGGGTACTAGCCAAGGGATGAAGACTCCAGATGGAGAGCAAATGAGTGCTCGGATGGCAGTGATCGGGTTTGATTATGAACTAGATAAGAATGTCGGCCTGCGTAACTGCGTTGGTAAAGATAACGTCTATAAAGCTGAAAACAAGGATGACATTTTGAACAAAATCTTGTCATTGATCACTGAAGAAGTTGGTCATTTGGCGCAATAACAGAGAAGAATAATGATGAATAGTAAGTTGAAATTGTGTTTGCTAGCGGTACTGCCAATCAGTCAATTTGCCGCGGCGGAAACCGTCAATAGTGACATCAACGAGGCACTTTATTACTACTGTCAGCAGGGCAGTAAAGAGTATGAAGAACGAGTGATGGTTGGGCGCGGCCAGCAAGTGATGTATCACCAAGGTGCCTTTTTACAAATCTCGACTGATAAAGGAAACCAACAGCAGTTAGACAGTGTTAGACAAAGTCTGCAACAGGTAGGTATTGAAGCGAATTGTGCTCAGTATTTGCTTAGTCATGCAACGTTGGCGCCAAACGAGCAGTGGCAACCGCAACTAAAAGCGCAAGTGTTGTTTGATTTTGATAAAAGCGATCTTAATGCGCAGTCACGCTACCTTCTTTCACAAGTGAAAGCCCGCATTGATGGTAATGAGAGTGAGTTGACTGTAGTCGGTAACACCGACTCTCTTGGCTCTGAACAATACAATTTAGTATTGGGATTAAAGCGCTCGAAATCGGTTACTAATTACTTGAATACAAATATCAAAGCGATCACTGATGGTGAACAACACCCAATCACAAGTAATGATTCAGAGTATGGACGCCATTTAAATAGACGAGTGGAAATCGAACTTAAGCCACAAAGCTAGTTAGGAGTATGGCAACATAATTTTCAAGCTGACACCCATGGACGGGTCAGCAGGATCCTCAAACCAAATCGCCCCTTTATAGCTGTGAATGATTTCATCACATAGCGCTAGTCCTAAGCCAGTCCCTGGGTTTTGTTCATCCGCTCTAACTCCTCGTTGAAACAATTTATCTCTGATTTCAGGCTCGATAGGGGGACCATCGTTATTGATGGTAACCATCAGGCCGCTCTCGCCATTATTTACGAATATATCGATACGAGATTGCGCAAATCGATAGGTGTTCTCTAGCAGGTTACCAAACACTTCCATGATATCTGATTTACTCATAGGGAGTGTTTGTCCCTTAGAAATAAACAGTTCAACTTGCAGGCCTTTATCCATATGTACCTTATCAAACATCATCATTAGGCTATTGATCACTGGTTTGATAAGGGTAGAGTTTTCGGTGATGCCTTTAACGCCGAATGAGGCTCTCTTCAATTGACCTTGAATCACATCATCCATTTCCAATAACTGCTGGTTGATGGCGTCGATTTTACCTTGTTCGATATCACTAAGTAGTGCCTGAGAAACCGCAACACGTGTTTTTAGGCTGTGGGCCAAGTCGTTTAAAGCTCGACGATAGCGTTGTTCGTTTTCTTGTTGCTGGAAGAGCATTTCATTTAAAGCATTAGTCAAAGGGGCTAAATCTTCTGGGTAAGTGTTAGTCAGTTTGTTTTTTTTACCTGCTCGAACATGTTTGAGCTCATCTTCAAGCAAACGGAATGGCGCAAACCCCCAACGGTAGATACGATGAATTAGCAGGATGATAATTAGGGCTGAAATACCAGTGGCAATAACTACTTGAGTTTTCAAGTCGGTTAATGAGTCGATACGATGTTCCATACGACGTAATATAACAATCCTTCCTTGAGGGTTATATTTAGTGGCGTCTAAGGGGAGTACTTGTGCAATAAAAGCTGCACCACGTTTGGTTTGTATCAATTCGAAGCTATTGGGCTTACTTGGTAGTAGTGGATCTAAGCAGTAGTTATCAATCTGGGGGATTTGGATTCCTTGTGACATAAGTCGGGCTTTCGATTCTTCATTCATTGAACGCCACAACTCATTGTTATTGCTGTCGCAAATAAACATGGAAAACTGTTGTGAGTCCGCGGGATAAAGTTCAGGCCATACTTCTAGAGGGGGAAGTTTGTTCGATGAGAGTAACTCATTCGTTATTGATGGAATGTGGCTAGAAAGTTCTCTTGAGTATTCATAGATTAGTTTGTCATGTTCAATATGATAGAAAATAAAGCCTAGCAATAGGGTGAAACTTAGCCCTACCAGCATTGATATAACAAGAATGCGACGTCGAAAACTAGTAGAGACTAAACGTTTCATTATTCACTTTCCTTAGGAACTATTCGATAACCTTGTCCCCTAACGGTAGAGATAACTTTGTCATCGCTATGAGAGCTGAGTTTTTTACGCAAACGAGAGATGATCACCTCAATATTGTTAAGTTGCACTTCTTCACCGGAATCATAAAGAGAACTGGCTATTTGTTCTTTGGAAATAACCTGTTGATGGTGACGAATCAAGTATTCGAAGATTTGATATTCTAAAGCGGTGAGCTCTAGCAAATTGCCATGGAAAGCGATGCTGTTCGCTTGTGTGTCTAACGTTAGGTCACCAACGGTAATGTTAGATGAAGCAAAGCCTTGATAGCGTCTAACTAGCGCTTCTAGTCTTGCAGCTAGCTCTTCAAACTGAAATGGCTTGGTTAGGTAGTCATCGGCACCTGCGTTTAGCCCTTCTACTTTATCTTGCCAATCTCCACGAGCAGTAAGAATCAAAATAGGCACTTGAATTTCTTTACGGCGTATTTGCTTGATGAGGGTAATCCCATCAAAGTCAGGTAAACCGAGATCAATGATCATTACATCCGCATTAGGCTGCTTTTGGATGGTTTGCAGGCAAGCTGAAGCCGTTTTATCTGCGTAGACAGTGTGATTTCGGTCTTTAAGTTGAGATGAAAGATGGTGATTTAAAATTTCGTTGTCTTCGACCAAAACAACCTGCATAGCGAGGCCTCTAATACGCATTTAATTGATGAGCCAACGATACCATTTAAGTGCTGAATAACCAATGAGTAAGCACGCTGCACTCTAGGGTTAGGACATTTCTGATGTCTCTTTCTCGATTGAAATAGGGAATATGGCGCGACGAATATATTAGCCAGTAGATAGCAAAGCCACCGTATGAACGATGGCTTCAAAATTGGCTTAGTTAGATGAGATAAGGAAACAGCTTAGCTTTCTCTTGCGCAGTTAAAGACTCAACGCGGGCGATATTGGTGTCAGGGATCGCTTCTGGGTTAGGGTAGTGCTTCAGTACTTTCTCCATGCTCTCTTCGCGGATCAAGTGGAACACCGGATATGGAGAGCGATTGGTTAAGTTTTCTGCGTCTTCAGGTTCTGCGCCACCAAAACAGTAATCAGGGTGGAAGGTCGCTAATTGGAAAATACCATCCCACTCTTGTTGGCGAATCAGTGCTTCGACCCAATCAATGAATAGGTTGTAATCATAGAAATCTTGCAGCATGTTTGGCACAGCAACAAGCGTCGTTTCTAACTGCTCTGGCTCCGTTGACTCAAGTTCTAAGAGTTGCGTCAAAATATCTTCGAGTAACGTTTCTTCTGTGGTTGCTTCACTAACGAAAATCTTAATTTGTTTATTACGCTGAGGCTTTGCAGCGAACGGGCACAAGTTAAGACCAATCACCACATCATTTAGCCATTGCTCGACAGCATTAGCGACGATTTCAGTGTTGTTAGGTGTTGAGTTATTGGCTGTCATTTTGCTTCCAATTTAGTATTTGGCGCAAGAATACCAGAATCGGTTGAGGGATGCTCCTTTGCTAGTGCACTGCTTTGTTCGAATTTGTTTAGTAGTTGGCATAGTAGGAAAATCGCGGCGTACAAGAATAGTCCACCAGTGATGACCATTCCCCAGCCACCATGTTGCCAACAATAGATAAGGAAGAAGCCACCAATACTGCCACCAACATAGTAGTGAACTAAATAGAGTGCGGTTGCGGTTGCTTTGGCATGGGTTGCTTTACGGCTTACCCACGAATACGCCAACGTATGAGTGAAAAATGCGCCAAAACTGATCAGTAACAATCCCAATAGCATAAACGGCAATGTATCAATATAGGCGATGAGCATGCCGAGTAAACTGATGACAGTGCCCGTCACCATTCCGGGAATGGTATTGCGAGATTTTGTCCAAAGTGAGGTCATTTTTGAGCTGATCGTCCCTGCTAAATAGCACAGGAAGATAAGCGAAGCTAAACCGATAGGTAGGTTATGTGGTTCACTAACCAGTCTAAAGCCCATCACTGAGTAGAGGTTAACGAACAAGGCGAAATTGACGCCGCCGATGAGCATGGCAAACCAGATGGTCTTGTTCGACATATGTTTTAAGAGTGCGCGATTGTGCTGACGTAGCATCCCTTTTTGCGGGGTAAAGTTTTTCTGCTTAGGTAAAAGAAACACGACACAAATAGCACCGATCAAAGTGAATATTGCCATTACCATTACCGCTTGCTGCCAACCGTAAGCATCCGTGAGCGTCCCACCGACAATACGACCAGCAATGCCACCCAACGAATTGGCTGCAATGTAGCCACCAATGGCGTGACTAAAGGCGGTTTCAGAAAGCTCTTCTACCATGTATGCCACCGCGACAGAAGCAAACGCCGCCAAGGCTACTCCCATTAGTGCGCGGGCGACCACGAGTAATAGTAGCGAGTCACTTAGCAGCATAATGCCACCAATAAACGGCATGGCGAGCAGGCCCAATAGCATCACGTTGCGTCGACCAACCGCTTCAGAGGCAACGGCCCATGGAACAAGACAGACTGAGAGCGCTAATGTACTTGCAGCAAACAGCCAGTTGATTTGGGTTTCGCTAACGGAAAAGTAATCTGCCATATAAGGCAGCATCGGCTGAAAAAGGTAAAGATTACAAAATACTAAGAAAGATCCTAGCGCTAGGCTGAAGGTGACACGGCGGTAATCTTTGCTCTTGAGTTCGATCATGGTCGGTATCTGATTGGAAACTATGTGAGCAAAATATCAGTCTAATTGTGATATATAAAATATATTAAAAATATAAACCTAATATATTTTTAATATGGACATAATGGAATCAAAACCGTTAAAACATTTTGTCGCCGTCGCTGAGCATCAACACTTCACCAAGGCGGCAAAAGCGCTGCATATTGCCCAACCAGCGCTGAGTGTGTCGATTAAAAAACTAGAGCAAAGTCTAGGTGTTGAGCTGTTTCGCCGAGAAGAGAGGCAAGTCTCACTGACTGACGAAGGGTACATCCTTTATGAGCATGCGAAGCGGGTATTGCAACAGTTAGAAGACGCTCAGCTTGCTATCGATGAGCTAAAAGGGTTAGAGAAAGGAGAAGTACGCCTTGGCGCTCCCAGCATGATGGGTTCCTACTTTTTCCCCGAAGTGCTCATGGCATTTAAGAGTCGCTATCCGCACCTTAAGCTTACGTTAGTGGATGCCGGGACCCGTTCGATTAGGCAAATGCTATTAGACGGAGAGCTCGATATAGGCGTGATTAATGATGAAAATGTGCCTGACGACCTAGAAACAGACCATTTACTTACCTCTGAAATGGTCGCGGTTGTATCGAAAGAGCATGAATTTGCTAGCCAAGATTCGATTACGTTTAATGAGTTCTTCGAGCATGAACTTGTGATGTTTAAAGCGGGTTATTTCCACCGAGACTTTATCGAGAATCAAGCCAAGTTGTGTGACAAAGAAATGTTGTTCTCATTTGAAACCAATTTATTGCCAATGATCCTTAGTATCGTCAAGCATGAGTTTGCCATTACGGCATTATTAGAGTTGGTCACTCAACATGAGAAAGACGTGGTTGGCATTTCTTTTGAGCCCAAGGTAAAACTGGATCTGGCACTGGCGTGGCGAAAGGACGGTTATCTCTCTATTGCCGACAAAACCTTTATCGATTTTGTTAAGCAATACGTGTGATGAAAGCACTTATCTGCAAATATCACACTTTGCTTAATCTCTATCGCACTTATTAAACAATTACAGTAATTTGGAGTGAACACTCGCAAAATCTTGAAAGGTAGGGACACCGTTTCATGCAAATTGATATTCAACAGCTTCACTTGGACTTAGGTACGCATGAGCTCGATATTGAGCAATGGACAATTGAAGAGAAACAATCTTGGGGCGTCTTTAGTACCGAAGGCGACATTGGTTCTGCGCTCGGTTGTCTTCTCTGTGGCGAGCTGGCAGCCGATCCAGCGTCACTTCAGTTAACCCAAGGCCGTATTGCTCAAGTCTCTTTGGTTGAGCAGCAGCGTCTGTTGGAAGAAGAAATCGCAAAAGACGAAACGGATTATCTCGACAAGGTAGATAGCGGCACAGCCGTTTATGACTTGATCTATGACCAATGCCAGTCGCAGTCACTGACCGAGCAATTGATTGAACAGCTTGATCTACAGCACCTTAAGCAGAGTGGCTTTCGAGTACTTTCTACCGGAGAGACTCGCCGGGTAATGCTTGCAAGGGCGCTGGCAACCGAGCCAAAGCTAATTGTATTGGACAACCCATTTACGGGCTTAGATGTCGCCCATCGTGCGGCGTTGGCTGAGTTCTTATCTGATCTGTCTCAGCGCGTACAAATGATTGTCACCTTCAACCGTGAAGAAGATATCCCAGAATGGATCGATCATATTGCTCTGTTCAATCACGGCAAGCTTGAAAGTACGATGAACAAGCACGAGTGGGAATCTCATCCAATCATCAGCCAAATCACAGCTCAGTCTCAGCAGCAGAGTGAGCAAATGATGGAACTTATCCACCGTTACCAGCATTCACATCATTTCGAAAATCCAGTGTTTGAAATACAAAATGGCCGAGTCGAGTACACAGAGAAAACTATTTTTTCCGATTTGAACTGGCGGATTGAAAACGGACAACATTGGCAGATTAAGGGGCCCAATGGCTGTGGCAAGAGTACGCTACTAGGTTTGATATTTGGTGATCACCCGCAGTGCTATTCCAACGATATTCACATCTTTGGTAAGAAGCGCGGTAGTGGTGAGTCAATATGGGAAATCAAGCAGCACATTGGCATGGTTTCTTCGGCGCTGCACTTGCAATACCGCGTCAGTTGCAAAGCGATTGATGTTATTCTCTCAGGGTTTTATGACTCGATTGGTCTCTATCAACAGCCGAGTAAAAAAGAGATCATAGTAGCGCGGGAGTGGCTCGAGATCTTGCATATGTCAGAGCATGCGAATACTTCGTTTAGGCAGCTAGAGTATGGCCAGCAGCGACTACTTTTGATTGCGCGAGCCATCGTCAAGCAACCAGCAATACTGATTCTAGATGAGCCATACCAGGGGTTAGATTACCTTGGTCGTCGCTTGGTCAAAAATACCTTAGAGCTGATCGCCAAAGAAAATTTAAGCCAACTGCTTTATGTCTCTCATTACCAGAAAGATAAACTACACAGCATCAAAAACGAGGTCGAGTTTATCTATAATGACGATGTGCAGTGTTATAAACCGCAAGTGAGAGTAGGTAAGTGCGATGATTAGCTGCAGTGATTATGACTACATTGAGATAGCGTGTATGCACCGTTATCTTGTTCGCCTGACATTGAAAGATGGTGAAAGTCTAGAAGGGAAGGCGCTGGATACTGCGCGCAATGAAGATAAACAAGAGTGTATTAAGTTGGCCGTAGATTCCACCGAGCAACTTGTGGTACTTGATACGCTGTCAAAATTAGAAGTGCTAGTGGACAACCCACACTTTCAACTCAAGACGTTCGATTAGCTCCGACCGAAACATCCGATGGCCTGACACTCGTTAGGTCATCAAATACTCGCGCAAAATATAATCAAGTCGCGCTGCTTTGAGCATTACTCTCCCCAGTCTCAATAATGATTCATGTTTAAGATATAATTTATATCTATAAAAATACTTCAATCAATGGGATAGTTTTCCTGTAATTGATGTCGAAGCACTATTCAGACGTACAACTATTCATATAAATAATAAATAACTAACAAGGAACTCAAATGACGACTAAGCCGTTACGTTGGTTACTGCCTTTCATCATTTTAGGTGGTGCTTATGCTGGGTATTCTGCGATTGCATCAAGTGCGCCGGAGACACTAGAGAGTAAACCGCCAAAAGCACCGCCGATTGTTAAAGTTTCAAAAATAATTTCTAGCGACCACAAGGTCGTAATTACCAGTCATGGGGAACTTCAACCTGTTGAAGTCACTCAACTTTCTTCACAAGTTTCTGGAGAGGTAGTTAGTTGGCATCCTAATTTTGTCGTCGGTGGCATAGTTAAACGCGGTGAAGTCTTATTCAGTATCGAAAGCGATAATTATCAAGCGGCGGTGCTACAAGCTGAAGCTCAATTAGCGGGAGCTAGAGCGGCTTTGATTGAAGAGAAAGCTCGAGCGGAAGTTGCAGCGCGACAAGCTAAAAACCTTCCTAAAAAACAGGTTACGGATCTTTATTTACGTAAGCCACAACTCTTAAGCGCAGATGCACAGGTTAAATCAGCGTTAGCTGACCTCAAACGCGCAAAGCGAGACCTAGCAAACTGTAAGATTGTTGCTCCATACGATGCGTTAGTCGTCGCGAAAGATATTGGCGTAGGTCAGTTTATTTCAGCAGGGGCGCATGTCGCGACGCTTAACAATGTTGAAGCGGGAGAAATTCACATCCCGATTGCGGGTTTTGACAGTGCGTTTTTGCCACAGGATTATGCGGGGCTTCCGGCACAAGTGATTCAAAGAGGTATTGAGAGTACTCATCGTGAAGGTGTGATCGATCGTGATTTAGGAGTGATTGATAGCAGTACACGTATGATCAATATGGTCGTGAGGGTAGATAATCCATACGCGATAGAAAGTGATAAAACGCCAATGAAGTTTGGTTCTTATGCTGAGGTGCAGTTCCCAGGCAAAGAACTCAAACACATCTACCGTCTTCCTCAAGAGTTGGTCAACAACCGTCAAGTATGGGTAGTAAATAGTGACAACCAATTAGAGCCAAGAACCGTCAATGTTTTGCGTGCTGAAAAAGAGTTTATGCTGATCAACCAAGGTCTGAGTGACGACGATAAAATCGTTTTGACCGTGCCTGAATATCCGCAAACCGGGCTGCAAGTAGAAGTGGCTGTTCAAGACAGTCAGCTAGATAAGTAGAGGTCGGTCATGGAAGAGTCTAAACAGAAAGGGCTGATCGCTTACTTTGCCAATAATTCGGTAGCCGCCAATTTGATGATGGCGTTCATACTGATCATCGGTACGGTGAGCTTTTTCTTTATCCAGCGACAGATGTTCCCGAATATCGAGGTCAACTACATCAATGTCAGCGCTCAATACCCGGGTGCATCGCCACAAGAGATTGAAGAAAGCATTCTCATCAAGCTGGAAGAGTCGCTTAAAGACGTGACTGGCATTAAGAAGTCAGTATCAACCGCGTATCGAGGTAGCGGCAATATTGAGCTAGAAATCGGTGTTAATGAAGATATTGATTCGGTGCTGGATAAGGTCAAACAAAAAGTCGATTCGACCTCCAATTTCCCAGATGCGATGGAGCCTATTCAAGTTTATCAATATGAATGGCGACAAGATGTTATCGAGATGGCGTTGGTCGGTGACCGCACGTTACTCGAACTTAAACCGATAGCTAAGCAAATTGAAGATGAACTACTTCAATTAAACAACGTGGCTTTGGTTGACCTTGGTGCACCTGAATATGAGATAGCGGTAGAAATCGAGCCAAGGGTGTTGCAGAAATACAGCCTCACGTTGAATGATGTCAGTCAGGCGATTCAACGTTATTCGGCTAACTATTCTGCGGGCGAAGTACGCACCAATGCCGGGATGATCTCGGTACGTATTGAAAACCAATACTATAGCGGTGAAGAATTTCGCGATATTCCAGTGAAGATCGGTGCCAATGGCGGCAAGGTGCTTCTGCAAGACATTGCGACGATTAAAGATGGCTTTACCGAGGATGACCGTTACTTCCGCTACTCAGGCCAAAACGCTATGTATCTTTCGGTCAAAGCGACCAAAGATCAGAATATGGTGACGGTTGCCGAATCCGTGAAAGCTTACTTAGAGCAGAAAAACCAAACCCTGCCAGCGGACTTGCAGATCAAAACTTTGGTCGATATGACCTACTACTTGAATGCTCGTTTAGACATGATGCTCAAAAACCTACTTCAAGGTGCGGTACTGGTTGCCTTGATGTTGAGTTTGTTTTTACGCGTTAAGTTAGCAATGTGGGTGATGGTCGGCCTTCCTGTCTGTTTCTTAGGCGCGGTTATGCTAATGCCAGCGATTGGCGTCAGCATCAATATTGTCTCGTTGTTTGCCTTCATTATGGTGTTAGGCATTGTCGTTGATGATGCCATTGTCATTGGAGAAAGCGCCTACAGCGAAATAGAGAAACACGGCGGCGGCGTTGAAAATGTCGTGCGTGGTGCTAAGCGAGTCGCAACCCCTGCGACCTTTGGCGTGCTGACAACCATGGCAGTGTTTGCACCGTTCTTAATGTCCAAAGGGATAGAGCGAGCCTTCTTCTTTGGCATCGCATCCATCGTGATTCTCTGTCTGTTCTTTAGCTTGATTGAGTCTAAGCTGATTCTGCCTTCGCACTTGGCGCACTCGAAATTTAAGCCAATCAAGAAAGGCAGCTGGCGAGATCGTTTTAACATTCGCTTCTTTGGCTTCATCAATGGTCCATACAAAAACTTCGTTAAGTGGTGTACACATTGGCGTTGGAGCGTGTTTGCAACCTTTGTCGGCGTATTAGCGGTAAGCATTGCGATGGTGATGGCGAACTACGTTCGAGTCGTCCCTTCGCCTAAAGTTCCTCATGATTTCCCTAGTATTAAGCTGGTGATGAATGACAATGTGTCGAGTGAACAGACCATTGAAGCGCTTAAGTTGGTCGAATCAACAGTACTGGCTATCGATAGCGAGATTGAGCAGGAAACGGGTCAGAAAATGATACGTGATATTCTGACTTTCAGCCAAGGTCGTAAAGAAGGGCGTTTAGTGATTCCTCTGGTAGATGAAGAGCTAAGACCGTTCAACACCTTCGAGTTGGCGAGACGATGGCGCGAACGACTGCCAAGTATTCCAGGCTTAAAGATGTTGAACGTTTCAGATAACGTTAACGATGACGAAAAGGGCGATGAGTTTGGCTTTCTACTGTATGGCTCAGACATAGAAAACCTCAATGCAGCCGGGCGCGATCTGATCGTTTCGTTACAACAGCAGCAAGGTCTTTTCGATATCTCATCCTCTATCGATTCGGGTAGTCAGGAAGTGCTACTGTCGCTTGCACCTGTCGCTTATGATCTTGGTTTAGATCTGTTTGATATCGCGACTCAAGTTGGTGGCAGCTTCTATGGTGGCGAGGCGCAGCGCGTGTTGCGTGATGGCGAAGAGATTAAAGTCATGGTGCGTTACCCTAAACTGACCCGTGAAGCTTTCTCATCATTGCGCTATGCGGTCATCACAACACCTGAAGGTAAGAAAGTGATGCTTGGCGATGTGGTCGAGATTAATCAGCAACCAGGCGTAAGCAGTATTCGTCGTGAAGGGGGCTATCGTAGCGTCTATGTCTACGGCTCTATTGATGAAGAGTTAGTTGAACCAAACCAAATCGTCGAGCAAGTGAATAGTGAAATCATCCCAGATATTCTTGCTAACTACCCCGGCGTTAAGAGTGAACTCGGTGGCACCATAGAAGAACAACAAGCTCAGCAAAATGAGCAGATCATCTTCTTTATTGCTGGCATGATTATCGTCTACATTCTGCTTGCTGTGCCGCTTAAGAGCTACGCCCAACCACTGATTATTATGTCAGTGATTCCGTTTAGCTTAACGGGCGCAATATGGGGGCATTATTGGTTTGGGCTCGATCTCAGTATGATGTCGACATTTGGTCTCATTGCCGCGGCGGGCGTAGTCGTCAATGACTCTTTGGTGATGACGGATTACGTTAACCAAGTCAGAGCAAAGGGAGTGGCTATCAAAGAAGCGGTGATTGAAGCGGGTTGTGCGCGATTTAGGGCGATCACACTGACCTCAATTACGACCTTTGTGGGTGTCTTGCCAATTATGTTTGAGACCAGTCTGCAAGCGAGGTTTGTCATTCCAATGGCGGTCGCACTCGGTTTTGCTGTACTGTTTGCCACCTTACTGACTTTGGTACTGGTACCGTGCCTCTATCTCATGCTTGAAGATATTAAAGGACTGTTTTCAAAGCTGAAAGGCGTGATAACGCGTAAGCGGAGTGATTCACAAACCGTCACCGAATAGAGTGAGGTGAATTGTACGGCCTGACGCTTTTACGTGTTCAGGTCGTACAAACAATTCATAGAGCTGAGATTACTTAGCGTTGTAGATCTTCTCAAAGTTCCCCGGATTCCAACCAATCATAATACGGTCACCAATTTTAAGAACAGGTAACGAGCGAGCGCCAATAGCGTCGAGCTCTTTACGACCGCGCTGCATCTTTGCATTGGTCATTCTGTACTTGTAGCCTTTTGAATCTAAGTAGCGCTGCGCGTCTTTGCAGTGCGGGCATTTATCTTTTACGTACAGGACAAGTCGTTTCATGGTGGTTTCCTACGGGTTATCTCTGGCGCAGAGTTTAACGAAAAGACCGTGAATGGCAAGTATGAATAGGGTAGACTTACGCCCCATTATTTGTGCCGTTGGCTCTATTTTCATTACTGTTACTATGAATCCGTTACTTCGTTATATTCAAGGCTATCCTCAACACATCCTAGAGCCAGTGACTCAAATGATAGAGTCTGGTCGCTTCACCACTTGGTTTGAAAAGCGTTACCCAGCGAATCACGACATCAAAAGTGAAAAAGCCCTGTTTGAATATACGATGGCGATTAAAAATCGTTACATGAAGAAAACAGCACCGCTGAGCAAAGTGATTTATGACAGTAAGATTCACCTGATCAACAACGCATTAGGTTTACAGACTTATGTGGCTAAAGTTCATGGCGGCAAGATTAAGTCGAAAAATGAGATTCGTATTGCCAGTATCTTTAAGAATGCGCCTGAACCATTACTAAGAATGCTGGTGGTTCATGAGTTAGCGCACATCAAAGAGAAAGAACACGATAAAGCTTTTTATCAACTCTGTTGCCACATGGAACCGGACTATCATCAGTTAGAGCTCGATGCTCGTCTATTTATGATCTATCTAGAAAACAAGAAAGCGGGTTAGCATTACTTTTCATTGAACCCGCTTAGTAGGCACAAGCCTGAAAAATACCTGTAAATGTATTATTCGGCAGTATGATACAGATTGCTAGGTCATCTCAAATACTCAAAAAATCTGCAGTGGACTTTAGTGATGTGGCGATTAAGTTGAATGGGGTCGGTACGCATAATGTCTGCAAAATCAAACCCAACGATAAATTCGTTCTCACCACACGAAATCATTTCACCTATAACCAAAGCATGAGAATTTGAAGTGCTACCGCTATGTAGTGTGTAATTATAGTCAACGGCAACGGAGGAAACATCCAAAGGATTCACTAACTGGGTACATCTAAATGAAGAAACGTAAGTGTCACCACCATTACTGTCTCGATTCAATTCTGTTACTACATGGTCTTCTGGGCATATATACGATTTACTGCCGTTCCCTAACATCTGAATCTCTATCTGACCTGCGGTATTTAGAGCTCCTGACGGGAAAGCTCTCCGGATGTAGCCGACTTCCCTAACATCAGTATCTAAATAACGATGTTCAAGTCTCATTGAGAACAACGGAGATTTAAACGAATCCCAACCTTCGGACAAGACGCTAAAATGTGGATACGAGCTAGCGTTGGCTGCCGAAACGTTAATACAGCTAGCAGCCACCAAAGTAGCTGATGCGAGGGTAATTAGTTGTATTCCCATCTGTCTTAGTCCTTCCTTTAAAGAAAAAAGATGACCAGTATAAGCCTGATTCAATGCACGTTACTTAAACGTCAGCTCTAGGTGATTTCTATGTCCTTGAGCCATCTGTCTAATCATTGTATATACTCGAAATATCGACAGGTTATCTTAGTGACATGATCATTAATTGTATTGTCATCACTGTGATTCTGGCTAACGCTTACATCTTGGTAGTCTAGTCCGACAACAAATTCATTCTCAGCACACCAAACCGTCTTACCTGAAATTAATGGAAAAGTGCTGGTTGTAGAGCCACTATGTAATGTGTAGTAGTTTACAATTCCCCCCGCATTGACATATAAGCTACTTTTTAGTTCGGTACAGCTAAAAGCTATAATGCTGTTATCGTTTCCGCGCTCAAATTTAATATCAGTTATCACATAATCAGTAGGGCACTTGAACAACTTGCTGCCATGGCCTTCCATCACAACCTTGCTCTTGTTTGTTGTGCGAAATGCGCCTGGAGGAAAAGCTGATCGCATGTAGCCAACCTCCTTGGTATAAGTATCAGTGCTAGTCTTGGTCAGTCTCATTGAAAAGATTGGAGAGGCGAGCATATGCCAACCTTGTAAATCTATTCTTGAAAACTGTGGGTATAAACTTTCATCAGCGAAGGAAATACTAATTTTGCTAGCCATTACCATTATGGCAGATGAAAAAATAGTTAATTTCTTTATCATTTTCTTTAGTCCTTTCTTTTACATAAGTTTAAAGGGCTTACGTGGGCGACCTTTATTTCTTTTATTGTCTCGGATTTAAAACCATTACCTAAAAGCAAAAATAATTTGTATCAATGCATGAAAGAGGCAATAGGAATCACTAAACCATTAAAATAAGGGGTATGTCTTATATATATTCAAATGACTTACAGACGATTGAAGTGACGTGGTCATCAACGCTATTGTATTTGTGGTCAGGACTATTAAGACCTTCGTCTTGATAGTTTAGCCCGACAATAAATTCGTTATCACCACACGAAGTTGTCATACCTGGGAATAATAGAGAAGAACTTGTCGTATCGCCACGATGCAAAGTGAAATATCTATCAACTCCAAGAGAATTTACATGTAATGTCTCGAATAATTCAGAACAGTTAAAACTTTTAATAAAACTATCTCCGTTTTTATTAAGTCTCATATTTATCCCTGTTATCAACTGCCCTTCTGGACACATATATAACCTGCTACCATTATTGTTCATGTTAATCTGTTGAGTATTCGCTCTATTCAATGCGCCTGGAGGGAAAGCTGTACGAATATAGCTTACTTCCTTTACGTATAAATCATCATTAGAATCACCGAAATCATCAAAAGATTTTTCAGGCCGATTAAGCCTCATCGAAAGCAACGGAGCGCTATACCTTTGCCAGCCACTAGCAGTTATAAGAATAAACTGTGGATACAAATAATCACCTGTATTTGCAGAGACCAACGAAGTACTACTAGATCCGATAGCAATCAGCAATAAAAAAAATGAGGCAAGTGTGCTCGTTTTATTTTCCATTCTAGTTTCCTTAGTTTCTAATTTTCAGCAGTAATCTCACTCTATTGTAGTAAATAGGGGAGGTTAAAATTATAATTTATAGTTAATTAATTTTTAGTTAGGTTGAAATTTTAACAGGGAATGAAAGTGAGTTATGTTTTGAAATTATTTATCTATAATGTGTTAATTTAAATATCAAGCTACATCAATGAGATATTCTCTCTTATGCTTATTATGTGTTATTTATAATGTTGTTTCTTTTAAATCGTTACTACTCTTGTTCATAGTTTAATTGTGTATGACACCTATTTAACTGTCAGGTTATAGGTATATGCACGTAAAATGAAATAATAACACTTGATTTATAATCTAAGAAGGGACAAACAATGATTAAAGGTATTAGACAGCTATTTTTATTGGCTTTTTTACTTTCATTATATAGTGGGGTTGTATTTTCATCACCGTCCTCCGGGCCTAAAGAAAAACCTTTTTCGAGGCTTTTTCTTGAAGGCACTTACCTTGATGTATCGCCGAACTCTAAAATATACGCCAACAACAGAATGCAAGCAGAGATTGAGATTTACTACCAGTTAAAATCAAATTATACGTTTAAAGATGCAAGCATTAAGAAACTTTATACTGCGGAGACAATTGATTCGCTATCGGTTTCAGATACTCACAACGGGTATGTGTTGGATATCAGACTCGGGGATGGAAGCGGCAGAAGTAAACGAGAACATTATAGCCGTGTTTCTAAGTATGTCGCTGGGAATCGTGCGGACGTTTATCAGCTATGCGTTGAGGCAAGCGCTACCAAAGATAGCACTGGCGAGGTTGTTACCCAAAGTACTTGTAGTGGAACGACAAACAAATCTTCTGTTGTTGTAGAGATGTTGACCCCTAGAACCTTTTCCAGTTCAGACTTTACCTATGAAGAAAGTGGTAATGGATGGAGTAACGGAACCATTGTTTATCTATATAAATATATACCTAACAATTTCACGCTTTATAAAAGTTGGCATGAAGGTGGCTTGAGACTCAATGGTCAACACTATAGGTTACTAGCTACTTATAGTAACAGTGAATCATCTTCCGCCATTTACTGGATATATGATACGGACGCTAGCAGCATAAACATACCTTTTTCAATAACCTTTGATCCTGGTTGGAAAGACAGAACTGTTTATGGAGATATAAATACGGATGACTCTATTACATTCGCCAATTCATTTGGTCGAAGTATCTATAGTGATCACTCTGCTAATATTTCTAAAGCATTTCCCCCTTATTCATGGAGTCATAAGATTAGTCCTGATGGTAAAAAGGTCTATTTTGAAGACAAGTTTGGAAATAGGGGATACTTTACTTTCCCAAGAATTAGCTATAACGATCGATTTGGATTGGGGTATTACTTAAGAAAAGTGCATAGTGGTGAGTAGGTAACTTTATGTCCATTTTATCGAATGCTAATAATTTCTCGAGTGTAAACACTTCTGGCGTTGATGTTAGGACTGGGGTGTATATATGCTCAATCAAAATTACAGATTTCTTATCCAATAAAACAGCAGGTTACCCTGTTTCTCTAATATTACACTATAACGCAGCAAGTATACGAGATGAAGGGTTCGGAAGAGGTTGGCTACTTTCTTTGAGTCGTTTTGATAAGGATTCTAGTACTATTTACTTGAGTTCAGGGCAAAGCTATAAAGCCAATTATAATCACCAGACAAGTGAGTATGAAATCCCATACCGGAAACTAAAAGATTTGAAGGTCTTGTACGATAGAGGCGATAACGAAATTAATGTCATTTATAAAAATGGGACAATTGAATCCATTGATTATGAGACAGGGTCATTAAAAAAGATTACATCTACACAAGGGTTAGAGACTGAGTTTCACTATAGTGATAGCGAGCACACTAGAAAACTTTGGAAGATAACGGATTCCTCAGGAAAAGAGCTATATATAAATTATTGGTCACAAGAGTTTAAAACAACGGTCAAACAACTGTTGGGTGGAGAAGTCTACCAAACTCTTGTTTTTGATAAAGAAAGTAACGGGATTTACAAAAGGTTAACAACGGTGCATCTACCAAGCGATGAATCGAAAATTGTTTTGAAGTATGAGCACCTAAGCAAAATTAACTACGATCTTATCACAGTATTTACACATCCTAGCGGCTTGAAAGAAGTCATTGCTTATCGCAATGAAGGACATAGTTTCCCCAGCGATGGGCCATTAAATAAGGTTCCTTATGTCATTCAACATCGACTTGTCGCAGGCGAGAACCAACCTGATCAAGTCACAGATTATACTTATTCAGATAAGAACTATCTCGGTTTTGCTAGTGATGCTTCGTTTGTCCCCGGTGAAGATACGTTATTTAAAGCTGAAAGTGACTATGAATACAGTAGTGTAGAGACGTTAAATAGTGCTCAGTCAATAACACGATACTTTAATAAGTACCATCTGCAAAAAGTTATAGAGTATCGCCACAATGAGATTCTTTACAGGAAAGAAGAATACGTTTACTACGCAAAGGTCAATACCAACATTGAACATCAGCCATCAAATTACTCATGCCTGAGAGAAAAACATGAGACTCACTATGAAGGCCCTGACTTTAGGACGTTTGTCCATAAATATGCGTATGATGATTATGGGAATCAAACTCTAATACAAGAAGTAAATGGCGATCAGACTAAACGGGTCTATTACGCTTCTGAGGGGGAAGGGCAGGTATGTCCCCCGGAACCAAATGGCTTTGTTGCGTTACTGCGAGAAGAGACTTTTCATCCAATCTCCTCAGGTCGTGGACAAGAAAGGAAAACTATTTTCGCCTACCAGTACCTACCCCGCATTGGAGGCGGCAATTTTGTCGTCCTTAGACATGAAGAGAGCCGTCCGAATATTAGTGTAGATTACGTTTACTTTAACAATGTTGATGAGTTAACTCATGGACAACTGAAAAGAACGTCAACCTTTATAAATGATTTCGTATCTCGAAAAGAATTTTCGTACAGTTATTCCGACCTACATGTTGATATTACGACCACTTTGACCACTCATGATGGCTTGGTTTCGACGAACCAAGTAAAGCATAACTTAAAGAATGGTGAAGCAATTGAATGGATTGATAGTGAAGGAGTTCTCTCCAGTTGTGAGTATGACCAATTAGGTAGACGGGTTAGTGAGACTGAGGCACAAGGTAGTGACTATGAAACGGTGGTGAACTACATTTACAGCGTTGGCGATGGGACCAATCAATTGACCATCATAGAGCCTACAGGTATCCAAAATGTGGAACACTACAATAATGCAGGCAAAGTCATCAAGACCGAAAAAAGTGATCTTAACGGGCAACTCTTAACGTTAAGTAAACTCAACTACAACAACATGGGTCAATTAATTCGGCAGCAAGAATTTGATAACTTTTCGGATCATTCTTCAATGATCACCAGCTATGAGTATGATGCCAGAGGCAACCTTTGCAAAATAACTTACCCAGATGGAAGAATAGAAGTTATCCAACAAGATCCTGTTAAGGTGACAGTCAATTACTCGATACAAGGGTTGTTTTCAGAAATTCGCTCCTTTGACTTAGCGGGCGATTTACTGACAAAAGAGTTGCTCAACAGCCGTGGTAAACGGTTAGCATTCTTCCGTTATACTTATGACGACTTTGGCAACTTGGTGTCGAGTACGGACCAGCAAAACCATATCGTCGAATATGCCTATGATACGGCAGACCGAGTCGTTTCAACTCGTCAAGACTATGATGGTAAGACGATTGAAATAACCACGAAATATTCCGGTCATAGCCTTGATTCATTGCCGATTGAAACCTGTGTTAATAACAAAGTTATTGGTTCGAGGGAATACGATGGGCTATCACGTGTTGTATCTGAAGTAACGAGTTCGGGAACTGAAAAGCGATCTTTCAGTGGGACATCACCAGTTCCCTCCATTGTTGAGACGGCTGACGGAAATGAAATCAAGGTAACGTATAATAAGTACCTGAAGAAGATCACGGCATACAGTGTTTCCGGCAAAGAAGCGTTGAATGTTAGTTATCGATACGATGCAAAATCTGGTCATCTTGTTCGTGCAGAGAATAGTAATCATATTAGTGCCTATGTTTACTTAAAAGATGGGATGACGAGAGAAGAAATGGCATTCTTTCCTGATACGTCTGTCAGACTTTTTTGCTTTGAACAATATCATCTTTCAGGTCGGATTGATTTCAAACACGATTACTTTGGAAACGTTGTTAGATATAGCTACGATAGTTACGGAAGAGCAGCGCATCTCGATTACACTAAGCAGGATTCCAATGGTAGTCGTGTCCATACTTTCAGTATATTGAGTTATGATCGTTATAGTCGCTTGGTAGGGTGTACTACCTATAGGGGAAACGATCGCCTTCAGATTGATATAGAGTTAAACGATGTAGGACTCGAAACGAAAAGAACAGTTTATTTGAACGCTCAATTACAGTTTTCTTTGGAGCAAACTTACAACGATGAGCTTCAAATCAGCCAAAAGACAGTAGAGAAAGGCAACCAAAAGACAGTTGAAAAAATATCATACGATGCTCTGCATCGATTAGTTGATTATCAGTGTGATGGCTTTGATCTGCCGAATGATCAATTTGGCAATAAAATTGTTCGTCAACAATATAGCTATGATCAGTACGGAAATATAACCAAGCTGATCACCTCTTTTGTAGATGGTACCGAGAATATTTGTACTTATACTTATGATACTGATGACGTGGTGCGTCTTGTATCAGTCTCTAATTCCCATATTAGCTATTCTCAATCGGTTAACTTTACCTATGATGCCTCAGGGAATATGACTACCGATGATCAGGGGGCTACTTATCGTTATGACGCTCTCGGTCAACTAAGCTCAATCTCTGACGCTAACAAGTCTTATAAGTTCGAATACGATGCTCAAGGGCGTGTAGTTGGGCAAATCGAGCAAGACTTGAGGATGGAACTTTATTATCAAGGTGATCAGGTAGTAAACGAGTTATCTGATGGTTGGCACACTAGCTACCATCATGTCAGTGGGCTATGGGTTGATCGCACGATTTCTTCGTACCTCAAGTTCAACACTAGCCCATCAAATTATGACACTTCTGTGTATATTGCTGAGCATCAGTACTTGTTACAAAATTCCCAACAAAGTGTAATCTCCACTCTAACGGTTAGGGATGACTCTGTTTTGACCGAATACAAAACGTATACGCCCTATGGACAAGGTTAATAGTTAACCAAGTTTATAGAGGACTGCTTAGGGATATTTATCATGAATGATAAGCGCAAGAATTATAGGGTCAATCAAAAAAATATAGATTTATCTAAGCGGACATTTATTAAGTCCTCCACCTCATTGGCTGTCTTTTCATCATTTACATACTTTATTCCAAGGTATGTCCTAGCTAACGAAACTTCTAAGCCAAAAATTAAATCCCCAAGACTCATTGTGCCTGAAAATATTGCTAGTAGTCGGCTTGGATTTAATGGCGAACGTGAGATTTCCGATATCGGCTCGGGGCAGTATCATTTAGGAAATGGTTTTCGGATCTACAGTTCTCGTTTGATACGTTTCCAAGCTGCAGATGCGTTGAGTCCCTTTGGGGAGGGGGGAAACAACCCCTATAGTTATTGTTTTGGTGATCCTGTTAACTTGCGTGACCCTAGCGGTAAGTTTGCAATATCAAGTTTAATAATAGGAGCGATTATAGGAGCATTGATAGGGGCTAGTGTATCCGCAACTGCCGAGGGGATTCGGGCGATAGTAACGGATACACGTTTTGAATGGAAACAAGTTGGAATAGGAGCTGCACTTGGTTTTATCTCGGGCGGGTTTGGCGCGGCCGCCGTAGGGGCGAAAACAAGTGTTCAAGTGGGCCTCGCAATTGCTGATGCTTCCGTGTCAAGTGCTGCTAGCTTTGGTCTAGAGCTTGCGACTGGGTCAAGCCCTAAAGACGCAGCTCTGAATGCTGGCATTGGGGCTTTGATAGGACTTGCTACATTTGGCGCAGGACGCGGGATCGGCAGATTCGTTCGTAACAGGAGAGCGATGATAGCTGCACGGCGTCAAGCGACGGAAGCGGGTGAATTAAGACATTGGTCCCCTGTTGATGATCTCACCACAATTACAAGGCAGAGGTCACCAAGTTATGAAAGAACAGCAGCTATCTATCGTAGTGCTGACGATTATGTCTATGGCCATGGTGCTACCGGGTTGACTATGACACCAGACGGCTTTAAGACTGCTGGGCAACTTGCTGAGTATTTGCCTGAGGGCGCTCGAAGTGTTCAGCGCTTTAATTTACAAACCTGTAGTGGGGCTACCGGAGGGAGAGTTTTCTCTCAAGGGCAAGCATTAGCCAATCACCTCAACACTCGAGTGATAGCTTGGTCGGGCACCTACGTTAGAAATATGACCTCAACTTCTGGGAGAGTTTTCCGACCCCAAGCCCCCGCATTGGCAAGAATCACGAACAGTCTAAATACAGTGGCAGGTAATCTTTCTAAACTCATGATCTACAGAAGGCATCCGTCTTGGCTTTAGTGTGAAGGTCCCTCAGTATTTCAGTTACTCAATGATATAAATTACCCCTATATTAGTTGTTTGTATGCAACATTATTCGTATTTATTGGGAGTGATATAGCGTAACTAATTATTTAAGGGGCTAGAGATGCGATGCAATGTATTAAATAGAAATACACACGCATTTAGGGTTATTTTGTCATTGTTGCTTATATCATCTGGGCACTTTTCTTATGCTGCCGAAAAAGCTCAAGACCAGGTAGAGTCGCGAGACTCTCAATACTCTATAGCGTATGGAGATGTTGATGCTAGCTATTCTACTCTAGAAGTGCCTTTTGGGGATCTAGAAAAGCTCTACGTTATGTATGACGACGTACTCAATGGGTTTCGCATTAATGGAGCAATTGCGGGAGAACCTAGCTACAGAGTTAGTCGATTCTTTTATGGCGCTCCTAATGAATTGGAGCAAGTCGGAATATGCATTGGTACTAGTCAGCATAACAAGCCCTATATTGCTGGTCTTTCGAGTCGATCTCGTATTGGGTCTGAGGTGGCAGAAAACCATATGGGGAGACGGACTCAATGTGACTATCGAAGTACTCACTTGTTACGGGATAATTTGGATAAGCTAGTTATTTGGTCTGATGGTCACCGGATAAACGGGTTGCAATTCGTCTACTCTAGGGCTCAAAACATCGATGATAGTACAGAGGAAATAAAAGAAGAAAAACAGGTCTTGGCGGCATTAAAAGCGTTAAAAGTAGAATTGGCCACTGATTTTAATGAACACCAGTTTCTTTATTCTGTGCTTCATGATTCTGGAAGAATCGGGGTGTTGAGTTATGACCGACAACACCCAATAAATGTTTCTGTCTCCGAGATTCGCTACGAAGCGTTAGAAATCATCGAATGTGGCTCTCGAGACGGCTTCAAGCCCAGACCTAGAATCTTTAATCATGAAGAAATTTTTGGAACGAGTGGCTTTGAGAGTATCTCTTCCCTCTGCCACATTGCTAGAAACAATGAATTTAAATGGTTCGATGGGCGGTCGCTTGGAGTAGATATTTGGTACTCAACAAACCTTGTAGGGGATGTCCAGTGTTTCTCATTCAATGGAAATACATGCTTGTGGCGACGAGATTACTCTGTAGCTGAAGAATTTACGCAGGATGCAGGTTTTGACTCGGACAATCATCCTGGAGTGTTATCAGAAAGTATTGTACGTACACTTCACCTTACGAATCAGCTTACTCTTAATGTCAGTGATACGTGGAAAGGTCACGTAACCTTGCCTCAGGGTGTTAGCCAAGCAAAGCGTATAGTGCTTGTGGCAAATAGAGACGTTGATGTTCAAATTGTGGCAGCGAATGGTTCCATAAAGCACGATTTTATCAAATCTGGAGGGGTAAAGAGTTGGCTTTATATTGGAAATCAGTGGTGGCCAGAAGGAACAAACCTTAACAACTACAAGGACATTACGCGTTTAGCTAAACCTGTGGTCTGTGACTTGACAGAAAGCAAAGATGGATGGTGCACAAAGATTATCGCGCCTGAACAGAGCTATCGAAAGGATACAATTTCGGCTCTAATTGATGCAAAGCTTGATCATATGGATAGGCTGTTTACAGCTAGTACAAACAATGAATTATCAAACGTTGAAAAAGAAAACAACTATTCAGGGCGCTTGAAAAGCTTGTCATCTTCACTGAAGACTAGGGAAGCCGAGAAGATTGCGGCTTGCGCGGGTTTGATTTATTGGAGACTTGCAGGGGTACTGGCATGTTCTATTCTATCTGTACAGTACAATGACTTGGAAAAAGAACACAAAGCACTACTTCAAGAGCGTACTGACAAAGTCGCGGCGGTGTACGCCAAGAAGGAAAAATTGCGTGAGACAAAGTGGCACGAACTTCACCAAAAATGGTCGATTAACGCTGAAAGCAATAACCGTTATCATGCTTTATTACTTGAGGAAAGCAGGAGTTTAGCTGAGCTAAAAAAGCTAAAGGATGGCTATGATAAATCCTCTGAAGTGGATCACGAAGAGTATCTAAAAGCGTTACATGACTATACCAATGTGATTGGGTCTAAAAGTGTTCTGAGAAAATCCATTGAAGATTTGCCATTGGTTGGATTAGAAATGAAACACATTTTAGATTATACAGACAATCCGTCTGGAAGAAATCTAAGAAGAATGTTGTTGGGTTTAACTGGACCAGTAGGTGAGCAAGTAGAGGGGGGGATCGAGGTAGTATTAGGAGAAAGCGGTAACACAGGATCCTTATATCTTATTGGAGACATTCTTAAAAGGCTAACTGAGGAAAAAAGTACCACTGATATTTTTGCAGAGATCGTCGGTGATGCTATTAATGACCTTGGTGATGAAGCTATTGAGAGCATCCGACAAGCAGGTTTGTGGAGAGATCATTCAAGTGAAGAAAGCCTGATTGACTTAAGGAGTCGATATTTGAATATCGTCGATTTACGAGCTAGGGCTGAGCGAGTGGAGTACGATTTCTGGAGTGGTTCTAGTCAACCAGAAATTAGCGTACAAAATAAGTTTAGAATCGCTAGTTCTGATGAGCCTCCCAAAGAGTCATCACTTGACGAAATACAATCTATTTACCAGAACTTGCTTGAACAATATATACAAAAGAATGAGTTCGATAAAAAGTTAACAGGTATTTTCAGTCATGCGTTTGGTTCAAAATACAAAGATGTCTTTGACAGTGGCACAGAAAATGAAAATCAAGAGCTGCTTCGTGTAATCACTGACCCTGCATATTATGAACAACGTATGCCTCATTGGGTAACTTCGGAGGTTATAGGTCACCGACCTGCTGGGTTTATTTATAATGAGCAGCATGGCTTTATCGTTTTAAACAAACAGCTTGTGTCAGTAAACAGCTCGGATTTCTACAAGTTTTACTTTGAAGAACTGGGGCACATGGTGAATTGGTGGCGATGCAAAATAGCTAAGAAACCGATTAGCGATTGTCAAGTCGCTGGAGATGCAGGTGCTCGGTTTAGGGATGCAATATTACTTGATGAATCTCGTCACAGTGGCTCATTCGAATCATTATTGATGGAGTTACCTAGCTATACCAATGTTGATGCTAGCGAAGTCGCTTTCCAAGATGGGAGCTTTGCTACTATTGAAGCCTGGCCTAATTACTACACGATCAATGATCATATTGTAGGGGGAGGGAAATTTTCTTGGCTTCTTCGGCTCGGAATGGATTTTCCGAGTGAAGAATTTAAGGTTATCACTGATGAGTTTGATCTTGAGGCTATTATCAGGGGCCCAGTGCCTATGATGAAAGGCGATCCTTGGAAGACGTCCGCTAATGGATACTGCAAATCAGATCACCAAACTGACTGTAATATGCCAACCATGTGGCTTTCAATCGGGTTTCGAGACGCCCTTAAAATGAGTGTTGCTAAGACGCCCACTTTTAAAGAGAGCAAACTAGCGAATCTTGGCTTTGACGTTTCACCTGTCTTAATGCGAAAGCATGGCGGGAAACTGCCATTTCAGCTAAGTAGCGTCAATGGAACAACTTGGGAGTATATAGAAGAGGACGCCATGTATGCTAAAAGGTTCACAGTATACCTAGTCACAAAGTTGAACCTTTGGAAAATGACGCAAATTCTTAAAGGAATAAGTCCGAGTAAAGTCCATAAACCCGAGCTCTCACTTAAATCACTTCCCGCTATCGGCAATTTCGTTGTTGAGATGGGGGCTAAAGACCGGAGTGAGCTGAATAAGTGGCTCGCCCTTGATATTACTTCTTCTGTTGTTGGTTGTGCAGCAGGCTTCATTATTGGTGTTGTCGCAGAGACCGATCCTATCACGCTATGTGAAGTTTCTTCGGATCTTTCAGAAGCGGTTGAAACTATTCTTCAGGGGTTGGACTCAAAACCCATGATGTACTTTGAATCAGAAGGAGACATTACGCTTCCGACGGCGGTCGAATACAGCTACGCTGGGGGAACCAAAACAGGCCAACACGGCGGTGGGGCTAGAGTTGTCTACCATCCATCCGCTGGCACACCGACAAGTGAAGTAGGGTTGGTCAGTTTCGACAGCTCTGGCGATATTGATCTAGACGCTCCGACCCATGTCGACCAGCAGCAAGTTTCGTCACTGAAACGAAAGATGAGCAACTCATTATCTAGGCTCACACGAGCCACCATACAACCAATATTCGTTTTTCGTTTTAGGGTGGGATTCAAATATGGGGAACAAATAATCCAAGAAGGCGAATATAGACTACCCACGAAGCTAGGGGAAAACTAATGTGTCTTTGTTGACAGTCTATTTGTCTCGAATTGAGTTAAAAAGCTTTGAGTGCTTGAGTTCACTGTTATAGGGACTAGGTTAGATGAAGTGGGACAATTGTATTGCACTTATTGTAATAACTGACTTCGCATGCCTATAATCTCCGGTCTTCGTTACGTTCTGAACTATTAAAGTAAGCTATGACTCGCCTAAAGAAACCTTTTCAATCTAAGAAATCCGATAAAAATGATGTCCCGAAAGCGGGCGATATGAAAGTCATTACACTTAAAGGTAAAGCGGGGCTGCATAAGCGCAATGCCCATCAAGGTCGTTATGACTTTGATAAGTTGGTCAAGGCACTGCCAGAGCTACAAAAACACGTTATCAAGAACCCAAAAGGTGATGCGAGCATTCACTTTTCAGATCCTCTAGCGGTCAAGTTACTCAACAAAGCATTGCTTGCTCATCATTACAACGTCACTTCTTGGGACATTCCAGATGGCTACTTATGCCCGCCAATTCCGGGTCGAGCTGACTACATTCATCGTTTAGCAGAGTTGTTAAGCAATGAACGTTCCTCACTCAAGCACAATCAGGTCAAAGCATTAGATGTAGGCGTTGGCGCTAACTGCATTTATCCGATTGTGGGTGCGACGCAGTATGGTTGGCACTACATTGGGTCTGACGTTGATGCTGAATCGGTAGATAATTCGAATCGAATCGCGAATCAGAACTCAGTGCTTAATGGGCGTATCGAGTGTCGATTGCAAAGTGATAGCCGCCATTTCTTTAAAGGGATCATTCAGCCGAATGAGTTTTACGATGTCACCACATGTAATCCTCCATTCCATAAGTCGTTGCAAGAAGCTCAGCAAGGCACCGAGCGGAAGATCAAGAATCTAGCGGTCAATAAGAGTAAGAGAGGCCAAGCGACAAATCAGTCCCAATCAACGCGCTCGCCTATACTTAACTTTGGTGGACAAAAAGCCGAACTTTGGTGTCCGGGTGGTGAGGCTGCCTTTGTGAAAAACATGGCGTTTGAAAGCCGAGATTTTGCCAAGCAAGTACTTTGGTTTACCACCTTAATCTCAAAAAAAGAGAACGTACGCTGGATGCGTAAAAACCTAGAAAAAGCGGGCGCGTGTGAAGTTCGTATTGTCGAAATGAGCCAAGGCCAGAAAACCAGTCGCTTCATGGCGTGGACGTTTAAATCAGAAGCAGAACGCCAGCAATGGCTGAAGCTAAAAAGTTAATAGGATAGAGCGGAGGGCATATGGAGTTTGAAATTTATATGCCCTGTGAGCCTGCTTGGATTTGCGATAGCTTTTTAGCGCTATTTGCTGTGCTTCTGGCGATGGGGCTAGTGGGGTTTATCTATCTTCTTTATAAAGAGCACCGCCGTATCAACAGAGTGAGAAAGCGTAAAGCGCAGCGCGATGCTTCTCGTAAAAATAAGTCTTAATTTAGCCGCTCTAATTGACCTCTATATCTATCTTCCAACGATTTGTTTCCCGCCTTTTGCTCTAATTCAATGAGCAGATTTAATGATGACTTTTTCACGCCATATCGTTGATGGAATCGTAAAAGCCTGACCCTAGCTTCCGGATACTCCTCACCCTCAATCTCTAATTTGGCTAAGTTTAGCAACGATATCGGGCGATCTGGCTGGTGTGCCAAAGCGCGTTGAAAATAGTCTTGAGCCCTTTGCTTATTTTCTGCTTTTAACGAACAAAGCGCCGCGTTTTCATAACTCATCGGTATTAAGTAATAACTCGGCTGTTTGATGGCCTGATTGAACAGATCATCGGCTTGGTCATAGTGCTTCTGTTTACATAAAAACGTACCGTAGTTGTTGAGTACATCGCCATTGTCTGGGTGTTGTTTGAGGGCAGTGGCGTACAAGTTTTGAGCGGATTGAGTTTCGCCGACTTGCTCAAAGTAGTGAGCGAGTGAAAGCTGGGCTCGGTAATAGTTAGGATCATGTTGCAGGGCGATTTCGAAGTTTTCACGCGCCTTAATCATATTGCCTTGTTTAAGGTAGCCAATACCGAGCTCTATCCTTGCTTCAGAGCGCTCTCTTGGTTGTGATTCAACAACATTGTTTGATGGTGCTTCGACAGTCATACAACCGTTTAGAAGTAGTGAAAGGGTGAGTAATACTAGGCGCATGGTTTGACTCATTGTGGATCGCAATGGGTAGTGTACGCCTGAAACCTTATTTGCTGTGCCTCTAGAGATTGGGATGCGACAGAGGTAGTCGATAGCCGTTAATCGCATGAAACAGAAGAATGAAAAAAAGGCGCATCACGATGTGAGTAGCGCCTTTTCTAACTTTGATTACCTAACTATTGGTGTAGGGAATCAATCATCTTTTGTAAAGTTTGCTTCGCTGAACTTATCCAGATCGTATGGCGTTTGTTGGTAAACGCAGTAGTTTAGCCAGTTTGAGAACAACAGATGACCGTGACTACGCCAGCTTGCACATGGCGGATTGTCAGGGTTGTTATTCGGGTAATAGTTAACTGGAATCGCAGGTTCCATTCCTTCGCCAAGGTCACGGATATATTCATTATGCAGCGTGTGCGAGTCATACTCAGGGTGGCCAGTCACAAACACATTACGTTTGTCTTTGGTCGCCGCTAAGTAAACCCCTGCAACATCTGACGTTGCCAAAACATCAAGATCGGTGTGCTCCGTTAAGTACTCAGGTGAGAAATCAGCATAACGACTGTGTGGCGCTAAGAATGTATCGTCAAAGCCTCTCAGGACTGGGTGGTAAGGGTTATGTATCTTGTGATGGTAAACGCCAGACAGTTTCTCTTTACGCGTTCGCTTCGGTAAATCGTAAAGGAGTTTTAGTCCTGCCTGCGCAGCCCAACACACATAGAGCGTCGAGGTGACGTGGTTTTTAGCCCAGTTCATGATGGTTTGTAGGTGATCCCAGTAAATGACATCTTCAAACTGGACAAGGCCAAGTGGGGCACCAGTGATGATCAGGCCATCAAAATTACGCTCTTTGACCATCTCAAATTGACGATAAAAGTTATCTAAGTGTTCAGTCGGCGTATTTTTACTTGGGCGATCATCGATACGCAGTAGCTCGATATCGACCTGTAATGGACTGTTGGATAATAAACGTAAGAATTGAGTTTCCGTCTCAATTTTCTTAGGCATAAGATTGAGGATCAAGACCTTAAGTGGACGAATTTCCTGAGTGGATGCACGAGATTCTGGCATCACGAAGATGTTTTCAGTGCGTAATACGTCTGATGCGGGTAGTTGATCGGGGATCTTAATTGGCACAGCTTACTCCCTAAGCGTTATTATGGACGTCTATACTTCTAAACTTAACGCAATCAGAATGAGATGTCGATAGCAATTTTAGCCTCATTTATATTAAGATTCGGCTACCGTTATCTATTCAACTTTACTATGACAGCGAAACTGACACTAATCCGAGGTCTTCCCGGCTCAGGGAAAAGCACGTTAGCCAAGACGTTTAAAGTCGACCACTTTGAAGCGGATATGTATTTCGTTGATGCTGATGGCAATTACTACTATCAAGCAGAGAAAATCGGTGAGGCTCATCAGTGGTGCCAATCGATGACGGAACAATCCCTATCAAACCGGAGAAGCGTGGTTATATCTAATACCTTTGTAAGGCGTTGGGAAATAATGCCTTATTACAAAATGGCTAAGCGCTTCGGAGCTGAATTTGAAGTGATTGAGTGCCATGAAAACTATGGCAGCGTTCACGGCGTTGAACCTCATGTTATTGAAGCAATGAAGAAAAGGTGGCAAGAATGGCGAAGCGAAGCCCAGTAGTAGAGATGCTCTCTTACGGCATCTATAAAGAGTGGGATTCTAAGTCTAAGCACCTACCAAAGATTCAAGAGTTCACAACCAAAGTGCCCGCCGATGAAGAGATAGAATTTGGCTATATCGTCAATATCAAAAAGGCCAAGGGTGAGGTGATTGAGTTTTGTATTCAACACCCAGGAGTTAAAGGCAAAAAAGGGCAGACACTTGAGCCGTTTACCGGAGACATGCACGTCGGCAGCAACGATTGGGATTTTTATTTAGGTGATACCATTCAACTGTTAGACCCAATTGATGGATATGAATCCAACATTGGTAAATGGCGCATGACCATTAGCATGAACCACAAAGTGATTGCCGACAAAACGTTTGATGTATTCTCTCGTGACGAAGGGGAGTTTTGGAAGCGCCGAGGTTTCTAAATTTCTCCTCAATTGCGTGTAATTTCGAGATGTCATTATGTAACTAGGGTGGTCTATATAATAGCCCTACTATTTTTGTTAATACTTTAGTTTATTGCCTAGCGCTGGCCTATGAACAAGTCTATACCTAACTATAGTGACTTTATAACTCGCTCTGGTTAGGTCTAGGAGTTCGAAATGGCTTTCAAAAATATCCCCCTAAAGTTTAAGATTGCGCTTGGCGCTGGCATCCCCCTCATACTGCTTGTTTTCCTTTCTATTATTTCTATTTCTAGCTCTCGTTCACAGGTGGCGACCAGTGGCATGGTTGATCATACCCACAAAGTTATTCAGCAAGCGATGAAGATAGAAGCTGCTGCTGTTGATATGGAAACGGGTATGCGCGGGTATTTACTTGCGGGTAAAGAAGACTTTTTACAGCCTTATAAGAATGGGCAACAGGAGTTTGCTCGGCTGGTAACAGACCTCAAAAGCACAGTCAGTGATAACCCTACTCAAGTTAACCGACTCGGTGAGATCGAAACGACCATAAATTCGTGGTTAAGTAATGTTACTGAGCCAGCAATTGCACTACGCCGAGAAATTGGCCATGCAAAAACCATGGATGACATCTCGGATATCGTCGCTGAAGCAAGAGGTAAGGTCTATTTTGATAAATTCCGTGGTCAAGTTAGCTTGTTCATTGAACGAGAAAGTGAATTGCTTAAACAGCGCCAAGATGAGAATGAATCAAACTTTAACAATAGTGTTCGCTTATTAGATGAAGTGAATGCACAGACTTTTATGTCTGCAGAAGACTATAGAAAGCTATCTTCCTCTTTAAATTCGTTAAATGAGGCCAGTGGTTGGGTGAACCATACCCATAAAGTGATTGAAGCTGCACAAGAAATCTTAGCCTCTGCGGTTGATATGGAAACAGGGATGAGAGGCTTCTTATTGGCGGGGCAGCCGCAATTTTTAGAACCTTATAACCAAGGCAGTGAGAAATTCCATCAATTTATTGCTTCATTAAAGCAAACAGTGAGTGACAACCCTGCTCAGGTGACGCTTCTTGATGAAATGAAAACAACCATCGATGAATGGCAGGAAGAGGTAGTTTCACCAACTATTCAATTACGGACGGATATAGGTGATGCGAAGAGTATGAATGATATGGCGGCCTTGGTTGGTGAAGCGAGAGGCAAAGTCTATTTTGATAAGTTTCGCTCTCAAATTGCTGATTTCATTGCGATGGAAGATGATTTAATGATCGAGCGTCAAGCTGCTGCGGAAGAGGCGGCGAGCTCGATGGAAAACACTTTGATCTTTGGAACCCTATTAGCCATAACGTTTGGTGTAGTCATTTCGTGGGGAGTCATTAAGGCAATTACAGAACCTGTATCTGAAGTTGCCAAAGGCCTTGAGCTGCTCGCAGAAGGGGATTTAACCGCAACGATATCTGTTGCATCCAAAGATGAACTCGGGCAAATGGCCCAAAGCTACAACCAAGCCGTGGAAAAAACCAATAGCGCGATTACTCAAGTGCTTTCGACCACGGATGAGGTGGTCAGTGGCTCTGCTGCGATCAGCCAAGCCAACATTGATATGACCCGAGAGCTTGAATTGCAGTCTGACAAAGTTGCGCAAATCTCAGCGTCGATTGAAGAAATGGCGGTCAGTATTCAAGAGGTGGCGACTAAGTCTGCTGATGCCACGGCAAGAGCTCAAGATGCAGGGGTGACTGCGAACTCCGGAGGACAAATCGTATCTAGCACCATTGATGGCATGAACTCCATCAACGACGCGGTATCAGCATCCTCCAACAGTGTGGCGGAACTGGGTAAACGAGGCGCGCAAATTGGTGAAATTATTAATGTGATTAATGACATAGCCGAGCAAACCAACCTTCTCGCTCTCAATGCTGCGATTGAAGCAGCCCGTGCGGGTGAAGCGGGTCGAGGCTTTGCGGTGGTTGCTGATGAGGTACGCGCGTTAGCTGATAGAACCACCAGTGCGACCAAAGAAATTGGTGAATCTATAGAGGCTATCCAAAGTGAAACCAACGAAGCAGTAAACCGAATGGAAGCAGGCACAAGTCATGTACATGAAGGGCTTAGCCTAGCGACTGAAGCGGGTAAAAGTTTGGAAGATATCGTAAGTGGGGCGCAAGAAGTTGCGAGTATGATAGACAGCATTGCCGCAGCCGCTGAGGAGCAGTCTCTTGCAAGTAGTGAAGTGGCGAAAAATGTTGAAAGTGTGTCAGAAGCGTCGCAAAACGCCAATCAACAAGCGGGGGTTGCGTCCGGATCTGCGCAAGAACTTGCGAATAAAGCAGAATCACTAAGACAGATGGTGAATCAATTTAAAGTGTAAAAATAAGGCTGGTGAAAACCAGCCTTATTTTTTATCGACAGACTTTCTTAAGTGATAGCCAGGCGATGGTTGTCCAGACTATCGCTTGAAGCCACAACAAGCTGTATTGGTTCGCGATGCTTGGCCATTCTCCGCCCATTTGATTGAGTCTCAAGAAACCTTGAATAGCAGGTGTACTTGGGAACAACTGTGATAGCCAAACAATCGCTGTTGGTATCGCTTCAATCGGCCATATAAAACCCGCGCTAAAAATAAGCGGCATGGAGCTGATAAGCACAACGAGGGTGACCAATTCTCTTCGCGGTGTAATGTTGCCAAGCCAAATACCAATAGCGCTAGAAGCGATCAAAAAGGGCAGTAGTAGCGTAAGTAGGTCACCAATCTTGGCAAGCTGGTTGACGCCATGCATGGTAAAACTTGCCCCAAAATAGTAACAGCTCAGTACGTAGTAGATAGCAACAAGGACGCCTATTCTCGCGGTAAGAAGTTTCAAGGGCGACACTTGGTTCCAATATCCATTGCCGTGTTTTTGAGTGCCGCCGACTAAGCCTGCTGCCATCGCAAGGGTCTGCTGCAAAATCAGTACAAACACCGCAGGAACAACATAATCGACATAGCCCATACGCGGGTTAAAGGTCGGCTTTAAGTTCAGCTTGGTCGCTATGTACTGTTCACTGGCCAATGCTAGAGGCTGACCGTCAAGCACCAACTTAGCGACGGTTGTCTGAGCCGATAATGTACCGCCGGCTTGTGCTAACCCTTCTACAATCGTGCCGTATACCAAGAAATATGACGCGTCGCCTGCATAGGCAAGAGTCGGACTTTTTCCAAGCATCAGATCTTTATAGAAGTGCTCGGGTATAACTAAAATACCGCTGACGTCTCCTGACAGGAATGCTTGGCGAGCTGCTTCGATACTGTAGTCACGCTGAACCACTTTAACTTGAGGTGTTGCGTCAACCATTCGCTCTAGCTTAAAACTGGTTTGGCTGTTGTCGAGGTTAACAATACTGATTTCTTGCTCTCGTGGAGTCTGGTGACTGTATGGGAGCGGGTAGAGGAATGAGTAAAACAACACGCCGCCAAAAACAGTAAGTACCACAACAGGGTTGGTGATGATGGCTTTTAGCTCTGACTTAATCAGTTCGATGATCGTCATTTGGCCACCTCATTTTTTAGATGCTTTTTGATCAGAGCAAAGGTCATTATCAAGGGTAATATGTAGCCGAGCATAGGTACTAGGTGATTAAGAGAGGTTGTCCACAGTTGTCCATAGCTCACTTGGCTAACTTGCACTTCGATATAGTGACTGATTGGCAGCAGGCTGCGCCACATCTGGGCAAGGCTACTCATGTCGGTCACAGGGAAGGTGATGCCCATAAATGCGAAGCTTGGTGCGGTGAATGCGCCAGCGAAGCTCATGGCGCGAGCGGCGTCCAAGGTCAAAAAGAAAAACACACTGCCCATCACCATGCACGCAAGGGTCGTCGCTGATTGCGCAATCAAAAGCGTGACAAAGCTGCCGTTCATCGGCCATTTAAATCCTAGATAGAACCAACATAAAAAGCCGAAACCTTGCAGCGCAAATACCCAATAGTAGGGAGCGAGTGTTGAAAATAGGCTTCGCATTGGCTGCCTTGCCAACCAAGGTGATAGTCGGCGGTCCCTTAAATTGGCCGCTAAGATTAGAATCGTGGTGACAACAATCACTATCTGCCACAGAGCAGGAACGATTGCGGAGACGAGAAACTGCGCGTAATTCGAGTTCTTATTGAACAGCGGGGTAATTTGAGTGCGTACCGGAACAGCGTTACCCATGGCAGATAGTAGGGTTGAGTTACCAGCGGCGAGGCCTTTCATCGTGCTTAGCTCTGCGTTAAATGTGCCTTGGGCTTGCAAAAACGCTGAATTTAACAGCTTTCCGATTAAGATCATCTGGCTGTTGTAGAACACACTGACTTGAGGCGCTAACTGCTTGTAGATCTCTTCATCGAACCGAGATGGAATAACCGCATAGGCATAGATATCCCCTTGGATAAGCGCTTGCTCTGCTTGATGAACGTCAGCAAATGTAGTGCTAACCTGCATCGCGGGCGTCGCATCGTAATAGCGCACCAATTTGTGTGAAAGGGTACTAGACGAAAGGTTAACGACCCCAATGGGCAAATCGCGAGCAATACCTTGTGAAAATATTGCCCAAATCATTACGGCCAACAGCAAGGGCAGCCAAGTTAAACTGGAGAGCAACCATTTATCGCGGCGAACGATTTCCAGCTGAGAGGTTGGGTTAGTATGCATAATTGCTGCTGCGCTTAGTTGATTTCAACCGCGAGGCTCATACCCATTCGAAGGCCGCTTTGTGGCTCAGTAGGGCGAGCTTCTACTTCAAATGTTCGCAGATCAAAGCCTTGTGAGGCATCAGTTGAACGCCACGTTGCAAAATCACCCATTACCGCGATATGGCTTACTTTAAATTCGATGGTTTGGTCCAATGCAGGGAGGTAAGCATCGAAAGTTTGGCCTTTTTCGAAATACTTAAGCTGATCTTCACGTACATTGAGCATTGCCCATGAGTCTTGAGTGTCAATAACGGTTACGACAGGGAAGCCTTGCGGCGCAAGCTCGCCGCTTTGCAGCAGAACCTGAGAAACTTCACCGTTAAACCAACTTTTAATCGTGGTGTCTTGGGCATACGCTTCTACTTCCGCAACCGCGCCTGCGGCCATACGTGCTTTTTCCGCTGCAGCAAGCTTAGTTTCACTACGAGCACCTTCTTCAGCCATCTTATACATCTGAAGCGCAGCGCTTTCAGTATATCTAGCGGCTTCCCACTGGGTTTTGGCTTCGTCGCGTTTCTGCTCGGCGATAACGCCTTCGTTATATAGGTTATTGACGCGAAGGTAGGTTTTCTCCATCAGTTGAGCGGCGGCTTTGGCTTTTAACCATTGATCTTTAGCTGCCTGGATCTGCTGGCTACGTGCGCCTTTGTTCGCTTCCATCGCTAAAGCATCAGCTGCTTTTTCGCCAGCTTTGGCTTGTTCTAGTTTTGCTTCAATTTCTGGGCTGTGAAGTGTGAAGACTAAATCACCTTGCTTAATCATCTCTCCTTTACGAACCAGAACTTGGTCAATACGCCCTGGTACTTTGGAAGATATGCTGTATTGCTGAGATTCGATTTGACCTTGCAAGCGAATCGGTTGTGGCTGATAAGCTTGGTAAAAGCTATAGCCGACCCAAGAAGCGACACCAAATGCAGCGGCAGTCAGTAAAAGTGTTTTTGCATTTTTCATCTTGGATCCTTATAAACTCGAAACGTTGATTGCGTTGTGTTGGTACTGGCTAAATGAACTCATCTCATTAGAGAGGGCCAGTAGTTTGGAAAGTGAGATTAGGTAATTAAAACTTGCCGCAGCTTTTTGCGTTTGTACGCTCGCGACATAGAGTTGCGCATCAACCACATCCGTTGATGTCGACAGACCTTGAGTGAAAGCTTTTTCTCTCAATTTAAGATTTTCTTGAGCCAGTTCGATACTTGATTGAAGGCCAAGCACTTCCTCTTGAGCTTGCTGAGCTTCTAGATAGGTTTTTTGCACCAATACTGATAGGTCTTGCTTAGCTTGTGCTTTCAGGTAGCGCACTTGAGAAACCGCACTGTGAGCCGCTTTAACTTGCTCGCTGCGACCGCTGTTTTCAATCAGTGGGATATTGACACCAACACCAACCAACCAATCTGGCTTCATTTGGCTGGCAAGGGAATCATCTTCATGTAGGCTATAGTCACCGTAAAGGTAAACCTCTGGGTAGTATTTGCCTTTCTCTGCATCAATTAGACTACTGGCTTGTTTCTCTTTCGAATCAAGCAGTGCTAGTCCTGGGTAGGTAGCTAATGTCCGTTCAATAAACACGCTTTGCTCAGGTAAATTCTGGTTAATGAAAAGGTTGTCGGCAGGCTCAACTGTGCTTGTTTGATTAAGGATTTGGGTGAGAGCTGATTGAGCGATTTCCAAACTTTTTTCGGCTTTCTTGCGTTCAATGGTGGCTTTATCTAATGCAGACTCTGCTTGTAAGCGCTCAACACGAGCGATTTGACCTTGCTTCTCCAGCTTAACCGCGTTATCGCGGTGCTTAGTCAGCCCTTGTTCTACAAGTTGGCGCGTCTGAACCACTTCTTTAGCGAGAAGAACGGAAAAGTAGTATTTGCTTAAGTCTTCAAAGCGCGCTTGTGTTTCCATTGCAAGCTCACTTGTCGCTTGCTCTTTTTTTCCTTCGGCAGCGGATTGAGCCGCATTAATACGCCCGCCAGTGAAAATTGGCCAAATCGCACGAATCGAAGAGGTGAAAATATCTCGTTCACTGATTGTGGATGTCACACCACCGAGCTGCGCAAGAATTGGATTGAGTACAGGGCCAAGGTTCGGAATTTGCTGTCCGGTACTTTCAAACAGTTGTTTGCCTGATACGGTGACATCAGTATCCAAACGTGTGTAGTTGGCACCAAGCGAGACAGAAGGGAGATTAAGGTTGCCGGTCGCGCTTTCAAGGTGTTGATAGCGTTCGACATTGGAACGTTGTGCCGCGAGCGAGTTGTTTTCTTGCTGCAATACCTGCCAAGCTTGGTCAAAACTAATTGGCGCGGAGTATGCGAAAGGAGAGGCGAAACTGACACAACCTATCAATAGCGCAATTGGACGCAATGACATATTAATGTTCCCGAACTGTTAAAAATTAGAGTTTATACTCTAATTGTTTTTTGTACAACAGAGCACCGGCAGTATAGATCAAAAAAAGGGGCCGTGAGGCCCCCAATACATAGGAATGTAAATACTATTGCTCGACCTTAGCCGGGGTCGGCTTTAGCTTTTGGAACAGCTTTACAAAGATTGGGCTAAACAGCACCAAAACAGCCAAAATGGTAAATGTCATTGTGATAGGGCGTTCCCATAGGAAGCTCAGTTCGCCATCACTGATCATCAATGCGCGACGAAGGTTTTCTTCCATCAAGCCGCCAAGAATGAATCCAAGTAGCAGTGGTGCAAGCGGGAAGTTCGCCAATCTCAGAGCAATGGCTGCCATCGCAATCAACAGCATGATGAAGACATCCATGGTATTGAATGAAACTAGGTACACGCCAGTGATAGAGAAGAACAAAATCATTGGTAGCAATACGGTGCGTGGTACAGCTAGTAGCTTAGAGATGTAAGGGATTAATGGTAGGTTCAAGATAACCAGTACGATGTTGCCAAAGTACATTGAAATAATGACCGACCAGAAGACGTCCGGGTGCTCAACAAACAGGCGAGGGCCAGGCTGAATACCGTAAGCGATAAGGGCACCAAGCATAATTGCGGTAGTACCAGAGCCTGGGATACCAAGCGTCAATAGCGGTACGAATGAGCCACTAGATGCCGCATTGTTCGCGGATTCTGGTGCAACGAGACCACGGATACTGCCTTTACCAAACTCTTCTTTTTTCTCTTTAGGTGCAAGGTTACGTTCCATACCGTAGCTTAAGAATGCTGCGATAGTCGCGCCTGCGCCCGGTAGAACGCCAGTGAAGAAACCAAGAATAGAAGATCGAATTGAAACAGGAGCGACTTCTTTAATCTCTTCTTTGGTGACTTTCATACTACCGATATTACTCATCTTATCTTGTTCGTCAGAGCGAGTATCTTGCTCAGGCTTAAGAATACCCATCAAGGTTTCACCTAGTGCAAACGTCGCCATCGCTAGAAGAAGGAAGCTAAAGCCATCCATCAGATCAGTCAGTCCGAAAGTGAAACGTTCAACACCTACGCCTTTATCAATACCAACGGTTGATAGCATCAGGCCGAGAATTGTCATCATCCATGCTTTGATTACTTGTCCAGGGCCAGCAAACGCCGCCACTGCAGATAGACCAAGAAGCATCAGAGCAAAGTAGTCAGATGATTGAAAGCTCAGCGATACGTTTGCCAAAGCTGGAGCGGCAATGAGCAGCATGATTGCTGACAATGTACCACCAGTGAATGATGAGTAAGCCGCTAGGGCTAGTGCTTTACCCGCTTGGCCTTTTTGAGCCATCGGGTAGCCGTCAAATGCTGTTACAACGGTAGAAGAACAGCCAGGCGCGTTAATTAAGATTGAAGAGGTTGAACCACCAAATACGGCGCCATAGTAAACACCCGCCATAAGGATCAGACCAGAAGAAGGGTCTAAGCCGTAGGTGATTGGGATCATGAGAGCGATGGCAGAAATAGGGCCTAGACCCGGCAACATACCAATGAATGTACCTACGAAACAACCAACCACCACCATCATGATGTTCATTGGCATTACCGCAGTAGATAGGCCTTGTAAGATTCCGTCTAACATAATGTCATTTCCCTTAAATTACGACCAAATGGTGAAAATAACACCAGGCTCTAGGTAGATATCCAGGCCTTGGGTAAGAAGAAGATAAAACGCGATGACAAACGGAAAAGAGGCGCCAAGCAGCACGCTTTTACGTCGTTCACCCAGTAGGTAGAAACCGGCTAATAGGAATAAACTGGTCGCAATGACAAAACCAACATAGGTAAGACCTACGCCATAGAGAGCCATTAGCACTAAGAAACCAATCAGAAGTTTCCAGTTAAATTCAACAACCGCACCACTTTTTACATCAGGTTGGCCAGTCACAAGTAAAAGTAAGGAAAGTCCAATACCGATGAACGTCAGCAAAGTAGGTAACGTTCTAGCCGTAAAGGGTTCGTATTCGTCTCCGGGAAACAGTGGGATCTGAGTTGTCTGATAGCCGTAGCATAAGCAGACAAGTAGAAAAATCATCGCACCAACACGATCGCGGCTGAGGAGGTTTTCTTTTGAGAAAAAGTTCCCGTTATTGAAAGAGTTCGTTGGCAAATCCGACATATCCAACTCCATGTGACAGGTATAGAAAGAAAAAAGCCGTACATGAGGGTTAATGAGCATGGTTCACTAACAAATAAGCCACTTGCTGCTAGTCAAAGGCTTAACTGTCTATAAATAAACAGAGGAGATTGTGTAGTTAGCTCATGTACGGCGAAAGGGGTACATACCAATCAGCACAAATATCTGGTGTGCATCTATTTATCCTGATTGATATAAGGGCGGTGCAAGTCGCCCTTAAACTTCTTTGCAGGAAATTACTTCAAGAAACCAAGCTCACGCATTAGGTCGCCCATCTGCTTCTCTTGATCTTCAAGGAAAGCGTAGAAGTCTTTGTCCGCTTTGTAGTTGTCGATCCAACCATTGCGGTCACGAACGACTTGCCACTCGTCAGTGTTGTACATCTTAGTTAGGGCAGAGTTCCACTCGTCGATCTTCTCTTGGCTTGTACCAGGAGCTGCGAAGAAACCGCGCCAGTTAGCGAAGACAGTTTCGTTACCGTATTCAGTTAGAGTAGGGATCTCAGGAGCCGCATCTAGACGTTTAGGTGCTGTAACTGCAAGGATCTTAACTTGACCCGACTTCGACATTTCTAGAACTTCACCTAGACCTGTTGAAAGTAGCTGTGTTTCACCTGAAAGGAGTGCAGCCATTGCTTTACCGCCTGCATCATACGCAATGTAACGAACTTTCTTAGCGTCGAAGCCTTCACCTTTGAATGCCGCTGCTACTACTAGGTGGTCCATGCTGCCGCGAGCTGAACCGCCAGCGATTTTCACTTTACGTGGGTTTGATTCGAACTCTTTTACTACGTCTTCCCAAGTGTCGTACTTAGAGTCAACAGAAGTAACAATTGCGCCGTAGTCAGCAATTGTTGCTGCGACTGGAGTTAAGTCGCGGAAAGATTGAGGGAAAATACCCGTTAGTGAGCGAACAACGATAGGCGTTGAGTTCACCATCAGCGTATCTTCTTGGCGCTCTGCCGTTTCGATTAGGTGTGCGATTGCTTTACCGCCACCGCCACCAGAAAGGTTTTGGAAAGAGACATTTTCAACGATATCAGATTTAACTAATACGTCACCAGTACCACGAGCTGTCATGTCCCAGCCACCGCCAGCACCACCAGGGATTAGAAAGTGGATTTTCTCTACATCAGCGGCCATTGCGCTAAACGAAAACGAAGCTGCGATGATCGAAGCTGCCAGTGTTGGTTTTAGTACCTTAAACATGATTCACGTTCCTTATGTATGTGTACATTCTTCATCGAAAATGTACTTATCATTATGAATTTACTATCAACAAGGGAGGGAAGCTTGTTGATAGATGTGATTAAGGTTAAGAGGTTGTTACATTCCTGTCTCTAATGCGTTGATAAAAACAATATTGAGCATTTTGGGGGTTTTGTTCATAAAGTTCACAGCTTCAGATAATGAATAGGGTGCACATTCATATAAGTGACTTTCATCCCGTTTGTAGGCTGAACTGTGAATGAGATCTCTCTGATTTTATCGAATAGTGTATTGAAGTGCATTTGGATTCATTTGATAATTGGACAAGCTAATTGAGATTAAGAAATCAATTGCACAATTAAAAAATAGCGCCATGGAGGCACGAAAATGAGTAAAACGTCTAGGGAAAGCCGGAAATACTCAATAAAATTTACAGTTGGTAGTCTGTTTCTTTTTACCACCGCGATCACTGCTTGTGTCGCGATCAGTTTGCAGTACTACTTTGGGAAGCAAATGTCCCAAGATGCTGTGTTGGCAAAGTTAAAAATGGCTTCATCCGATGTCAGTGAATATCTTCAGCAGGTAGAAATGAACGCAACGAGTAGCGTTCGAATATTGCGTGGAGTCTCAACAACCATTGACCACAAGTTCTCAGATCACGAAGTACGGGATATTTTTACCCAAATTCTTGATGACAACCCTCTGTTTTATAGCCTTTATTTTGGACTTGCGAATGAAAACTTTTTCCAAGTTATTAACCTTGAGTCATCCCCGATAGTTCGAGAGCGAATCGAAGCATCGCCAGATGATCGCTGGGTTATCATTAAGATTGCTGGGCCTGAGGTGAATCGCATACGCACAACGGATTATTACACTTCAGATTTTACGCTCACCAAAAGTATTACAGAAGAAAGCAATTACTTCCCCACTCAAAGACCTTGGTATGTGGGCGCGAAGGGCAATGCGGTATTTAAGACGGATCCCTATCTTTTCCAACACCTAAAAATTACCGGTCAAACTTACTCAATCGAGAGTAAAAAAGGTGCGATTGGCATTGATGTCGTCCTCTCTGCAGTTAATGAGAAAATTACTGCCACAGAGTTAGGTTTAGCCCAAGGAAGTGACGCGGAGTCATTTATCTTTAATGGCAAAGGGGAAGTTATCGCATCAAATATTGCCTTATACCAAGAAGTGGCCATTCCTGAGTCTGCTCCATTGAAGCTATCTGCTAAGAATAAGGCGGTGGTTGATTCTACGGAGTCGCTGATGGTATCTAATCAAAATGATTGGGGACCATACGACTACGCTCAATCAGGTTTGCCTAATGGCTACGCGATTGATGTACTGAATTTGGTTTCAGCTCAAACAGGTTTGAGTTTCGAGTTTATCAATGGCTTTAGTTCGGTGGAACTTGCGGAGAAATACAGGGTAGGAGACATAGACGTTCTTCACTCGGTACCAAGCAATACAGACACGACAGGTGTACGCAGCGATACGATGTTCGAAGGAGAGCTCGCACTGGCCTCTAAAATAACACAACCCATTCCCAGAAACTTGGATGAGCTATCATCACGGCAGATAGGGGTTGTTGGTGGGTTTGGGATGAAGTCTTGGTTATTAGAGAGGTATCCTAGCTTAGACGTTGTTGAGCTAGGAAGCCTCGATGAAGCTAAAGGTGCACTTATGGCGGGGGAAATAAATTATCTGGTCGATACTTATCATACCCTTGGGGAGCTCAATGAGTTGGTGTTAGAGCCAACTGTCGCCGTGACCAAATTAACCAATGTCGATCCTATTTCTTTCCACCTCTATATGAAGGAAGAAAACCACGTTTTAGTGAACATTATCAATCTAGCGATAGGAGCGATTACCTATGAGCAGAGAAACGCGCTTCGAAAAAAATGGTTAGATACCAACCAGTGGCGAGGCACCTTTGTCCCTTATCCAGAGCTTTATCAACTTTCTCAACAAAGCAACAGCTTTAATCAGATCAATAAAATCGAACTAAATGGTGAAGAGCGGTATCTATTTATTACTGAAATGAGCTCTGGGAATCATGGTAAAGAGTATTTTGCGGTGCTGGTTCCGAACTCAGTGATTATGGCAAAAATCATTCCCGAGTTGCTAACTTCTGTGGCGGTAACCGCTTTGGTCATGTTTGCTCTCATACCTCTAGCGTGGCGTTTTAGTGCACCGATTGTTAATCCTATTCGGGAACTACGTGTTGAAACTCTGAAAGTGAAAGCGCGTAAGTATGATGAACTTGCGACGGTCGAAACTCGAATTAAAGAGGTATACGAGCTTTCCCAGTCGATCGAAAAAATGGGGACTGAGCTCAATAAGCATGAAAAGCAGCAAGAAGAGTTTGTTGAAGCCTTTATTAAGTTGATTGCTCAGGCCATTGACGATAAGTCTCCTTATACCGCCGGGCATTGTAATCGAGTACCGGAACTCGGGATGATGTTGGCAAAAGCCGTTGAAGAATGTCAGACAGGTAAGTTTAAAGAGTTTCAATTTGCCAATGACGATGAACGCCGCGAGTTTAGAATCGCTGCATGGCTTCATGACTGCGGTAAGATCACCACACCAGAGCATATTGTCGATAAAGGGACAAAGCTTGAAGCCAATTATAATCGCATCCACGAAATACGTATGCGTTTTGAGGTGTTATGGCGTGATGCAGAGATTAAGTACCTCAACAGCCAGCTAGCAAATACAAGCGAAAAAGAAGAGGCGTTAGCGACACTCAAAAAAGAGAAGCAAACTCTAAAAGACGATTTTTCATTTATTGCTCGTTCTAACGTTGGCGGGGAGTTTATGGGAGAGGAGTCGATAGCGAGAGTAAAATCCATCGCATCGAAAACATGGCAAAGGAACTTCGACGATAGGCTTGGTTTATCTCCAGTGGAAGAGCTCAATAAACAACATGCAGAATCGACTTTGCCAGCATTAGAGCCATTATTATCCGATAAACCAGAGCACATCATCAAACGGATACGTCCGTTAGAGTTTGACGACAAATTTGGTATTAAGGTTGAAGTCCCCGAGCACCAGTACAATCTAGGCGAAGTGTATAACCTGTCGATCTCTAGAGGGACGTTGACGGCAGAGGATCGCTTTAAGATCAATGAGCATATGATTAGCGGAATAAAGATGTTAGAGGCTATGCCATTTCCACCGGAATTGAGCCGTGTCCCTCGTTATGCATCAACTCACCACGAAACTTTAAAAGGAACAGGTTATCCGCGAAAACTAATGGATAACGATATTTCAATTCCAGAGCGTGTGTTAGTCGTTGCGGACATTTTTGAAGCGCTGACCGCTGCCGATAGGCCTTATCGCAAAGCGAAACCGATAAGTGTGGCTATCGATATCATGCACAAAATGGCACTGGATAAGCATATCGATATGGAATTATTTCACTTGTTCTTGGAAAGTGGCACCTATTTGTCGTACGCGCAGAAATTTCTTCCGGATGCTCAAATTGACCATGTTGATGTGACCAAGTATTTATCTCAACCAGCCGTCGCCTAGTGCACGAAATATAAATACTTAGGAAATAAATAAGCCGCACTTTTTAGTACGGCTTATTTGTTAGGATTTATAACCGTTATTGACGATCTTGGTCAAAATCGCCGTGGAAGTGGTCATGGTCAGATACGCTGTCTGCCGCTTTTAGCTTCTCACCAATGCGAAGCTTATCGATTGGCTCTGAGCTAAATGAACGTACCAGTGCTGCAGGCTCAGCTTGTTGCTCTGGGAATATCGGCTGGCTAAACGCGTAGAAGGTCGTTACGTAAGCAAGTGACTGAGTATTTACAAACAGCGCTTTTTGGCTAATGTTATTTAGGTCATCACATGCTTTGTGGTAACACACATCGTACGCAACATCGATCTCTCCACCAAATAGATCGGCTTCTTCCGCTGATTTGACTTTTTCTGCACCAGTAAACAAACCGCCAAACGCGACACCCCAATCGGCAAAGCCGGCATAGTCAGAACGTTTTGAAAGGGCTTGAGGTACAGTACCTTCTTTCTTGTTATCAAAGAAATCATTGAACTTAGATTCAATGTGAGAGGTGCCGTATGGAGGAGTGAAGTCACCGGTATAAGCGTTATCAGGACTGTCTTTCGTATCAGATAAGTCACCATCCATAACACCGAAGACGTAGTTTGGTGAACCAATCATATCGAAGTTTAGGTAAAGCTTAATTTTGTTGAGCTCATTGTAACGCGCTTCAACCATTTCAATTTGTTCTGGGGTGAACTGGCTTGGATCTTCAAGCTCAAACTGAGCTAAGATTTCTTGTTGTGCTTGGTTGTATAGCGGGCCAAAGAGTTCATTCGTGTAGTACTCTGAGCCAACTAATCCGGCTTCTTCAGCTGCCCACCACGCAAAACGTACCTTGTTTTTTACTGGTGCTTTAAGTTCAGCAAGTGTCACTGCATATTCTAATAAGCCAGCGGTGCCAGAGCCGTTGTCGTTGATTCCTGGACCTTCAGGAACTGAGTCTAGGTGAGCACCTAACATGACGATCTGATTGTCATCGCCCCCCTTAGTGTCGGCGATGATGTTTTGCGTTACGACCATTTCATCTTGAACGTTGATATTTAAAACGACATTAACGTCGCCAGTTTGGCTTGCGTCATACCACTGCTTACCAAGATCGAAGCGTGCGCCGAAAGCGGGAATTGTCGCCGCGCTATCACTGCCTAACGTGCCATTTACGACACTGGTGCGGCCTTCGCTGTTTCCTTGGTTGAATACGATAACGCCTTTTGCACCAGCGTTCTGAGCGTTGATGACTTTTGCGTCAAAGCTACAGCCACCACGTTGAATGACAGCAACTTTACCTTGAACGTCTAAACCATCAAAATCTGATGCTTCACAGCCATCGGTGCTGTCGTAGTCAGCGGCATCAAAGCGGAAGTCGGGAGTGACAAAAGCTGCAGCAGCGCTAATGGTGCCGTTTGAGTTGCCAGAGTAAGACATTGCTGCAAAATCGGCTTCTTGGCCTTCTGCCGCATTTCTAACGCCGACGAGTTCTGAACCAGCAACATTAAGTGATGTTCCGGCCAGCTCTTCCCACGCACGGAAATCGAACTCTTGAACACTCACGTCGTAGCCGTGCTCTTGCATAGTCTCGATGATGTATTCAACTGAGTATTTGTAGCCATCGGTTCCGGCAGCACGCGTCGTAGAGTTGCCATCAGATGTTACGGATGCGCGTCCTTCCAGTTCGGAAAGGTGTTCTACAACTGCTTTTCGGTCGATTTTATTACTGACGTGCTTCGCCGCTTTTTCAGGATCATCCCAATAGCATCCAGATAGAAGGGTAGCACTGATAACGCTGGCGAGAATTGTTTTTGTTGTTGTAATGCTTACTTGCATGTGTGACTCCTTGTATTAAATAAGCCCCCCATGGTTGCTGAAATACAAGGTTAAGAAAATGTTAATTAGAGTAAAGTTACTAAATTCGGAATCCATATCAATTAAGTTTTACCTATTAATTTTATGAATTACATCTTGGCTCGACTGGTAATCACAGAATCAACGGTTCTAGTAACACTATAATAAATAGGGGATTATTGAGGACTATCTAGGTGACGTTTATTGAACCAGTGGTTGAGCGAGTAGTTGTTTTGCACGGGCAATGGACTGCAAAACTAACATCTGATACCGAGTAGGGAGAGCTTTAGTGTCAGGTTCATGGTCTCTGGGTTGCTGGCAATAAGAGACGATGCTCTGCAACTGAAATGGGTGGCAGTCATAGAGGCTTTGCACGACAACAGCTAGCGAGAAAAAGTCATCTTTGGGATGAGTACGTCCTTGACGAAAGTGGGGGTTAGGTGCGCTAAACCTAGGCGAAATTGAGCTAGAAGCTAGAGATGAGTAGGTTACACCAATCGGTAAGACACTTCCGAAATCGATGAATTTAATGCTGCCATTGTTGGTGATAAGAATATTGGCCGGTTTTACATCACCATGGATGTAATCGAAAGCGTGCAAATAGTTAAGCGCATTTTGCAGTGATTCGAGTAGTGAGTTCATCTCAGGTAATTCAATATCCTGTGCTCTCAATGTAGCGCCTTCTTCATATGACAGCATTAACCAATCGTAGGTTGCGTCATTTCCAGAAGCTACATATTGGGGCCAATACTGGCTTTCATGCGCATTGAGAAACGTCACCTCGTTAGCCAATTGAGCTTTTGCCAGAGATGTTTGCGCTATTTTGAGGCTTACCCAACCGTAAGTTTGGCTATAGCCTTTATATACTGAATGGCTGAGTTGAGAGCATTGAGATAACCCCAATGCTCTCAATAGAGTTGCGTTCCCGCTTAACGAGTCTATTTCCTCTGGGGCACGCGCCATGTATTAAATACTCGACGGCAGTGAAAATGCCGAGAAGAAATTAGGTACGAATGGATTGTTTTGTCCTTGCGTCTTAATGTTCAGCTCGACTTCGCTGCCACTATGCGAGAATTTAACTTGGGTCGTTTGCGATGTGGTTGATACGACTCTTGGTGTGATCAACCTAAACCAAGCCCAGCTTCCATTGAAGGTTTCGTTAGCGATTTGATTACCCTGAGATAGCAACCTAAAGCTAATGGTATCCTTATCTAATTCTGCTGCTGACCACAATTGCTTGCTCCATAGGCGAGGCCCGTGGCGATAGGTAAACAGTGCCTTTTCTGCATCTATGGAGAATTGAGTGAGGTTCGCACTCATTTCTTGCGCTTTAAGCTGAAACTGCAGTGATAGGTTTTGTGGGTCACTTAAGAACAACGCGTTGCGAATATCTTCCGCTTTATTGATCATTTGCCAAACATTCGGGTCCAAAGCTAGGCCGCTATTTGGCAGTAAACCTGGTAAGAATGGAGAGCGTTCGTCAGTGATGAAGCCTTTTAACTTAGTTTGATAGAAGGCATCTAATACTCCGTTATTTTGGAAGAAGGTCTTCACATCGCTGGTTGAAGCGTCGACAGAAGAAGCTCGGTTAAACGGATAGTAGGATGCAATCGTGTTTTGATAAGTTTGGAACACCTCGGATTGCCATGCATTGTTTAAATAGCCATGGGCAAGCTGCATGACCATTTCATTGGTTTGGTTAGCCACCCCCTTGATGATCTCGGCGGATATGGCTGGCTGGGTCGACTCCATGCCAGCGACAGTAGAGACTGGGTTACTGACTTTCAGCTCGGCCGTTAGGGTATTGTAGGCCACTTGCTGAGGGTTATCCGCTGTAAAGAATTTCTCTAACCAAGTTTCAAGCGCAGTAAATTGACTCAGTAATTGGTCAATCGGCTTAATATCTTGGTTAGAGGTGGTGACTTGCTTGTGATACGGCGTAAACGCGATGTATATCTGGCGAGCCGTCTCTTTCTTCTCAACATCTTGCTGTGGAGGCTGTGCACCTTCCTCTGTTTCTTTCGGTACTTCGATTTCTACAGAAGTGTATTTGCTAATGGTGCTGTATAGCTGTGCCAGTGGGTTGTTCGAGGCGGTGGTTAATACCGATAGGCTCGATTTTAATGTATCAGGATTGTTGATTTCTTTGACCTGAACATTATTAACGAAATCACGCCAGTAGTTGATGTAGTCGGTTTGATACATCTGCTTTAAGTCACGACTCACACGATACATCTCCAATGCGCTAGGAGAGCTTCCCGCGACACCTTCATAGGCTTGCAATGCTTCACGTAGAATCGGTGAGTCGACAGAAAGATCAAGCTCATTAAACCCTGACGGGGTAAACAGGTACGGGACCAAGTAACCGACATAGTTAGGAGAGAAACTCAATAAGTGAGAGAAGTTCTCTCCAAGCTCTTGTCTAACATCAACACGTTTGGAGTAAGTTGATGAATTGAGAATGTGCTCATAGAGAAGCGTCTCAATACCGGTTTGATTGATAACTTTTTTGGCTAGGCTTTCTAAATCAAAGTTTGGCTTAACTGGAACGAGATCCTGAGCAAACACGTCATCAAGCAACACTTTTAGTTGAGCCAGATTAACACTGTCAGCCGCCCCTTGGTCGCGCAGAGAAGACATAAAGTACAGCTTAAGTTCTTCGATATTGGTTCTGTTTGGATCAAACAGCAGTCGATAGTTGTTAAGCAGCGACAACGTCTTAGCTTGGTCTTCTAAGTTTACGTAGACAAATAAATCTTTTTCTAACGTGTTTTCCATGGAAGGAATAAGCACTTTAGCAAGCTCAGTAAAATAGGCATTTTCTACCTCTTGCTTAATCGTTGAGCTTGGCATAAACGGCAGGGTATACCACGGGTCTGGACGTAAGTAGAGTGCATAGATGCGATTAAGCGAATATAAGTTTGGAATGTTATCCGCCATATTCTCAATATCGTACGGTGATGCGGCGATCGCTTCTTTGTAATGCTCAAGCATATTGTCAGCGCGGGTTTCACGAGTATTCTGATAGTCAAAGTCGAACTTCAGAACAGCGAGAATGGCGATTAAAGTAAGTGCACAAAAGACGGTATAGGCGCCTTGCCAAATCAGTAGTAGATTTTCTTTTCGACGGTTCACTCCCACCAATTCATGCTCATTTAATATCACATGGCTCATGATGTGCTGAGCAAATAGGGATTGATTGACTGGCGTTTGTTGCTGCTGTTGGAACTTCTCATTCCCAAGAGAGTCATTGACGACGTTAGCTAATAGGTCGTATTGCTTTTCACTCGTGCCGCTATGAGTAAAGTAGAAGCCCCTAAAGTTAAGTCCATTGTTGAGTTGATCACCGCGATAGAGGCGTTGTAAAAAGTGCCACAAGGTTTGCTTTAGTAAGCCAAATTGATACGGCGCAGCACAGATAGAGTTACGAAACTCTTGGTTCAGTTGTGATGAGAGAGCTGTACCTGTGCTTGCGATAAGCTGGCTGATTAAATGATCGTACTCATCGTTAAACCAATCGGCATCGACACCACCGTTTTTAAGTACTGGGGAAGTTGCACCGAACACTTCGTTGCGTTTTGACTCGTCAAATGCTGAGAAAAACTGACAGAAGTCGTTAATTTGCCCCATGTTGGTGATTAAGTTGTAGATAGGTAAGTTGAGACCTAAGGCATCATTGAAGGTCTTAATGGTTGACTTCACCTGATCCGCTTTTTGGGTTAGCAGTTCTCTATTTTCAAGCAGCATTGAGACTTCGGTAGTCAGCAAAATGCCATTTGCGGCTTGTCGTGGTCGCCATTTGTTCATACAACGACACAGAGTTTTCAAATACTCTGGCTGCTGGTCGTCCCCCATACTCAATGAGATTAAAATTGAGTGTTCGCTTAACCAAAATAGAATTGGGAACTCGATATCATTGCCGAAATCGTCGAGTTTATACGCCTCGTATCCCATTTGAGTGATGATGCTTTTATCTTTACTTGGTTCATCGCTTAGTAACAGATAAATCGGCTGGTCATATCGACTGTTTAAACGCTTCTTCCGTTTTTGTAAGTTAAGCATGCGTTTAAAGTGTTGAGCGAGCAGCTTACTGCGTTTTTGAATCAATAAGGTTTCTTGGCTGGATTTGGCCTTCTGCTTTCCTTTGCGTTGCATGAGCCAATAGCAAAGTAGCGCAAGTATAATGCTGCTAAGCAAAGTAATAACAATGCCGCTAATAAGGTGGTCCGGGTAACCAAACCACCAAGTTAATCCGCCGCCAATCATTAGAGTAAGCAGGGCGATGATTAAGGCCCAAACGACGCTTCGTTTATTACTCTTTTTAGGAGATGGTGCTGTTTCGCTCATCGTTATTCTGCCTCTTTATTATTTTTGTTATCAGAATGGGTGTTTCTGACGATGATCGGTGTAAGTTGGTCGTGTTCTGTGTACCACTTTTTAATTTCGATAGCTTGTGATGAGGAATCACTGCGCACGATCACACGGTAATAAGATTCAAATTCATCAATCACAGGCTCATATTTCGAAGGGGAGAGGCTGGCCACAAATTTGGTCGCATTGTCACCTTGCGTAAAGGTCGCTAACTGAACCAGCCATGATGAATAACTGGTGGCTAGATTGCTTGGTGGTGTTGCTTCGACCATTTCCACTTTACTGGCTTTTTTCGGCGGCGTGTCGAGATCTGAATCTTCACTAACAAAAACGATATCATTCACTTCACCAGACAATACGTAACGAGCGCTAAAATCAGGCAGGTTATAGAAGTCTCTTGCTCGCTGAGAATGGGTTTTGTCATACCAAAAATAAGTTAACGTCAAACTCGTTGCGATCAGGCAGGCAAAGAACACTGTGGTGATGAAATAGCGTTTTCTTCGAGTTGGTTTTCGTGCTTTTGGCAGTTTGGTGCGGCTATGGCAATGAATGTTACCAGGCTGTCGATAACGACTGAGTACTTGTTCAAGCTGGTGGATAAAGGCTTTTAGCTGTTCGCTGCCTGTTTCTCGATACTGGCCTTTAAAGCCAATGTTGAGAAAGATATGAATGATCTCTAGAAGATCGATCAATTTGTGAGGCTGGCGGAGCGCTTTCTCTGCTACGGTGAAAAACAGCTCACCACCATTACGCATACCAAATAACTCGCTGAGTAGGGTTTTATTTTCCCACCCGCGCGACTCGCCCCACTCACTGTAGATAATCAACTCATCTAAAACCACCGCGTAGAGAAAACAGAGCTTATCAATAACGGCAACAGGGTAGGTGAGCTCAGCGCCTTTTGTTTTGATATCATTGATATTCTCGACCAGTTGTTGCCTCAGGTTAGCAACATCTTCTGGCTCTGGAAGCGTCGATATTTTCAAGGTGATGGCCAAAAGCTCACTACTGATATTAAACAGCTGATTTTCTGCTTTATCGAAGTAATGTAAGAACTCGCCACGTCCACGGCTAGCATCGACAGGTAACCACGAGTCACCAGTCGTTTCATCGTTTTTACTCACAAAGTCAGCTTGTTTAGCGTCCCATACGAGCGTTTCTTCATCCAAATAATCCATGGCGTTATCTCAGTGCATAGAGCATCACGTCAAGATCCGCTATTCGTGTGTCTACATGAAGTGCGATAGCGTCACGATTCTCCAACATCTCAAGCCACATACGGTCAGAGGTGTCGATTTCGAAGTAAGCTGTGCCTTGAGTTGGTTTTAACTCGCTAGGGGTAACTGGCAGTGGAGTCAGTGAAATACCTGAGAGTCCGTTACGAACAATTTCTACAATACGCGAGTTATTACTTAACTTAGCCGCAATAGGGAAAAGTTCGTTAAGCTCCGCGCTGCTGATCGTTGATTTGACCGAAAGTACAAATCTGCGGTTAGCAATGCTGGCCGTATCTTTGATGAGGCTGCGCAGCAAGCGACGCTTTTCAAACAGTGTTGTGTCCCAAGGAAATTCAAGTACTGAATCTTGTTGGACGAGAGTCAGCATATTTCGCAGTGACGAGAACAGCGGGTTAAAGCTTTCATACAGTTTATGGTACTGAAGCGGTCGACAAGGCTCTGGAATTGCAGGTGTTAGGGCCATGACTTGCGCTTCAAATTTTCGTAGCTCGCCATACACTTCGTGCGTCTGCAGTTTTGAATTGGCAATGGTCAAGTCGAACCACGGAAGCCAAGTATTGAGTGTTTGCAGCCATAAGTAGTCATGCATCATCGACTGTGGGCTTTTTTGTCCTTCACCTGCTTGAATTCGTTGTAGTAGCGTCGTCGCACGATTGGAGGTAAGCGCGTGAATCTCTTTAATTCGCTCGATCAACAATTGAGATGCGCCAAAGTGTAAACACGCAGGAATAAAGGCACGATCAAGAATAATTTCGCCAGATTCAGTGCATTCTAAAATTTTGGCAACAGGGATTAACGTAAAGCCAGAGGTGTCTTCACCTTGCAGCTTTAAAGAAATATTCAGGTGCGCAACGTCAATCTCAACACTGGCATTTTCTGATGTCGATGTATCGAATACATTGACCGTGCGAGTTAAATAGCGGCCTTGATCTGACTGCTCTTGTCCATAATCGTTGTTGCCTTGTAGGGAGATAGGCAGCGCAAGGTAGACAACGGTTTCAATACTGTTGTCGGGTACATCGCGCGCAACTTCATGGTTGACCTCAAAGTGGGTTCCATCTGGAAATACGCCTGCGCTGGTTGTTATTGAAAGTTTGCCAATCTTAAGCAATTCATGATTAATCGTAAGTTCAGTTACACCATAAAAGGGAGCAAAGCCAGCAAGCGTCTCTACGTTTTGTCTAACGTAATTCTGTACGTAACGATCTTGCTGCTGAAAATGTTGTGGGGCAATGAACATGCCTTCTTGCCATACTACTTTTTTAAACGCGTCCACGTAATTTCCCTATCTACTGACTAAAATATCTGCCACCAGCTCGAATCTGGTGTGACAATGTTTAATGAGGCTTTAGCCCCTTCGATTGTGAGCTGTAGGAATTGCTCATCTTCAACAGGCAAGGTGGAAAATGCCTTGGCCTGACTATTTTGGTAATCAACAAACTCAACCAAGACCGCGACATATTGTGTTGTTGAATTAATGTCTAAAGTTTGGGTTAAGTTACTGTTTGGCAATACGACCGGTAGTATCTGCTTCGATACTAAGTTGGCGCTGAGTAACGTTACATCATCGTTGTACAAATCAATAAAGGGCAGTTGATTGAACATCTGAGCATCTGTGAGTTGATACAGACGCACTACCGCTGGGTTCGCTTGATTTGAGTCTGACGGGTTCATCGTATCGTCAGATGTGACCGCCAATGTATATTGCGAGACAACGGGTACTGGGTCAGATGAACACCCAACCAAGAGTGACACTGCCAGCGCCCAAAACCACTTTGCCATTAGCTTTCCTCTCGCTGTTTTTGCATGTTTTCCATAAACAGTGCTTTAAACTGGCGACGGAAGTCTCCATTTTGCTGACGATGCTGAAAGTGTTTGCGATAAATCTTCCAATAGCGCTTGTCTTTATTGCTAAACAAACCACCTGAAATGTACTCACTAAATTGAGATTCAAGCTCTTGCGGAGCAAACTCATTGAGAAACTGGTCGACGGTCTTTTCCAGAGCATCGAACAGGGCATCATGATGAAGCATTGGGTTTTGCAAATATTGCTGATTTTTTTCAGATTGGATCAGCAATTTCTCAATAGAAGCTTCAAGATGCGAGTTATTGGGTGTATCTAATGGCAAAAACTCCAGATCAGAACTTTGCTTGTATGTTTCTGCATGCGGGATTTCATCGACCTCAACGTGCTGAGCGATTTCTTCACTATCAATATCTTCAAAAGGGTCTGCGGCAAATGGGTCATCACTTAAGATATTTTTATGAGAAAAGCTGCTCGCTTGCTTCACAGGTTCAGGTACGCTTTCTTGCTCAAGAAAGTCAGTATCGTCATTAAGATCTAACTCAAATGGCTTTAGTAGTGGATCATCAATCTCGGCTTCTGGGGCGGTGTTGGTCGACGACACGAGTGTGGAAACCAACATGGTATAGTTTTCAATCTTCAGAATATCCCCATCGTTGAGTGGATACTCTTTGTCTTGGTTTAGCGCTTTGTCGTTTAGCGTAGCACTATTTGGACCACGACTGATATAGACGTAGCCTTGATCTGTTAGACGCACTTCACCATGCAGTCGCGAAATGCGTTTACTTTGGTCAGATAATGAAATATCACAATCAGGAGCACGACCAATAGTGCCTCCTGATTCAGGAAAATACACAACTCTAGAGGTGACAACCTCTTCAGTGGGTACAGAAATCAAGTGAATGCTGATAGCCACTAGTTACCTCTCACATTTAGAAACCGCTGCATTAAATGCAGGTAAGAAACCAGAATACTTATTTAGGAAACGATTTGAAAAATAGACACCCATAGGCTTCGTCTCATGGGTTTTAAACTGAAAATAATCGCTCGGTAGGTCAGCTTCATCTAACTCTCCCTGAAACACGAGCTTATCCTCCAGCGCGATATCAATTTCCCTTTGTTTTAAAAGCTTTAGTAATACTTTAGCATCTCGTGGCTGTTTGACTACATTGTAGCCATTACGTTTTAGCCAAAACCACTTATTCGACCCAAATTTGGCAGAGAACTTGAGGTTTAACTTTGACAACTCATTGATTTTAGGCTCAACCCCTGGGCCGAAATACCACATAAGCTCTTGTTGAGCGATTGGGTCTGATAGGGTTGCGTAGTCATCACGCTCCGCCGTTTGCGTCGCAACAAAAAAAGCATGCTGAGAACCACTATGGACGCGTAACTGGGCATCGGACCAAGTGGTCATTGTCAGTTGGTAAGGTTGGCCCATTTTCCCAAGTGCACATTTCACTCGGTCTAGGGCAATCCCTCGCATTTGTCCGTGTTTATACTCTTGATATGGCGGCCAGTCTTGAGTGGTTAACAACAGGCGAGAAGGGCCAAAAGTAGGTTGAGCAAAAGCGTCAGCACTGAATTTCAGGCTGAATAACATAATCATTAGGCAGAAAGTAAAACTCGGAATCATTCTTGCCATTCATTCCCTCCAATAAGCTCGGAAATTTTTAGAATAGAAACAGGAGGATAGTAATCCAATGTACGGGCCGCACCGATATTTACAATATAGGAGTACTGGCTCAAAGGTTCTATGGCGACCTCTTGAGGAACGCGTTTTTTGGTCAAAATTTGCTCTGCTTTGTGTCCGGCAAATTCGCCGACGTTATAGTATCGACTAACAATACCAAATAATGCGTTATGTTTGCGAATCGGTGATTCAGTTGCAGAGAAGGTTGCGATGCCGTTTTTATGCAAACTGTCGACGATGCCCTTACCTTGACTGATGATATAGGAGTCGGGCGGCAGATAGGCGAGCTGAACTTTGTCTTCAAGCATGGTATCAATAACTGATGAAAGTGAGCTTAAGTCAGGCTTGCTATCTTTGGTACGAAGAGGGTATAGGTATACGTCCATCCCAAACTTTGCCGAAAGCATCTGGATCTTACGCGCCGTAATGACAGCATTGTTCTCCAACGGGTTGAAAACGATACCCATAGTCTCGACATTGGGCAGTTTTTGAATCGCATTAAACTGTACTTGATGGGGAACGATATGGCTCACTCCCGTGAAGTTGCGTTTTGATTCTGTTGTGCTGGATACAATCTTTGAACCGACCGGATCGGTAACGATGCTAAATACAACAGGCGTGCTGCTGTTTGTACGAAATTTACTCGGCTTATCTTCGGTGCCAAGCAGTGTCAGTGTGGTTGTCGTGCCAAAGGCATAGATCAAATCTGCCTCATATTGCTCGATATCTTCAACGTATTGAGACAATGTTGCTTTGTCGCGCTTTGCATCGAGTAGGGTGTATTTAACATCGACTTTACTAGACAAGTACTCCATAAAGCCACGTTCAGCATCGGTGACACCGCGCCAAAGTAGCATGACCACTTGTTTAGGCTCACTTTGTGATGCGTGAACGCTACTGGTCAGCGGCAGTAGTAGTATGAGCAAAACCCAAGCTAATATTCTCATTTTGCCACCTCCAAATGGGCGCGATCGCGCTTAGTAAATAGAGCGTAGAAAATGATGAGTACCGCAGAGCTGATAAACAGTGTCACACCAAATAGTACGATAGTATCTTGATAGCCAAACAGGCTTAAACTTAACCCTGCTAACATTGGGCCAGTAATGTTACCGATACGCTCGGTCAGACGGAAAATACCGATGGTTTTTCCTTTATCTAACCCTTCATGGTCAAGCAGTTCCATGACTAGGGGGATTTGAGGGGAGACACTGATACCATGAGCTACCCCAATCATGATGACTATTAGCAACAAACCAAGTGTACCCGGTAGCATCATGATATTGATCAACGCCAATGCGGATAACAGCCCGCCAATAACGATGAAGCGAATTTTGTTGTTCCAGCGATCAACAAGGAAGGCGCTTAACGGAGAAATGATGATGATGGCTAAGCCGTAACTCATCATCACTCGACCTGACACCGCGCTGCTTTCACCAAGAGACTGAAGATAAACCGGACATAAGTAATACAGAAAGCCAGTTAAAACCACTTTCGAAGGGATGGCGCTACAGAAAGTGATCAGCGCAAAATACTTATTACTTAGCAGTACTTTAAAATCGTTGAGACTCACGGGTTTGCTTTGCGAATTAGAACTGCCATGGCTAAAGAAATTGACCACAAAAAGTACGCTTGCAAGAGCAAGTACCGCAGCAAGTAAGAAGGTCACGTTGTAGCCCAGTTTATCAGCAACAATCCCACCAATGGCAGCACCACATAGTGAGCCTGCAAAGAATGCCGATAGGAAGGTCGACATCCCTTTGGTGCGGTTTTTGGTAGTGGTGGTATCGGTGATATAACCCTGCGCTGAAATAAAGACGATACCGTAACCAACCGCGGTATAAGCCCTCACTAAAAGCAGCAACTCTAATGTCTGACAAAAAGCGGTAAGTGCTAGGCCTGAACTCGTGACTAAGCCACCGACAATGAGGGACTTTCTGCGACCTACTTTATCTGACCAATACCCCGCAAAAGGCAGAGAAATCGCCCAGCAGAACATAAACAGTGAGATAGGCAGACTCGTTATTAGGCTCTCAGGAATCCAAGACTGAGAGTGGGAAAGGCTTGCGACAAAATTAGGGAAAAAGGCGAGTGAGGCAGCTTCCGCAAAAACCAACATAAACAGGGGCAGACGAATAAAACGATAGTCTTGTGAGCTACGAACAGTCAGCTTTTCATTGGGTGCTTTACGCTGAGTGATGCTATTGAGGGAGTCAATAATGTTACCCAGTTCGTCTTTGGCTGACACCTGCGCAACCCATTCGGCATTGCCTTGCTTGGCATTTCTAAGCAGCTGTTTTATTTGGTGCCAAGGTTTAATGATCATGAAATTACATACGAAGAGGATAATTTCAATCACGATTAACGCCGAGGCAATGAGAACAGTGATCATATCCATCAGACTCTCTTCGAGAAGCTGAGGAATAATATTGGTATCTGTTGTCATCATTAGTTCGATGCCGATAGCATCATCAATTGGCAGTTGTGACGCCATCATAGATTGACTGATGACCATCTGCTTTGGATATTGATACAGATCGGTACCCGATTGTTGTAGCTGAATAGATAACAGCTCCGGGTGCTGGGTAATGTACGAAGAAAACTCGTCTTCTAAACCGTATAAGCGATCCAGTGGAACCCCTTGTTGTAGAAGTCGTTGAATCATACTCGATAGGGTGTCGCCGATGATGTGAGACTTTTGCTCAAGCTGGGTTTGATAAGTAGTGGAGAACTTATCTAGCGCTTGATACGAGCTACCGATGTTTGAAGTAAAGGTCAGTAAGATCGCAAGAAAAATGATCAATAATGGAAAGTAGTTATCACGCAGTTGTTGCCACTTGTTTTTACCATACGAACTGAAAAATGTTTTGTACGCGTTTTCGATGCGTTGATCATCATTGACGTTGTGCTCATCAAGCACGTTACGTGTTGCGTGTATTTTTTTGAGTAGAAAGTCCAAGCCTAGGTTCAATGCGAAATAGCCTATGCAAGAGGTCACGAGTACCCAAAGCAAAGTGTCCATTAGTTGCTGCGTTAATAGCTGAGCTTTAATGTTGTCTAAATAAACTGTTGAATAATAGAGGTTTAATTGTCCTTCTTTTTGGCCAAATGTATTGGAAATATCAGCACTGATCAGGCGTTCAGAATCGACATGTTTACCGGCAGAGTAGTGAGCAATGCCATTCTTATCCAATACCTCAATTTTACTGATCCCGTCTACTAATGCGAGACGACGCTCTAACAAAGATTGAATATTTGAAATCGCTGATAGCGGTAAACCCAAGCTCATCGCCTGTTTAATATCATTGTCCGTTTCACTAAGGACGACTTGATACGTTGAGTCGCTAGTTTGAGTTAGCCGCTTTTCAAAGTTGAGGTAATTTAGCGTTGTGTTAAGACCATTGGAAAAGAGCAGCACAGCAATAATAGCCAGCACAAGTTTTACTCGTAATGAGAAAAACGATGGTGACTTACTGCTGTGATGCTTATCCATGACGACGTTTCCTTTAGCCATTTGATTAATTAATAGTTAGCTCGAAGCCTGCTGCGTTGCTTGCTGCAACCACTGACACTTGAGTGATAGGCTGCTGCTGGCTTAGGCGAGTGATACACTCTTCGGCTAGTTTTGGCATTAAAGAACGGTTGATGATCTGCTCTACTGCGCGGCCGCCTGTTGTTGGATCTGTATTCTTAGCGACAACAAAGTCGATAAAGCCTTTATCCCAAGTAAAGCTAGCTTGGTACTGTTCGGCCAATTTCTTCTTAATACGATTGAGAGAAATCTCAGTGATTTTTGCCAGCTCTTCATCGTTGAGTGGGTAGTAAGGCACAATCGTTGTACGTCCTAAGAATGCTGGCTTGAAGTAATGCTGAAGATCAGGGCGTATGCTTTCTAGCAACTGCTCATTACTCATTCGCTCATCTTGCTCTTCACACGCGTCACAGATCGCTTGGTCTGCGGCATTGGAGGTCATGATGATAATGGTATTTTTGAAGTCCACGGTTCGGCCTTCACTGTCTTTGATATGACCTTTATCGAAGATCTGGTAGAAGAGATCGTGAACGCCTGGGTGAGCCTTTTCCATTTCATCAAGCAATAACACAGAGTATGGGTTACGTCGGATAGCTTCTGTTAATACGCCACCTTCACCAAAACCGACATAGCCGGCAGGCGAGCCTAATAACATTGAGATCTTGTGCTCTTCTTTGAACTCAGTCATGTTGATGATAGTCATATCGTTGCTACCACCGTAAAGCTGCTCTGCAAGAGCCATTGCGGTTTCAGTTTTACCAACACCACTTGGACCACACATTAGGAACACGCCGATAGGTTTGCGGCTATCGGTAAGACCAGCACGTGAAATGCGAATCGCTTTGGCGAGCTCTTGCTTGGCGACATTCTGGCCAATAACACGCTTGTCCAGCTCTTCTTCCAGTGACAGTAGACGAGCAATCTCGTCACTCATCATGTTGCCGACAGGAATTCCGGTCCAATTGGCGATCACTTGAGCGATGGTATTGTCATCGACCATAGCGTTCACCAAAGGTTGCTCACCTTGGAGCGTAGCTAACTGATCAAGCGTGTCATTAAGTTGCTTCTGTTTCGTTAGATCGGGTGCATCAGTCTCGTCAGCTTGGCTAATTTCTTCTTGCAGCGCTTTGATTTTATCAACCAGATCGACTTCTTGTTCCCAACGAGTATTTAAAGCGACTAACTCTGCTTCGTTGGCTTTGATTGTCTCTGTGAGTTCAGCGATTTCTTCTTCAGCGATACCAAATAGGGCGTTCTCTTTTTCGAGTGCGACCTTTTCATTGTTCTGGTAGCGCATAGTTTGTTCTAGCGACTCAATCACCTCAGGCTTTGCGCCCTGAGTAAGAGCGATTCGTGCACTAGCGGTATCAAGCAAGCTGATCGCTTTATCTGGCAACTGACGACTTGGAAGGTAGCGGATCGATAAATTGACCGCAGCGTCAATCGCTGATTCCGCGATAAATGCGCCATGGTGTTTTTGTAAAGAGACTGCAACGCCACGCAGCATTTGCTTCGCGTCTTCTGCGTTAGGCTCCTCAATTGAAACCACTTGGAATCGACGAGTTAGTGCCGGATCTTTTTCAAAATATTTCTTATATTCCGCCCATGTAGTTGCAGCGATAGTTTTGAATTCGCCGCGAGCGAGCGCAGGTTTAAGCAAGTTAGCTGCATCGTTTTGGCCGGCAGCGCCGCCAGCACCGATTAATGTGTGTGCTTCATCAATAAAGACAATGATAGGCACTTCGCTGTTTTTGACTTCGTTGATGACATCTTTAAGGCGGTTTTCAAACTCACCTTTAACACTTGCGCCAGCTTGAAGAAGACCTAAATCTAGCGAGTGGATTTGTACACCTTGAAGCGCTCCCGGTACTTCATCTGCGGCAATACGAAGCGCAAGACCTTCAACCACTGCGGTTTTACCAACACCGGGTTCACCAACCATAATTGGGTTGTTTTGGCGCTTACGACAAAGGATATCGATCGCTTTTCTCACTTCGGCGTTACGCCCGGAAATTGGGTCGATATTGCCATCAAGCGCTTGCTGGGTAAGGTTGACCGTGTACTTACTTAATGCGTCGTTACCGCTTGGTTGACCACTGGCTACGGCTTCACCTGATGCTGATGTTTTCGCGCGCGCAACGGCCGTTTTGTTAATCAACCCTTGCAGCGATTCAAGAGAGACCGACTGTAAGCTATCGAGTTGAAGAGTATTAACGCCCAGCACGTTTTGCTGCAGCAAAGCTTGAACTAAGTGGAGACTGATAATTTCTCCGTGACCATAATTGACGGACGCAAGCATCCAAGCATCTTTCACTAATTCGGTTAAGCCATGGCTAAGTGTCGGTTGGCCTTCGTTGCCTTTGGGTAGTCGAGCTATTTTGCTTGAAAGCTCGTTGACAAGGTTCTCTTGCGCTAAGTTCTGCGATTGGATCAGGCTATTAAGGTTCGCATCTTGTTGAGAGATAAGTTGCAGTAGCCAGTGTTCAACTTCAATTGAAGCGACACCTTGGTTCATGGCTGCGCCTGCAGACACTTCTAAAGCTTGTTTTAGCTCTGAAGATAGCTTGGCGACTAAATTAGTTAAGGTTACTTGTGTCATACATTTATCCTTGTATTTCCAATGTTCAGAGCGCAAAGGCCACTGAACGCTCCTATTTGAGCAAAATACGAATCCTTTGCTGAGGTTTCCGTTCTGGTGCGAGGCAATCTACCTCACCGAGTTTTGCAGCTTGATTCATATTTGAGGACAGCTTAGGACGAGCGAGGTAGGCCCGCTTTACCTCGAGATAAATCGAAACTGGTGTATTGTCTTTTAAGTAATGCTGGATCAAGGTTTTCATACAATCAGCCAGCATGGCATCGTTTTGGATATCCGATAATTCCTGTTCATTTGCAGGCCTAATCGATACCAACAAATGAGTAAAATGAGTTAGGCAAGTCTTGCCAATCAGGAAGCCTTGGCCTATGCGACTGTTGTATGCTTGGTTTTCTCCTAAGCGAGTGAGTGAGTCACTTGGCAGCTTTCTGCGCTCAAAATGCTTAGTCGTTACATCAATTTCATACGGAAAGTAATCATTGAGAATTTGTTCGAGACCAGTCAGGCTTCGGCTGTCCTGGTTGAGCAATAGCGAGTACTGAAATAGATGAGCGTGCTCATCTTTTAGTGCAGCAAGGTTGTGCAGTAATTGAGTTTTGTCAGCGTTGAGTTCATGTTGAACTAATAGCCATTGTCTGCTCTCGAGTTGTGCAACAAGCTCAAAGTAGCGTTGATTGAAAACGTCGAGAAAGTCCTTTAACGCATGATCGTCATCGTGAAGTGCGAGCAATAACTCTTCGTAGATGTAGTAGGGGATCACGCCTTTTACGCCAGAAAGAGCCTGTTTCGCGAGTCTGAATTTAGCCTTATTGCTCTTTAATGAGAAGTATTGGATCTCGCTCGCGTCACCGGTTGGCATAGCCTCTGCTTTAAGAACCAATTGAACTCTGGTGTCAGAGTTCTCGATAAACTGAGACAACATACGCATTGCTTGAGCAAAGTCGTATTGTTGAGGGTTCTGGCTAAGGTCTCTAATTATGTTCATGCTAACTCCTAGGCCACTTAAAGCGCGTATTGGCTTCCGTGGTATTTAGGGTAGCGTTTAACGAAACCGTCTCGGCCGTAGACACGAATAGAGAGCTGAATGTATCGATCAAAGCTGCAGTACTGCTGGAAGAAACGATTTAATACATCACTAAAGGCTAGGAAACCGCTCTGCGTATCGAGTGTGATCTCAATTTCTGTGCCGGGGCAAAAGACGTTTTTGCCTAATATACGCAGCGCTGAAACCTGCGAGCGCAATTTTACGTCGCGGATAGTTTGGATTTCGTCCGCCGGGATCTGGCTGCGACTGCATAAGCGAAGCATTTGCTTTAAGGCTTCGGCCGGCTGTTTACTGTGCAATAGAGAAGAAAAGTTCGCATTTAGTAGTGCAACAAATTGCCAATGCAAATGAGGATCTGGCTCTCTCGCAATCGGTGCTGAAGGTGGGTATATGGCGTAGAACTCACCTGGCAAATTGATGCTTTCTAGGCACTCGAAGCTGCCCTGAACAGAGCAGGCTATTTTCCCATTAGTGCATAGCAAGCGAGTACCATACAGTCGGTTAAATTCCAGTTCTTGCTGGTTATTTAAACTGATCGCTAGGCGGAATTCGCTGTTGCTGTCACGAGTACACTGCCAATAGTCAGCGCGTTTGTTAGAGCGATAGCTGTCTTTGAATAGTGGTACCAAAGGCTTTTCACCCATAGAGGTGATTTCAAACACTTCCTTGACTTCGACAATCTCGATATCGTCATCACTATGTGCATCTGCATTAACAGGAACGCTTAAGCTACGTTGATCATAATTGGTTGGCTCGCCAGTTTTATCAAATAAGTTAATCGCCGGTACAATGTTTAGCTTAAAGACATGGCGGTCGAAAAGACGAATAAACTCGGTTGGCAAACTATGCATAAACAGATTGAGCACGATCTCTGAGTGATCGAACTTAGCCAACGCCTTTTTGAACTCTTTAATACGGAAGAACTGACGTTTTTCTTTAAAACAGAAAAACTCACTCACTAGCTGGTAGCCGGAGAACTGATTGCCTTTTTGGGGCAGGAAGCGGAACTCTTCGTCACTGACACGACTCGATAAATTTGCTGTGTCCAGTACGACGTGATGTTCGCAAGTGACATCGGATACAGAGATTGCTTGAGTCTCTGCAAGCAACAGCTCAACAAGAGAATCAGCATTGTTTTCGAAACCTTGAACAAACAGGTCGAGATTGTCGCAGTCTAATGAACTGAAATGCGTATCCGGGTCCTGAGTTGAGAGCTTGATTTGAATAACGCCCGTGGTCAACTCCGTGCCACGAGGGCGATTAAACTTAAATGGTGCGTTCGAAGCGCAAGTGTCAAGGATTGCAAACGGCGTAGTCTGTAAATCATCGACGGTAGTAAATACGCAGTCCTTGCCTTGCGCTGTCGCGTTAAATTGAGACCCTTTTGGCAACAATGTCGACTCTGAGAGATCGGAATCTTCGCCAAGCTCTAAATAGGCAACGCTTGGTATTGTTTGAATATAGCTAGGGTAGAGAACACCTAATAACCCCTCAATAACTTCAGGCAGTTGATCGGACAGTTTTTTCTCTACCGAGGCGTTAAGTAACGCGACACCGTCAAGTAAGCGTGCAAGGCTTGGGTCTTCTATTTGCCCCTGGTGTATTTTTAGGCGCTCAGCGTGCCCAGAGTGTTGCTGACCAAACTGTCCTAAGGCACGGCGTACTAATGTGAGCTCTTGCTCGTAATAGCGTAATAACGGATCACTCATAACTGTCCTCCGTCATTATGGTTTTCAAATTGTTCAGTGATATTTTTGAGTCAAAGATAAGATCTTTCTGCCCTTGGTCTGTTTTCGCTTTTGCCACAATGCTGAACGCAATCGCATTTTCATTCTCTTTACGTTCGCCAAGCTCTACTAATACCTTGGTCAGTCTCGGCTCAAAGTGGGTGATGTAACGCTCTAAGCGAAGAGCAAGCTGAGTTTGATCTAAGCTGGCGCTCAGTAATTGCACATCTTCAATGCCAAAACGGAAGTTAGAACGTTGAAGCTCAGTGAAGCGATCATCGATATCGACGAGTGACGCTTCTGATTCGAGAAGGCGAGTTAAATGATACTTGATATCTTCAATGTCACCGTTTGACATTGAGGTATCTGTCGGTTGAATAAATGCCTGCCAAAAGCCCATTACGCCACCTCGTCAAATTCTGTGGTCAGGACAACCTCACCAGAGAAGTGATCGTATTGATACTGAGGAACCATACGTAATGTACAAGAAAAGCTGCCTGCACTATGCGGTGACTCGACAATTGACACCTTGGCAAAACTAAGCGGGTATTTGGACAGTGTCTCTTCATTTGCAAAAGAAACATTGCTGGAAAATTTTTCGATCCAGTGTGTCAGAAACAGCTCACACTCCGCTGCTGTATTAAAGCTACCGATCATTTCCCGCACTTGTACCTTCAAATAATGTGCAATACGGCAAGACATTAAACTGGTTTGAATCTGGGTCAGAACTTTCTCGTTGTCGGTTCCGCCGCTCAACCAAATAGAGTTATTGCCGTTAAAATAGAACTTTTCACTCAAAACACTTTTTGTCAGCGGAATAAAGCCATTTTGTGCATAGAAGGTCGATATTTGGCCAAATAAAACCACGTCGGTTTCTGGTCGATTGAGAAACTGGCTAGTGTGAAGATCAATATTCGCCAGCGCACCTTGTGATTTATCGTTCCAGCGTGATTTGAGAAAGCCAAACCAATTCACACGGTGGTATTCGCGCATGATGGTTGCAACAAACGCAAACGTCGCGTTTCCCCATAGGCCTTGACCAGACTCGTTATAGATAAAGCCAACTTTTTCATTTTCGTATCGGCTACGCATACGAATTGACGGCATGACTAAACCAAGAAACTTTGAGGAAGTTTTGTTTCGCAGCGCTTGCCAAGGTTGGTAGTCTTCGCCGTGAAGGATTTTGTTGATTCGCTTAGTATCGGAAAGCCAATCAGCTGTCGACTGGACAAAAAAGTCATCAGCCGGAGAGAACAGCATCGGGCATAGGGTCATTTCCCCTAACTTGCTGAGAAGCTCTAACGTGAAGAGATCGTCATAATCGGCGTCGAAATCCATATCTAAAGAGATCTTATGGGTGAACATCATGCAACCAAAAGGTTGTCCGCCTAACGTATTCAGTTCTCGATTGCCAATCTTATTAAACAGGTCCGTTGCCTTGATCGTATAAGCTTGATTGACATCGCTAGAGACTTCTTCCCACGACATATTGAGTAGCTTTAGCTTAGTTCGCTGTTTACTCACTGGTAGCTTTGCTAGGCCTTCTAAACCTAACCAACTTGAATGGAGATTTTGAAAGTCATCATGGTGGATGATGCTATCCATCTGCTGCGAGATTTTTTTGTCGAGCTCGACTATAAGGCGAGAGACACTGCTGATGAGTTGCCCTTTACTTGATAATGCATCAGGCATCACATCAGACAACATAGAGAGAGACTCTAACAAAAAGTCGCTCTCTGTGCTGTCTAATAATGTGAAGTCTAGCTGCCATTTAGAATCAAGATTCATATCCAACATCGTCCTTGAAAAATAATGGGAAAAGAAGGCCGGACGAGCCGGCCTATCAATGATTAACCTGGGATTTTGGCAACCATACGAACTGACGTGGTCAGCTCTTCAAGTTGTAGCCAAGGACGTAGGTGGGCAACAGCTGAGTATGCGCCCGGACGACCTGGTTGCTCTACAACTTCAATGCGAGATTCCGCAAGCGGTGTTTTCGCGCGCTGTTCGTTACCAATGGCACCAGCGTTGGTGTATTGGTCGATCCACAGCTGAAGTTCACGTTGAATATCAGGAGCTTCAAGGTTCGAACCTAACTTGTCACGACCCATCACTTTTAGATAGTGGGCGATACGGCCACTTGCCATGATGTACGGCAGGCGAGCTGAGATTGCAGCATTCGCTGTCGCATCTGGATCTGTGTAAGTTTTAGGTTGCTGCGTCGTTTGTCCACCGATAAACACGCCGTAGTTGCTGTTTTTGTAATGAACAAGTGGAAGGAAGCCTAAGTCGCTGAGTTCTTTTTCACGCTCATCCGTTAGGTTAACTTCGGTCGGACATTGTTGAACTAGGTCACCAGCTTCAGTCTTGTAAGTAAGGTTAGGTAGGTTTTCTACTTTACCACCATTATCTAGACCACGAATCGACGTACACCAACCAGAAGCAGTGTAAGCTTGAGTCATTTTTAGGCCGAGATCGTAGGCCGCATTTGACCAAACAAGCTCATCGTTACTTGCTGGATTTGGATTACCATCCATATCCGTGCCAAGCTCTTCATAGTCGAATAAGCTTGTGCCTAAACCTTTTGCACCGTATGGCAAGCGAGCCATAGTGCGAGGAAGTGTTAGTGTTACGTAACGAGCATCGTCACTCTGACGGAATGAGTTCCAAGCGGCGTACGCTGGTGAGTCAAAGCCTGCTGCTACTGGCTTACCTTCGTCGAAAGTTGTGAAGTCATTGAATTCGAACATTTGCGCATTGGCCGCAGCAACGAACGGTGCATGACATGCTGCGGCAACTTCACCCATGTAGCGAAGTAGGGCTACGTCTTCATCTTTTGCACTAAATTCATAGTCACCAATGAATGTACCGTATGGTTCACCACCCGCCGTACCAAATTCACCTTGATATACAGCGTTGAATAGCGGGCTACGGTCAATAGCAGGTGCATCTTCAAACTGTTCTAGCAGCTCTTCTTGGCTGTAGTCGACCATTTTGATTTTTAGGTCGCGACCAAGTTCGCTTTCTTTTACCAGTTTCTGTAGACCACGCCATGAACCTTCCAGTTTTTGGAAGTCTTTTTGCTGCATAACCTGAGAAAGTTGACTAGAAAGCTTCTTGTCGATCTCAGAGATTGCATTTTCAATAGTCTTAGTCAGGTTTTTATCCCACGTGACCGTACCAGATAGCGCTTGCTCAGCAAGAACAGAGAAGAGCTCTTTAGTTGTATCAGCAGGTGTTTGCGTTGTTGCTTCAATCGCTCGATCAAGGAAGCTCAGAGCACCTTCGGCAGCGCCAGCTTCCGCTTGGGTTTGGTTTTCAGCTTCTGTGCTCATTATTCATCTCCCTCTTTTTTAATGCCGAGTTCATCAGATAACGCATTGATAGTATCTGCACTTTGCAGAACTTCTTTTAATAGCTTCTCTAGGTCGCGAGAGCGGTCGGCCTTAGAAAGTAGAACTTTTAGTTGATTACGGGTTTCTACTAGCTTCTTAAGAGGCTCTACCTGTTCAACGATCGCTTCAGGTTCGAAGTCCTTCATCGAATTGAACGTAAGGTTCGCTTCAAATTGGCTATCGTCATCAGCTAGAACATTGTCTACTTTCATGCTTAGTTCTGGACCAACACGCTTCATAACGTTGTCAAAGTTATCTTTGTCTACGTTATAGAAAGTGCGTTCCTCGACATCTTCTTTGTCTTGCTTATGACCCGAATAGTCACCAATTACCCCAACAACAAATGGGAGTTCTTTGGTTTCTACAGCGCCATTGGTTTCCACATCGTAAGTGATACTTACGCGGTTTTTACTTACGCGTTTGTGTTGGGAATTCAGTGCCACAATGGATCTCCTTATTCAATTAAGATGCTGTAGACGTTACTTTCGCCGTAGTTGCATCGAAGCCCACTTCTGGACCTTTCTCAATCTTGCCGCCTTCACCTTCGATGTAGTACGCCTTAGAAATTTCTGTGTACGTAAGGCTAAATGATTCGTTTGGTAGCGTACCGTCTGAAGCTGCCATGTTGTAGCTAGACATACGAGCTGCTTTCAGAGTTAGAATTAGGTAAGGATCGGCACCAGAACCTTCACGGTTAGGCTTGGTCATAACGATTTCAACAGTTTTACCTTCACCGCCTGGAGCGTATAGGAAAGTAGTCAGGTGAGGTGTTGCGCCGTCACAACCACGAGTAACGTTTACTTCACCCAGTGCAACCATACCTTGGTCTGCATTGTTAGCATTACCAACGTCGATACCAACGCCACGCACAGCGTTCCAAGTGATAGTATCGATAGCAAAAAAGCCATCTTTACCACCAATCTTCTCTACTGTAGCTGCACCCTTAGGTTTCGTGCCGTCGATTCTCATGAAAATAGAAGCCATTTTATTCTCCTTTGCTATCTAGCATTATTTACCACTCAAAGTCGCTAAGACTGTCTGTCGACTTAGAGGTGGTCTCTTCAGTTTTTATAGGTTGAGTTGGTACACTCTCTTCTGTAGGAAGGGTAACGGAAGAAGGTGACACTTGAGCGACTTCTGCTTGACTAACAACAGGGCTGCTCATATTTACAGTCGGAGAGAACGCTTCTCCTTTATCAGCAAGGTCAACTTTGTCTAAGTTGTCCATACCAGTTAATTGATTGATATGCTCCATAACGTTGCTATTTCCGCCCGTCATTTCCTGTAGGAGCTCAGGTAAACTCATGTATCCCCAACGAATAGCTCGTTCAAGTAAGAAGGAGATAGGGCTATGCGGCTCAGTCGCTTTGAAATACTCAGCGATTTTTCTCAGCTCTTGGAACGCGTGATCGCGAGATGCAAGGTTACCAACGCTGGTAAAAGCAGCGGCATTGGTCGCTAGAGCTTGGTTGATTGATGGAGAAGCACCTTTGGCGTTCGCGTTACTTGTTGGCGCTGCGGGCTCTACAGCTTGCGTAGGGTTCGACGCTGCCGCCATTTCCGTTAACGGCTCTGCAATGCTCACCTCAGGCGTGACTTCTGCTTGTACTTCTTCGACAGTTTCTTCTTTACGAGGCAGGAATTCTTCGTCGAGCGGCCAGCTAGCAAACTTCTCTTCGGTTAAGAATCGAATCGCATTGATAGAGTTGGCGATATTGGCTTTGACGAAACGAAAACTAGTTGGTGTGACGCCTATTGACTGACACTCTTTTGCGATAGCCGCTTCTGCCTGTGAAAAATGTTGGTAGCTTTGAGAGAGCAGCATTACTGTCTCTTCAACTTCAGATGAGAATTGGCTCTGAGCCGCCTCTTTAAGATTCGCAAGTTCACCGGAACGCTCTGCCCGCAAATAATCGCCATAGGTTATTTCGTCGATAAGGCTGATAAGTTGTAGGGGCATGAAAAGGGCAGTGGAGTCGTTACTTTCACCGACGAGCTGAAGTAATGGCTTGATTCTAAATTCTGCTAGTTCTCTTGCGATACCCTGTTCGTCGCTGCTCTTGAGCTTATTCTCAGGCAGGGTCGGGTGAAGGGTCGACCAGTAGCGTTCAACAAGCTCAGTTAGTACTTTCGTTGAGTCGGCGAGTGCTTGATAAGGCTTCGCCGTGAATAACTGGCTGGCGATATACCAACCTAAAAGCTCAATGTCTTTTGTGGACTTTGTTAACGCATAGAATGCATCTTGTCTTAATTGAGCCCAATTGGAATCATTGGCGTCGAGTAATGCTTCATCACTGGATGCATCAGGTGTTTCAATAAGCTGACGGAATGAGGATTGAGCGGTGTTGTAGCTGTTACGAAGAGAACGGTACGCCGATCGATCGAGCTTCAGGTAAGTTCCTGTTTCTGCTTCATCTGAAATTGGCGCCAATAAACTTTCGATATCTACCATACGACTTCCGTTGCTTTGATGTAAATGTGTAGTTAATGCAAGTGATTGTTTAATTGTTATATTAGGACTTTTCCTACATAGCTATAGTCTAGGGTTATTTTATAAAAAGGCTCGTCCAAAATTACTATTTACTTAAAAAGGTGACCTGCATCTAGAAAATTGGACGGATGACGGTTAAAAAGTAGTAAATCCTTGTTTGTGAAATGGTTTATCCACCTATTAACACTGTGGGCATACCTAGAACGATTGAGCCGCCGTGCGCTGTCGTATCGCCCATTCTTGCTGCGGGTTTGTTCATAATTAATACAGTCGCGCTACCTTTGATGATCGAATCTGGAGGGCCTACACATACGCACATATCGCCCATCGTCGCCGCCGGCATATTGCCAATAAGGACGGTTGGCACGCCTGGGCCTGTTATAGGACCGCCGACATGAGGCACGGGTGGTACAGCAGGTGTTTGCATTGGGCAAACGTGCATATCAGTCAGTCTTGCTGCTAAGGTCATGCTGGTACTCCATTGCCACCGCACGCAATATCGATAACGTAAGTCATTGAATTAGTATAGTAGTCATCTGCGTTTTTCCAAGTTGGTAACGCAGCAGAATGGTTAATTGCACCTGCAACTGCTTTGGCAAACAAGAAAGGGTCTGGTAGCACTACGGGTAAGTCAGGTGAAACAATGCTTCCCGAACCATTCCAAAATACTGCTTGAGCTAACCAAGATGGACCGCAGTTAAGCTCTAATCGGTTAGAGAGTAGTTCTGCTTTGCGTCTTAGCTCTTCGTTAGGGGAGTGGACCCATTGCTGGGCGGTTTGGATACACTGCATTTGGCTAGTGCTCCAAACGTCCTTACGTTGTAATAGACATAGGCTAGCCCACCAGATCGCTTCTCTAACTGGCAGCGCATGCGCCAGGAATTGAATCAAGTCATTGTAGAGTTCGTTCTCGCGCAAAGCTTGAATTGATTCCTCAATCGTCAGATCCGGATTTAGCAGGTCCATGGCTTCTTCTGACGCTTTGAATCTAGGTAGGATTTGCCCGCAGGTCTGATATGGGATTTTTTTATAACTCATTAGTTTACCTTGACAATCGCGCCTTTCACTTCGCCCATCACACCACCATCAAACGTCGCTTTGAGGCCAGACTTGAACTCCGCGCTGAGTGAACCTTCGGCGGATAGGGTAGTGTCCGCCTTAATTGCCACACTTAAGCCTTTAATTGAGTTTGAACTGGTGGCTTCAAGTGCAGTGGTGGTTCCGCTGACTTTGTTGGCAGAGGTGGCTTTACTGGTGACATTGGTGCCTTGAAGATTAAGCGCATTGCTCGCTTTAATGTCTATGCTGCTCGCTTCTATCGAGATGGAAGATGACGAGATGGATATCTTGCTAGAACCTACCTTTAAATCAATGGTGTCATCAGCTTCTAACGTAATCGTCTTAGCTTTTTCAGACAGTGCCTTTGTTACGGAGAGGGTATAGTTGTCTTCGGTTTTGACCGCCATCTGTTTGGTCACCGTCTGAGCCAGTTCACCCTTAATGGTTTCAGTGTGATTGTTTTCGATTTCGTTGGTTAAATCCTTTGCCGCATGGAGGTAGATAAGCTCGTTATCCTTCTTGTCATCGAAATAGAGTTCATTCGATTGACCGCTTAACTTAGTCTTAATACCACTTTTGGTCGTATTGGCTTCTTTGTAAGGCGGGGCATTTTTGCTGTTGTAGACACTGCCGGTAATGATCGGTTGATCTGGGTCGCCATCAATAAATGAAACCAGCACCTCTTGGCCTGTGCGAGGGACAAACTGAGCGCCGTAGCCATTGCCAGCCAGCATTTGCGCGACTCGTACGTAACAACTGGTTTTATCGCCACTCGATTCCGTGTCCCAATGAAACTGGATATAGACACGTCCTTGCTCATCTTGATTGATCTCTCCGGCGCTAGAGCCAGCTACCGTCGCACTTTGAAGGCCATGAACGCGACTCTTTTCAATCGGTGTTGGATAGTATGAGGTGGTTTTTGGGATTGCTGTGATTTGGCTATTACAGACCACATCTTCGGTGTATTGGGTCGTGACAGAAATGATCGAATAATCTGCCAATTGAGATTTGTCTAAATGACTTGCTAACGAAAACCATGTTGCTACTTCAAACAGGTCATGTTTAGCGGTTGCAACGACCTTTTCATAGTCTTGCTCTAAATAGCCAATACGTCTCTTGGCTAGGTTACTAGCAAGGTCGGTTTTATCACCGGACACCCCTTGTGGAGGGTAGTGTCGGTTAGCCAGCTTAGTGTTGTTCGCTATGGTGTGATTACTCTTTTGCGCTTTGCTCGATACCAGCTTTGATTGGCTGTAATCGTATGCAGTTAACTCAACGCTCGCACCGTGAAATGATAATGCCGGGGACCATGATTCGATAAGGGGCAATGAACCGCTTGGGGTTTCGACCATATCAAACTTTGCATCGCTTGCTTTATCAAACGGGGACTGAGCGTCTTGCAGTACTAACGTATGATCTTTATCAGAATGAGTGAAGTAGTATGATACGCCTTCTTCCGCGAGTAAACGCGTCACAAAGTCATAGTCGGATTCATTATATTGAAGGCAATATTCGCGCTTGGTCGTCGGCATTTTCGCGACTTTATAGCAGCCTTTGAAGCCGGCATTATCGAAGATATCGCTGACGATATCTTTGGTTGACTGGTTCTGATAAACACGAAATGAATGGGTATGTTTGAGCAGCTCTAACCAAGGTTTGAGTGTTACTTCATAAAGAGCGAACTGCAGGTTCCCATCCATCCCTAAGCTCTTTACGCCAGTGATAATGCCATTATACGAGCGAGATAACGTCGAGCTGCCTGAAACGTTGGAATAGCGGTTAATGGTGAGCAATTGACCAAGTTGATTCTGAATATCAAAACTATTCGAGATAAGGGTCGCAGTCACTAAAAATGGTTCAGATAGGGTTTGGGTAACAGAAAATTGGCTTATTGCATGATCCTGCCCTTGGTAATCTTTTGCTGACATTGGACCGGAGGTGGCGGAAAAGTTCTCAGCCATGGCACTTCCTTATAACTGACTTCCCGTTTGAGTAAGTCTACTCTAAACAATGATTTGTGATTTATTGTTAATAATTCATTAAAAAGTAGCAGGTATTGATTCTGAAATAAATTAAATTCACTATTATCTTATAAATTAGATAATTATAAGGAGAGAGAAATGGCGAGCTCAGACGCTAAAAGAATGGCAAAGGAATTCCTGAATCATGTAGAGAAGGAAAGTGCGTCATACCACAAAAGTTGGTCGCGAAAGTTTGGCAATAAGTATCAATCTGCGAAGAACTGGGTTAAACGTGACAAAAAAATGGTCGCGATGGACGTGGTTCAAAAAGGGGTAAAAACAGGTATTGGGATGATACCGTTCCCAGGCAGTAAAGAAGGGGCCGCGCTACTAGAGGCTGCTGGTGGCACCGCTCTTAAAGCTGCGTCGAGAAAAGCGTGGGAAGAAGGCTCAAAGAAAGGGGTTAAGACTTTGCTTTCTAAGAAAATTGAAGAGGCGAGGAAGCAACTTAAGGTCAATCCTGTCGGTAAAGTCGATCATCAAGTGTTTGTGAACTCGGCCCAAAAACGCGATCAAAAGATGCATGCGATTCGAAAACTTGTTAAATACGAAATTAAGCTGTTGCCTAAGAAAGCTGATGAATTGAGTTTAAGGCTATTTAAGCTCAAAGAAGCGATTAATTCATCGAGAAATAAGCTATCACAAACGATAGTCAGTATGGACTCAAGTGAAGGGGCAACCTTAGAACGAATGCAAGCATGGGCAGCTTACTTTTCAGCTGTTCAAGAAGTTAACCATTATCAGGATAAGCTGAGAGATACCTTGGTACATATCCAGGAAATCACTAAGGATGTTGAGTGGTTCCTTGCGTCGAGTGAAGCGGCCACAGAGCAAATGACCGCGGAAAACCTACCTAAATTAGAAGAAGCTTTTGATCAGATCAAGCGTGGCTACGGCAACATTAACTCACTCAAGCAGCTACAAGAAATGATGATTGAGCGAAACCTGATTGAGGCAGGAATGATGGACCCAAGTGCAGCTAAGTACAAATATACGCAATAGTCGTAATAATGTGTGAATTTAAAAAAGGAACTCAATTGAGTTCCTTTTTTCATTCTGCTTATTCACGGCTATCCGCGGCAATTAGCTTTGCATTGTTGAAACTATACGCCATGCTGGCGATTTCATTCGGTTGTTCGGATATCTCGTCGACTGGTGGAAGAACCACAAAGAAAATCAGTGGCTCATGGTAAGCGGATCGCCAAGCATGAGCATAACGATCTTTTTTATACGCGGAGAGATTGATGGTTAAGACCAGACTTTCCGCCGGTAACTGGCTGCCTTTAAATCTTCCCAATTCATGTACTGCGCCCCAAAGTGACTCAAGCGGACGCTCGTGGGTGCTTTTTAAAAACATCTCTAATTGAAGTGTGCCTTGTTCATTTAACTCATCGGCCGCTAAGCGCTGGATCACTCTTTTTCCATCTATAAAGGGAAGGTAAGACAAGTTATTGTCTACAATCTTTTCGTGTTGCGGGCAAAGTTGGATGGTATTGGCATCTTGTTGGCTTGCGTAGACTTCACAAGAAAACTGCTCAACTATCGTCTTTAACGTTTTGTGAAAGGATGGTGTTTTTAAGTCTTCAAAAGAAAAACCTTCACTGTTTTCGACTTCAGCAAACACTTTACTGAAGGACGCCTCTATCTCGTTTCGTTTCTCTAGATTGATTAACGCATTTTGTTTGATGGCTGATTTGAGAACATTGTTTGACTCAATCACGGCGATCTCATCATCGGAATATATCGCTTCACTTAAGAGAGGGTAATAAGGCTCTCGTTCAGGTGCAGAGAAAAAAGCGCAACCACTTAGCAATAAGCTTGTGGTGATCGTGCTAAACGCGAGGGCTTTGTGGAGGTACATATAGTTTAGGTTACGAGAGTAGCTGTTGGTTTTCAGATACTAATCTGAATAGGGCAATGACTCACTGCGCAAATATCAATAAAGCTGTGCGCGTCACATTAGACGTACGGTTGCATACATGGTGTTACTTGGCTCAGATCATCCTATGCTTTATACCTTAGTCTAAATTGTCGACAATCTTCTTGATTGTCGACAATGTTGTGGTCTATTTTAAATGTATCAGAACAAATTGTAGACAGTGTGTTGCCTTGATACGAGTGCATTGATTATGAATATAGAACTTAAAACTCGACAAAAAGAGGGTGGTCCGGATAAGGAAAATACCAAGTCTGAAAGCCTTACAGAATCTTTGATAGAAGCGATAGTCAGTGGCGAGATCGCGCCGGGTAGTAAGATTTCAGAGCCTGAGTTAGCCAAGTTATATCAAGTCAGTCGAGGTCCACTCAGAGAAGCGATCATGCGCATTGAAGGTCTTGGTCTTATTGAACGTATCCCTCATGTAGGGGCAAGAGTGATCACCTTTTCTCCTGAGAAACTCATTGAGCTGTATTCGGTGCGCGAAGCGTTAGAGGGCATGGCCGCAAGATTGGCAGCAAGACACATCACCGAAGAAGAGCTGGTTGGGTTAGAGTCAGTATTGTCGACACACTCAAAGCATATTGATGAAGTGGAGGGGGCCTCATACTTCCATCAACATGGCGATTTCGACTTTCATTACCGCATTATATTGGCCAGCCGTAACAGTAAGCTTATTTCACTGCTTTGTGATGAGCTCTACCACTTATTGCGCATGTATCGTTACCAATCTCCAAGGGCTCAGTCTCGCCCAGTCGAGGCATTAGACGAGCATAAATACATCTTACAGGCGATTCGAAATAGAGATGAAGAGTTAGCAGAGATGCTGATGAGACGTCATATTTCGGGCAGCCGAACCTTGATTGAGCAACAAATCCTAAGGGACTAGAGGAAGACAACATGAGTTTATCTCAAGGAGCAAAGTTCAGGCTCGCGGTTGAACAAAATGACCCATTACAAATCGTGGGTACGATTAACCCTTATTGCGCCATGATGGCGAAAAATTTAGGCCACCAAGCGATCTATCTTTCTGGTGGGGGAATTGCCAACGCATCGTATGGACTACCTGATTTAGGCATTACTACGCTTAATGATGTTCTTGTCGATGTAGAGCGTATCACCAATGCGTGTGACTTGCCGTTACTTGTCGATATTGATACTGGCTTTGGTGGCGCTTTCAACATCGCGCGTACAATCAAGGCGATGGAGAAAGCTGGCGCGGGTGCGGTTCACATGGAAGACCAAGTTGCGCAGAAACGCTGTGGACATAGACCCAATAAAGCGATTGTTAGCCAACAAGAGATGGTCGATCGCGTCAAAGCGGCCGTTGATGCGCGAACCGATGAAAGCTTTGTTGTCATGGCGAGAACAGACGCGCTAGCAGTCGAAGGTATTGATAGTGCGATTGAGCGAGCGATAGCTTGTGTTCAGGCGGGTGCTGATATGATTTTCCCAGAAGCGATGAGCCGTTTGGATCAATACGTTCAGTTCTCTGAGGCTTTAGAGCAGGCAACAGGCAAGCATGTGCCAATATTGGCCAATATTACTGAGTTTGGTCAAACGCCGCTGTACGGCTGTGAAGAGCTGGCTAAGTCAAAGGTCGATATGGTGCTTTATCCACTCAGTGCGTTTCGCGCTATGAATAAAGCGGCAGAGATGGTCTACAAGCATTTATTGGAAGTGGGCAATCAAGAAGCATTGACCGATGCTATGCAAACGCGCAAAGAACTCTATACCCATCTTAAATACCATGACTATGAAGATAAGCTTGATCAGTTGTTTTCTGAAGGGAAGTAGAAACAAACGGAAGTCCAGGAAAAGAGTTTCGGAACCAAACCAATAACGTGAAATTGTTTGATAACAAAATGCTCCGATAAGAGAGCGAGATCAAACAGAAAAGGAGTTCAAAAATGCCTCTATCATCAAAAAAGAATGAAGAGTTAGGTGGCGCAGGCCTACGTGGTCAAAGCGCTGGTAGCACAGCTTTGTGTACTGTCGGGAAAACGGGGACAGGGTTAACCTATCGTGGTTATGATATCACCGATCTGGCCAATAACGCTCAGTTTGAAGAAGTTGCTCACTTGCTGTTACGCGGTCACTTGCCTAATCAGAAAGAGCTGGATGAGTATAAAACGCGTTTAACCAGTTTGCGTGGCCTACCTGCAGCGTTAAAACAAGCACTTGAATTGATCCCAGCATCGGCTCACCCGATGGATGTTATGCGAACCGGATGCTCAATATTGGGCAATCTTGAGCAAGAAATGAGTTTTGACCAGCAATTGGATGCGACAGAGCGCATGCTGGCACTGTTTCCTGCCATCATTTGTTACTGGTACCGCTTTAGTCATGACGGCGTTCGCATCGATACGAAGATCAATCTCAGCCTTGTATTGGCGGTTACTTCCTCAAGATGTTAACGGATAAAGAGCCAACAGAGATCCACAAACAAGTGATGCATTGTTCGCTTATCTTATACGCAGAGCATGAGTTTAATGCCTCGACTTTTGCTGCACGCGTGTGCGCTTCAACGTTATCTGATATTCACTCATGCATTACTGCGGCGATTGGTACGCTACGTGGTCCTTTACATGGCGGTGCAAACGAAGCCGCAATGGAGATGATCCAAGATTGGCAAACGCCAGAAGAAGCCGAAACCAATATCATGCAGATGCTAGCAAACAAAGACAAAATTATGGGTTTTGGTCATGCTATCTATCGCGAGAGTGACCCAAGAAATACGCTCATTAAACGTTGGTCGAAAGAGCTCTCTTTAGCCGTTGGCGATACACATCTTTATGCGGTGTCCGAGCGTGTCGAAGCTGTGATGAAGCGCGAGAAAGGCTTATTTTGTAACGCTGATTTCTTCCATGCCTCTGCCTATCATTTTATGGATATTCCAACAAAATTGTTCACGCCTATTTTTGTGATGAGCCGACTGACTGGTTGGGCGGCTCACGTCTATGAGCAGCGCGCGAATAACCGAATTATTCGTCCAAGCGCAGATTATACCGGGCCAGATCACCAAGATTGGATAGATATCGAGAGTCGTTAAGCGGTTGGGTAGTTGCCAACTATTCGCCTCACATGCGCTGAGGCGAACAACCTATTACCTGAATGGAAGCAGATATGAGCAATAATACTTTATACCGAAAAGCGCTTCCGGGGACCGAACTTGACTATTTCGATGCCCGAGAAGCGGTCAATGCACTATCAGATGGTGCGTATGAAAAACTGCCTTATACCTCTCGCGTACTAGCCGAACAATTGGTTCGACGCTGTGAGCCTAGCAAACTTAATCAAAGCTTAGAGCAGCTTATTTATCGTAAGCGAGATCTCGATTTCCCTTGGTACCCTGCTCGTGTGGTGTGTCATGACATACTCGGCCAGACTGCGCTTGTTGATCTCGCTGGTCTAAGAGATGCCATTGCAGAACAGGGTGGTGACCCTGCAAAAGTGAACCCTGTAGTGGAAACGCAACTCATTGTAGACCACTCATTGGCAGTAGAGCATGGCGGGTACGATCCGGAAGCGTTTGAGAAAAACCGCGCGATTGAAGAGCGTCGAAATGAAGATAGATTTCATTTTATTGAGTGGTGTAAAACGGCATTTCAAAATGTCAGCGTGATCCCTGCGGGGAATGGCATCATGCATCAGATCAACTTAGAGAAAATGTCGCCGGTTGTCCAAGCGAAACAAGGGGTTGCTTATCCAGATACCTGTGTGGGGACCGATAGTCATACGCCCCATGTTGATGCACTGGGCGTAATCGCCATCGGGGTGGGAGGCTTAGAGGCGGAAACGGTGATGCTAGGCCGTCCTTCGATGATGAGATTGCCAGACATTGTTGGTGTGAAACTCACAGGTAAGCGCCAGCCGGGCATTACCGCTACCGATATCGTTTTAGCGATCACTGAGTTTCTGCGTAGTGAACGTGTGGTTTCTTCGTACCTTGAATTCTTTGGCGAGGGTGCTAGAGATCTCACCATTGGCGATCGAGCGACAATATCCAATATGACACCAGAATATGGTGCCACTGCAGGTATGTTCTATATCGATGAGCAAACGATCAATTACCTTAAGCTGACTGGTCGTGATGAAGAGCAGGTTGCATTGGTAGAGCAGTACGCTAAGCAAACGGGCTTGTGGGCTGATGATCTAGACACTGCCCAATATGAGCGTGTGCTGGAGTTTGATTTGTCTCAGGTGACTCGTAATATGGCGGGTCCGTCAAATCCTCATCGTCGACTTCCTACCTCTGAGCTTGTTGCACGCGGCATTGCCGGTGAAATGAAAGAAGAGCAGTCCTCACATCAATTACCAGATGGTGCGGTAATTATCGCGGCTATCACCTCATGTACCAATACCAGTAACCCTCGGAATGTTGTCGCAGCGGGCCTTGTCGCTAAGAAAGCCAATGAACTAGGTCTTGTCAGAAAACCTTGGGTGAAGTCGTCATTCGCACCTGGCTCAAAGGTTGCCAAACTTTACTTAGAAGATGCTGGGCTGTTACCAGAATTGGAAAACCTCGGTTTTGGCATCGTGGCCTATGCGTGTACCACATGTAACGGTATGAGCGGCGCACTCGACCCTGAGATTCAGCAAGAGATCATCGAACGAGATGTCTACACCACAGCAGTGTTATCAGGAAATCGCAACTTTGATGGGCGTATTCATCCTTATGCAAAACAGGCGTTTCTTGCTTCTCCACCGTTAGTGGTGGCCTATGCATTGGCAGGAACAATGCGTTTCGATATTGAACGTGACTCATTAGGCTCTGACCAAAGCGGCAATCCAGTTTACCTCAATGACCTATGGCCGACGGACGAAGAGATTGATGCTGTCGTGGGTAAGCACGTTAAACCTGAGCAGTTTAAACAGGTCTATATCCAAATGTTTAAGCTCGATGACGACGAACGTAACAGCAATCCTTTATACGACTGGCGACCTAAGAGCACATATATACGCAGGCCTCCATATTGGGAAGGGGCGCTGGCAGGAGAACGTAGCCTGTCAGGAATGCGTCCGTTAGCGGTGTTAGGAGATAACATCACAACTGATCACTTATCGCCGTCTAACGCGATTTTAGCGAGCAGTGCTGCCGGCGAATACCTTGCTTCCATGGATGTGCCAGAGGAAGATTTTAACTCATACGCAACGCACCGAGGCGACCACTTAACGGCGCAGCGAGCAACGTTTGCTAACCCTAAATTATTCAATGAAATGGTATTAGAGGAAGGAGAAGTCGTTCAAGGTTCACTGGCGAGAGTCGAGCCTGAAGGTAAGGTGACGCGTATGTGGGAAGCCATCGAGACTTATATGCAGCGTAAGCAACCACTGATCATCATCGCAGGTGCGGATTATGGCCAAGGCTCATCGCGCGATTGGGCGGCGAAAGGTGTGCGCTTGGCAGGTGTTGAAGCTATCGCAGCAGAAGGTTTTGAGCGTATTCACAGAACTAACTTAGTGGGAATGGGCGTATTGCCACTGCAGTTTAAAGCAGGCACAGATCGAAAGACCCTCCAACTAGACGGGAGCGAGCTTTATGATGTGATCGGTGAAATAACGCCGGGAGCAGACTTAGCGTTGGTAGTGACTCGCACTAACGGTGCAAAAGTCGATGTGCCGGTAACGTGTCGCTTAGATACCGAAGACGAAGTGAATGTCTATAAAGCAGGCGGCGTATTACAACGCTTTGCTCAAGACTTCTTAGCACAATAGGTGGGAGGTAATTATGGCATCAAGTCAAATCAAAGTGCCCGCTACCTATATGCGTGGAGGTACCAGCAAAGGGGTCTTTTTTAATCTCGAAGATCTTCCAGCGCAAGCGCAAGAATCAGGTGAGGCAAGAGATAAGTTATTGCTACGCGTCATCGGTAGCCCTGATCCTTATGGTAAACAAATCGATGGTATGGGCGGGGCGACGTCAAGTACTAGCAAGACGGTGATTGTTTCGAAAAGTACTCGGCCTGATCACGATGTTGACTATCTGTTTGGGCAGGTATCGATTGATAAACCGTTTGTCGATTGGAGTGGCAATTGCGGCAACTTGTCTGCCGCTGTCGGGCCTTTTGCCATTCATGCTGGCCTGATTGACCCACAGCGCATTCCACACAACGGTATCGTAGAGGTGCGAGTCTGGCAGGTAAATATCGCCAAGAGCATTGTCGTTCACGTTCCGATTGTTGACGGTTTCGTTCAAGAAACAGGGTTGTTTGAACTTGATGGCGTGACGTTCCCTGCTGCCGAAATACAAGTCGACTTTATGTCTCCGGGAGCAAGTGAAGGGAGCATGTTCCCAACTGGCAATGAAGTGGACACCTTGGAAGTGCCAAGCGTAGGAGCCTTCAATGCGACCATGATTAATGCAGGGATACCGACCATCTTTATTGATGCTGAGGCGTTAAACTATCAAGGCACTGAGTTACAAGAGGCAATCAACAGTGATCAAGCGGCATTAGACCGCTTTGAAACCATCCGAGCCTATGGTGCGTTAAAAATGGGCCTCATTGAGTCTGTAGAGCAAGCCAGTAACCGCCAGCACACGCCTAAAATTGCCTTTGTATCACAACCCAAAAGCTATGTTTCATCGAGTGGTAAGAACATTGATAAACAGCAGATTGATCTGCTGGTGCGAGCGTTATCGATGGGTAAGCTCCACCACGCGATGATGGGCACCGCAGCGGTTGCCATCGCTGTCGCAGCGTGCGTTCCCGGTACGTTGGTGAATAATGCCTGTGGAGGCGGGGAGCGTGAGTCTGTCACGTTTGGCCACCCGTCAGGCACACTTAAAGTCGGTGCCAAAGCACTGAATACTGGCGATGGTTGGACAGCAGAAAAAGCATCAATGAGCCGAAGCGCTCGCATCTTAATGGAGGGCTTTGTGCGTGTACCCTCCGATATCTTTGAGTAATTGGCACCACGTCAGTTACAAACGACATAAATAAAGCAATGTCAGGACATACTGGAGGAAGCAATATGTCTGCATATCAGAAAGAATATCAATGGGCCCTCAGTGAACCGGAATCATTTTGGGGTGCACAGGCGAACAATATTGATTGGTTTAAAACCCCGGAAACGATCTTAGCGAGCGATGAGAACGGCATAGAGCGATGGTTTCCTGATGGCGTTCTAAACACTTCATGGCTAGCGTTGGATTACCATTGCGATCAGGGAAGAGGTGATCATGTTGCCTTGATTTATGACTCGCCAGTGACGGAAACAAAACAGCAATACACGTATTGTCAGCTGCGAGACAAAGTCGCAAAAATCGCGGGCATGCTCGCTCTTCAAGGCGTAACCAAAGGCGACCGAGTCGTGATTTATATGCCAATGATACCAGAAGCTGCGATGGCGATGCTGGCATGTGCACGACTTGGCGCAATTCATTCGGTGGTCTTTGGTGGCTTTGCCGCTAACGAGCTTGCAGTGCGCCTTGAAGATGCTGAGCCAAAAGTCGTGATGACGGCGTCTTGCGGGATTGAAGTAGCGAAAGTCATTCCATATAAACCGCTGGTGGATAAAGCGATTATGGACAGTCGCTGGAAGCCAGAAAGTGTCTTGGTCTTACAAAGGCCTCAGTGTGAGGCTGAGCTTAACAACGAACGAGATGTGGATTGGTCGTCGGCTTATGATTCTGCGCTTCCACATGCTTGCGTGCCTGTTTTGGCAACGGATCCGCTTTACATTCTCTATACCTCTGGCACGACGGGGAAACCGAAAGGCGTTGTACGTGATAACGGCGGTCATGCGGTCGCGATGAAGTACTCAATGACCTCTATCTACAACATTGCTCAGGATGGTGTCTTTTGGGCAGCATCGGATGTCGGTTGGGTGGTTGGTCACTCTTACATTGTTTATGCGCCACTGATTCACGGTTGTACAACGGTATTGTTTGAAGGCAAACCCGTTCGAACTCCAGATCCGGGCGCTTTCTGGCGGGTGTGTGAAGAGTATAAAGTCGATGTACTCTTCTCCGCGCCAACAGCGTTCCGCGCAATTAAGAAAGAAGATCCGGACGGCAACTTTATTAACCAGTATGACCTGTCTAAGCTAGCCACAATCTTTATGGCGGGTGAGCGCCTTGACCCGCCAACTTTAGAATGGGTTGAAAGCAAAGCGAATAAACCAGTAATTGACCACTGGTGGCAGACGGAAACTGGCTGGGCAATTGCCGGTAATCCGACAGGTATTGAGCTTATGCCAGTGAAAGCGGGCTCAGCGACTAAGCCAATCCCAGGTTATCAGGTTGAGATCCTCAACGAACTGGGTGAATCTGCAGTCGCCAATCAACAAGGTTTTGTTGCGTTGAAGCGTCCATTACCACCTAGTTGTTTGCCCACGGTATGGCGTAATCATGACCGCTTCGAGTCGGGTTATTTGAGTCAGTTCCCCGGTTATTATGTATCGGGTGATGGTGGCTACCTTGACGAAGAGGGTTACTTGTTCATCATGGGTCGTATTGATGACGTCATTAATGTCGCGGGACACCGTTTATCAACCGGTGAGATGGAAGAGATCGTCGGCGGTCATCCGGCTATCGCGGAATGTGCAGTAGTCGGCGTACATGACGAACTCAAAGGTCAAATGCCTTTGGGACTCGTGGTACTTAAAGACGGTGTAAAAGTCGATGATCTACAGCTTGAAGGCGAACTGGTTGGTAAAGTGCGTGATGAAATCGGCGCCGTTGCCTGCTTTAAGCACGCGCTGGTGGTAGAGCGTTTACCTAAGACTCGCTCAGGGAAAATTTTGCGTAGGACGATACGTCAAATCGCTGATGGAGAACAATACACGGTGCCATCGACGATTGATGACCCAACTAGTTTAGATGAAATAGAGCGAGTGCTAAAAGCATAACCGCCGGAATTATCAATTGAAGCCCCTATTTGTAGGGGCTTTTTTATTGATATATTTTTATTAAACAGCCAAACTATGACTTTATTCGTTACGCGAAAATATTTATGCAGAAAGTAGCTATTCGCGCCGCTTCGATGAACGATCTTGAGCAGCTTAACGATCAAATGTTTGAGTTGCATGATGAACATCATCGCCAATGCCCGGAGCACTTTAAAAGTGCACAGGAAATTGAGCAAGAGAAGAGCATCGCACGTTACATTGATGATCCTGAATGCATCGTATTGGTTGCATGTGAAGGGGAGTGTGTCATTGGCTTTATCTCCGGACATTTTTGCGAGCTAGTATCGACGGTGAGTCAACCTGTACAAATGGGCAGTATCGATGAGCTTTATGTCAAGCCAGCATGTCGAGGAAACGGTATTGCCAAGCGCTTATGCGGTGAGCTTGAAACTCGATTTGAAGAATATGGCGTTAAACAGATATTCGTTGAAGTATGGGAGTTTAACCAGCTTGCTATTGAATTTTATAACCACTCGGGCTTTAACCATCACATCCATTGGATGCGTAAAGCTGTTACCTCTTAAATCATGGACATTATGACACTGACTCGAAACCTTTTTATATTCCTTATCGGTTTGTTCTTACTTGCTTCTCCGCCAATTGCATCAGCAAATGAAGCAACAAATCTAAAAGGGGCAGTTTGCGTAATCCGCTCTGATGATAAAGTTGTAATGGTCAATGAAATATTGACCAAAAAGCTTGCTCTTCCTGCTGGGACGATTCTAGAAGGGGAAGACCCAGCAATCGCCGCGCAGCGTGAAACTTGGGAGGAAACTGGGCTTGTGGTTTCAATTGTTGGCGAGCTAGGGCGAACTGATGAAGCCATAATTTTTGATTGTGTCTCCGATTCGGACATTGTTGCATTCCAGTTTAATAATCATTTTGATGGCAATGAGCTTCCGGTTTGGTTTGCACCCCACTATGGCGTAGAGATTGCCTCTGCCATGCTGATTGACCCGCGCGTAGTGCCAAAAGAAGCTTACCGTTTCCCAGAACAACTAACATGGCTTATCGATGCACTACCAAATGCATCCGATCAGCCGGTTATCTATGTGGGTAATCTGGTTGAAGCAGCGCCGGAAATAAACCAGATTGAACTCGACTGGATGGTAGAGCTTCAAAATGCGGTTCACCGTCTTCCGAAAAATCTGAGTGTTACAATCGAGCAGATGATCTTTTCTGGCGGATTACTCGCGAGTCCGGTCATATTACTCATCATACTACCTCTGCTTTACTGGAAGTTCGGTAAGCAGTTAGCTTACAAAGTATTTTTTGCTGTTACGGTGACATCATTACTTGCGCTGGTGGCTCAGCAGGGCTTTGCGCACCCAAGGCCGCATGTCTATATTCCTGCAGTCGAATTGCAGCAAAGCTATGGTTACAGTTTACCTAGCCTTTCAGTAGCGATTTGGTTTTGTGTCGGTACACTCGTGCTCAACGCCACCAATCGACTCTCCATTAATCAATGGTCTGGAGCCTTAATTCTTGTCGTTGCTTGGATGAGTTTTTCAAGGTTTTATAGCGGTGCAGCCTTCTTGCTGGATAGTATCAGCGGTGCTCTTTTAGGATCGTTGTGCGCATGGCATATTATTCGTTTAGATGTGAAGCGCGATGTCGACCTAATGCAGCTCCTATCGTCTAAGGCGGTCTGGTTGTCGTTGGTTGTTCTGTGCGCGGTATTGACATTTTTCTGGCCAATTCCGGCATTTACCTATTGGCTAGCGATTACAATTACGGTCTCTGCTTTGGTTGCAACGCTAAAGCATGACCACAGTAAAGCTTCAGGGTTGGCAATCGCCATCGCTGGTCTGCTGACGATTACCTTGGAGATCGTGTGGGACAATTTAGTTGTCACGCTATCACACAGTGGTTTGCTGTCTCTAATTGCTGAAACCGTCCGTTATCCAATTGTGATTTTGCTGTTTGTGATGATTATTCGCATCAATACCAAGTTTCAGCGTTAATTACTCTAAATTAAAAAAGGCAGCATATCGCTGCCTTTTTTACTTAACCGGTAATAACCGACTCTAATTTGAGTCGGTTTGGTAGTGAATTTCGTTCTAGCACTTAAATTGTGTAACCAGCTCTTCCAATCGCTCACATTGGTTTTCCAGAGCACAGATTGCTTGATCTGCGGTACCAACCATTCCAACCATAGCAATGCTATTGTCCGCAATTTTTTGTACGTTACAGTTAACCTCTTCACTAACAGAACTTTGCTGAGATGCAGCAGTTGCTATTTGAGTGTTCATTTCATTCATTTTGCTGATAGCGGTCAGGATTTCGTGTAGTGATTCAGTTGCCGACAGGGCCGATGAAATAGTTGAGTCGCTGCTATTTTTACTTGCTTGCATAACGCTTACAGCTTGCTTTGCACCAGATTGCAAACGTTCGATCATTGCTTGAATCTCTCCGGTACTATGTTGTGTTCTACTAGCAAGAGATCGCACTTCGTCTGCGACAACTGCAAAACCGCGACCCTGCTCACCAGCGCGAGCAGCTTCAATAGCGGCATTAAGAGCAAGTAAGTTAGTTTGCTCAGCAATTCCGCAAATAACATCGAGTATCGACGCGATGTTTGTAACATCTTGGTCTAATGTGTGGATCACTCCACTAGCATTATCTATATCGGTAGCGAGCGCTCGAATCGAATTCACGGTTGATTCTAGTACTAGGTTTGCTGATTGAACCTCTTGGTTAGCTCCATGGCTCGCGTCTGCAGCATTACTTGCGTTTTCACTAACCAAATGACTTGTGGTTTGCATTTCATGTACGGCTGCGGCAACAACTTCGCTTTCGCGTTGTTGATGATTGGTTGAATTAGAGATTGATTGAGCAACACTAGTGAGGTGTGACATCTCAGCGCGAACAGAGGCCGCACTATCTATAACTTGTTCAATGGTGTTCTGTATCTTTGATACAAATATATTGAAACCCTCAGCAAGTTGTCCGACTTCGTCTTTTGATTGACTAGCAATTCGCTGGTTTAAATTGCCGTCTCCAGAAGCAATGTCGTGCATCGCTTGTGTGATGTTTTCGATGGGTTTGACGATCACTTTAATTAAAAACCAACAGGTTAACAGAGCGATTAGAATAACGACTGTCGTACCAATTTCTAATGTTAACTCTGCTTGTTTTGCTGCTGCTTCATTTTTCAACTGAGCTTCACTACGTGCGGCTTCAATCGCATCCTTAACTACGTTTAGTTGTTCGCGTACCTCTATGAATTGGCGGTCAAATGTTCCTTTATTTTGCTCATAGAACAATTGCCACTGAGATTCAGGCGTATTTATAAACACTTCATAACTTTCAAGCCAGTTCTTACCTAGTCTAACAAGGTGGTCTATCTCTTGTTCCACTGAGTTAGGTAATAAATCAAGCTCAACTAGCTCTATTGCGCTTTCCATTCGAGGAATTGCTTTATAAGCATTGTCTTTGTATTCAAATCGGTGATGCTCGATTTCTTTCTCTGAAGTTGCTAGTACAAGGGCTTGAACTGCTGAAGTCGCTTGATACAAGTCGCGATAGGCGTCCTCAAGCGTAAATAAGGCGGGTAAGTAGTGTTGTTGAATCGAACTAGATAGTTGAGCCTGACTCTGGGATGTGACGACATTTATAACGGAACTAGTGGTAAAAAGTAATATGATCAAAATAACGGGCAGAACGATTTTCTTCTTTATAGATAAATCGGTAAACATATATCCAGCTTGTAGAAATAATAAACAAGGCTGAATAATATCAGTAACAAGTGGGTGTGTCGTATAACCATTTGTTTTTGTTAATTAAACTATTTTGTCATTACCATGAGTATAATTTATCGGAGGCAGAACCTCCGATTTCCTATCGAGCTAAAACAAAAGCTTCGATTACTGCTGCAACACCATCATCATTGTTACTTAGAGTTATGTGGTCAGCGATGGTTTTGGTTTCTTCCATCGCATTTTCCATTGCAACGCCTAAGCCTGCATATTTGATCATGTGGTGATCGTTTTCTGCATCACCCATACAAATCACGTGTTCTGCACTGATACCCATGTGGTCGGCAATCGCTTTGATACCAACCCCTTTGTTACTTTCTTTATTGAGAAACTCTAGGAAGATTGGAGCGCTCTGCACGACGGTGAATTCTTCACGGTATTGAGCAGGGAGCGTTTGACTAATACGGGTAAGCGTATCCGGGTCTGCAACAATCATCACCTTAATAATCGGGTGATCATCCTCAAGTTCATCAAAGTCTTTAACGGTGACTGGGATTTGGTTGATGCTAGCTTCAATATCCGTAAATTCGTTTAACTCTGGTGTGATCAGACCCAGTTCAGTACTGAATGCGTGACAGTACCCGCCAAGCTCACGAGCTAGGTTGGCTACGTGTTTTGCGTCTCGACCTGAAATGATCGCGGAATGAATCAATTTGCCGCTACCAATCTCTTTTACCATTGAGCCATTAAAGTAGACGACGAACTCATTCTCACCAGTGATATCAAGTTCATCAATTTTGGCTTGCATGCCATCAAGGGGGCGTCCAGAAGCGAGTACCACCTTAACGCCTTGTTTTCTTGCTTGAGCAATTGCCTGTTGCGTTCTTTGCGAAATGGTTTTGTCACTGGTTAGCAGGGTGCCATCCATATCGAGAGCGATCAGTTTGTACATCTCTTACCTAAAAATGTTGAGTGAAAATTTGCAAAAGAGGGCAGCATAATCGCTTGAGTTGGATTGATCAATTTATGAATGGGTTGACCTAGCTTGCCCAACCCTTTAATGTCTCGTTCCTGCAGAAATTAGTAGATGAGTTAGGCTGAGATCAAATTGTACAAAATTAACGAAATGTTCGAGACCATTCAGGGTGAAGGCGTGTTTACTGGCGTTCCTTCTGTGTTTGTTCGCTTGCAAGAGTGCCCGGTAGGGTGTGCATGGTGTGACACAAAACAAACATGGGATGCGACTCCAACAGATGAGCGCCCGCTAAATGAAATTCTCGCCAAGACCGAAGATTCACCGACATGGTGTAGTGTCAGCGCGGAAGATATTGTTAATGAGTACAGGCAGCAAGGCTACACTGCCAAGCATATTGTGATCACTGGCGGCGAACCTTGTATCTATGATTTGCGCCCTTTGACTCAGGCGTTTGAAGATATTGATTGTCAATGTCAGATCGAAACCAGCGGCACGTCTGAAGTGTTTGCGACGACGAACACTTGGGTGACAGTGTCACCAAAGGTGGCAATGAAAGGTAAGTTGCCGGTACTTGATAGTGCGCTGTTACGTGCCAATGAAATCAAGCACCCTGTTGCGACTCAAAAAGACATCGATCAGCTAGATGAGCTTATTGAGAGAGCTCAGGTTTCTGATAAGACAACAATCGCCCTACAGCCGATCAGCCAAAAGCCACGTGCCACTCAACTATGCATTGATGTTTGTGTTGCGCGCAATTGGCGTTTGTCGATTCAAACTCACAAATACCTCAGCATTGCATAAAGGAAATTAAGATGGAAAAAGCCGTTGTAGTATTTAGTGGTGGTCAAGACTCGACTACCTGCCTAGTGCAAGCGCTAAAAGAGTTCGATGAAGTACATGCGATTACATTCGATTACGGTCAGCGTCATAAACTCGAAATCGAAGTCGCGCAGAGCTTAGCGAAAGAGCTAGGTGTCGCTGCGCACAAAGTGATGGATGTTGGTCTGCTTAACGAGCTTGCTATTAGTTCTCTAACGCGTGATGACATCCCTGTCTCTCATGAGCTTCAGGAAAATGGCCTGCCTAATTCTTTTGTTCCTGGCCGTAACATTCTATTTCTCACTTTAGCCGGGATTTACGCTTACCAGATTGGCGCAAAGACAGTGATTACAGGCGTGTGTGAAACGGACTTTTCTGGTTACCCGGATTGCCGCAATGATTTCGTTAAAGCGATGAACAATGCCCTTGTTCAAGGTATGGATCGTGATCTTGAAATTGCTACTCCACTAATGTGGTTAGACAAAGCTGAAACTTGGGCGCTATCAGACCAATATGATGCCTTGCAACTGGTGCGTGAAAAAACACTGACCTGTTACAATGGCATCATTGGTGATGGCTGCGGTGATTGCCCGTCATGCGAGTTGCGTAAGGTCGGCTTAAATAGCTACCTTGATAACCGTGAGCAGATCATGGCTGAATTGGTGCGTAAGCAGAAGCAGGCAGATAAATAGGCTCGTTTAAGGCATCAATGATACAATTTTTGCCACTTTGTTTTGCCTGATACAGAGCCTGATCCAATATTGAATAAAGCTCATCAAAATCATCAAGGTTCTTCGAAGTGGTGAGATACGAGAAGGTTGCAGTCACGTTAACCTTCTCTTTGTTTTCAGCTTCAAAAGGTGTCTGCGAAATAGCCTGATGCAGGCTCTCTACCTTCTCCACCACATCTAATTCGTCGACCTCCCTGACAATTACAACAAATTCTTCACCGCCTAATCGGCCAAATATGTCTCCTTCGTGAAGATGGCTATTTATGATGTCAGCGACATGAGCCAATGCTGTATCCCCAGTCGGATGGCCATATCGATCATTAATGCTTTTAAAGTCATCCAGATCGAGCAGAATCAGTAAGTGCTTTTGTTCCTGATTCGTCAGTTTGGCGACAGACTTTATCTCGCGTATGGCAGCGGCTCTATTCAACGCTCCGGTTAGGTAGTCCATTTCCGCTTTTCGAGCACGTTGTTTTATCTTCCAAATATATACAGTCATTACGCTGCATAATAGGGCGATAGCAATCAGATAAATTGTGTTTAAGGCGTTCAACTGGTCTATCTTTGCATGCAAGTGGTTATTTGTCTCAATAGACTTTAATTGATTCGCTTGCTGCTGGTACTCTTTTTGGGTGCTATCTAGTGCAATGTAAGCTGATTGGTGCTGCAGCGTGCGCTTTGATAATTCTGACAGGGTATATTCTTTGTAGAATGCCAGCGCTTGTTGATAGTTTTTCTGAGATTCTGCAATTGAGGCTAACGCTTTCAGTGAAGAAGCACTTAGCCCAACGCTACCGATTTTCTGGCCTAGGAGATGAGCTTTTTGTGCGAAGTTGTCGGCAGATATGTATTTGCCTTGATCTTGTAGGGACGAAGATAAGGTGAGATATATTTCACCCCTTAGCTGATCGTTACCTTGTATTGATGCAAGCTCCAAAGCTTCTAACAGAAGTTTATAGCTTTCCGAATAATGACCTTGGAAAAGGCTCGCTTTACCTAACCCAAGCAGAGCGTACGTAAGCCCATAGCTGTGCTGGTATTGAGTCAGAATCGTCTTTGCCTGAGTAAAATGATGCACAGCCGAGTCATAGTTTTTGGCTGCGAGTAGAATTTTACCCATACTGTGATGGGACTGCGCTAACTCAAGTTGAGAGTTGTTTTCATGCCTGATTTTCAACGCAATATTAAGATATTCTATCGCTTGGTCTATTTGACCAAGAGTCATTAGCAGCAGCCCTGCATCATTGTAGACGCCGGATGGGTCAACTCTGCTGGGAAGAATCGTCAGGTATTCTTGATAAGACTGCAATGCTGTTTGGTAGTCACCGATTGACTCAAAGTTATTCGCGATCACTCTGAGCGCTTGATATTTTGGCAGCAGAGAATAAGTGACGTCTTCTAGGTGGGTTTGCAGAGAACTGCAGTAAAGGTTGGCGCTATGATATTGACCTTGTTTGTTTAATGAGCGGCACAGGTGGTACTCAAAAAGAATCTTACCCTGAATATCATTGGTCCGGTTCGCATAAGAGAGCAACTGGGTATAGTTGTTATGTGCTAATGAAAAGTTTAGCTGTTCTTCACCATTGAGAGCGGCAATAAACAGTTGCTCTCGGTTAGTATACTCTTGATTAAATGCCAACTGATTTCCATGATAAGGCTGGCCCCTCAAAATCATGAAACCGTGGATCTTTGAGCTAATGTATAGTTTTTCAAAGCCTGGAGGCAATGCGTTATAGCGATCTTCGAGCATACCGAGGCCGCGGCTGTCGCTTTTAGCGGAAACTTCATGGTAGGCGAGTTCCCACTTTTGCCAATCGCTAGTCGCGAAACACGTTGGCGCAAAGAGTAGGATGCTTATTAAAATGAAGAAGGGACTGACGAATTGATGTCTCATTGTAGAGTTGTTCTAATTGTTTTCAGTATTTTAGGGCTTAAAACAAATAGAGTACAATGTATTGTTCGAAAGAAGCTGGAGAAATGCGAGGTAAGTAGGGTGAAGCAGTAAAAGAAAAGCGCCCTATAGAGCGCTTTTCTAGTGTCAATTAAGCAAGATATAGTTTTGCTAAATCTGAAGGCTCCATCTCTTTGCCTTCAAGTTGGTCATTCCAGTTCGTTCCAACTAGCACGCCATCTTCAGCGAGAGTGAGTAGCCAATCTTCAACAAAGATATCAAGTGGAATTTCCAGTACTTCAAAGTCAGCCCACTCTTCAACATTGTGTGCTTTTGCGTCTTCTTGCGACGACCAGAAAGGCATAACCTCACTGTTTTCAAACTCAGTAGAGTCGCAAGCTAGCCAGCCTTCTTCATTACGCATACCCCAAACAAGTTTGTTTTGCTTGGTTTCAGCTACGAATAGTTCAAGGTTTGCCTGAATATCAGAAGTTAATTTGCTCATTGGAATAATCTCGTAAGTCATTTCGCTGCTAGAGTAACACTCATCGTTGAAAAGCCAAATAAAAAAGGGGACATATGCCCCCTTTAAATCGTATTCAGCGTTATTTTTCGATTTTAGTGAAGATAGACCACTCTTCTTTCACATTCCCTTTATGGCCAATCACTGTCGCAACAACCTTACGGTTCATTGCATGGCTGACTTCGTCATCACCGAGTTCGTCCAGTCGAGTATCGCCGAAACCGACAATACGTACACGTGAAGAAGAGACACCATTATCTAGCAAAGCGGTTTGTACAGCTTCTGCTCGTCGCTCTGAAAGCTTCAGGTTGTACTCGGCTTTACCAACCTTACTCGCATAACCTTGAAGCTCAATCGAAGTCGACGGGTACGCTTCTAAGAACTCAGACATTTCTCTAATCTGTGCTAAGAACATAGGCTGAATAACAGAAGAGTCATTTTGGAACAGAATGTGAAGATTCATCTCTTCTTCTGTTTTGATGTAAGTACCACAACCATCATTGTCAATATCAGCTTTAGCTGGCGTTTGAGGACATAAATCTCGCGCATTAATAACGCCATCTTTATCCTCATCAAGTAGGTCATCAACTTGATTTGGTTTTGGTGTCTCTTTGTATTCGTACGCATCCTCTGCTTTAAGTGGCGCGGTAAATACTGTCGCAGCAATAACCAGTGTGAGTAGTGATTTATTCATATCAGTATTCTACCTTCTCATTCCACTCTTCAGGGGTGTCAACACGTAGAGATGCGAGTAAGTTGCCCGTTGCATTCATCACTCGATACTTAGCGTACTGCTCATCATATTTTGCGTCTAAGTAGCCTTTACGAGCTTCAAACAGTTCGTTTTCCGTGTTTAAAAGGTCAAGTAGCGTACGTTTACCTAATCTGTACTGCTTTTCGTAAGCAATAACAGTATCAGATGCCGAGTCTACGTGGTCTGATAAGAACTCTTTTTGTTGAACCGTTAAGTCCAAAGCACTCCAAGATAGGCGTAGACCTTCTTCAACTGAGCGGTATGTACGATCGCGGAAGTCTTTCGCTTTATTCAACTGATAAGCTGCACTTTCTGAGCGGTCTGAGTCAGAGCCGCCGTTATATAGGTTGTATCGCATGCGGAGCATAGCTGAAAACTCATCGCTGCTACCTTCAATACCACCAGCATCATCTCGCCAGGTTTGATTTGCTTCGATAGAAAGAGTCGGGTAGTTAACACCTTTTGTCTGATCGTACTGGAAGCGAGCAGAGTCAACATCCGCCTGAGCGACTTTTACAACAGGGTGTTGGTTGAATGCGGTATCAATCGCTTCATCTACTGTATAAGGGATCGCCGTTTCATCAGCACGTGGGAAAATAAGCCCCTGAGGAGCTTGTCCAACGATACGTTTAAATTGGGTGTGAACATCAAAGAGATTGTTCTGAGCGGCAAGCAGGTTACCGTGAGCTTTTGCGAGGCGGGCTTCGACCTGTGACATATCCGCAGTAGAGCCGATGCCTGAATCTACGCGTTTTTTGATATCTCTGTATATGTCTTTATGAACCGCTAGGTTGCTTTCAGAAAGTGCAAGTACCTCATAAGCTTTTGTCGCATCGAGATAAATTTTAGTCACTTCCAGTGCAATGTCTTGAGCGTCAGAAAGTAATTGGAAGCGAACCGATTCAGCATCCGCAGACGTTCTATCCATATCATTTAATGTCGCTGACCCATCCCAAAGCAACTGCGTAAGCGTCAGAGTTGCTTCTTTACGAGTAAGTTCGTTCTCTGTACCAGAGGCAAGATCGACATTTTCGTAGCCAATCCCTGCATCTAGATCAATTCTTGGCATATAAGCACCAGATGATGCTTCTGAATCAAAAAACTTACTTCTGAATTCGTTGTATGACGCTTTAACTTCTGGATTGGTTGTAATTGTATGAGCGACAGCTTGCTCTAGTGTCTGACTATGTGCCGGAAAGCTAAGTGCAACCGCGCAACTTAGTACTTTCAACTTATTCCAATTCACTTTGGTTCTCCTCAAGTGCTCTTTGCAGAGGATAGTAATCAAATTAATCGTCTCAAATTCGATACATACCCATCAATAGCGCCAATAAAGTAACACTCTTAGAATAAGAAAACTAATGCATTTAACTAAATTACTGTTGCTTAAGTGTTAATTGTTGGCGTAAATGGCCTTGTGTCTCAAATGTGAAACAAATAAACGTTATTCCGTTTAAAACTAGCGAAAAAATGAGATCTTAAGTCAGAATCTCAATGATGAGAAATGCAACTTGTATCGTGTTTAATGTTAAAAACTATCAATAAAATGTTTTAGCTGTAGCTCGAAAAATGATAATTTATAAAGCAAGTGAATCTATAATCAGTCAAACATTTGTCGTGGAGTCATAGGCAGATGTTGTAGTTAGTCAAGGATAAAGGGCTTTAGTATGGGATTTGGTACTTACGTAGCAATGGGTAACGCGGGAATTAACCAAGTTATCGTAATCGACATCAATGGTAATCTAAGAGTATTAGGTGAAGGTGAGCTACCAAAACCAGGTGAAGTAATTTTCGACCCGAATGCGATTGAGGAACAGTCGCCTCAAGTAAGCTTGGTCGATGATAGTGGTGTACCACAAGATCTAACAGCAGAGATCGATGACATCTTTGCTGCTTTAGAAGAAGGACAAGACCCGACCCAGTTGGGCGAAGATTTTGCAACCGCCGCTGGTGGTCAAAGTGGGTCTAGCCTGACGGCTTCGGGCAGTGTTACTCGTGATGGTACCGAAACTATTGCGTCAACAGACTTTGTTACTACAGGCTTTGCATCATTGGGCCTTTCTGAAACACAAAGCCTCTCTCTACTAGAGCAATTCCGTTTATTCGACCCAGTTTTTGTTGACTCAGCTAGTTCTCCACTAGGTGAGAGCTTAGCTGTTGTTACAGACGAAGATACGCCAATCAGTGGCCAGCTAACTGCGACAGATGACAGCCAGAACGATACGCTGACATATACCCAAACCTCTTCTCCTACTAACGGCTCCGTAACTGTAAGCCCAGATGGTTCTTGGACTTATACTCCAAACGAAAACTACAACGGCCCTGACAGTTTTGAAGTTACTGTTGATGATGGTAACGGTGGTACAGATACGCTAATCGTAAATATTGGCGTTACGCCAGTGAATGACCCTGCAACAGTAAGCGATGACTCAGGCTTGGTTGTCGAGGATAGCGAAGCATCACAGGTTGCATCAGGTAAGTTAACCATCGTTGATGTTGATGAAGGAGAAGCTTTTGTTCAACCTACATCTGTTACTAATGAATACGGTACCTTCACGGTAGATAGTGAAGGTAACTGGTCGTTCACTATTAATAACGAAAGTCCAACGGTCCAAGCATTGCCTGACGGTAAAAGTGTCCCATTAACATTTGATGTTACTTCTGTTGACGGTACAGGAACAGGAACAGTTTCTATTACTGTAAAAGGTACAAACGATGTTGCGACCATTACTCCGTCAGATAACGAAGATACTTCAGTCGTAGAAGCGGGCATTGATGCCAATGGTGACCCGATTGGTGATGCGAATGCAGGCGGTAAGTTGACTCTCAAAGATGTCGACGACGGCGAGCAGGTGTACCAGCAGCCA